>Ga0307514_10005389_pt1 | contig 11455 bp, 12 predicted proteins | sample 16_EM_MG_FD_203088 | JGI IMG/M metagenome (GOLD analysis project Ga0307514, IMG submission 203088) | Populus trichocarpa ectomycorrhiza microbial communities from riparian zone in the Pacific Northwest, United States - 16_EM | ecosystem: Host-associated > Plants > Roots > Unclassified | place... | reverse complement strand
GTGGTGAAGACAAGATATTCTATTGAGACACATTCATGGAAAGCAATATAACTAAGGGTGTTATATACTTAAGTATGTTCTTATGCCAAGCCGAGATGATAGCCGAGATGATAGCAGAGATATTTAATACGCAATTGGAGGGCTAATTCAAAGTGTAGTTATATTACACGTTGTGCATGCGCATCAATGGTAACTGGTGGCGCTCTCCAGCCACTTCACATGACCTTTCCCCCCGCCACACAGCCTGGCAGTCACTCACTCGTGTACATTTGAGACATCCCCGACGCTGATGTACGCTAAAGGAAATTCCGAAACATGCCAAACGCCAAATGCCAAAAGCGATCGATATGTACTCATAATACCACTCTAGAATACCTTCTCTGCCTACTCACCATACACGCACCGGGGCTAAAGCCTAATTCTAACCAGTGGTAAATTCGTTACGTTCCAAGTACCCAGGATCTTACGGCAACAACTCAACCCCTAACGGCCTACCCGATACAATAGCATGATAAGATGCCAAAAGGAAGTCTATAACATGAAAAGAAATGCAAAACATTAGGAACTACATGCAGATGGAGAGGAACCGCCGCCTACCACTAACGGGGGATGACGGGACGGATCTAGAAGCAGCAATACTCTTAATTATGTTACTAGTCGCTTGCTTCCCATTGCCTATAGCACCAATTGGGTGTGTCTGGGGATGTCGGGAGATCGGTGGGCTGCGCTCTGTAGCCCCAGGGATTGTTACAGGTGAGCTACTACTGCGGCCTCGGGTAGTCGAAGTCCTCGTTACTGGAGTTGATGCCCGTGGGCTGGATTTCTGGGTGGCTAAGCTTCCCTCTACCTTGCCACCACTTGAGTTTCTGGCGGGGACCTTGACTCCGAGGATCAAGGGTTTCATGAAATAAAACCCTGCAACGTGCGAATCCCGCAAGACTGCAGACTTTGCACAGATCACTGCGGGAGGCAAAGTACTAGTGACCTTTGGTGAATACACCAGAATGGGACTGCTCGACCGTGAGGTGCAAGGACTCGAGATGAAGCCTGACTCTGGGCTGGTTGACCTGGAGTATCCTTCTACTGGCGAACTGGCGAATATCTCGTCGTCTTCTGATGAGGATGTGCTGCCATGAGATTCACCGACGTCACCCCCTAGGGGAGGTGATGTATTTAACGCAGGAAAGCCGGGAGTTTGTTGCTGGTTGAAGGTGTTTTCAACGTGGGTCCATGATGGGCTATGTGGCGGGGATAGTGACAGGACCGAACTCGGTAGGTGGATTTTTGGTCTCAATGGACGGGATTGGGGTGTATGAGGAGGGGTTGGGGTGAAGCAGAAGGTAGTGCCGTCCATAATTGGAGGTAGCGAGGATGTGAATGAGGTACGTCTTGGTGCCATAGTTTCGTTGATATCTTCAATATGGACCTGTATAAGACTGCAGGAGGTAATGGATATGTATTCGATGGTGATAATTGTATGAACCTGCTCCGATGTGAGGATTGCTAGATATTCACGGATATTTATGGGTTATCTATGCCGCACCCTCAAACACACCAACACTTACTACATTACCACTCGCCTGCAAGTGTACCAAGCATTGCAATGGCTGCATCGATGAGTTGGACCAAACACCTAGCATTACGAGCAACGGTTGCGAGTTGAGGCAATTCTATACAGCACTAGCAAATAATAACGATTTGGTAACATTCTACTGCTCTCTCACCCCCCGGTACCTTGCATTACGTTCTCCAAATATTTTTGCAATTTTGACGTCTAGCTTGCCGACGTGGACGTGATGCCGATAGAGCGCAGAAAATATTATGTGTCAAAAGTCCCATGTGGAGGAATGGCTGTGGTTGCCATGCATTTCTGAAACCCTTCGAATATTGCATGCAGTGCTGATCTTGCTGTGCCAATAGGAAATATATCCCCCTCATAGCCTAAGGCTCCCTTGGGGGAAAAGGCGTATAGACTCAAAAGAAAAAATAGGGGATATACTGTACCTACTTAGGTACGAGCCAGTGCCAACATGTACTGTATATTAGAGCGGGCCAATTGGGAAATTTCATCTAACAGAGGTGGTGCATTCTGCGAACTCAATAAGGAATTTGGGCTCAGGGCCATAATATTACCATCGGAGGAGGACGAGGGGGGATCAAGATACCCCATGCTCGGAGCTAGACTGAGTACGAGTAAATTAAATAATTTTCAAGAAAAGAGACGTGTGCTGCAGCGCGGTTGGTTCTGGTTAGTTAGTGCGGCTATCTCAACTTTGGTGGATGGCTTACTTCCCCGAAATACACATCATGATATTATTTCACTCATGAAGGTGTTGTCAGTAGCTGCATTTGTTAATGTGGTTAATGTCGATCTATCAGCGGACAAATAGAGCAAGCAGCTTTGGGGTGTTTTTGCAACTGAACAGGTCATATTGGGTAACCCAAATCTACTATATCACATCATTCATCAAGCGTTCATTATATTGAGCAAGTGACTGAGAATGGGAAACATAAGGTGTCGGAAGCAAATTTCAGAGCCTGGACTTGATTGAAGGGGATTGTATATGGCCCTCATGCAAGTTCCGGAGGTAAACAACATCCACCTTAACCACATGCTTCGAGGAAGGGGTGTGGACAGTGGGTGAAAACGACCAATGCTCTTATCATGGCATGCAAATGCAAGTTTAGCAGAGAGCAAGGATTGGATGTGGCGGATGCGTTGCAAGAGATTTGGGTTCCAGAGGAGCAATATATTGCCACGTGTCAAAAATACTACACCATTATATTTAACAATTACATCTGGGACATGCGCGTTAGTGCTCAATTGATTTTATCACTCTAATTGTGCTGATAAATTATTCCACAGGTTGTAATCAAAAATTACCACAGAAATTCAAATCCAGGCCTACGGACAATCTCGAAACGTAATAAATACCAGTTTGTCCGTTTCTTACTTCTTCGATACCTTCTCCTCTATTTTCTGCACCGCAGCCTTGACCTTCGATTTGGGAATTTCATTGGATAGGGAATTCTCCACTGGGACATTGATCTTGGGTTTCCGTTCCACTTTTTTCAGAATGACCTTTGATGGAGAATCCACTACTGGGTCGGGTGTCAAGGCTTCTTTAGGATGGGGTTCCTCCTTGGGAGCCTGCTCCGAAATTTCCATCGACTGGAAGGCCTCTACAAGAGGTTCAGGCCCATGTTTTGGATTTCCCTTGGACAGGGGTTTATCCTCCGCTGAGGCCTCGACCTTGGGTTTTGAGACTCTCTTGGGCAGGGGATCAGCTGGCATTCCTGGGGTTGGAATGCCTCGGTGAAGCCGTTCCCATTTATCACCATGGAGGAAGTCATCACTTGGGGGGGTACCTGGGAGTGCATCTGGGGTTCCAGATTTTGATTTGGGGTTGGTGTGGGCTGAGCCCTCTGATCTAGTACCTACGTGCAGGGACTTCCTGGGACTGGGTGTGGGAGAGGATGTTGTTTGCTTGCCTGACATTCTTTCTGGGTTGTATGTGGGGCGCTTGTTCGGCTGCAATGACGGAGTGGTGGGGGGATATAGCCTGGAAGGTATATGTAGGTGAGCCAGGGAAGGCCATCAAAGGGGGTAGGTACATAGATATTTCGGTATGGCCCTGAACATTGGTTGGCCATGACTGGATAATATCAGTCCCCCCTGCGAACAAAAGGCAGAGCATAGGAAGGCTGTAGATATAGGTTACAAGTTCATAACCTTCCCTGTTTTGCTGGAGAACTCATTCCTATACCGATTGTCTGGTTCTTATGTCCATCTGTTTGGAAGCAAGGACTAGCTAACTTACGTAGTTTTGGCACTTGGTACGGACTCAACCATCCCCCTTGGAGATACCAAAGTGGCCTCCTGTCAGTATTATAGTTTGAGGGATTTTATTGAAGTGGAAGGGGTAGAAGAAGTGGACGCAGGCGGTATAGGATACCTCTGCATATGTCATCTGTAGTACATTTAATAGTATATACAATAGAGCCATGAGTACTATCCTTGGCTACCACTACTCATTGCATTAACTGTTTCAGTTTGTGAATGATAAAAGAATAGATTTACACAATCAACTGGAATAGCTTCCTACATCTCTCCCACCTTTGAACCAAATGTCCCGCATCAGCATAATTCTTTTCTGTCACCAATGCCAGGTCGCTCTCCATACTATGAGTTACAAAGTACTACAGATCGACCTATAATTTCTGCATCCACTCGGGATTGTTTGTTCGGTCATAATAATAGCAATGACTATGATGATAATATCGAATTTTTTTCTTGAGTCTATACGCCTTTCCACCGAAGGGAGCCAGCCTTAGGCTATGAGGCGACTCCGTTCCCACACTTTAAAAGGATTGGGTTTACACACGGGACAACATGCTGCTTAAACGCCCTGCCTCACGAACCAAAGAAACAAGAACCCACCGATATGCGCACCCTTACACCGCCACGCCCTCATTACCCGGCCATCATCCCCTAACAATGAGTGCAATCAAATGAAATTCGTTAAGTAACCCCTCTCCCTTCAACACAGGTCAAGATCTAAGAAAAATGACTCCACTAGATCTACCTCGTAATCCCCGTCGGGATCCTTCACCTGTTTCCTCCACCTCTCCGGCTCGTCCATCGCCTCCCACGTCCCCCACCACCGCCCAGGATCCTCGCCATGTATGCAGAAATTATAATATCGATGATGATACCTAATGATACTGATAATTATGCCAGTGGAGTGGACAATGCATCCAAAACAATGCATCCAAATCAACTTAAAAATCAGTATCTCAACTCAAAACGCCGGAATCAGGAGCGACCCCAGGCAAGTTGTAGGTGGGAATGTAGGGACCCACTGGCAGAATCACGGCCGTAATGAATGGAGGTGGGTGAGAACGAAGGTGGGAATTAGAGGTGGGAACGGGGGCCTGGGATAGGAGAGGTGGGAATCGAGGTAGAAATAGAGGACTGCCATATCGCACCACGCTGGATTAGGTATGAACTATCTTCATGAAATTACCTTGCAAATCCTTATTACTACTTATGCGATAATTGAATCAGATCAGCATGGTCCCGAGCGCTCTTAATATTCCCATTTTACTACATCTGTGATAGTTGAATCAGACCATCATAGTCCTAAGCACACGTTAAACCCCACTTATGCTCCCCGTTACTACGTATGTGATAGTCTGACATTGATCCAGGTTCATTGCTTACTTTCTATAGTTTCGCAAGGATGTGCATGGCCTGTATTTGTACTTCAGTATATTGTAGAAGATTGTAGATTGTAGACTGTAGAAACAAAAAAACCGCATTCAGGGATTTACATACACCCAAGAAGTAAGCCGGTCCGGACACGAGAACCTACCACACTGACGTGGGGCTGTGCTGAATCTTGAATATTTATATAGAATAATTGTGTTGTGCGGCCAGAATTTACATGTTATCTCTACGGTATACCAATGTGCACAGTGGGCCTCGGCGCAGCTTCATTGCAAGTGCGCAGTTTTTTTTGCCGGTGTGCTGCCCGAAAATTCAAGTGGTGAGCAGAGTACCCCGCTATACTGCAGTTGATGGTTGGTATAGCCTTCCTTACCATGAGGTAGTCTAGACCGTGACAGGCGAAGGAAGTAGGCGAATGCACGTGCAGAAATATCAACCTCCCACGCCAGTGGAGGGGGCTCTGTTGAAACATGTGCTAGCGCACTTTATACTCCACCACATACTGAACTATGTGAAGCCTTACATGCTGAAGTTAATCATGTATTTCACGCCACATATATGAGAAGCATGTGTTATCTATTCGTCGTGTATATATAGGTAGCTGGATAGCTCACATAGAACATCACATCATACAAGTCATACAGTTCACATCATATCGTACATGCTCTCATCAGCGTCACACATCACATATTCCAACAAGAGTGAAGTGTTCCTTCATTGGCCACCAGTCTGTACCGCTGCCACAGCTACTAGCCACATATCATATCCTGGTATTCCAACAGGCTCCTTATAAGCTGCCCAATGAAATCCCAAGAGTTGCTTAGTACTTCATATATCTCTGGTTGCCTTAAATCGCATATAAGTCTGGGCAATTTCTTATCGATAAGTGAACCTGATTCGGAAGTGACTACCCATTTTGGAAATTAGTCTGTCGTTATGAATGCAACCCCTTGGATTTTGCACCAGGCGCTCTCACTCAGATCATGCTTGCGTTAGCATTGTCTACTATTAATATGGATTGGTTAACAATTAGGGTTTGGTTGTGGCAGATACATACTTATCAAATATCCTGATCTCGTTCCCAGACTCTTAAAGCTTTAGCGCAGATAACCTAAGAGTCTGGGAACGAGATCACAAATATCCCTAGTGGCATAGTGTAAAATTATTGACTCTTTGTTCCAGATATTGGGTACAATGGAGGGATTGAACATGAAAGAAATGTAAGACAAACGAACAAGGTTACCGGGCGACAATATCATACAGGCTAAACATGAAACAATGCAATCTATTAGTTGCAAACAAATACAACACGGAGAATATAGCTCTCTAATAAATTAGTGTAAACATCCCTGTGAGGTCCGGTATCGAGCAGCGGGTGGGAATCTAAAATTAGCATAGGGTGAAATGCCCTTCACACCACTCACCGTAGCTCATATTGCAATCCTCAGTCTCCGATTCAGGGTTAAGTAAACTCGCTACGGAAATCTGCTTATAATGAGGAGATTCTGTTGAACGCCTCTCACGCCACTCAGAGTAGCTCATGTCGAGGACATTAATTTCCACAGACTTAGCGGGGGTTACCGCGGAAGTTTTGTGGGGGGTATGGTCCCCCTTCTTCGGAGGCAGGGGGGTGTTGCGTTTGTGGGCTTTCGCCTGCGGGAATGGGAGGCATTTGGTGGGTTCGGACCACATTCCATTTGGGTGGGTAACATCAAGGCACGACATGGCATAAACGGGTTTTCTCAAGAACTTCTGGCAGGAGAGCGCAAAGGTTGGGATGGGGCGCTTTGCTGTTACTCGGAGGCTACGAGTTTGTTGCCTGCTAGTTGAGGATGTGCTTGTTGGACTCTCAGCTGGTGGAGATGACATGATAACGTCATCCATCTGAGAAGAAGAAGCTGTTGACTCCTCATCAGTGTTTTTAGTTTGGGGGGAAGGCTCACAGATAGGTGGTGGAGTAGTCTCCCGGAAAGTCTCGGAGGGGGGTGGAGACACGGATGTGGGCTTGCGGCCACGAGCGCTCCTAGTATTTCTTGGTGCAATGAGATCAACCTGCAGTGGGGTATCTTCCATTATCTCATCCTCATCATATTTGGGACTTACTTGTGGTGAGTTCTCACTGTTGGCGGTGTCAGCTGCCTCAGATTCAGAATCACTCACATCAGAGTTTTCCCCCTGTTCCACCTGCCTATCAATGGGACTCTGGGGTTTATCTGTGGCTGGTATCCAGGGTCTGTACCCCCAAATGAATGTCTTTGGTACAACATCGCCCAGATCTTTGTCAGTATACAAGCCAAGAAAGCGGTCCTGGCAAGGGCGGTTCGCCCATCTGTGATCACTGACACTCTTTGCCATGGCCAAGCACACGAAGGGGTCGATCTTTTCTTCCTCCGTTGGCCGGAACAGTTGCTCAAGGCAGGTAGGACATTGGCCTATCTTGCCCTTGCTCAGAGCGAAGCTATTTCCAGCGCCGTTGATGGTAATGTTGATCTGGGTTTTTGCGCGGATGTGGTTGTGGTACTTACGGAAGTGGGCTCGAAGGCGTGTGAGGACGTTTAAGTGGAGTCGATATTCAGAGTACTCTACATCGTCTTCGGCTGTGCAATGCTTGACTGGGGTCTCCCAGCATGTGTGACACTCAGAGTAAAATGGACAAAAGACGATGTCGGAGAAGAGCTTCGTGGGTCTTGGTGGGGGGCTAGCAGGTGCTGCCTGTGGTATTTGCCAGAATTTTGGCATTGTGGAATCTGTTGAAATTAGTTAAAAGACGTTGAGGTATTGAAACTATGTACGCCAAACACCAGGTTTAGGGGTAATTATGTCCAAGGGAAGTGAAATTGTTTTCAAGTTAGTGTAGGTCAGTGCAGCTGTGGATATCGATTTACTGTCCCAGAGAGACCACCGGGGTATTATATAAATAGTCTCTAGCAATTCCCTTGAACCAGTGCATTGAGCTTAGCGTGTACTTTTGAGCAAGTGTAGGAGGTGAAACCAGTGGCGCTTCTAGTCCAACTTGATGGGTTCCAGATTCCTCCTTGTTCGGTTCTATGGGACAGTCACTTTTGAAACGCATACGGGGGTGGTTTGGACGCATAAATCTTTGTATTGTGTGCCAGCAGTGGTCAAGATACAGCTATGTGCATCGGGCATGAGCCATGGGTACCGTGTTCTCTTATCCACTTTCGGGGTTGGGTCTAGGGGCTTTCAACTCCAAGAATCTCCTTATTCAACAGCTAGCCCCACCATATCTCCACTTATTACTCACAACCTTTGTTCTTCAAAGCCACACGTGGCCATTCTCTTCCGCCATCTCTACAGCTGGTTTTGCATCCAGAGATTGGGTATTATATGCGGAGCATGTATTGATCTGCCATGAAGTTCCTCAGAGAGGTGTCCATATGCCGGATGAGTGACAGGTCTTTTTCAGGTCGTGAGAGTCATGAACGACAGTACGGTGTCGCAACGTGAGGCTGAAGAGCCTGGCTCCCGGCGCTTGCGTAACTTGAGCCGACACTACGAATAATATCGGCATGGTGCTAGATGGTGTTCTCAAATCTATCGGTAGGCACTCGTTGTAGTTTTCTGATATACCACCTTGGAAGCTCTTGAGGTTTCGATTTATTGGAGGTGTAAATGCTCGGTGATGGGGGTCTCGTTTCTGTTATAACAACTAGCCGTCATGGAACTCATCTGCGGCAGGCTTATCGGCCTGTGGAGGGTTGTAGAGATTTGATAACATGCACCGGAACCTGAGATGAAACTGCTTTTGTGGTGCGTTGGACATCACGATGGTGATCCCGAAACCAAGATTACTGGGACCCTAACTTACATCGTGAGAAAAGTGTGGGTTACCTAAGCACCATCAAGTCGTGTTGTTTCGCATACACCCCCAATGAAGGCCCAATTTCCCCCTAACTAGGTATCAAATTAAGCCGCCTTGCGGCGATATGTAAGAACCAGTGACACGATTAGCTGCTGTATTCCATGTTGGTCTGTACCATTGCTGCGCATCCTGGCGGACAGCGCAGACCTTGCTGATCATGGTCATGAGCATGGCCTCAGGGCTGGTGTCGGCCCCTAGGTCCTGGTCCCTGGATCCGGATCGGGGCCGACATGAGGGAAGCCCCCAGAGGGAACCAGGACACAGTAGTCTCATGACCCATAGCTAGGAATTGGCTGGCCCCACCACCAAGCGCGGGCGAAGGCGCGACGATAGGCAACACGGGGAGCTCGACAACAGAATCCGGGAAGAGGAGGAGAGCAAGCTTGGAGAGAGACTGAAGGGGAGATGAGGCGAGGTGGAAGAGGACGGGTTTCTAGGTGGCTCATCATGAATCGACACGCGAGAAATGAGAATTTGAAAATAGAAATATCAATGTAGTATCACCAGAATTGAACGGATCGTGTATACGTACGCCTTGCATCGAACCCCGAAATTTCTTCTGTCATCGAAACCACGATTGAAACCCCACCATTCCCCGCGATGAATCCGAGATCACCTCCCTGCCGACTCACTGCAGTCCGAGCTAGTCTGCACTACTCGGAAAACTTCACATACATCAGGGGGGTAGTGCGCCATCACCGAGTAGTGCACCATCACCGGGTAGTGCATCAAGGGTTTTCCTTGAGTTTCTCGATGAGGCTGAAGGCAATCATCATACGGGCGGGCTTAAAGTGGGCGCTAGGCTCGGTAGGTGATGTGGTGAAGTGGCTACAGCTTGGAGGGGAGGGGGAGGTTGGCACATGGAGTATGAAGATCTACTTTCATAGATCAGGAGATTTTTCGGGTTGATAGATAGATAGGAGGGCCATACGAGGACTTTGAAAGACAAAAGGGTTGTTGCCTCCACTTGCTATTTGAGATCTGGGTAAATTGTACCCAGATTCTGTGTAGGCAAAAGTAGTATCCCCAAGGGAAAGTTATGGTGGAGGGGGGGGTCGGTAGGTCTATCACGGAATATCGAGCTCCGAATCAAGCTATTGATAGCCCAAGTAAATGCATCCAAAGTGGGATATTCTTTAAGCTATCAAACTCTTGAACTAAGTATTTATTGATAGGTTTCCGGCCCCCTAGAATTTCGAGAATTAGTCTAACTAGAATGGTCAGTCCAATTCGTGATGTATGGTACACGTTCACGCCCAAGTTTTTGGCTCTGTGGCTCATAGAGCACGAGGATTGTCTTCATGGTCTCAGACCTTCTCGTTTCGGTACTCAGTACATGCTCTGGTTAGGGGCAATGACACATACCCCTCACCAACTAAAGGGTTCCTGCAGGCAGAGAGGCTCATATTTTTCTTTTGATCGAGTAGGCTAGCCCTGTAGTGGGACTGGGGTTGATCACATCTCCAGGCAGGGGGGAACATCCTCATATTTGTGTGGTGGACGCGTTGGGTCCGTGGTGTTCTACGCTCGCATTTTTTTGATTGAATATGGCATTTATTAATGAGTGTTATATGCAAGTTTAATGCGGCTGGGGTCATTTGAATGACCCCACCAATACGAACCAGCAACCTATGAAGAAATTAACGACAGAATGAGGTCCAGCAAATTATGAAGAAATTAACGACAGGATGAGGCCCAGCAAACTATGAGGAAATTAACGACAGAATGAGGCCTAGCACACTATGGAGAAATTAACGACAGGATGAGGCCCAGCAAACTATGAAGAAATTAACGCTAGGATGGGCCGGGCAAACTATGAAGAAATTAACGACAGAATGAGGTCCAGCATAAGATAACTGGCGTATGGTGACGCATCAGTTGATTGCACAGGGAGCCTCAGGTTGCAAATGAATCCTTGACAATAGCAGAGAATACGAATATCGCCTTATCGGATATGGTTTTGACTCAGAAGGGCCCTGGTACCATTAGGTATCATCCACGGCGTTGGTGATCATGATCTGGCAAAACCCATAGCCCTCCCCCTTCATCTGCAGCTGTACCACCACGCCGCCTCTAGCTTTTGCTTGATTGCGATATACCAGGGGTCGTTTGGAGGGGCTGGCTGGGGGTTTCCTGCATAGTAAGGCTGGGGCTCGGGTTCGGTCGAGGAGCTTTGGTTGCCTGTATTGCGGTCGGTCCTGCGCTCTCCAGGCATGATGATCTGCGTACGATAATCTCGGCGTAGTTTGAGTGCAAGCAAGGAAAGCCAGTGATGGGTGTAGATGCTTTGATGAGATCGAGGTCTGGGAATAACGTTGCGTGGGGTCTGTGTTAACAAGCGT
>Ga0307514_10005388_pt1 | contig 11457 bp, 5 predicted proteins | sample 16_EM_MG_FD_203088 | JGI IMG/M metagenome (GOLD analysis project Ga0307514, IMG submission 203088) | Populus trichocarpa ectomycorrhiza microbial communities from riparian zone in the Pacific Northwest, United States - 16_EM | ecosystem: Host-associated > Plants > Roots > Unclassified | place... | reverse complement strand
CCCCACCCCTCCGAAGGCCTAGAAATCCATGATCTTAGGCAACGTGCCCAGGCCTGGCCTTAGGAAAGAGCTCAACCCTCATGAATTTAGCCTTAGGGAAAAACCCAATGTCATGGGCTTAGCTTAGGAGAAGAGCTCAACCATCGTGAGCTTAACTACATTTTGGATCATATTCTCTCTACACCTTTAGGTGTATAAAAGTCCTCTAAAGACCTACCATATTTCCATTGACATTAATGTTGTGCAAGGGATAATGTATAAAAGTCATCTAAAAGCCTATCATTTTTCCATCAACATTAATGTTGTGTAAGGAATAATGTATAAAAATCTCTTAGGGGCCTACCATATTTCCATTTCATTATTACATATGTCAAGGATATTTTATCTCGTTAAAACTATAAGGTCAAAGTTACACTTTAGCCTTATTTCTCCATAAAAAGACAAGACTCATGGGCTATAGATAAACCATGAATCCTTCAAGCTTTAGGTTCACAATCTTTTCATTCTCAATATTTTTAGCATGCATATTTTCAGAGTTTATCTCTCTAAAATATCATTGCACTTTCTCTCTTTAAAAAGATACTTAATTAATTATTTGAGAATCTCCAAATCTATCAAAGTGGACCTTTTGCACGTACCAGCCATCTTGACTTACCAACCACCAAGCATTAGTCATATTGGTTAGGGAAAATGGATCATATTACTAGAATCAAGAGAATAATCGAATAAGCCTTGCTCCTGAGCTAGTTGGATTTTTTAGGACCTCATCAATTAGGAAGACGTCTGGAAGTAACGTCGATTTATAAGAAGATTCCTTAACAACGGCACTGACCTATTTCTTTTAGGAGTTGAACTGTGGGAAGTATCAATAACAATAGTCGTTTAGCATCTACTAGAAGTAAAGGAAGAACGTTAACAACGATCCCTGCAACCTCACACCAGCTGGGACTTGTCAGGATGGTGGTGGCTTACACAAACTGTAGCACTCATTCTAGACCTCAAGATCTAAAGGCGAAGTAGCTCCAGTTTTGTGTTAAGACAAAACATCCCTCTTTTATTCAAAGGTATGAAAGTTATTGCCTCTTTCTTTTTTTTAAAAATGTTTTTATTCTTTCTTTTCATGCCCTAATGTTCTTTTTGGTTTGTGCTCGCTATGATGTTCTTTCATGGGAGCTCATTCTTATCTTGATAGGTCAGGCTTTATTTGGTAATAGCATGGTTTCCTTCTCATGAGACATGGGTTGATTCTCTAAGGCTCATACTTTTTGCAAACAAGATGGATAATGTTGGTTGGACTTTATGTTTGGTTTGGGTCATTAACAAAAAACTAAAAGGCCGTAGTGAATCATTGTAGCATATGAGGAGATTCATTGTGGATTCAAGTAGTGTAATTATTGTTTTGCCCTTCATTGCTCTTAACAATTGCCTTGGCACTAGGGGTAAAATTGTATTTTTCATTGGATCCAAATGTCATTTGAGAATTGATCAGGGGCAAAATTGTCATTCAAATTTATAATGCACAATAAAAATATTCTTTTGCCCTTGAAATCTAATAAAAAATGGTTTTCTACTAAAGGTTTTTTTCATTTTTTTCTTTTAATTTGCATAGTGAAATAACGCTTATACCCTTGGGTACTTAGAAAAAATGGCCTTGCAGGGAGGGGGTTTATTTATCATTACATTATTTTTTTACAGTAAAATTACGTTGTTGACCTTTGACTTTCCAAATTTAAAGAATAGCTTTTGAGGATGTTTTGGTCTTTGCACCATGGTTTTTTTTTTGTAATAATGATATGCCCTTGAGCCCTTTTTTGTAATTTACCTTATTAAAATATTAATAAATCGGTAAAATATGATGACGCGTGCATGCGCGTCAGAGTCCTCTGTGCTATTCTAGAGGCGTGTGTGGCTAAGTATGGTGGCAAAAAAACCCGATCGTCGTCTCATTTGATGTGCAAGGATATGGCGCAGCTATTGGAGTGACGCGTGCTCCAAGGAAGGTGGCGGTTTGGTGGCAATGAGGTTTTTTCTCCTGCCCTTCGTTTCTCTCACCTAGGTCTTGGTTTTCATGCTTGGCCTTGAAAAATTTAGTTTTGACCTCTGTTTTGTATTTGTTTTGGGTTTGGTTTTCATTCTTTTGATTTCTATTTGCTTTGATTTTAATGTTTCTTGAGGTTTTTTTTTTTAATTTCATCCTTCTACGAATTTAATTTAATTTTTTTTTTTACAATCTGGTCTTCATTCTTTTGATTGTTTTTTTTTTCATCCTTTGCATTTATTTTATTTTTTTGATTTTGTCCTTTAGAATTTTAATTCATCTTTTTTCAAATTTTGGTCCTTATTTTTTTCATTACTCTTTTTCTATCCTTTTCTTCATTTATTTTGTTTTCAATTTAGTCCCTAATTAGTTTTTTTCAATTATTTTTAGTGCAAGATTTGGTCCTCATTGTTTTTTTTATTTTTTATAATTGAGAATTTTTCTTTGTGATTATTTCTGCCTTTTACAAGGTTGTCCCATTTTCATGATCCGTCTCACCAATTTCAATGATTTACCGGGTTTGAGTTTAGTATTTTTTTTAAATCCTTTTAGAATTTGTTTTTTTTTTCATTTTTATAATTTGACATTGAATTATTGGGCTATGAGCTTTGTGATTTGTTCAACTTTCTTTTTTGTGGGGTTATCTCATCTTATATCTTGGGTCGCGGGTTGGTTAGGTTAAGTTTCTTAGTTTAGTTCGGGTGTAGAATTTGACGGTTTACAGGTTTAAGAGATTGACTCCGATTAACAAAGTTAATAAAGACACGGGTTTTCATGGTTTTTTTGCTTTTTTTAAAGCTTTTTTTTCATCCTTTACAATTCTTTTTTTTTATTCGCTTTCTATGAGATTTTTGTGGTCAATTTTAAAATAACATAAGTCGCCTTGCTTTTTGTTTTTTTAGCTTTGTTAAATTTAGATTTTCTAAAGGAATCTTGTTTTCTGGATTGAATTGAATTAATTGATTTTATCATCCAATATTTAAGTTTTTAGGTGTTAAGCTCCTAGGTTGAGTCCGAGTCAAGAATTTAATGGATTGCGAGTTTGAGAGTTTAACCCAGGTTTATAATGTTTGCATCATTTTGATATTTTTGTTCTCCAACGAAAAATATGGTAAGCCCTATTTTGGTTTTTTATTAAATTTATTGATTGCATCCCTGACATTTAATTTGAGGCAATACTTGAAGGAATTTTGTTTTTTGAAATTAGTATTCTTTGTTTATTTACTTCTTTTTTTTTTATTTAGTTATCTGGTATCATGTCTCGAGTCATGGGTTCAAAAGGTTCACTAGGTTTGGATCGATTATTTTTTTCATTGCTTTTCAATATTTTTGGATCTCGAGTCAATGATCATAATCTTGGATTTTGTTCTTTTTATAAAAAATATGCATCATCTTGATATCTTTTCTACGATAAAGAAAATAATAGGTCCGTAGCGTTGCGGGAGCCAACTATCAAATAATGATCGTCCGCTTAGTTCTGCTCATGGGTTTTGACAACCTTACATGGTTTTACTGGTGCTTTGTTTTTTAATACTTTTTTTTCATTGAATTTTTTTTTGATTTCATCCTTCTACATTTTTATTCTAGGGGATTGACGATCATTATTTGTTTAACTCTCTTTCTATGGTGTCGAGTCGTGGATTTTTTTTCGTTCTTTAAAATCCAATAATAGCGCTTGAACATTGTTTTTTTACGCTACAAAAAAAAATCGGCCCAGCCCGTAGCGAAGCGCGAACCATTTATCTAGTATATCTCTATATGTGAATGTTATGGTCGTATGTTCAATTTCTATATTTATATCTCATTAATCGTATTGATCAATACTAGGCTTCATTTTCTATTTAGTTGCAAAAAATCATGATATTTCCAAAATACAACAAGATTAATTAAGGTTTCATCAAATGCTTTTCTAAACCATTATATATGAAAAATTTCTTCAAAAAAATCATGTTTGCATTTCTAACAAAAAAGATATATATAAAAAAAGAACAAAGAGAAAAAAAATACATTGCATGAATTAACATTTCTTAAAAATACAAAAAAAATAGTTTTTAAATTCTGCATGTATCATGAGTTTAATAACGAGTTTATTAAAGCCATGATGAGTTGGTCTAAATTTTAAAAATACAAAAAAATCAATTTGCTTATTTTTAATATCAAAGATTATAAACTTAGGCATAAGACGTATACCTTATATTAAAAGAAACAAATATGAAAAAAAAATATATGTTTTTAGCTTTATAATGACTAGGATTGACTCGTAAAGTCATAGTTCACTCTACTAGGGTGGACCTGCTTTAACCAATAGACAAACTAATGATTAGAAAAAACACAACAGTGTCTTAGTAATAATCAGACAAATAAGCAATGCAGCTTATTTTAGGTAGGATATACTAGAGGTGATATTATCATTCTTATACATAATCATTCTTTTTATCCAGACTTTAAAGACCAGTTATGGTTCCTAGTGACCAAAATATTAGGTGGAGACTCCTAACCTTTTAAACCATAAAGGGAAAGAATTCGTTATTCTTTTCACACCACTTAAACATCTTGATCTAGGAGGATGATCGTTGCGACGCCTTACACGTGCGAAACCACACATAATAAGGAATTCATAAAACATATGGAAACCAATAAGCCTATAGTTGTTAAGATTAATTAAGCCCATGGAGTAGATGGATCGTGCCCTTCTTGTACATAGATTAAATTGACTAAGGTATGATAATTATTTGTTTTTGATGTAGCCTCCTTAAAATTCACATTGACCTAAATACTTTGAATAAGTTCGTTTAATGTGTTTTTGTGCTTCTTTATCCTAATTGACCCATTAGGAACTTTTAATGGATTATTTGATGTAATTTGGATCACATTAGGAACATTATAACACCATATTTGATAATTGTTTTTCAAGTAAATCCGGCTAACCCACCTTTTTCTCTCTCTTCCACTATTTTTCAATGACTTCATCTTTTCTCTCAAGCTCAAGGACTAAAATGTAGATAAAATGAAGTGTTGGACTACATAATATAATTTTCCAACTAAAAAGAAATTTGAAAACATCTTAAGGCAAAGTTTTTCAAATAAAAAAAAAACCTAACACCACAATTCTTTCTAAAAAAAAGTTGTCATTTTTCTTTGCTTTCAATATTGGTCTTCTTATTTTTAATCTTTAGCAAACAATAAAATTGAATTTGTTTTTATAAAATTGTGCATCAACACAATATCAAGGTTTTTTTAAAAACAATGATGTGAAAAGCAAATTAAAATCAATTATGAAATTTAATTTCTAATTAACGCAATGTTGAAAGATAAATTAGAAAAAAAAATCAATGTTAAAAAAGAAATTAAAGGACCATAAAAATACAAAACACTATTCTAGTAAACAATATTTTATGGAGTGGTAAATAGTAAATTCATCGGCTTTTTTAGGCTAAAACCATGATAATTTTATAAAAAAAATTTAAAATAAATTATAAAAGACAATTTCTAATTAACACAATGATAAATAATGAAATTGAAAAAAAAATCAATATTAAAAAAATTAAAAGACTAAAAAAATACAAAATACTTTTATAGTAAATAGTGTTTAAGAGTTGGTAAAGAATGAATTCATAATTTTTTTAATTTTTAATTTTTTTTAATTTAATTTTAATATATAAATATATATAGTTGAGTCCATAAACCTATAAAGTTCTCAATTAAGTCCACAATGTTTCAAAAAAAACTATTTTAGTTAATGTTCATTAATTTTAGTGTATAAATATGCCCATTAGACTGAAAATATTAATTCTCATGAACTATTTTTTTTTTTTGAAATTAGCGCTATTTGAGTGTATAAAATACGTAAATTAGACTTGAATTACAATTATTTTTGTTTTTGAGAAAATGACTGAATTGAGAAATACAGGAAATATTTGGGACTTAATTGGTAGAATTTAGATTTGGGATGTAATTGAGAATGAATATATATGATTTGGGACTAAACAGAGGTTTCTTCTCCGATGGAAAGCAAATAAGTCATCAAGACATCAACCATAGACTAAACACAACACCACCAGACTCACACTTAAAAATGGCTGCCAATTTCTGGACCTCCTCTCACTAGTAAGCCATTAACGGGCCAATCTTTTTTTATGTATCTTTTGAGGCATTTCTCTTGTGTTTGTTTATATAATGTGTTCTTGGATTATGTGCAGCAAGCAGCTTTTTGACCAAGAAGAAGTAGATGTGGTGCACCCACTAGACAAAGAAAAGGGCATAACTCTTGAAGATTTCAAGATCATCAAGACGCAGATGGCAATTTGTACGCTTTTATTTTATTTATTTGTTTATTTGGTGGGGGGATGCTATTGAGTTTCTTATTTTGTTAGCTTTCACCTCGGAAATCTGCGTGGTTATCAGATTGCAAATGAAATTCTGCCATGTGGGTTCTTATTGTTTGTATATGTGGTGGTGATGCTTGTATCTATTATCAGAAAGCAGTTTTGCATTTGAATTTCTTGTGTCTGATAAACTTGGACTCTTGAAATTAATTTGTTGCTGTCAAGTTTTTTCTCCCATGAAATTTGCGTTTTCTGTTTGTCCTTAACAATCCAATCCTTACAACTACTTTTCTTGAAATTCGCATATACATATCATTTATTTATTTTTTCTGTATTTCCCACCCTCAGATATAGGCATTTTGGCTCAACAAGTTAAAGTGAGGCAAAGGTTCGACCTTTTTCTTCTAAAGTTCACATGTTCTTCTTATCTTGTCTAGTATCCCATGTTCTTCCGTGATGAGTTTCATTTGTCATATACCAATTGATTTTTTTATAACTTGAGATTGTATAAAGAAAACAATAAATGATTTAGCATTTCCATTTTGTCACCCTCGCTGAATTGATGGGGGAAACCAATTGATTTTTTTATAACCAAGTGCTCATGGGATCTTTTCGATTTCTCTGGTTTCCTTTTATAAGGTTTCACCGATTGAATGTTTTTTAAAATTATTATTCGATGTTTCAGGGTTGTCGCTACTGCAGTTGCATATATGAGGCGTGTCTATACCAGGTATGAAATAATTTCTGATGGTAAGAAAAAGAGTATGGTCACCATCCAGAATCTTTACTTTAACCTCCCTTTTGAGATCTGAATGCCGAATTGTCATTTCTAATCATCTAAAATACTCTTCAATTTTCAATCATATGCATTCATGAGCACTTGGTATGCGATGCATACAAATTGATAATCATAAAATTATTATTCAATGTTTCAGGGTTTTTTTTTTTATCTCAAAATGTATATTCGGCCATCCTACATATTTAGCTGGAAGCTTCTGTCACTGGTACAATCTCCTGGGCTGCAATGCCTCGTAGGCCTTCTTCCTGCTGTTTTTCTCACCCACTTCTTCAGTTCTCTAATCATATACTTTACTCTTTTTTCTTCATTAGGTCCCTTTAAATCAGCAGCCCTCTTATTTGTAGGTGTAATAGTAAAGCTGATGCATTGCCTAGGAAACAGCCAGTAGATTTTAGACCAAATTATATAGCTCACTAGTCTTAATTTCTCTTTGTGCTTCCAGAAAGAGCATGTCAGAATACGATCCACGTCTTGCAGCCCCAACTTGCTTGTATTTGGCATCAAAAGCAGAAGAGAGCACAATTCAAGCCAGAGTTCTTTCATTTTACATAAAAAAATTATGTAATCACTTGTTAGCAACTTGATTGGTTGATTCATTGAGTTCTTAAATTGTAGTTATATTTAGTGCTAAAACTATTATAATTTGACCCTGTTGCCTCACAGATTCTGATGACAAGTATAGATATGAGATCAAAGAGATACTTGAGATGGAAATGAAGATTTTGGAAGCTCTTAACTTTTATCTAGTTGTATTTCATCCTTATCGTTCATTGCCTCAGTAAGTATTTTATCTTCTTTGCCATGTTTGTTGTACATTATAACCATTTTAAATTGAACTAACAGGCTGCTTTGGTAAGGTTTTTCCTACTACATGTGCAATTCTGAAAGACTGAACATTATCATCAAGTTCAGGATTGAAACATGATTTATGATTCTTGTTGTGCAAATGCCATCTTGATTGATGTCTATTGTGCTATCAAGCTCCAACTCAAAGCTTTCCTTTTTTTCTTCTGTGTATTCTCTCATTTGTTTTATTATTAACATCTTATGAATCTCTCAGTTAATTATGTGACTTTAGATTACTATTTATTAGTTATATCTTATATAATTAGATCATACTAGATTACTATTCATTGGTTTCCATTTTCTATCTGTTTCTTGTATAAACAAATTTAAAAGAAATGTTAAATTACTTCAATCTGTCCCAAAACTCTGAGATGGAGGCATGTTTATGTTAAGTAGACTACTAGAACTGGAAGCATACCTAAAAATGATTGATTGCTGAATTGGACGTGACTAATCATCTAAGATGTACAAACTACAGAAACATAATTGCATAAGTTAAGATTAATCACAGTACTGCTAAGTTTCAACAATTCTAATATGATTGGATGCTGAATTGGATGTGATCAGTCATCTCTTATGTTACTAACTAGGAAACCTAATTGCACGGCTTTACATTCATTAATACACTAAATATCAACAATTCTGTTTTACTGGTTGCAAACTGTTATCTTGTGATATTTATGTTGCAATTTGAGCACAAGAACATTTTCTCTCTTATGTTTCTTCAAATCTTGGCAGATTTTTGCAGGATGCTGGCATAAATGATATAAACATGACTCAATTTCTATGTTGCAATTTGAGCACAAGAACATTTTCTCTCTTATGTTTCTTCAAATCTTGGCAGATTTTTGCAGGATGCTGGCATAAATGATATAAACATGACTCAATTGACATGGTAAGACTCCAATCTCTAAGACTGAGGGGGTGTTTGATATGTTTCTAATTCTGCTTTTAAGTGTTTTTTTAAAAGTGCTTTTGGCTTTGAAAAATCATTAAATTGATGTTTTTAGTGCTTTCTGATGGTTTTGATGTGTTGATTTCAAAAATGAAAAAAAATCTAAAAAAACTCATTTTGATACATTTTCAAACGAAAAGTTATTTTGAAAAGCATACAGCATCACAATCTTTAACACCCTCCAAGTAAAAACACATCTCCTAGCTTGGGAAAGACACACTCTTTTCATTTGAGTCCTTGAAATATGGGGCAGGTATTAATAAGCTTCGGCATGCAAACTACAATCATGTTATCATGTTTTAAGCTTCGGCATGCAAACTACAATTTGGGAGCGTTGCCTAAAGATGATCGACATTTTGTGTATAAAAAGTGTGTAGAACTAGTTTGTCACTATTTATATATGTTCTAATTATGTGGGCCATCATTATGTTCACTATACATGTGTCCTGGTATTTAAAATTGGTTCATAGAGGCTGCTTCCTCACTGTGGCCACAGATTCTAATTGTAACTGATAGTTGCAATTGCTGTCCTTTGGAAATGGCTGATAAGTTAAATGTGAGAAGCCCTGGTGTTGAAGAAAGCCATCCCATAGTACAGTTTTCTTGATGAACACAGGGATTTTTGTTCTAACACTGGGCCTGAATGGCAAAAACAAGCACCCCCGGGGATTTTTAACAGAAAGAAAGACTTAGGATAACTGCTCTTAAGTTGTGAAGAAGTTCTGGAAACGTTCTTTCCCTTTTTTCATTAAAACTCTGCACAGTCTCTTTTTTCTTCTCTATCTCGAAGCTGCTGCCTTAAATCGGCGAGTAACTCTGTTATGTTAATTTTTTAAAGCCTTTTTTTCCTCTATACCTTTCGTGCTTGTGGACGTATCCTTCCAATACGCCAGCGCTTGCACTCGCATCATAAAAAATTATTGTCTGCATCGTGATTTCTTGATCTTTGATTCAAAATGAATAACAATGCTGGGACTTATACAGGGGACTTGTCAACGACACGTACAAGATGGATTTGATTCTTGTACATCCCCCACATATTATTGCTTTAGCCTGCATATACATTGCTAGCGTGTATAGAGAAAAAGATTCGACAGCATGGTTTGAAGAGCTCCGTGTAGATTTGAATGTGGTGAGTTCTAAGCTCAAATTATCATGAAACTCGCAAGGGGAGGTTAACAAACTGCTGCAAAGTCCACCGAATTTATGTTGGAGCTATATTGCTGTAAATAATGTGCCTTTGTGTCTGATTTGGCAGGTGAAAAATATTTCAATGGAGATGTTATATTTTTATGAAAGCCATAGATTGATTACAGAGGAGAGAATTACTGCTGCTTTCAACAAACTGAAACCGTAAATGGTTTGGCGATCCCTAATCCTCAACTCAAAAGGAGAACTCCTGTCAAATGCCATTGAATCTATGTAAAGAAATTGTTTAGCCCTCGTCAAGAGCCCGGTTCCTTTGGATTGTGGAGTTAGGATAACTAGCCTTTGTATTCACTCGAGATTCTCTTTGGTGTGTATAATCTGAAAATTCCATGCGCCTGCCCGCATGATACCTGTATGTGTTTCAAATTAATGAGAGCTTAAAGCTTCAAAACTGATACTGAGTGTGTAATTTCGTTTTGTGGTCAGCATAAGGTACAAACCACAACGAGCCAATGCTAGGTGAATCTCTTTATGAATTTGAATGCATGAATCGGATATTGCGGCCTGAAAGGGAGGAGGTGCTGCATTAGCCATTAATGGTGAGCAACTCCTGCTCCTCGCATTTCTCCTGCCTTGCATTACATTGTTCAAGATCATTTCCAATAATTCCATCCATCGTGTTGCCCTTTGTTCTTGGCTTGCAGCTTCTCTACACAGCAGCATAGTATTTGAAAAGGAACAGCAGAAGAAGAAGATTGCTTCAACGTGCTGGGTATTTTTGCAATGCTTCAGAAGGAATAGGTTTCGGGTTTTGTGCAGGTTGAGGAGCAAACATGATTGGTACTTCAACGAAGTTAGAGCACAAAATAAATCAATGCAAGAGCACAACCATATAAACACTATTTCTTCGTGACCCCATTCGTAACCCATTTCATCACGATTCTCACACAGTTAAATAAGTAGAAATATAATTCATGAAAACACTCTAAATCCATTGATATTATGCTAAAAATTAAAAACAAAATAAGAATTAAAATTAAATCAAACCCAAACATTTCATAATTTTTGGCACTTTTGTTTATTTATTTTATTGTGTGATAATAATAATAATAATAATAATAATAATAATAATTAGAAAGCAAAACAAAAGGTAAAAAGAAAAAGAGACCAAAGTGTTGGAAGAAAAAAATAAATATGAGAATCAAGAAAAATAAAAAAATTATAAAAAAATCCTAGTTCAAGAAGGAAATAATATAAAGATCTAATATATATTTTTCCAGTTTAGGTTTTTCATGTTTTGAGAGAAACATATATATACAATATAAATAGAACCCCCCCTCCCCTC
>Ga0307514_10005387_pt1 | contig 11458 bp, 9 predicted proteins | sample 16_EM_MG_FD_203088 | JGI IMG/M metagenome (GOLD analysis project Ga0307514, IMG submission 203088) | Populus trichocarpa ectomycorrhiza microbial communities from riparian zone in the Pacific Northwest, United States - 16_EM | ecosystem: Host-associated > Plants > Roots > Unclassified | place... | reverse complement strand
CTCGAGGGCCACCGGATATTTGCACCGACTTTCATCCCCATCCATGTCTTCAACTCTGTTCACCACGAGTGACGGGGATGTCATCCTACGCGCTGGCGCAGATCCCAATTCAAAGCACGTGTTTCGCGTTCACAAATTCATCCTGTCCCTCGCATCTCCTGTCTTCAAAGACATGTTCGCGCTCCCCCAACCACCCGACCAACATGATGAACACGGACTCCCCATCGTCGACGTTTCGGATCCTCCAGAATCCTTAGACTTGATCCTGCGGCTCGTATATCCGGGAGTTGAACCTCCAGGGATCCCGGACATACCAACCCTGACCGCTTTGTTATCGGCGGCGGACAAATACAACATCACGTCAATATACCCGACTTTAAGGAGTACCTTGAAGTCCTTATTGCCCAACCATCCCTTCAGGGCGTACATCGTAGCATGCAGGTTTGGGTTCCTGGAGGAGGCGAAGGAAGCCGCTAGGGTGGGAACCACGGAAAGCATTATACCTGGGAGCATTGATGAAGAGGTTCGACATATCTCAAGCATGAAGTCATGCGATGGGTCAAGTTTGTTCAAGAGAGGGAACACGAGGGGCGGTCGCTGATTGGGGAATTGCTTGGTTGGTTGGAGCTGAGCACTGATTACCATTGCATTCATCGGGACGACGGGAGAGATTTTTATTTCCGTCTTGCGAACGCGGTCGAGGATGCCTTCTGCAGTAGCCGGGCGTGACTAGCGACGACTTGTTCGCAGTCCTCGACAAGGTACCCGATCCCCCTCTCCGCTGTAAATCGCCACCGAACTCGGGCGAATTCTGCTATTACGTTGGTGTCGAGGATGCATTCAAATGTTTGTTCCAACCGATGACCATTCGGAATCACCTGAGGGAGGTTGCCGAGGAGCTGGAAAAACTTAATCGTAGGATGTTGGACGAGGTTTTCAAAGGAATTGGGAGCGGTTGAACATTGGATGCGTGGCTTTTTGTCTCCTTATTTCTCTCGTTCGCATTTTGCTGTTGCGCGGGTAGTGGGGTATTTGAGATATTGTGTCTAGTACTCGCTTTAGGTTTACTTCTTTGCGCGTCGGTGGATACATAGCTCTTGCCGGGGAGGCACCAAATTCCTACTCCAGTCGATGACCAGTCTGGTTGACCCTATGGGGAGATTGGCGATGAGCTAGAAAAGCTCAATCTTTCGATGCTTAACAAGGCTTTCGGGGAAGGTAGAGAGATGTGGCTAAATGTTGGACGCATGGCTTTCTAAATTTCACTTGTCCTTTCCTATCTCCGTGCTTTAAATTGGGCTGTTACATGAGCGATAGGATACTGGGTGACTGTCCCTCGGACTGGGGATATGGATATCCATCGTAGAAGGGTGCCACTAGCCGAGCTTTGCGGTGTCTGCGACCTACAAGGCTGAAAATACTCCAAGTCCGAAGCAATGGAGGGGACGGGGTGGCTCGGTAATATCCGAATCCGTCTGCGTTTTCGTTTCGCCACGCGTCAAAACTTCTGTCAACGTCAACATCCTACCCCCGTTCATGTCTCCGACCTTCTTCACAACGAGCGACGGGGACATCATCCTGCGCGCCAGCCCAGAGTCATGTCTCCGACCTTCTTCACAACGAGCGACGGGGACATCATCCTGCGCGCCAGCCCAGAGTCTGGTCCGAAGCATGACTTTCGTGTTCACCGATTCATCCTCTCCCTCGCGTCCCCCGTCTTCAAAGACATGCTCTCCTTCCCTCAGCCACCCGACCAAAACCAAAACGCCAACGAGCCACAAGGTATTCCCGCCGTCGACGTCCCAGACTCCCCAGAAGTCTTGGATGTGATCCTGCGGTTCATCTATCCCGGTGTCGAACCCCCGACGTTTACCGACTTGTCAATCCTGTCCGGTCTGTTGTCGGTAGCAGACAAATACAACATCGCATCGATGCAGCCCGTGTTGAGGGGTGCCTTGAAGACGTTCATACCCAGCGAACCCTTCAAGGCGTACATCATAGCTTGTCGATTTGGGTTTATGGAGGAGGTGAGAGCAGCTGCCAAAGCTTCGACTCTGAGGAACATTCTCTCGCAGAAGGACAGCGAGGAGGAGGTTCGGCACATTTCCAGCGTCGACCTCTTTCGTTTGATCTTGTTCGTCAACGAGAGAGAGGAATCGGCTCGAGAGATGATCATGGGTTTCGCCTCATTGGACATAGGCTACTACGACAACCCTTGTCCGATTCAAGAGCACTGGTCGGGTGACACAGCGGATCTCTATAAGGAGCTGGGGAGGAAGCTTGTGGGTGAATTCATGGAGACACCGTGGATGCAGTCTGAGGACTTTACTTGGGTCTCGGAGATGTTATTTGACCTTCCTCGTTGCCAACTTGAACCGAAGCCCTTCGACGACAACGACAGCGATGACGATGACGACGTGGAATGTCCCCGCCAGCTGCCGTTCGTTAAGATTGGCATCACCACAACCGCCTGGGATGTGAACGCGAGGAGTGACACGTTGCTAGAGAAGGCCTTTGGGAAAGAGTTTTGACATTGTTTGGTGGTTGGTGTACCGTCGATGATAGTATGGTCTCTTGTTCGCCTCGCCCCACGTTTGAAGTGCGAATGCGATAGGTATTTACGGGAATGCTTGAAAGGATAATTTCCCGCCAAGCGTCCTGTCTGTGTACAGTAATGATTTCCCGCTGCAAACAGCTCTTTCGTACACTCCTCGCTTTCCGGCGGTCACTACAGTAGTACCTGCCTTGACTTGACGAGATCGGTCTATTCTCGCCCAGCACCTCCAACCTGGTTCCTCCACCCACTGGATCCGCGTTGAGAACGGACAACGCGTTTGGCATAGTTCACCATCTCGATCGCATTATTTTTCTCTGTTTTGACAAACCGTTCACATGTCACTTTTTGCGTTGGCCTGGCACTCAGCGCTCAGCGCCAGCCCGTTACGTCGACTGAGGAGTGAGTACCTTCTACTTTCTTGTCTGTACTAGGTATCCACATGTACTTACTTCCTATCTAGTTTAATCGTTCTCGACTTGCGCTAGGCCCACACACATTACGCTCGGTGCTTCATCTCACCATCGCCAGAACGATACCACTTCCGAGAGCCACCCGGATATTTGCACAGACTTCTATCCCCATCCATGTCTTCAACTCTGTTCACCACCAGTGACGGGGATGTCATCATACACGCCGGTCCAGATCCCGATTCAAAGCGCGCGTTTCGCGTTCACAAGCTCATCCTGTCCCTCGCATCTCCTGTCTTCGAAGACATGTTCGCGTTCCCCCAACCACCCGACCAAAATGACGAACATGGACTCCCCGTCATCGACGTTTCTGATCCTCCAGAATCCTTAGACATGATCCTGCGGCTCTTATATCCGGGAATCGAACCTCCAGGGATCCCAGACATACAGACCCTGACCGCTTTGTTGGTGGTGGCAGACAAATACAACATCACGTCAATATACCCGACTCTAAGAGGCACCTTGAAGACCTTCTTACCCGGCCGTCCCTTCAGGGCGTACGTCGTAGCCTGCCGGTTTGGTTTCCTGAAAGAGGCAAAAGAGGCTGCTAGGGTGGGGACCACGCAGAGTATTATATTTGAGGGCATTGATGAAGAGGTTCGACATATCTCAAGCATCGACGTCATGCGATGGGTCAAGTTTGTCCAAGAAAGGGAACGCGAGGGGCGGTCGCTGATTGGGAAATTACTTGGTTGGGAGCAGGTGAACTCCGATTACCATTGCATTCACCGGGACAGTGGCAAAGATTTTTATTTCCGCCTCGAGAGAGCGGTCGAGGATGCCTTCTGCAGTAATCCGGGCCTGACTAGTGACAACTTTTTTGCGGTGCTTCACAAGGTACCCGATCCCCCTCTTGGCTGCAAATCGCTATCGATGGCCATTCGGAATCGACTGATGTGGGTTGCCGAGGAGCTGGGAAAACTTGATCGTAGGATGTTGGGCGAGGCTTTTGAAGGAATTGGGAGCGGTCGAACATTGGATGCGTAGCTTTTCGCCTCCTACCTCCTGGGATACTCGAGACGTTGTATCTAGCACTCGCTTTATGTTTGCTATGTCGCTTCATCAGTGGACACATGCATATGGCTCTCGTGTACGTTTCTTTGTTTTGACAGCAGTTAGCGATAAATGCCGGACACATGGCTTTCTAGCCCTTACCTATCCCTCTACTTTACATTGAGTGGTGATATGGGCGATAGGATGTTTCGCTGTATTTTGTTAGTGCCCGCTTTGCGTTTTGCTTTGTCACGCTTTCAAACTTTCCGTCAACGCTCAACGTAACCGTCACCACCCCTATTTATGTCTGCGACCTTCTTCACTACGAGCGACGGGGACATCATCCTCCATGCCAGTCCAGAGTCTGGCCCCAAACATGACTTTCGCGTTCACCGATTCATCCTCTCCCTCGCATCCCCTGTCTTCAAAGACATGTTCTCCCTCCCTCAGCCACCTGATAGAAACCAAAACGAGGTGCACGGTATCCCCGCCGTCGACGTTCCCGACTCCCCAGAAGTCTTGGATGTGATCCTACGGTTCATCTATCCCGGAGTCGAGCCCCCCACGTTCACCGATCTGTCGATCCTGTCCGGCCTGTTGTCGGCAGCAGATAAATACAACATCGCGTCGATGCAGCCCGTGTTGAGGGGTGCCTTGAAGACGTTCATACCCAGCGAACCCTTCAGGGTGTACATAATGGCTTGTCGGCTCGGATTTATGGAGGAGGCGAAAGCGGCTGCCAAGGCATCAACTCCGAGGAACATTACACTACCGATAGTCCACGAGAAGGAGATTCGGCACATCTCTAGCGCCGACGTCTATCGTTTGGTCTGGTTCGTCAGTAGGAGAGAAGAGTCGGCCCAGTCCAAGATCATGACTTTCGCTTCATTAGTCAACATCGGCGGCGGCGGGGACCCTTGTCCGATTGAAGAACACTGGTCGGATGACACAGTGGGTTTCTATGCGAATGTGGGGAAGAGACTTCTAGACATCTTCAGGAAGAATCCGTGTGCACGGGTTAATGAGATCCTGGGCACGCTACCTGACCCTCCTCCTGGCTGCAAACTGACGTCCTTGGTCGACGGGGAGCCTCCAGTCGATTGTCCCCTTCAGCTATCGTTAATTAGGTACGAACTAACTCGGCTTGTCCGAGATTTGGACGAGAAGAATGACGACTTGCTGAAGAGGGCTTTTGAAAAAGTGTTTTGAGGTGGTTGGATGGTCGGTGTACCATGGCTATATGTATATGTATCTTCTCCAATTAGTGCACCGTCACGATCAAAGAATTAACGCCATAGTGCTTGTTCCGTAACCACCATCATTCGCGGTCTTCACTTTGTATCTCGCTTGTGGAGGACACCTCTAAAGGCGATCATGTCCTCAAATTGCCACTCCGGTGCGCGAATAGCCGTCGTGCAGTTCAATCCAAAGTTCTGTGCGTCCAATAGTGTTCCGGTTCCATCCGTGGAGGCTGAACGTTGGGCGCTTCGCGTTGATATACCACAGGCCAAGTTGATGATAACATCAAGAGGATGAGATCGTTATGCGCTGGGTAAGCCGAAGAAACCTTCATGTACTCGAGAAGGGTCGTCATCGACGAAACTGTTCTGGTTGACTCGAAAAAGGATGGCCCCGGGATCCGTCGATCTCGTTTGTTTACCAGAGATGGTGTTCACCGGTGGGCAGTTGAGCCTCGACGCTGTCGGTCTAATCCCGAGGCTGATCCCATGCCACAACCATAGGCTACGTCTTCCCAAACGCCGACTCCATAAAACCATTCCTAGAAGACCCAATAACCGGCCCAACATCCAAATTCTGTTTGGAACTGGCCACACGCTTACGATGCCACGTCGTAGCCGGATACCCAGAACGTCTTTCAGAAGACGAGATTGAACCAGGCGTCGACGAATGGGGAAACAACATCACGAGAGTCGGCGCGAACTCTGCGATCCTGTTCGCACCCGATGGTGAATGTGTGGGGAAGTACCGAAAGACGAACCTATTTGAGACAGATACGACATGGGCGAAACCAGGTGAATGACTTCAACCCTCTCATATGGTTCTACGACATGGCCTCTCTGATCGCCTTGGGATTGGTAGGAACGGGGTTCGCGACGTTCCGCTTACCGCCGCCACTAAACTCTGTCAGTCTCGGGATCTGCATGGACCTAAACGTGCAAAAGCCGTTCGAGTGGGAATCCAATGAGGGGCCATATGAGATCGCTTCGTACTGTGTTGCCGAAAATTCCAACCTCCTCATTCTCTTAAACGCTTGGTTAGAATCCCCCGAGGACGTCGGCGAGGAGCACGCCTGGACAACGATGAATTTCTGGGCACATAGATTGCGGCCATTATGGGAACAGCGAGAAGGTGTCTCCCCCGACGATCACCACGGGATCAACGTCGTTGTTTGCAATCGGACAGGGAACGAAAATGGTGAGTCCCACGCCTCGAGCTCGTGTGGCAGAACTGGAGTAGTGCGATACCCAGGCATAAAATTCTGCGGTAGCTCCTGTATTTTCCGTATGAACAACTCTGGCGACCCTAGACTGAAACGTGCCATGGGCAAGGATGAGGAAGGTGTCAGTGTGTGGACTGTGTAGCGCTCGGTTGTACGATGCAAAAAGATGTATATGCTGTAATCCTACACCCATAATGCTACATGATACGTCGCTTCTAACCATATTAAACCCACGGAAAAGGTCCATCCACAACAGCGATAGCAATGCCAGGCATGTAAGCCGCATCAGCTCCCAATCGACTCCCGATCACCCCCAAGAGGCCGTTGGTCCAAGCGTGCGAGGCTTCATGTTGTGCGTTACGGCTGTCCACACCGACAGACTATCGCTTCATTGTGGATGCGCCCACCCTAAGGTAGACAAACGGGGTCGATTAGAAGAGCCGGACAGGCTCGCCCATGGTAGACTTGACGTGCAGGGACTTGACGTTTTGCCAGTTCTTCTTCAACAAAGACACGAGGAAGTTGATGGCTGGCAGAGGATTAACATGACGGGCCGACGGCAGAGCCACAAATCCTCACCAAGCATGACATTGCCCAAGACCTGGTCCTCACTCATCTGGACGTGTCCGACGGCAACACCCAAACAAAGAACTTTCTTCAACTGGAACTTTATCGTCGAACGGACCTCGGTGAGCTTGTTGGACAGGTCTTCAGCGTGGGAGATCGGGGTGGGGAACTTTCCGGCTTTGGAGAGACCGGGTCCGAGCAGACGAGGGATCTGCTTAATCAAAGCTTCAGAGGCCAAGAAAGCGTCGTACTTCTTAGCGAGCTTCTTGACAAGCTTCTTGTTTTTGTTGAGCCTGAACACGAGATCAACTTCAGCGGAGAAATCAAATATTTTGTGCACGAACTTCTTCAAGTCATCGACAGACATGTACTCGAGGTCGATCTGCTTCGCACGGTCGATGTCGGCGGCATCAGCAAGGATGCAAATTGACATCCTTGGTCGGGGGACATTTGGGAGCCTGTAAACGCGAGTAAGATTCCTGTACAGCTGACGCTTCAAACTTTCAGCTCACTTGACGGTTCCCGAGAAACGCTTGTCCCTCTGGGGGTCGTAGTTTTTTAGACCGATCTGGAGTTCGATGGTCTCGACGAAGTTGCGGCGTTTTTCAGCCGAGGCGGCGAGGAGTTCCTTGATAGAGCCCCGCACGCTTGACACTGAGAGTTTGCTACCACTGTGATCCGGTAAATATCGACCGGAGAGGATAGAACAATGAAACGGACCTCATGCTGGAGAGTTAGTCGCTAGTTGGTGGACTCACCGTACCTTGGTCAATGGATGATGGTGTTGACTGTCGATATGCGCCGCGTAACGGTTGTACAGTTTTGTGACGTGACAGATCGACCAACGGATCAGAACCTCCGTTCATTCTTCGGCTTCCGCCAGTGTGGTCACCGCCTTCTCTCTCACTCTACACAAGAGTGCCACCCGCGAGGGTTTCTAACTACATGTCATTTGGACGGCCGGTAACTCTTAATTTGAAACTCGCCGAGGTTGTATCGCCATTATAATGCCGGCTGCAACACGTCGTAACAGCCATAATACGGTGCACATTCACGTTGCAATTAGATTACTTCTTCGTCGTACATATCAGTGTATATACATGCGACAAAGCGGATGATTGGGTCATTCCAAGTACAGATACTGAGCACTCCAGCGCCATTGCCTCTCCAACCCGCCAAATCGACCGTACGGTTAGGGATCCTCGTCCAAAACTTTATTCAGCTGCGTTGGCGGAAAAACGGGGCCAGCAGATCAAAAGGTCGTGATATGAGGACCCCTTACTCGTCTTACTTAGCTAGTAGCTCTGGGGGTTTGACTAATCTGTTTTTTGACAGCGGGGGAGCGCAAGCGGGAAACGGTTTCCGTCTGTGGGGAGCTGTTGGCGACCGGTGCTGGACGCAACGTACGGCAAACAACCTAGGTAATGACGGCTCCACCATGGGGGCACAGGGTCCTTGACTGCTGGATTTTCCGGTGCTGGTCCTACTCGAGCTCTGTGAAAAGACGGGTTAGTAGTGAGGATTGTTCGAGACTATCACCTCTTGACCGGAGACCAACCGATCGAGTGTTGCCAGCAGGTTGGGCGGTGTATCAGGCGTACCCTGGGGTTTTTGGAACTTGCGCGACCCTACTTTGAGAAAATTTCTGAATACCTTACAAATCTTGATATGTTGGCTCAACCGGGCTTCTTTCGTTCGAGATGGAAAGAGGGAGGCGGTGAAACACAGTGGTGAGCCTAGAGGGAGCGAGGGTGAGAAAAGGCGGAATACTTTCAAACCGACAGCTTTGGCCGTCAAGATCCGGGGGAATCCACATTTCATCGGAGGTGTAAGTGATGGTGACCGGCTACAACACCACAGAACACGTCCACTTTTTGGTGAAAATGGCATAGCGTGGTACGGCAGATGTACGGTGGCAAATACTCTACGTTTGTTTCCTAAGCCTCTTTATGATATCTGGATTCAACCTCGACCACGAGTACTCTACACCACTACGAGAAGAACCTCAGTATCAGCGCGTGTGTCCAACAAGTTGGCAGAAAACCCCTACTCACCTATATCCACCCTTCGTAGAAATCGTCCTCCAGTTTTCCCTGAAACCGAGATCGTAGATTCGCTCGTTCCAATCTACTGTGAACACTTCACTCGAAACGGGCTCCGAGCCGTCCAATCTATCACTGGGTATACAGATGTAGCGTTTCGCTTCCCTGTCTCCCCATATTTTCAGGGTTTCCAGCGTTGTTTGCCCACGTGAGGCATTATAAAGTGTAGGAACCAGAAGTGCCTAATGTCAGCGTGATTATACACATGAATTGCATTATTCATCGAGAGGGGTCGGACGTACCATTGAGAGAACAGCAAAGACAACGGAAAACAAAAACATTAGGACGATCCGCAAATGCGGGAGTTCGATGACATTCCCGGGAAAGCTCTCCCCTCCATGGCCACGCTCTCGCTTGAGAAGGCGGAAACCAAGGAATGATCCGACGATATACCTCCCAGGAGGACCGCCAATAAAAACCCACGAATACCACGTGTCCCACCAGAATTCTCTGCACCACCCATCAGCACGAGACGTCGAGAGCGAAAGAGAAATGTGAGTCAAAACACGAGAGAGTATGGGTGACCACCCCACGACAACTGCCACGACGGCTAGAGTTAGCAAGCATAGAAATTGTCGAATCCGCGTGGTAGTGACGCAATTTCCGAGCTAAGAGTTTATGATGCTGGGTGAGCCAGTCGTTGGGAAAGAGAATGGACGTAAGGAGTACCCAAGGGCAATGGTGGTCAAAATCAAGCCGACAGACACCGCAGGTAGAACAGTGGTGCGCACGCGGTGGCCTCCAGGAGCCAGAACATCCGTCTTTATTACAAACTTTGAGACCCCCTTTCTCGTTCGCGCATTCATATGGCACACGAATGGACCCCTGAGCGGGGAGGTTGTAGCGGGGAACATTGTGCGTCGTTCTTCCCAGACATAATCGGAAGTATACCACGACTGCGGAGAGCGACGTCACCAGCATGAACACGGTGTAGCCAGCTGTGGTGAATTAGCCATTGGTATGAGAACCGTTGAGGCGCTGACGATACGCACAACCAAAGACAAAAAGTCCTTCATGTCTAATTAACCAGTTTACTAGACATGAGAGACCAAAAGCGCAGAGTGAGCCCTGATGCGAGACAAGACCACTGCGGTCTCACCTCCCACCTCAATGACTGCGATGTAACATCCTGAACTTAACAGAAAACCATTTTAGTCTCACACAAACCTCTCATCAATGCCACCGCTTACAGGAGTATTGACAAAACAAATATTTGGATCCAAAATTCCAGGATGACGTTCAGTCGTTTCATCCTATATGTAGTGCGGAAGGTTGGTCGCTCGGTAGATGCCGGGCGGGAAGCCGCAGCTCATCAGTGTGGAGTGTGCACTATGCAAGGAGGTTCCGTGAATGATCCATTAAATCGTGGGCTGCATGGGACTAAGTAGAACAGGTGTGTACGGATCGCGTGATTGCGGAGATATAATGAAGGTAAAAGCTAAGTCCGTTGACCTTCGGCGTTTCGATGACATACAGGGCATCCATCCCGTATCCTCGACCTCACCATGGAAGCACTGCGTAAAAACCATAACATGAGAATCGGCCGAAGGAGAGAAAGGACGTTGAACGCACAAGGCAATCTTCCCACTGATCACCGAGCTCATCGATACGCCGCTACCGATCCTCATCTCAAATACAGTCGAAGCCGATTGATGGGGTAATCCATCGCCTCCTCTTGCACACTTGGCGTGAACGACGTGCCTACAAAGGAAGAGTAGAACCAGCTCTTGGGGATGTTGTTGCAGTGGTAAAGTGCATATTGGGCATATCGTCTTGCCTGAATGGTCGCGTGAGTGGAAGGGGTGGGGTAGCGAAAAGCGCAAAACAAACGTACCACTCAAGAAGAATCCACTTGTCTGGTCCTTGTGGAATTTCTTCGCAAGGTCCGCGCAGTCACCGTCCAAGATCGTCTTGCACCCGTCCAAAAGCGAGAGCTGTAGGTTGAAATCTTGCAGAATCTTTATCAACGCGGGTTTCAAACCAGGGATCTCGAGCCCGTTCTTGATGCGACGGATTAGTCGAATTGGATCGATGCCGGCACCGACATTCTCCAACAACCCGCGTATGAAGGCTGGGCAAATTAGCGACGTGCACATCAGACATGGGTCATTCAAACGTACTCGGCCGTGTCTCAGAATACCTCAAGAGGTCTTCCCAGAGGTCATTGTCATTCTGCTCCTTCGCAAAGTCGATAGCCTACAACACGTTAAACGCTGGAAGGTAGGCACATAACGACATGTCCCTACCCGGTTGACGTCACCCATCCGCTCGATGATGATGGTTAGAGCTTGACGGTTGTTGCCCATCCGTC
>Ga0307514_10005385_pt1 | contig 11458 bp, 3 predicted proteins | sample 16_EM_MG_FD_203088 | JGI IMG/M metagenome (GOLD analysis project Ga0307514, IMG submission 203088) | Populus trichocarpa ectomycorrhiza microbial communities from riparian zone in the Pacific Northwest, United States - 16_EM | ecosystem: Host-associated > Plants > Roots > Unclassified | place... | reverse complement strand
AAGAACTACAGTTTCCATAATTTTTTGAGCGTGTAATAAATTTAGGTAAAATATTATCAGGAATAAAATTAAGATTACAGTGCGAGTAAATTTAATTCACTCTAAATTAGTTTTTCAAAAAAAAAAATATTGTTTATATTCACGTGAACAGTGCAAGTGAATTTTTAATTCACTGCACTGGTTTTTCAAGAGAAAAAAAAGCACTGTTCACTTTAATAAACAGTACAGAGAAGAAAAGTAGCTGAGAGCTGCTTTGCTTTTACCTACGTTTTAAACGCAAAACTCAGTGGATCCCATTAAAAATAAATTATGTTTTGAATGTTACCAAACAATTATTTGCTTATGGTTACTTCAAATACAAAAACAACCACGCAAATAAACCAACTCTTAATCTTCGAGGCCGGATTGTTTAGTCTTTAGTTAATTAGCCGTCACAGGTAAAAATATTATTATCATCGAGCTTTATCTGACCTGATCCAATGGCTAGTAATTTTTTATCGATTAGCTTTATCTGACCTGGTGTGATCTTGTAGCTTTGTGATGGTTGGAAAAAATATAGTTCAATTAATACTAATATCTTTTTCTTTTTTTAAAAAAAAGAAGAAGAAAGAAAATCGAATCTGCAACTCCTAATAGTAAAACTGACTTTGACCAGACGGTATGCTTTTATAATGATTCGAAGGCAAAGAACTATGCAAAGGGGATTGCTTTACAGATCTTGTTTCCCTGGATTGGGGGATACACAAACATACAATCACGTAATAACAGGGTGTGACTTTTGATGCAAAAACAGCCAAGATAAAATAAATAGTATTAGAAACAGGGGTATTAAAAAAAATAAAAAAAAATTTAATTTAATACTTTTTACTTTTTTTAATACACCGGTATTAAAATTATAAAAAATATTACTTCAATTTATTTTCAAGCAAAAGATCCTTTAAAACTTTGTGAATCACAGTCCTCAACACGACCTGACAAGAGTGGATAAAAGGGACTTATTGACTAAAATGTCGTCCATGGCACGCCATGGAATAGACACTTCCCACTAACCAGATTTTTACAGAATCCAAATGATTGGTGATGACCACGAAAGCCTCATTTCCTTAACTTCCTCTCTCTCTCTCTCTCTCTCGTTTCGAATAGTGAAGGATTAGTCCCTTGGCGTGCAATCATTTGTTGGACTCGGTTCTTGTTGACTTTTCTCGAGGTTCGGTCACGGGTTATCCCAACAAAGTAATTTTGAAAATATTCAGAAAATGATATTTGACGGACACTATATCGAAATTGGTTATACGTGTTTCACTGAAATGGACGACCTGGATTGAGGTTGAAAATGTAAATTACAAGATCCCTCCGACAATATATTGGTTGCTGCCGTTATCTTTCTACTCCTTGTATCTGGAGACTTGGTCAAATTGGTAATTGACTCAAATTTATTATTAAAGCACAGATTCGAATGCTGACGGTATACTTAAATGTCCGATTTCAGTTTTTAAAAACAAGATTTGATCCCCGAAAAAACCCAGCAGCGAAGGAGGCATGCACACAATCCAAACGGTAATCTGGATATTATTAGTTCACTGCCTCGCTAATCGGATCAGATTTTGTATCTACTTCAAAAATAAAAATAAAAACTACCCATGTGTTTCCAAGCGGTTTTTTTTTTTAAAAATAAACTGGGTTAATTCAATACAACCACCAATAAAAACATGATTTAAATATTTTAATTATTGAATGATAAAATTATAAAAAATTATAAAAACAAAAAAAAAAACACTCAATTAGCCCTTCAAACACGCGTCTCAAGTCATGACTAAGATATCTTCACAAAAATTAAAACAAATTATTAAACTTATTTTCTAATCAATCCAATATTAAAAGATAAAATTAAAAACAAAATTTAATTAAAACAAATTATAATAAAAAAAACTCGAGTCAATTTAGGTTAGTCTATCAAACCCGAGACTCAGGTCATGAAACTAAAATAACCTCATAAATTTCAAATCAAAACAAGTTATGAAGTCCAAATTTTAATCAATTTAACGTTAAAAAATGATATTAAAAATTAAAATTGAAAAATACAATTAAAACACTATCCATCAAACCTCTTTTAGTTATTGTTAATTAATAGTTAAATAGCAATAATAATAGTAATAATAATGTTTATTTATTTATTATTATTATTATTCTCGAGAGAAAGAAGAAACGAGTAGTGTTAGTGTTAGGAAATGCATTTTGATGGACAAAAAATTCCTGGATAGGTGTGGGCGTGTGGGATGTAAGTGAAGCCAGATCCATTTTAAACCGATCCTCCCTTGGATACTTGTGCATTGAGGATAAAAAAACATCCTGCATGCTGCCATTATGTCCCAGTTATGTAAAGCATAAAAGTCCATTAAGTTTTTCTAATGATATACTGAAAGAAAGAAGAGAAAGACCTGCCATGAGAATCATCAAACGGTGAGCTGTTGTTGGGAAATGGAAATGAACCATTCCCTCCCTTGCTTTCTCGAAGAGCTTGCTCATTACCAAAAAAATCTTGCTTGCCATCCAAAGAAAGTTCTAAATAATCACTGCTTAACAAGGCTAGATTGAAGCTAATTTACAAGACATCTTTTTAACAGAGAACACTGTGCAAGGAAAACGAGGATGGCCCCAGATTAATGTTCTACCATTTTACAGACATGCCAAAAATTCATAATGCCATCACATGCAAACTGTTTCCAGAGCCTGAGAAGCTTTGTCTCCTATTCCATTAAAACTTGCGGCCCTCTCATAGCCACCTTTCAACAAAATCATAATTGAGCTTCCACTAATAAGAATTCACAAAAAATCACACACCTTTCACGATCACAAAATTTGTTGATAAAAAGGTGAATGAATAACCTACCAAACCAGTAAGCTAGTCACATATGCTAGACCCATATATGTAACGGACTATACACGCAAGGAGGTAAAGAAACCAATCGTCCCAAGCATAAGAAAGATAGTGTAGCAAATGCAAACCATGTACCCAAAGTAGAAAGATAATTGCAAGAAACCAGACAAAAATGATTGGTCACGAGTTCAAACCCTATTACCCCCATTCTCTCTTCTAATTAAAAATTTAATAGCACAAGGTAGTGGTTCTTTGACATTGTGCGTAAGGGAGATTTCTAATTAAAAAATTAATAGTGCAAGGAATTGATTGTTTAACCTTGTGTGTAAGGGTGTTTTATAGGAATTCAGGATGGAAATTTAGTATATGGCAAAGATAAGGGCCAATCAATAAACCAAATGTATCAATTTATCAAAAAGGGGTCAGTAACTGCAGAAACAACAGGTTTAAATTAGCTAACAACCTTGAATGATAACTTGAAATATGTATTCTTTAAACAAGTTGTAATGCTGTTATGCTAGTTCAGTCATTCTGCACTGTATACAACTTAGCACCAAGAAACTTGCTTTACAATTCTTAATGTTAGTAGATTCATGGATTGAAAAGTTGAAGATGCAGTCTGTCTTAACCATCAGAAGCATTCATTGTGAAATTAAGAAACACATTGTCAGAGAATGGAATAGAGGCAGTAGGAGAAAAAACAAATTTGTATGACAGCAAACTAGAACCTTGGGACCTCTTTTATGCAATACAATTCCCAGCAAACTAGAACATTGAGACCTCTTTTACACAATGCAATTTAAAATGGTAAAGCAAAAGGAATTTGTGTACCTCCACCACCATCGATAGTCTTCAGCAGCAAGCTGAAAGTAGGTCAAAGCCACTGTAACCAAAGCAGTGGTAATCAGCAGAAGTGTGCAGAGAAGAAACAGGAAGCCATATACGGAATAGATATTGTGGCCCCAAGCACTACCAAATATGTCATCAAGCTCATTGAGAATCACATTGAAAGGAAGAAACCCAGCCAATGCCATCTGCGATACAGAACCCCTATACCAACACAATAGCGGAATAGTTTTTGGACACTTTGTGGTGCGGCACAGAGCCTGGAACTTGTCTTTGCAATTTTCCCCAGCAATCCCACCCAATACAAACAATGGTAATGCAACTAGAATCCATATAAGAAAGATGAATACAATAGTGCCAGAGGGAAATACTGTAGTTGCTTTGTAAACAATTGCGGTGGTATTAAGGATGCAGAATGTGGCAAACAAAGGCCCACAGAAAAGAAGTCCTGTAAGCAACAGATTGCTCACCTGTTCAGATTTTGGAAAACCTAATCAGTTCACCAGTTCATGCTATGACATGCATCAAATTCAAATACTGTAATAGAGATTTTACATCAGAGCATACCCATTCTGTCCCTTCAAGCTGAACATAGAAATAGGCTGATGTATAACCTGCAACTGCTGATGTGAGAGCATAGATGACCACTAGTGCAATAAACAGATATCCTTGCTTGTATGGATGAAATGCACCAGTCATTCCTAGTATCAATACCAGTATTGCACTGAAAATTTATGTGAGACAAAAGTTAGAGCACTAGGAATGAAGTAATATCAAGGTAAATTATTTGAGATTGATGATGTAGCATAAAATAATCAATAATTTTAAGATAATTTAATCAAATTAGAGAATACAGGGTGAATAATTTCAAAGCATGGACATACAGGGTAAACAACTGAGTTCCAGAACCAACAGCAGCAGCAAACAATGACTTGTAGTATGGGTATCGGAACACATCACCATGGATAAACTTCCATCCCGTCTTGTCTTGGTTTTCAAATAACTCCTCATCATGGAAACGCATGTAAGAGAGTTCAATAATCCAAAGGAAAAAAGAATTTAAAAAAAAATAGTTTGAACTTTGGGTAGACATCACAGATTCACGATATTCTTACTCAAGATCTTTCTTAAGGATTCACAAGTAATACATCGAAATCTGACCAGTTAGGAAGAGAATAGTAACACATGAATTTAAGATTGAAAACCAACGGATCTCCCAGATATATGGCAGTGAGGAATCACCAAAGTACTTTTCCATCCTTTTCTCAAAAGGGCTGCTAGTTTCCTTCCATGTCACAGTATATTTCATTTTCATGTGAACTTCCCTTTCCTCAATCAGTTCCACACAATCAGAAAGGTCAGTTCAAGCAGATATCTCGATCAGATGTTCCTTATTGTAATATATGCTGAAATCAAAATCCATGTAGAGAAAATATCTTTTCTTTTTGTTGTCCATTCTTCCTATAAATGTCCAAATTGGCATGTCATCACAGTACATTTGAATGTAATAGTCCTTCCCAACTGCATCTTGTAACTTCAAAACTTCTTCCTTCGTCAAGTTCTTTTCGCACACAAATTCAGAATCTTCATTTACTAGGAATTCAAGTTTATATGGAGAAGTTAAATATTGATCCCCAGTCAATATGTCACGTAGAGTTTGCTTCTTCTCATTGACAAAACCTGTGTCATTAGGATTGACCAACCATTATAGACTAGACACCAATACATGACAAGATTGATAGAAGATAAGGTCAAAACTAAAGAACATTAGTGCAGATGAAGATGAAATGTGGGTGACAGAATGGAAGATCATAGTAGAAAATATAAATTAATAAGACCTTATTAAATATGAAACAAGCAAAGAGCTGCAAGGAAAACTCAATCCAATAAGTACATCAGAAAGACAAGCAAAAATCCACAAATTTTTGTATAGAGAATAGTACCTCGTTGTTTATCTTCCAGCATGAGATCAAAAAAATACTTGGCCAAATAAAATAGGGATGGTTAATCACTAGTTTTGTTTTTTTAAAAAGAAATGAATTCTACATAATTGAATGGCATGATATGCATGAAAACACATTCTTTTTCCAGAAAAAATTTGGAGTATTAAATATGTATTTGATAGTCAACTGAAAAGGAAGATGAAACCTCCAGATTTACAAGCAATCAACTCAAACCAATATTCACAAACGAAATGCATGAATGCAAGCTCAAAGTAAACTAAACGGTTAAGTTCTAAAACATTAGGGATCCAAATTAAGAACATACAAAACAAAAGATCTACATACATGGAGAACAAATATGTAGTGCATGCATATTAAGTAAAATAAGGCAATTAAGATTCATTGATGTAGAGATTGAGACATGTACCTGGGATTGTGAAATGGACCAGTTCCCCTCGCATAGCAAGGGATCAGATCTCCAGCTTTATAGCGATGATCAGATACATCTGACTGGACTTGACCCCCGCAACTTATTATGAAAGCAGCAGCAGCAAGAATCACCAAGAATTCTCCCATTTTTCCACCCTTGAAAAGGAAAATACTGCATATGAACCTAATTTAACCTAAAAACATTTTCATCTTTATCGTTATTCATACTCATGTCCTGTAAAAACTAGAAATTATCTATCCAACCCCAGAGAGGATGTCACTGTACACGGCAGGAAAACATACCTAAATATGAATCCAACAACAGAGAAGTGAAATGAAATACATAAAAAGAAAAAACCCATCGAGTAAGTAAGTCTGAAACCAAACATTGTTTCAAACGATGTATAAAGAGCCCGTTTGCCCGCGTTTTCAAAAAAAATTAATTTTTTTTTGTTATTTTTAACTAAAAATTAATATTTTTTTATATATTTTTATTATTTTAATACACTAATTTTAAAAATAATTTTTAAAAATAAAAAAATCAAACCTTCAGAAAGTGTGATGCCCTGCTTGAATGTATGATCAGAAAGAGCATGCATGGCAGATGAAGGAAGGGGAGAGCAGTGGAAGCGGATATGGAAATGGAAGGCCATTACTTTGTTGACTTTAACATTAACAAATTAAGTATTTATCTAAAATTCGTGGGTTTTTACGCAGTGAGCATTCTCTCACGTATTATTGGTGCCGTGTAAAATTTTATATTTTTAATTTAATTTTTATTTTTATTTATTTTATCAACTGGTTTTTCCGGTTTTTTCTAATTTTTTTAAAAGAAATTTAATGATTTTTTTATAATGTTTTCTTTAAATTTTTTAAATTATATTTGAATATATATATATATATATATATATATAATAAAAGCTTGCCCATGTTATAAATATTATCTAAAAATATTTTTTATTTTTAAAAATAAATTTTATCTATATGAAACATTAAGAAAAAATACAGATGAATCAAAACAATAACTTTAAAAATTAAATATATATAAAATAATTCAAAAAAAACTATTCAAAAAAAATTAAATAAACAAAATAAAAAAAATCATGGAAGAGAGATATAAATTAAAAAAAAATACTTATTAAAATAATATATCAGTTAGAATAAAAACAATTTCAATATACCTCTTGGATCTTCTTCTTTTTATTATTATTACTTTTAACTTTGTACTTATACTTTTTGTCTGGTTAATCCATCTATGTTTTTTTCTTTCATCTTATCCTTTTATGACCTATTTCATTAGAAAAAAATTTCAATTATAGTAGAAAAACAGGATTAAAAAAAGAAAGAATCACAACATAAAATACAAAGAAAAAATGTGATGATTTCAAAGTTTTTAAAAATTTAATTTTGATCTAAGAGTTAGTCTTGTTTATTTTCTAGTCTCCAAGTTTAAAATACCAAAGAAAAACTCTTTGGGAAACGGTGCATGAGAGGAAAGATCATCAATTAGCCATGTTTTGTACACAAAAAAATCAATTTTGATATTAACAGGTTTAAATTAACGAGAAAAATTTTATAAAAGTGTTTTCAGATCTTTATCCTGTTAGAGAAAGTATATCAGAGTAAAGAGATTTTTTTCTAATTTAAATTTCATGTTTTTTTAATGATATAAGAGTGTGTTTGGGTTGATAAATTCGTTCATCGACACTAAAAATAAATATAAATTGAAAATATCAAAACTAAGAAAAAAAATCAATGCTAGGTTTTTGTATATGCATTTGCCTTTCACTCTCTTAGAAGAAAAATCAATTGTTTATTTAAATATTTAATTAACACTAATAACTCCTTTTATTTTATCAAATTCGTATATTTTTTAATTTGTTTTACTAAGAGGTAAACAATATGTTTGCATGTCTTGATTAAGAACATTTGAAAATATATCCACGACACTAATACATTCTCTTATTACATTACATTAATTTAGAATTCTATTGTAACCAATAAAACTAGATCCCTTTATTTTAAACCAGCGCCATCACACTAAGTGTTTGTTTATTGTTTAGTTATATGATGTACGGGTTTTTTTTAAAATAATTTTTAATTAAAAAAAAATATATATATATATATATTTTAGTTTTTTTTATATCAGTATTTTAAAATCATCACAAAAACATTTTAAAACTAATAATTTAATATTTTTAAATAAAAATTAATTTAAAAAATATTTTTAAAAACAATTACAACCCCACATAAACAATATTACTGATTTTTTTTTTTAATCGTTCCAACACAAATAATTAATGTGTTGCCTTTTGACAACAGCTTGATTTAAGACCTGATATGCTAGTTTTAAATAAACACCGCGCTACGTATTTATTTGATACTGAGCCAACACGTTTCGACTCAGTCGGAAATTTGAGATTTTTTAGATGCACGTGAGCTATGCGCAGATACCAATACAGCTGCACTTCATCTAAATTTTAAAACATTAAAAAAAACATAAAATAGGCATGAGCTATCCATCACACCCATTCACACACTTCATAATACGTTAAATGTGTATCTGGTACTGTAATAGATATTTCTTAATTAAAAATATATTAAAATAACATAATTTTTTAATTTTTTATATCAATATATTAAAATTATTTTAAAATATAAAATAACATTAATTTAATCAATTTTCAGGTAAATAACCATTAATTTAATAATAATCTGAACCAGCTGCCTTTGCATTTATCTGTCATGTATATATTCCGATGAGAAGACAAAGTTTGCTTTCGAGTTATAGATAACAACAAATACAATACTATACTAACATGACAAATGTCGTCAAATGACTGGATTAACATGTCTGTATTTCATCAACGCAAAAAGACAATGGATTTCAAATCCGGTATAGTCGTATTGTTTTGGTTTTTTATGTTGGTTTTGCAATAGTTTTGATTAAAGTACGTCTGTTCTTGATTTGCTGTAATTATTTTTTAAAATGTTTTTTATATTGAAATATATTAAAATGATATTTTTTATTTTTTAAAAATTATTTTTGAAATTAACGTATCAAAACTATTCAAAACATATATTTTTTTAATTTTTAACAAAAAAAATTTAAATTTTTAAAGAATACGGTTTGTACCGCGTTCCAAATGCTTTTTAAAAATACATGCACAGTGGATAATATCCAGGTTTACTAATCCTGAAAAAAATAAAATCATAACCATAATATGGAAATTTATCTTCTATTTTTTTATTTTTTCAATAAAAAATTTAAATGATTTAGTTCATGTTTTAAAGTATGGTTTTGGTTGTTTTTCAATGTATTTTTTTTATTTATAAATATATTAAAATAATTTTTTATTTATTTATTTATTTTTAATATCAATACATCCAACAATCCTAAAACACTAAAATAAAATTTAATTTAAAATAAAAAGAATAAATTAAAACTTGAAGAAAAGCCAGCAGCTCCAAGCAGGGCATTAACCATATCATCCTTGAAAATAGATAAGAGATAAATATGAAATTATTTAGTGTGTATTTTGAGGGGGGCAAAAAGTAGGAGAGAACAAAAACAAACACGACTTCTTGGATAAAGGGTAAAATTTAAACCTCCGAAGACTAATTTGGGAGTGCTTAATATCCTCATGCTAATTAATCTTTAATAAATTTTTTTAACTAAACATGCCTAAATTATTCGAGGTGTTAATAATTCAAGGGTAAATTGTTTTTTTTTTAAATGGTTAAAATAGTAATGATGATTAAAAAAATAAATAAAAATAAATTGGAAAAGCTGGTGACCCATCAAATCAAAGTGATGCACTCAACTAGAAATTAAAAAAACGAGTAACGGCCTCATCATATCATCATCGCACGGTTGACCGTATCCTCCCTATTCGCATTAGAACGTTTGGGCTGCACACGAGCATATCCAACCTCCTTCGAAGAGAGAAAAGAAAAGAGTCAAGAGATTCTCTTCCTCTACCAAAACCAGTTTCAGTGGAGGAGCAAGTAATTGAATGGGGAGTGCGATAGAAAAAGGAGTAGGTTTACCGTACAGAATATGGGAGTCCTCTTCTTCTTCATCTGCTGCTTCAGATGAATGGAATCCAACGGACACTGTGCTTTTCTTTGGGTTAAGTCTGCTGCTTGGGATTGCGTGCAGGCATTTGTTGAGAGGCACCCGAGTCCCTTACACTGTTGCTCTTCTCGTCGTCGGCATTGCTCTTGGATCCTTAGGTAATTCTATGCTGTTGTTAGTACGGTAGTACCAGTCATAGCTTTTTCTTTTCTCGTTCTCGATTTATTATTGTTATTGTAATTACTTGGCTGTGCAGAATATGGTACCAGTCATCAACTGGGAAGGATTGGGGATGGAATTCGGCTCTGTAAGTTCATTTTATTAAGCCTTGACAGACTATTATTTATGATAATAGTTTAGTTGATGTTCCCTACTTGTAATTGAATGATGCAGGGGCACATATTGATCCTGACCTTTTACTGGCTGTTTTCCTTCCTGCCCTTCTTTTCGAGAGTTCCTTTTCAATGGAAGTCCACCAAATTAAGGTTTCTTTCACTCTCTTTAAAGTATTACTTCTACAACTTCAGCAGACACTTTTTCGTGAGTGATCAAGAGGTTAAGTACGAGTCTAATGGTTTTGGGAAAGTTGGTTGCTTTCGTTTAGGGTTCGATGCGTTGTACTTCATATTTGATCATACAACATAAGTAAAAAAAGTATAACTTCGCTGAATTAATGAAATCTCCTATGTTAGATAAGTTTATTTTGGTTTCTAATGTTTTGTACCCTGAGGAAGAATTTCCAACAAAAATTACGGATTGATAAATACTATTAATGGCTAGACTTGAAATCAAACATTATTTGGCAGTATTATACTACTTTTACATGGATGTATATAGTTTCTTTTGGCTCTTTGTTTTATCTCCTTATTAATTGGTTTGGTTCCTTCGACACCTGATTGTAGTTTTAATTTCCTAATAAAAATTCTGTTGATTTTATTGATTATTTTGCCGGCGAAGTGTAGCTACGTGTCTGTCAATTTAGTTTTTTTTTTTTTTGGTTTGAATGAACCAGCTGCTTTTTGGCAATTTTTCTATAGAGGTGCATGGTGCAAATGCTTCTACTTGCTGTTCCTGGAGTTCTAATTTCGACATGTTGTCTTGGATGTGCTTTGAAGGTACCCTACAAGACTACAGTTTTCTTAATATGCTATACTCTACTTGTTATAAAATTACTGTGCAATTTAGCCCGCTTGTTGTAAAATTACTGTGCCATTTAATGCTGCAGCTCATTTTCCCATATAACTGGAGTTGGACAACCTCTTTGTTGCTCGGGGGACTTCTGAG
>Ga0307514_10005384_pt1 | contig 11459 bp, 11 predicted proteins | sample 16_EM_MG_FD_203088 | JGI IMG/M metagenome (GOLD analysis project Ga0307514, IMG submission 203088) | Populus trichocarpa ectomycorrhiza microbial communities from riparian zone in the Pacific Northwest, United States - 16_EM | ecosystem: Host-associated > Plants > Roots > Unclassified | place... | reverse complement strand
TTTTTAAAAAATTTAAGTTGAAATAAAAAAATTTATATATATATATGGTCAAATAAATTGAGAACTATATTTACGAATAAATAAGTAAAAGGTTATTAACTATATATAAAATTAAAACTTGAAAAATTGAGAGATATATATAAATCAAGATATTTAATCTTGAAAGACAGGACATTTATCCAGCTATATTTGCTAAATTTGTTTATTAAAATATATAGTTTTTATTTAAGAAACAAATAAAAAATATATATAAATAAATCAAAAAAACTCTTTGAATTTAAATGCACAACTAGAAAATATGATTGTCTTTTAAAGAGGCTCTCCAAATAAAATAAAAGAGAAAAATATACTAATTTAAATATAAATTAAAAAAATTAGAGGAAAAACCATAAAAAATAATCATTAAGTTTTTATATAAAAAAAAACTAGGAAAAAAGAAGAAGTGAAGGCCATACGCTGTTAGGCCCGGTAAGCCATACCAACCTACCTAACCTATTTTGTTAAGGCCTGCGCAGGGCCTGCCCTGACAGGCCCGCACGATTGAGCCTTTAATTTATTTATTTTTTGCAACTGGAATGGAAAACATGTTGTCTGCCACAAATTTTTTGAAAATATAATCAGACAACAAGTTTTTATGCGGGGCTTGAGTTTCTTTTACAAAAAAAAAACCATTTTCAACCCATTTTTTTAACTAAAAACATCAACAAAACAATAAAGGAATCGCAGTAAACCTATCTATAGCCTAAAAAAAGGGTCCAAAAAACCGAAAATCAATCCGAGTTCACATTTATTTTTTCACCAACTTTAAAGGTGAAAAAACACATAATATGAACTCTCCTCATCAAATAGAATCATTTGATACAAATATCGTCCGTTTTGACAGCCTAAATCGGTGTTAATAACACTTTTCTCTTTATACCACTGGAATCCAGTGACCTCTCTTAACTAGGAACTAAAAATAACAAAAATAAATTTTTTTTACCAGAATTGAATTGAAAAAATATTGAGGCACTAAAATTATATATGTAACTTGATTTTTAAAGTTCAAGAATTAAGATGCATCTTTTATGAAGTTTATAGCATGTCATTCACGTCTAACGCGTATTTTATTTTCGTCTCTCTTTTTTTATCCCATATTTTAATAAAAAATTAAAATCAATTGATCTTATCAACAACAAAAATATCAAGAATCAAATTAAAAATATATAAAATTTTATAAAACTCATCCGTGATAATATCTGAAAGGATAAACAATAAAATCTTGCACTGTAAAAAAATCCTCTTCTTTTAAAGTAATACTTAATGATCATGGTAAGGATAATTTGTTAGGTTTCGTAGGAATCAAGGAAGAAACACAGGTGAAAGGAACTAAAGAGACATGATGGAGCTTTAATTGGCCCGAACCATATAGGAGATGACATATGAATTGGTCTCTGCTTATCTTCAGTACAGAATCTGTGGTTTTTTATTATATGGTTTGTTGGCGTGTTCATCCCCTCCCTTATGTTTTTTTTTCCTTACTCTTCCTTCCTCTTTTCTTCTCCGGTCAAGAAAAATTATTTAGAATCTTTTTGGAAATATAATTATTTTTTAAAATATTTTTTTATTCATAAATACATCAAAATAATAATTTTTTTCAAAATAATCATTTTTGATATCAGCGCATCAAAATAATCTAATTTTAAACAAAAAAAAAAATAAAAAAATTTTAAAACACAAAAATAAATAAAACTTTAATAAATTTTAAAACCCTAATCGGTAAAGCCAGCTCAGGTGACCTAGGCCAAGGCTGGCCAGATTGAAAAGAAAATAATAAAAGATATTGACTTGGCTTGATCTGAAAAACCTATGATTTGAGATACAATTGACTTGGCTTGATGTGAAAAACCTATGATTTGAGATACAATTGACTTGGCTTGATGTGAAAAACCTATGATTTGAGATACAATCTGGTTAAAATCTGGTTGAGTCACATTGAATTTTTTTTCTTTAATATTTTTGGATATGCTAGATCCTGGACTCAATGTCGAGGAGAATATTTTTCAAAATTTCCTATCACCAACTTTCATAGCCATTGTTATATATAAAAAAACCATTAAAATGCTAAAAAAAGAAGATTACAAAAAAAAGGGAACCCTGACGTCATAAATTCAAAAACAACAAAGCATCCAAGTATTATGCAAGAAGAGTGAGAGTAAAAAGAAGAACAGTGTCCCTGACGGGGAAAATGATCTTGAAAGTTAAAGAAAACAAGAGCTCTACGAAGTTAATGCTGTTTATATATAAATAGACACGAGTGGGCTAATAGACGTGATGGGGATGTAGCTTTTCTTTGAAGTTATTAGGCCTGTAATAGACATGAATGGACTGGAGTTTGTATGAAACAAAGGCTCGAATGTAACTCCCTCTGTGGTCACTGTATCTTTTTGCTATCCTTTGTTATTTCCCTTCAAGGAGAGCTGGGGTGTTGTGAATGGCGGTTCCTAGGGAAAAAGGCCCACCGAAGGCTCAAACTGCTTACCGGGATAGACCTGAAAATATGCTAAAGCATGGAAGGATCACAGGGAAATATAAATTATTTTTGAAGGAACCAAATAACTGCTTACCAGGAGATCATCTTTAAATGTAAGGGTCAAACTTTAAATTAAAAAAAAAAAGACTTTCGGGGTGCCATTGCCGTGGCCCCGCCCCAAGGCCACGGGGAAGAAATTCTCGCCAGTAAATAGACAGGGAGCAAATATGCTTACTTTCTTCAATGCGAGGGAAAGTTAATTTGATGCTTAATCAATTGAATTGATTAGATGCTTAATCCATCAATCACTTCACTAAACATATCAACTTCCCCGCGTGAATTGTCTTCACCACACCCACTTTTCTCCCCTTACTCGTGAAAACGAATAATTTAGCCCAATGAGAAGGAAAGAAAAGATGGCCAAGAGAAAGCACTTTCCTAGTGGTCCTGGCTTATCTGTGCATGACCTTGACAGCCACTGAACAACCATCCACTCGTAACCGAAACTAACATCGACTCCGAGCAAGCTAGTGCTAGTTGCAACATGCATCTCTGGATTATGATCCTGACAATGCCATGGCCCCCCGTTTTGAGCTCAGATCTATGAATCTTGTATCCATACTTTCAGATCATGTTAACTTTCTAAGGATAGTATAAATCCGACCCGAGACCAACTCGATATAAGAATCGAGTCACAGGTTAAGTAGATAAACTTGTTTAATTTATTTTTTTTAAAAATTGAAATTGATATTACCATTTTCGAAATCGTGAATGCATTTAGCATCCCAGAATCTATTATTTTAGAGAATTTCTTCGTTGCCCGTGGATGGGTTCTTAACAAAATAAAATTCGAGGACAAGAAAAATATTACGAGGATCGATTGATTTTTCTCCTCTTTTTAGACCAATAGCTGTGGTACACGTTCCAATCAACTATTGCATCCCACTACGCAAACATTCTCAACATTTCCTGATATAGCAAGGATAGATTTGCGTCCGGAAAGATTCTCGAAAATCACAACATACATCACATACCACAAATCTCACGATACTGACGTCAACGGCTGAGATTTCACCTTCCACCCGTAACGTTGAAGGAACACCTTGTATTTGATCCATGATTATGGAGTTTATCAAAAAAAGCTATTGACAAGTGACAACCCTCGTGGATTATTGGCAAGTGTAAGGTCAGAATTCATTTGAGAATGCTACAATGTGGCATTGACAAGTGTCATTACGTAATTACTTCCTTTATGAATTTCCTGCCATTTCAGGCATAGCAAAAGTAGCAACCTAGCTTCACGGCCCATAAATTAGGTCTTTTGTACTCTCTCTTTTCATTCTCATTTTACCGCGATGCAGTATTCTGAAACAAATAAAGTAACAGAAGGAACGGGCTATTTAAACCCTCATTAAAGAGAAATTTATTATCAATAAAATAACATAAAGTAACAGAACGTATAAATTTTCTCGAGTTATTTTAAACAGTGAACGTGAAAATTACAATGATAATTTTAACGGATCTGTTAACTATTTTAGACGGAAGAATCACATTGAAAACTAATTCAATCAATCGACGAGGGGTATAAATGCTCAAACCGTAATAAATAAGGGATACCTATGTACTTATCCCAAAAAATTGCTATGTAAATATAAGAGGAATGAAGCCCATTTCGTTTCACTCTTAACAGAAAAAGAAAAGAAAAAAGAAAAAACAGAAATTACATCGACAGATGCCCACGCACGCGCGCGCTTATATTTTCTTTCACTTTGGCGGTACCCCGCGTCTACCGTGCTTTTGGATTTTCTTTCTTTTTTCTCCCTCCCCCCATTGAAAACGAAAGAGAAACAGAGAGAGAGAGAGAGAGAGCAGAGAAATCAAAAGCTAGAAGCAAGCGGTTTTTTTAGCTCCTTGTTTCACCCGCATCCTCTCTCTCTCGCCATCTGTTTCACTCATCTTCACTCTAACACCAACAAAAGCCACTCTCATTCTCACCAAATCCCTGATTTTCTCAATGTTTTTGCTATTCTGTTACTGAGAAGTGAAAGAAAGTTAGGGTTTCAAGCTATCAAGGCTTCTGTGATTCACTCTGAGATCAGCTACTCACTTACTCAAAATGTTGCATTCTATCTTATCTGCGTATATTGCACGTTTCTCTGTTCTCTCTTCTTTTTTCAATTCCCCTGTAATTTTAACTCTTTTTTATTATTTTTTTAATCTGTTGTTAGCGTTATGGATTTTATTTTGTCTTGTTTTAGTTAGTTTAGTTTAGTTTATTTTGATATAGAATTATATAAATCATATTTTAGGCTTCAAGTTTTTAAGCTGATATGGTTTTTTTGACATGCAATTTTTTCCTTTTAACATGTTATCAGAGTTTTGTAACTAGGCGGTCATGAGTTGAAATCTCACCACTCCTATTCTATTTCATAAAAATTAAGCACAAGAAATTGTACCCGAAATTGACATATTGTTTTAGATTTCTAGTGAATTTTATTAACTGGTAATATGCGTAAAAACTGTGAAATTTACTGTTCTTTATTTTACCTTCCAGTGTATGTTTCTGGATCATTAATTGTTTTTGATAGATCGAAGAGGTCGTATTATTTGTTTTTTAAGTTTAGCATTTCAGACTTAATATTTTTGGTTTTTGTTATAGATTTCCAAATTTTAACTGTTTAGGTAAAAATTGTGAAGTTTACTGTTATTGATTTTGATTTGTAATATATTATTTACGGATTATCTATTAAATTCCTTTATCATCCAGGGATTATTTATTGAATTAATTAATTTGGATGTATTGAAGTGAACGTGTTATTTGCCAGTTTCAGGGTTTACAGCTCAACCAAAAAAAGTTGAGCGTGCAGTGCAGGTTAAGAGGCGTTCTTTTTTGAGATTTTCGTGTGATTTTTATTCGACCATGTTTGGGGATTCTATGGCAAACCTTTCCAATGGAAATGCGAATACGCAGCAGCCTGATCCTCGAAGGACTTACCAAGTGGTCGTGGCTGCCACTAAGGACATGGGTATCGGGAAAGATGGGAAGCAACCATGGAAATTGCCTTCGGATGTTAAGTTTTTTAAGGATGTGACCTTAACCACGTCGGATCTTGGGAAGAAGAATGCGGTTATAATGGGAAGGAAGACCTGGGAAAGTATTCCACTTGAGCATAGGCCTTTTCCTGGTCGGCTTAATGTTGTTTTGACTCGTTCTGGAAGTTTTGATATTGCTACTGCTGAGAATGTTGTGATTTGTGGAAGCATGGGTTCAGCCTTGGAGTTGTTGGCTGCGTCTCCTTATTTTCTGTCGATCGAGAAAGTGTTTGTTATTGGAGGTGGTCAGATATTAAGGTTTGTGCTCTGAAAAGTTGGATTAGTTTATGGATGATTTTTTCTTGTATTGATCATGTTTTAATGCAGGGAATCTTTGAATGCGCCTGGATGTGATGCTATCCACATTACAGAAATTGAGACGGATTTTGACTGTGATACTTTTATCCCTCCAATTGATACCTCTGTATTTCAGCCTTGGTGCTCTTCTTTTCCCAAGATGGAAAATGACATACGATATTGCTTTACAACTTATGTTCGAGTGAGGAGTTCTGCAATCGAGTCCCATAGTCAAAATAATGGTGTGAGCTCTGATGGTAATTCAGAAAACAGTAAGTTTGAGGTAAAAAAGTTCTCGTTCCTTCCCAAGATGGTTTTTGAGAGACACGAGGAGTATTTGTATCTCAGACTGGTTCAAGACATCATCACTGATGGCAATTTGAAGGATGGCAGGGCAGGAACTGGTACTTTATCAAAATTTGGTTGCCAGGTAACATCAACCCTTGATTGCTTACATTTCCGTCTTTGCAAGTATGAGTCCATGCAATTACAATTTTTTTAGTTAATTATGATTGCTAATCGATCAATTTATTCCATTTGATCCACAGATGCGGTTCAATCTGCGCAAAACTTTTCCGTTTCTTACAACAAAGGCACGCTTATTTTCATTAGTACATGTTATTATTTCTGTAACCAAATTAGTTCTTATGTATACATTTCCTTCTTTCTTTCTCACTAATCTGGATTCACTCATGCTTCACCATGAGGTCAACTTAAAAAGAAAAAGAACCATTTATTTATTGCATTTATTAGTTGACACAAACTGTTTCAATTTGTTTTTAGAAAGTATTTTGGCGAGGTGTTGTTGAAGAGCTCTTGTGGTTCATCAGTGGTTCAACAAATGCCAAGGTAATCATATCTTAGTTGTATGCTTTATTTTCCATTTCTTCCTATCAGTCTTCTATGTTTTGATGGGATTGGATGGGAGGTATCAGTTTTTATTGGTCACCAGTTGTTTTAGAAACTTTACCATGTGATTGGCGCTGCAAAGTGACTGATACGTTGTTCTTCCCATCTTGCTTTAGAGTATGATATTTATGATTATTTAGCTGCATGTAGGAATCTCAGGGTTGCAAGATTTGCTATTTGGCATGTATTATTTGTTTCTGCTACAGCGTCCAGCTGACCGTCAAATACTGTTGTGTATCATATGAAAGTCACTGTATTTGCATGAAGTCTCTATAATAGTCCTTGAAGACTTCCTCTAATGTTAGTTGTAGATGACAGAATATAGCTGTATGAAACCCATTTCTAAATGTTGCTACCATGAGCAGGTCCTTCAGGAAAAGGGTATTCACATATGGGATGGCAATGCATCCAGAGATTATCTTGACAGGCACATATTAGCTTTTAGTTTCCTTTATTTCTGTTTATTTTTATATTTTAACCACTGCTCATATATGCAGTTTTTAAATGATATTTTTAATTGTAATAGCAGTGTTGGGTTAAAGGACAGAGAGGAGGGTGACTTGGGACCTTTCTATGGGTTCCAGTGGAGACACTTTGGTGCTAGGTTCGTGGAATTTCCTTTTTAGCTGTGGATCATACAAGAAAGAGTATCAGTCTAATTGTGTTGCATACATGCTACACGTTTTTTAGGTATACTGATATGCATGCCGACTACACTGGCCAAGGATTCGATCAATTGTTAGATGTTATTGACAAGATCAGGAATAATCCAAATGATCGTGGGATTGTACTCTCAGCTTGGAATCCTACTGATCTCAAATTGATGGTGCTTCCACCTTGCCATATGTTTGTTCAGGTTTGCATTAACGTTGTGTTTCTACTTTCTAAATCATTTCCTTTATTGACAATTAATCCAGATATTTTATTTTTCAGTTCTATGTAGCCAATGGAGAATTGTCATGCCAAATGTACCAGCGTTCTGCTGACATGGGCCTTGGTGTGCCCTTCAGCATTGCATCTTATGCTCTCTTGACACACATCATTGCTCATGTCTGTGGTATGTCTTTGCAATCATACCGTTAATTTACAAATCATGCTCGTTGAATTGCTAGGGTGTTTAATGTTCTAGATGTGCATGTTCAGGCATTTGAAAGGGTGATATGAGTGAACTGACACCCACAAAAGTCAATAGACCCATGACATTTGATTTACTGGTCTTTAAATTGTTAGTTTGGTTGATAACACATGGAAACGTTCAGTGAACTGATGATTTAATGGACAAAAGGAGACCTCTGCTGATGGATCTGGTGGCATATTATTGTTCACTGTTAAGGACACCACTTTTTGGACCTTTGCAAATTCAAATTGATGAAAGAGATTTTTTATAACAATGATATTAGCGAACTTGCATACCTTGATGGAAAGATCTGAAGGACTCAGTTATAGTCACATTAAAGGGGGATATTTTGTGTTTTTTTATTTTTGGGAGGGGGGGGGTGTTTTGCGCATAGTTGCTGTTATCAGGATGGGAAATTTTGTGGTTTCAAGCACTAGACTTTTACCATTATACCGGTCTGCTCTAGAAAAATAGATTATTCTTATAATAGTTTTAATCTCTTTAGCATTGCAATTGCTTGTCTTCAGAATCTGTATGTCTTTACTCATGTCATGTGCAGATCTCGTTCCAGGCGATTTCATTCATGTGATTGGTGATGCTCATGTTTATCATACTCATATCAGGCCTCTGCAGGAGCAGCTTCATAAACTGCCAAAGCCTTTCCCTGTAAGTATAATAGCAGAACTTGTGCTAATTCATCTCAAATTATTTTGCTACATGTTTTCTTCCATTATCTATGCTATTTTATTACGTTCTGTTACCTACTTCATGCAGATTTTGAAGATCAATTCTGAGAAGAAAGACATCGATTCTTTTGTGGCGGCTGATTTTGAACTCATAGGCTATGATCCTCACCAAAAAATTGAAATGAAAATGGCAGTATAGAGAGCTCCATTAAAGATTAAGTGAATTTAGAGACTCTGATCCCTCGGCAATATATGCTCATAGTTTTGTGGCAAGAACATATATGTTGCAATTTTCCTCTCTTTCTCCTTTTAAAGGTATGAATGCTTTTTATATGCTGAACTTTGCTTTGCCTTAGCTAAGTTCTGTATGCCAATCAATATAGATATGTGGTTTGTGTCTATGATCTATAACAGTCCATGCCTGGCATACCTGCCACGTAGAGTTTCTCTGCTGGTTGCCTCTTGCTTGATGATATAGTCATGTAACTTGGTATCATTTAGTAGAACCTCTTAGTAAGGCTGGTATGCCTCATGGGTGGTGTGAAAACAGTAAATGGTGCACCTGAAAGAGTTGGCCGCCTAGTGATTTAGGGCCTTTGAGGATCTCTGGAGGGCTGGTGAAGGAAAGAACAGTAGCAACCTCCACAAGGCATTATTCTAGACACTAAACTATTAGGTGAATTTTTAGTTCTTTTTTTTTCCTGGAAGATTGAAGTTTGAACCGTGTACTATCCTTTAGATTAAGGATTTATGGTTCTTGATTAGTGCTTGGGGAAACTCATAATAATATTTATACCGCAAAATTATCAACAAATTCTTGGATCTGAAGCTTTGGTTTCTTTGTAATGTTTCAGGCACCGATGTGGGAGGCTCATCATGCTATAGAGTGTGAAATGAAAGTCAAATAAAAATGTGGTAGTTTGGGATATACTTCAAGCTAATGCTTACATAGTGAGAATCCTTTAGTTCCACTCCTAGTCGTGGTTCCAAGGTGATTTAGGATCTGTATTTTTTTTTCTCTTAACAAGTGTTCTTGTTTTCTTTTTCATGGATCCATCACTTAACCGCAACAATACTCGACCGTGCTTTTGTTTTTGGTTTTTGAAGTGGATTGGAATTTGGACAGCTATTTTCCTTTGCAGTGCTTTGCTATTGGTGAATTTGGTGTTAAGTCCCGAATTATTGGGAGTAAAGAAAAGATTATGAAAGTAAATATTCCTGAACTTATTGCTGGTTCTGCTCCCTACTGCATTTTTACTTGTAATATATGTAAAAATTGTTAGTTAAATTGATTAGTTTGAATGAAACTTGACTCTTGGTTTTTATCAATATCAAGAATTAACGGAATAAAATTTGAAGATTTCCAATTAGAGCAAAACTAGAAGCAGCATGATTCTAACGAGATCCGATAGTAAAGGTACAGAGTAATGTATTTTACTACAGCAAGTCATGAAAGAAGACATTCTTATCTGAGATCATGTTAGGACAAGATTGTCAGATTCTTAAAACCTAGGAACAAGTTTAGGAGCAATTTTACTGGCACACGTGTCGCCCTGTTCCATCTAGGAGGCCTATTTAAATGCGTCCGTTAAAACATGTTGTGTTGTTTAAGGAAATAACGACTACAAATTTAGACTCTGTTTTAAAGCTTGCTTTGAAGGAGGACGAGCATGGCAGCAATTGAGGATTTTGGATTAGGGTTTCAGGACGTGATGGACTATGATCCTGTCCATGTTTGCTCTTGCTCCATGCTTGTCTAAATTTTGGTTACTAGTAAAACTAAGCTTGAAACTAGGTTAATCATCGGGTAATTGTTTGATTAATCAACATCTAAAAATGACAGAATCTTCTGATGGGAAAAGTCCCAAGAAGCTGTTTTCAGGGAAGCGGTAGTGCGTAATCGAAGCAAACAGAAAAGAAATCGAAACCTAAAATAACTCCATGTTCCTAGGACGATAACAAGTCCTTATTAGCAAGCACATTAAATTACTGGATCTTTACCATTGCTCCCCTATTCCTACCCTCCTCTTTCACAATTTCACCATCTGGCTCTTGTGCACCTTCCTCTTTTTTCACAACTTCACCATTACTCTCGTCAAGCTCTTTTTTCACAACTTCACCATTGTTCCCGTCAACCTCTTGTGCAAGTTTTCCCTCTGATGTTCCTGATTCTCCATTGCTATCTTTGTTTCCGTCCTCTCTCTTCAATCTTTCGCTCTTATCCTCAAGGAACTCAATAAGACCCGTTATAGCACTCTCTGGCTCCTCGTATCTCAGCAGTTGCTCACCTACTTCTGCAGGAGTAACCCTTGCTTTCTCTATCAGCGCTTCGACACAGGGGAAAAGTGGGTGCTCTGTAAACCCAAGGTAGTTGGAGGCCAGCAATTTGAATCCACATGGAGTGCAGTAGGACATGTGAATGTGCACATCCATACGACCAGGTCGCAACAAAGCAGGATCAAGTCTTTCTTTGTGATTGGTAGTGAATATTATGATTCGTTCATCCCCACAGCTTGACCATAATCCATCCACAAAGTTAAGCAAGCCTGATAGGGTCACCTGATACTGTACATAATTATGTCTGTCAAGAATGAGAAACGCTGCAAGCTTCATTAAAATAGCAATAAAAGCTTTTGTGTTTTGATTATTGCCATCTATATATCAGATCCCCGTATGGAGACCTTTAGTCATGCATGGAAATTGTTTACTTGAAGAGAATATCTGGTATATAACTCATTGCCTGAGACAATACTCCATATCACACAAACTCCTGTATCCAACGAGTCATAGGCTGGAAAGAAAGTGTGAACCAGTAATCTAATACCATGCCATTCTTGACTTGGAA
>Ga0307514_10005383_pt1 | contig 11469 bp, 12 predicted proteins | sample 16_EM_MG_FD_203088 | JGI IMG/M metagenome (GOLD analysis project Ga0307514, IMG submission 203088) | Populus trichocarpa ectomycorrhiza microbial communities from riparian zone in the Pacific Northwest, United States - 16_EM | ecosystem: Host-associated > Plants > Roots > Unclassified | place... | reverse complement strand
AAACTGGCGAAAAATTGGAAAGTGGAAAACAAACATAATCTGATGGTCAGCTGCTCATTGATTCATTGAACAAACTGTTTTCTCATTTTCCAACTATTACACCGGGGAAGCTATAACTTTCAAAGAAGAAAATGGTAAGTTGAAAAATGATTCCTTAATTCCATGAGGTATGATTGCTATTCGAAAAATACAGCACAGTAGAAATGGATAATACGAATCTCTCGATTCATTCCTCGTACACATGCTCGTTCATGCAAGAATACTTGCCAGCATACGTTGGATGTAACCCATCCCTGTTGAACATAGCCATGAATCATGATTTGATGGGTCGGGTGGCACATAACCACTGCCTTGGGGTCTCAAGATCATCATTTGTGGTTGTCGGAACATGCCAACTACCATTTTCTGACTCCTGCGTTCACAAAACCATCATACACCAAAATCTCTTGAAAGCTCCCATATAATGATGAAAAAGATTAGCATGAATGCAGAATCATGGTTGAACATCGCACCTGAATAACAATTGAGTAAGGGGGAGGCATCTGCAAAGCAATTCCAGATCGCGATACTGAGAGTCGAACCTGCAAATATTTCCAAGAAAGATGAGTCCCTATATAATACATGGCATTATCAATTTCTTCTAATACTGAATATAGTGGAATACATTTTTTATTTTTGAAATTCGATTAATCACATTCTTGGGTGAGTTTAAAATGGACACTCCAAGAAAACTTTGGCACATTCTGAAATGTCATTTCATGCAATGTAAGGCAACTATTAGATCATATGATATTCAGTAGCCCTTAAGCAATGTGAGGTAAAAATGCACTTAGGCAAAGAGTGTATAAGATCAATGAATTCAGAGAAAAACTTGGAAGCCCATAAATGTACAACATCATGGACGTATCACCAGAAAGTACATCGTTTAGAAAACGCTCAAGAAAAAGCAAAACAAGGAGGTTCCACCTACTTCTCAATCAGAGAAAAGCTTAGTTTTGTAAATCTGTGAACCAACACAACATAAAGCATATATATACACCACATGCATCTGAAAGAGTTGAAATACCTGATGCTTTTCCTTCCATCTTGGAAAAAAGGAAGTCCCTAGCAACTGGAACAAGTGGTCCCTCATTTCATCATTTGTCACCAACAAACACTTATAGCAAACAGCAGCATATAACCAGTACCTGTAAATAAACATGGCACAAATACAGCAAAGGAACTACAAAGGAGAAAGTGCCAAACAACAACCACGTAGATTGCTAGGATGCACCTTAGCATTTGGTTGTGACACTTAGCAAGTCCTATCATACAAGGCCATAACAATTGTTTAAAAAGATGATGGTTTGCAAAGATTCTAGCGTTTAGACTCAAATACCAAATAACTGAAATCGTAGCATACATCAGAGGTCGGTATCTTTCCTACTCCCAAAACCTATGGCATGCAGCAGAAACAGCAACTCCACTTGTTCCGACAGGCCCAAAGGTCACCTCTAGAACAATTTGAATTAATGCAAAAATTTGATCCTTTGGTAATCCAATCAATAAAAGTGATTAGCTTGCAGGGAATCCTAAATTAAAATATGATTTCTAATAACACTGGATAAAATTTCATTCATCTTGTATGCAATGTTGAAAGAATAATTCTCTTAGATCCTCACACATCAAGGCAATTTTCTTGCTTCTTTGTCCTGAAAACATTGAGCATTACTTTTCTTTTTCCAGCAACCAAATTGGACATCCAATGGTAATTCTAACACGTTGTTGGTTAGTTGAGAGTTTTGAAAGAGAAGAATTGCAAGAACTTCTGGTACTGTGCCATAAGTGTAGACCTTCAATATTTTTGGATGGAGAGTTATGCAAGACTTTTAACCAATCACATAGCACTGAGACATGTATTATGAGATAAAATATGATTTTGTTTTGCTTCACTTGGTGTAATTTTGTGGAAGCTTTTAGGAGCAATTACTTATACAGCGACAGGAGGGCACTTATTTTATGATTTTGGGATTTAGACTGTCTTCATTGTAAATTTCATAGCAAAGAACTTGCAAAACAGGGCAAGTTCGTATGAATACAACAGTCATATATTTCATGAAATGCACACTCACCAATCATCATTGGAACCAGCCGGAGTAACATAAAGAGCACCAGAATTTTTCCACCTCTCTAACAACTTCTTGTTATAAGGACTCTGAGCTGGACCCCCAGTTACACGACTTTTATGCAAAATAACGAGTGGCAATTTCTTGGATGGACTCATGTCGTGTAATCGATGTACAACAGAATTAAGCTACAATCCAAAAGAAGCATTCAGCGTCCCATCAGCATATCTTGCTATAAAGATATTAAGAGATGTAGTCTCATAAGAGTTACTCAACAGGCAACTTACCTGGGAGAAGCTGAAAGTCTGTTGATTGATAAGACTCAAATTAGCTCCATCTACAACTGCATCAAATGGACCATGCCGCTGAAGCCAATCCTGAATCAGTTCATTACGTAAGTCAGTTAATAGCTTATTGGCAATTATTTTATGTGTTATTAGCCTTAAGCATACAGACAAGGCGGTATCTACCATTGTTTATTCATTAAAAATTCAGTGACCAAAAAGTTATGGAGTATGTTGAGATTTGAGATTTTGATGGGAAGAAGAATACGATCATAAACAAACTAGTGATATACCAATGATCACATAGACCCATCCAACAAATTCTCATAATGTTGAGCGTATTTTGATTAAAGTTCTCATATGGAGACTCTTTTCCATGCTCAAGCAGTGGCGACAGAGAAACCAAGAGCTTTAAATTGATCAATTATTTAGTGACCCTTATGTTACAGAAGGAATTGTCTCGCACCTGGAACCGAATAAAATCAGCCTTAACCTCTCTTCCCAAAGCCAACTTAGATAATGAGATAGCAAAGTCCTCCGTCTCTCTTGGATCAATATCAATACAAGCAAGCCTCTCACCACAAGAACCACAAACACCCTCCTTGTCCATTTGAGTCCTGACCACTCTCCACTGCCCACATCCTAACCACCCTTGTCCATGCCAACCTCCTCCTCCTCTCGCAACTCCTTCCTTCACCTTTCTCACATCCCAATTCTCCTTCCCAGTTTTTGCAGCATGTTTGGACTTAAACCAATCTTCAATAATCCCTACAGTTGACTCTGTGGCCTGCCTTACAGAGGTTCGCAACCGATGCAGCAACTCATACACCTTGTCAGCATTGTTTACATCAGCACTAACTTTCAGAAGAGCAGAAAGCTCAGGCTCTTCAGCCACAACCCCATATTCAATCATATGTGCATCAACTTCATAAGCTTTATCAGCCATCCCTTTCTTACAAAACCCAAACAACGGCGGACCATAAGACCTCAACTTCGGCAGAATACCAAAACCCTTCATTTGCTTAACCAAATCAAAAGCCATTTCTGGATCTTCCATTGCAGAAGCCAACCTTGCTGCATTTGTAAACGTAGCCTCATTGGGAGGAACTTTATCGATAATCATCTGCTGAAATATCTCGAAACCCTGTTTTCTCAAATCACTTACATTTTCACCTCCATTTTGAGAGCACAGATAAAGCAACACATTATAATGGTGTTGATTAAGCTCAACCCCATTTTTCCTCGCCTCATCATACAACCTAAGCCCTTCAACAACATCACCACGCTTTGAACACGTATCTAGCTTAAACTTAAGCACTCCCTCCGGTGCCTCTCGTCGTGCTTTCTTTTTCTCCCTTAAAGACATTACATTACCACCAACAGCTTTCTCATTTCTCCGTGATGTCCCGGAGATTGCCAAGTTGCAAAATTTAGCTTTTTTATTCACAAACAAATCATGTGCACCAATAAAGTTTGAATCTTTTATGGGTTTTCCAAATAAATAACTGTGATTACAGCGAATTGGGCTGTTCTTAAACAATGAAAGAGCATGGGTTTTCTTAGTAAAGTAAGAAAAAAGATTTGGTGAGGTTTTTGCAATAAAAGAAGGAACAAAAATAGTGCTTCTTCTACAGAGCAGCATTACTAACAGATACTGATAATTCCTCTTTCAAATTATTTTCCTAACAAGCAATAATAATTATATACTAAATTAGAAATAAGAAAATACATGAAATTAACAAAAAAATTATATATAAAAAAATATTTTTAGCAGGCAAAGTTTCTCCCTTTTTTAGCAGAAAAAACATTAAAGTTTCAATTTTGATGCAATACAGAATCAGAAAGTCAGTGATTTGAGAGAAAGAGAAAACCTTGAGGTTTTGGGATTCTTTGAAATCCTTGACTTTGGAGGGACATAGCCAAAACCCTAAGAATTGGGGGTTTAGTGCAGGAGAAGAAGGCGGTAATTGGATGAATCCGGATCCGGGTGATAACCCAGAAGGGCAAACAATGTGGGTTTTGTGTGTTTTGGCCCATGTTTAATCCCTATGGGTTATGGGTTATGGAATGATGGGTTTATTCCTTTTCTTTTAATAATTTGACCCAAAAGGTTTTGTTTTTTTTTCTGTAAATATATTATATGAATTTAATGGCAAATGTAATTTCTTGGGAAATCTTTTGCACAGAAAAAATAGTTCTTTTTTATTTTTTTGAACATTAAAATATACAGGAACTCAAATAGAAAAAATTAAAGTAGGGAAGCTATTTTTATAAAATATAGGTACTAAATTATAAGATATAGATAATATAAGAGTTCATTCTTTATGAGTTCTTTTTTAGTACTTTATACTCAGTCCATTGATCTCCCTTTTGAATATGGCCCCATGGACTTGGACATCATCCTATCCTCAAAATCGAAGTGGAACTCTCATCTAGAATCGGTATTTTGTTTCATGTGTTCTCTCACTAAATTAGTCACCCCTTCATTTTATGTCTGTGGAAACCATGCCTTTTTTTACTTTTATTTTGAGTTGCATGTTAGAATTGATGAATCCCCTGCACTATAGAGTCTAGAGAAGGATCTCGCACATTCAACGACTCTGAACCTTCTTCCAGTAGATTTCTATGGTGATTTTCGTGTACATGTTGCTGCTCTCTCTGCATGCAATTAGCAAAGAAAAATGGCATATGCTTCTTGTTGAAGAAGGGTGTTTCTGTCACAAAAATCAGTGTTCCCACTCAATGCACTGATTTGTAAAATAGGCATTACCATTCTTTTCTATACAGCCGAATAAAATTGGGTGATAAAAATCTCAGTTCATGCAAAAATACTTGCAAGCTTCGACAGTGGATGAATCCTATCAAACCCGTGACCAGAATCTTGGTCTGGTTTTAATAACTTTGCTGTCTGCCATGCCAGTCACTTTACCGGTTGATCTAGCTATCATCCTACTCTAGATTTCTTGGATGAATATCAACATCACAAACTAAACCCTTTAACCAAAATCATTGATCTGTATAATAGTTTCCGTTCTCTTCTTTTCATGGAAGAATCTTGGTCCGCCCCTATCTGAAAAATAGCCGAAGAAGATGCTGACTAATTCCTCGTTCCAATCATTGCAAAATTGAAGAGATGGTATACCATATATGCACAGCAAGAGGAGACAATATGGAAAGACAGATTCATAGAGACCAACTGCCTTAATGCTTGAAGGTAAATACAGTAAGTACTGCTTTATGATATTGTACAGAGGCCAAAACAAAGCTAGGTGGCTAAGGGATTCACAGTTCAAAGAAGAAAAAGAATATATGAGACCAGAAAGGTAATCCAGAGGATCAAAAAGGAAAATAAATAAGACAGACAGAACATGATGCGTACAAGAAAAGGAGGAAATAAAGATATAAACAGTTGAAGGTGGAAAAACCAAGTAACAAGATGAGAATCTAGAGAGCTGCAGATGGCAACTGCTTAAGCACCATTCCCCCTCTGATTCGAGTTCATCCAGCAACTGATGTTCTCAGAGTCCATGATCCTCAACTTGCTCAAAAAAGTTATATGTTCTAGTTAAGGGAAACTAAGGCTGTTCGATGAGGCTAACTACAGGCAAAGGCGGATTCTTTGCTCTTCCCTCTCTTCGCCGGTTATTGTTGAGGATTGACTGTCTCTTTCTGCAGTCCGTTTCTTATAAGGCACAAACCCTTTCGTGCACTTTTCATTGAATGCTTTTGATCCAGATGAGGCTGATTTCTTCTTTGGCTTAAGCTCCAAAAATGGAGATGGCTCTTTTTCCTCGTAAGAAAATTGGTGACTTTCAGTCTCAGCATCCATAATTTTATCAACATTTTCCCCTTCATTCACTGATCCGGAGTTGGAACCAGTCCAAGATACTTCCTTGTGAATCTCTTTATCTTGGACTTCATCTCCATTTGAATCTAAATTTTCCACCGCAGGCTCATGCTTGTGAAATGGTATGAAAGGAAATGGCATGCCTTCATAAGAACCCCACCAAGGCATTAGAGCAGCAGAGTCGTTTTCTGTGGGACTTGAGTTTTCCTTTTTAAATTGTATTTGATATAATGCTCCATGAGATCCATGAGGCAGCGGGCTCCAAGTGGATTCCTCATTCCTGGACTGCAATTTTGCAGCTGTGATGTTCAGTGTTAATGGTTGCACAAGTTTCTCTTCAGTGGCATCTGGCAGCGACAATTTAGAAGTCCCCATGTTTGGATAAGATGGTTTATGGCATTCTGTGACTAATAGTGTCCTTCCAAAGAGCTTGAGAGTAATGGGTTCTTCAGAAGAGACATTTTCTTTGGGAAATGAGTCAAGTTTCTGGACCTTAAAGAAAATAGAAAAAAACATTTAGGACAACCTGAGAACTTTTAGACATCATAAGCAGAGTAAAAACCTGATTTCCTTTGAAGGGGTTTGCCAATACCTTGGGAAATTGCTCGTCAGGAGCTGAGCTAGCAGTTGGTGGTGATGGAGATCCATTGTCTTCAGGTGACGAATCAACATGACGCACACCACCAGCAGATGAAACTGGTGATAAGCTATGGCTTGGCATGTCTGAGTCAGTGGAACCAAGGGCATCTGAACCAACCGCAGACAATACCGATGTAGGAGATTGGTTTTCTTGTTCTGAAATGGAAAAATTTGGAGATGAAGACCTTAGCGGATTCTCAAGAATTAGAAGATCTCTTTCCAGCGGATGTGCCAATTTGCGAGGGTAAGGATGCATAGGTTTTCTTTTTGGTCTGGGAGGAGGAATTTCAATTGGTTCCTCTGAGCTAGTGTTGCTGCCACCAGATTCACGCGCAACCTGCCTCAAATAAAAAGATAGTGTAAGAGAAACATTAAGCATGAAAAATGAACCCATCAAAGATCACTCGCACTCCGGGGGCTCGTTGAAAATCCAACTTACTTTAATTGAGGGTATTTATATATTATGGTAGTAGAGAGCAGAAGTTGGAATAAGAGCAGTAAACCTTAGAGAAGAATTTCTGAGCATGGCTTCGAATCTGAACTGCAGTCTTTGTGCCTAAATGCTCTGCCAAACAAAACACACAATTATTTAGATTCACAAGTCACGGAAGAAATAAACTTAATTAAGAAACTTGACAACAAATTATACCTTCAATCCGTCTCCAAGCACGGCCGTAAAGCTTTAGAGCATCAAGGAACTTCTTATGCTCTTCCTCTGTCCATCTCTCTCTTTGTTTCGTAATTGTGTAAGGTTTCCTCGCCTAATTAAAGTAAAAACAACAATAGAATGAGTATCGAGTAATATTTGTGAATGGAATAAGATCAATCATAATTCATATCCAACATGTTAAGAATAGAACCTTGGGAGAGTAATCACTCCCACAAGAGAACTGCTCCTTTAGTTGGTGGTCAGTTGCCTTCTGTAGTGTAGCACTCGGTAAAATTCCATTGCCTGCTGGGAGAACCAGATTTGATCGAGTCCCTCCACACTGATCCTGCATCAAATTGTGGGAAACAAAGTCATCAGAAAGATATTCCCGCTTCCACCACTACCAGCCCCATCACACTAATCTCCATTCACTAATTGAACTAAGTATACAATTCTTTTAACTTCCAAACAATTCAATATCCATTTAAATTCATTACTTAAGCAGATACAGTAAAATTCAACAAGAAGAATCAAATGATCATCATATTTCATAGAAATCTAAACTAAAATACAACTAAAGTAACAATTACAATGTGCTTATGCTGCTTTCTGTTGCGAGAAAATAAGGCAAGAACTGTATTCATAAATAATAACAGGCCAAATGTTCACCAAAGCAAAACCTACCTGAAACTTCCATATCACACTCCCCATAAAACTACACTCGTAAAGAAACTTGCTTGTGTAATTATATAGACCGACAAAAGACACATCAACATGAACCATAAATCTTGCCACTTGCCACAAATAGTCCCTTTCAGACCACACAAGTTCTTACAACATGAATCTTTTTACACTTTAGGTATCGAGACCAGAGCTTTAACACAAGTATTCATTACATGATCACACTTTAGATCCATCTTTCCTTAACTTCAGTAAATGAATTCTTGCAAACAGCCACAAAAACAAAAAAGCAAAAAAAAAAATCATTTTTTCTTCGCAACTCTTTTGAATTACAAGATTTTAAAAGCAACCCTCAAAATTTAGCAATTTCATGCACTGATCCAACAAAAATAAACAAGAAAGTTAAATAAACTTAATTTTCATACCTGAATAGCCATAGCTGAAAAAACCACTCAAAATACCCTTCTTAAAGAAACTCTTACAGTACCCTTCTTGATGATATCTTCCTCAAACTCATAAACTAACATAATAACACCAAAAAATATATCTCTCCACTTTCACTTATTCTCTGACACAAACAAAAAACGCAACCTGACCCTTCAAAGCAATGAAGTCAAAGCTTAATATTCTAACAAAAACCTAGAAAGATTGAAGCTTTTGGCTTCAACCAAGCTAAAAAAAGAAACCCAAAAGAACTAAACAAGCAACAAAGTTAGAGAAGTGAAGAAACAGGGAAAGAAACAGGGAGAGAGAGTGAGATAGAGAGAGAGAGAAAGGTGAGCGTCTGCCTGTCTATTTGGCTTGTGATGAAAAAAAAAACAAGAGAGAGAGAGAGAGAGAGAGAGGAAGGAAGGACGCCACGTCAGAAGTATTTTTTTATTTTTTATTTTCTTAAGATAGAAAGCTTTAAGATAGGAAAGCTCGGGAATTCAATGGAATCTTGTGGCTCACGTCAAAAGAGCAGCTGGACACGTGGCATCTGGGTTTTTGTTTGTGTCTTCCCTTTTTATTAGGCAAGCATGTTTAATTCGGTGGAGAAAAACATGGAGGCCAGTTTTTTCTTTTATTTTTATTTTTATTTTTTATGGATAATTAAGCAATTCCTTTTATTATATAAACTTGCACTTGGTCTTGTCCACCTCTCTATTAGCCACAAATATTTTTAGATTTTTATTTTTTTCCATTGCCTTATGGAGTATATATGTTGTTTAATTTCCTTAGGAATAGAGAAGAAAAGGGGGAAGAAGAAAAGGTAATAGTGATTCTAGATGCTCTTTGCTTGTTGATGATAAGATTAAATAGTTCTTGCCTCTTGAGAAAATTCAGTTCACTTTGGCTTGCTATTAGGGTTTGTGAGGAGGACAAAATTACTTGTTACTTGTGGGTGAAAAATATTTATGAATAACTTTTTTTAATAAATTGAAAGTAATTTATTTTGATGTTAATAAAATCATAAATTGAAAGTATATATATATATAACTATAGAAGTTAAATATTATAAATTTCACATTAATAATACCTATTATTTTAGTTCTCTTTCAATTTTAGTTTTAACTAGACAAATATTAATTGAAGTCAATTGTGTTTGTGTTTTAGTTTTAACATGTTTTTTAAATTGTTTTTTATTTAAAAATTATTAAATTAATTTTTTAATGTACTTTTCAACTACTTTGATCTGCTGGCCATATAAATAAAATACTTTAAAAAATATTTTAATAAATTTTTAATTGAAAAATGTTTTGGACCGCGGTATCAAAAACACACTTAGTTTTTGATTAATTTATTTTTTAAAAAAATAATTAATTCAAATAATAAATGACAAACAAATCTAGGGAATTGAGAGGATGAGTTTTCCATAATTCCAGCTCTTTTCCATTTTTATTTTATTTTTTGCCAATAGTTTTGTTCCTATTTCCCCTTCTTAATTAGTACTAGAAAATGCAAGAAGAACAAAAAGATGATACTGACTTTATCGAGCTTTCATGAACATGGAAAAGCACCACGTTGGGGAGGCAGTAGGCATCACAAACCCTTCTGTGATTGGTCTAAATTAGCCAGTACATTACCTGTCGTTCATACCTCGTGCTGTCACTTGTCAGTGGATCGCGATTGCTAGAGAAACATTCAATTCATTATCATCAATGAAAAGATATTTATTTTTTTCAATACAATAAATATTATTCCAATATTGTCGGTTCACTTTCCAATAAAAAAAATGCAAAGAATATTTTTTTTTATTAAAATATAATAAAAAAAATTTTGTTTTATAGTATCATTTGGGTGCTTGTAAGAACATAAAAACAACTGGAATTTTATTAAATTAATTGAGAAAGAAATTAACCAATAAAGTTACACTTTATTAATTGAATTAATATTAAAATAAAATTTAATTTACAATAATTTCAAGTAAAACATTTAACAACTTAAACTCAATCTAGTTTAATAACTATATAAAAAAACCTTAAAAGTTTGGCTTAGTAATTAAAAATGCAAAACAAAAAAAATGTACCTATTAAAAATCTAAAAAAATTAAAACTCAATTCATGTCACATGATTATGATTTAAATTTTACTGAATTATATCAAATTGATTTAAATTAAACTTGATTAGGATTTAAATTGTAAATTTATTATTTAGATCAAATTTAATAATTATTGTAAAAAAGACAGCTGTGATAGAGGAAAGCTTAGCTTAAAGATGCAAAAACAAACAAATTTTGTTTATCAAAAAAATCCGAATTGATATTTTGTGACGAGGAAAAAGATTAAAATATCTACAACTTGTTTTTAAAATAATAAAGAAAGGAAAAAAAACAATGTGCGTGACCATGAGAGAGAGAGGGGGGGGGGGTTAGCCAAGAGTTGTGGATTAAAAAAGAGCCAGGTGACTTACTTTTGCACTTTTTGCCACGCAAGCACCACTGGCCGCCCTTGCTTATCAACAATGCCACGTGTATTTTCTAAGGAGAAGAGAGAGAAGAAAAGCGGATACACATCACTGCTTAGCCACTCATTTTTATTTCTTTTAAAAAAAATTCTCAAAAATTTATATCCACGAGTTTTGTTTTTTAGCTTTGAGAGTTTCTTGCTGGGAGGAAAGGATGACCTCATTTTGAAGTGTAGAGTGAACTTTTTGCCTTTTCAACCATCTTAGATCCATCATGATCTCATATGATGCACTAATTTGACTATGTCCTTCAATTTTATTTTTTTCTAAAACCTAAAAGTATTGGGTTTTGAACATGGAAATTATCCTATCTTATTT
>Ga0307514_10005382_pt1 | contig 11469 bp, 3 predicted proteins | sample 16_EM_MG_FD_203088 | JGI IMG/M metagenome (GOLD analysis project Ga0307514, IMG submission 203088) | Populus trichocarpa ectomycorrhiza microbial communities from riparian zone in the Pacific Northwest, United States - 16_EM | ecosystem: Host-associated > Plants > Roots > Unclassified | place... | reverse complement strand
GCAAGAGAGACTAGGGACTAGAGAGCTGTAGTAGAGGGTGGTTAGAGAAAAGAGAAAGACATGTTATTTTAATGGGTTCCATGCGTCAGAACCAGTCAGAGCTCTCACATAAAGTGTTTCTTTTCAAAGCAGAACAGACTTGTCTTCTAGCCTAGACATGCTGTGGTAAACCACATCAACAGTATCCTACTACTATCAGGAGAAAGCGACCCCTCTCTCTCTTTATTGTTATTATAAACTTGAACTTTTTATTATAATTACTCTTATTCATTCATCCTCTATGCCATACAGGATAAGGTACAGCAAAGTACAATGGCGAAATCTAAATGCAATCGGGCAGGGAGAGACAAAATCTTCGGGTCAAAGAACCATTAGTTGTGGTTGAGCAGGGAGGGAAATTACTTTGAGAACACTGAAGGACAGACGCTAGCAGAGAGTTTACACCACCACAAACGCTATACAGAAATGAATCAAACATGGGAGGTTTCAAGACATAATTCAAAATAAGAAGAAGAAAGGCCACCGCATGCCAAGACACACACACACACACACGACACACACACACATGTGTTGTGTGTGTCAGAATGAGATTTTTATTACAAGGATAAAAGATGGAGTTAGATTTACTGTTAAAAAGGATTATAACTCGAAGCGTGCTTTCCCATCTCTCTCTCTCTCTCTCTCTCTCTCATTACCAAGAAAGAGTTGGCCAAAGGCTTGTCTCGTTAAAAGAAGCGAATCCATATCTTCTCCGACTACCTTTTTCTTCGATTGTCCCCCTAACTTCTACTTCCCACATACCCTACATCATATCGATGCTCGTCCCCCCCTTTCAATCAATGAATTCTAACTTCCTCCCTTGTTTTTTTAAGATTTAAATAATTTACTCCTTCCAGTTTTGATAATAATTAATTAATTCTTTGACCATTCTTACTGCCAAGTTATTGGCAGTTATGATAGTAGATCTATTAATTAGAATCTTTCCTAGGTACAAGCTTTACAAAAGCCCGTTCGAGTTTGGATCATATACATTTTACAAGAGATTTGGTTACTCACTAGAACAATCCCTCGAGGTCTCCAGGACTTGAAAGTTACACAAAGCTAAAGCCATTGAACAAGTGTTTTTCATGAAAGGTTCAGAATCCAACGAGGAGATACGAAATTTACTGTGCTAAAACTAGAGGAACGAAAGAAGACAGTGATAGAAATGAAAATGGAGGTAGTAAAAACACAGGATATAACAAGGAATAAAAGTTGAGTCACCGACTGACTGCCTCTGGCTTGAGCGAAGAGAAGACCCTCTCTGAAGTGACATCAATTTATGAAACCAGGCACCAGCATTGGGCTCCATGTACTTTTGGCGTTGCACATGCTGACTATTGACTGATCCCACAAGACTGGTCAATTTGTGAGATATCCTTCTTAATTGCCAAAACAGAAGCCTAAATTGTTTGATATAAAAATAGTAAAACAATCACTTCATAGCTCCTATCCATCTAAATCAGCCCATCCCCGAGCTACATTGGACCATGTAATGATGAGAACTTTCTCAAAGCTCTTTGCTATTAATGGAGACTGCTGCTCCTCGTATAAAATCACCAAGATTTTGGTTTTGTTTGATTGAGAAATTCAGTTTGAACAAAACCCTAGAATGTTCGATTCACTGTCATAAACAAGTCAATCCCCCAAATTTGGCTTTACCTAAAAACCAAGCGGAGATGGTTGTTTCCACAGCAAAAAGAAAATGTTGCTCCCGAAAAATTGAATCTGGGCAGAAGTCTAAAAGTATTAGCCGAGTTAAAAGTAGGTTTCAAACGTCTCTATCCACATTTTAGCATTAGAAAAGTTATTTCAATGGATCTTTTAGCAAGGTAAGAAAGTTGAGTCAAAAAGGCAAGGGATTATAGAGCTAAAATAAAATCATGCCAGGAAAGGGAAAGAGAAATTCAAAACCAAAAGAGTCCTTTTCCGCAAGATATGAAACGGGGTCCAAAAATGGATATTTTCTTTAGGAGCATTCAAAAGATGAAGCAACTTAAAATTGCCAAGATGAAACTGCTACATCCAAAAGGGACATAAATTTAGTTAGAAATGGACCCATTAAAAAGCAGTTCCTTCCAAAGGTATGGTTTCTCCTTGGATGCTTGTATACATCCAACCCAAGCTGCTGTTACCCTGTGTTAGCATTTCTTCAGTTTCCATTGAAATAAAAACAGAAGAGTCTCAGAATCTATATTTGTATACAAAACCAATGGAGTTCATAACATCATTTTAGCTCCCTGACAGATTCCAAACAGTGCTTTGACTAGACCAAGTTTTTGTCCATTTTCGGTACCATATCCACCGGATGGTGATAAGTGACTCTATTCTATTGCGCCTACCTCTCAGCCTACCCGGCTGCTAACTGATTAGCATAATTACCTCTCAAAACAGCTAACACATCTCAACAAGACAAACCCATTGATGCGACAGACAAAATGGCCTCCACTTCTTATGCATACACAGAGTAAGATTAAAACCTCGTGAGTCTCAAGAGAATACATTTACCTGAAATACATTGGCAAGTGCCTGTGCCGCGACCAGCCGGCCGACAAGGCGAGAAGCATCAATGGCGACTTGGGCAGCAAGAGCTTCCAGAAAAGGCTCAGGCCAAACCTCGTTAATGGCTCTTGGACGAGACCTTGATGGCCCTTCGTACTCACCGGCTCTTCTTGCACCGTAATTACCACCACCGCTGCCATTGCCATTGCCACTGCTAGATGATGATGAGGAGGAGGAGGAGGAAGACATTAATTAATAAACAATATATAAGGAGCGAAGCTATGAAAAAAAGGAAAATATGGGCTACAAAGAAACAAGGACAAAAAGGTCTAGATAAAGACGCAATGTGAGGGTCCCAAGGGAGACTCCTCCACCTCTCTCTCTATATATATATTTGCGATTTAGAGTCTTTCCATGTATATACGCGTATATTGATACGCTATACATGTAGTTTATACACGTCTTTACAGTACATGTTGTGGATAGATTTTCCTTTGATATTGTGGTCAATTTGACACGAATTCTGTAGCATTTCTTTCTTTTCTCGAGAGGCTGGGGTGTTCTTGGAGGTTTCCCAGCCCTGCAAAGACGGCGGGGAGATATAGTTAGGTTCAGTTTCAGGTTCATGTGAGAAACTGCTGGTTCTTCTATTTAGCCAAGGTGTGCTCAGGTGCTTTTGTACACGTACCACTCTTTGGACCAACTTTCTTTTGTACTCTCTTGTCCATTTCCAAGTGAAAACTTTATCGATGAGCTTGCTTTAGTTTTTATTCTTTTTATAGTCAAGGGTTTTCAAATATAGTACATGAACACTAACGGGAAATACAGAGGTAGCTTAGTAAAATTTTGTTTCTGCGGGGGCACCTCCCATCATCTTTAGTTCACTCACCTGAACCTGCTCTCACTACAAGCTCACTGCGAGCTCCCTGCATCTACAGTTTCGCTGAGAAATCTTACCACATCAACATTTTAAAGTGAAAAACGAAACATAAAGAAAACAAAGAAAGAAATCCCGACGATTCCTAGGAATCTTAACCAGACAAATCTAACAATTTTTATTTTTTTTTTGAATTGCTAATGAAAATTCCATCTGATATGTCAGCAATGTTTATGGAAATGCTAATATAATTTTTTTATCATATCATGCTTTCGTCCGAAATTATTGGCAGAAATTCTTCATCATATTTTCTTTCGGTAAATCAATGATAAAATATTTATCCATGCTTTTGGTTAAAAATGTATAAAAATGATGACAGGAAGTCAAAGCAGCGAAGGGGAATGGAGAATAAAAAATGTTTTTTCTTAGCGGGGAAACGGATAACAATGACGACGAGGCCATCTTTAAATATAGAATTCAAATTAGAAATTCTTAAAGTTTTTCCTGCCCGTGGCTATGCGGACACTAAAGCCAAAGAAATATCATCATCAGTCTTTCCCAACCAATTACCAACTACCAAGCATGCATGACCATTGACTGGGATCGAATGCTATGAGCCTTTTTATTTATTTATTTATTTGGTATTGTTATTTTCTTAATTAAAGGCTTATTAAAATAATATCTTTATTATTTTTAATATTATCACGTTAAAATTGTAAGAAAAAACAGGTAAAAAACAGTTTAATAAATGCTTTAGCAGGCACTCATTTCATCTTTTGTGCTGGTTAATTCTCTGGGAACGTATGAGGTTCGGTTCATCATCTGAGCGTTGATAGTGAAAAGTGATAGATTTACATGGATTTGGGGAGTGATTTTTTATTAAAATATTTTTAAGAAATTAATTACAAGGAAAAATAAACTGGGAATTAGATTTTATATTTGGTTTTGTAAGGAGAAATATATAGAAAATAATATTTTTTATTCTTTAAAATATTGAAAATTGAAAGGTTTTTTCCCAAGTTTAAAGGAGGAAAACACTACTTTCCCCTCGTAAAATGAGTTGTATGCTTTTCTTTGAGTTGAAAACACTTCATGCTACTTATTTTTCATATGGGTTATCAAAGAATTAATTTCTTATAAAACAAACGGGTCTCTTTTTATTTTTCATAGAGTTATCAAAGAAAAAAAAGATGCACGTAATTGCGAAGGCTACTGTAGAGTATATAATGTAGAGATTTTTTATTTTTATTTTAGTTTTGATGAAAGAAACCATCTTTATTGCAGTGCTCCTACATATATGGACATGTAATTCCACTGCCTGTTAAACCAGGCACAAGCTGGGTACTTCGAGGGTGCAGGACACAACAAAAAGCACTTGAGGTGGCATGAAGAAATGACCAAATCCAAAGCATATGATTTGTGATGATAAAAAGGTTGAGTTTTCTCCAAACCGTGATAAAAACTAGAAAATCAAGCGTGAACTTGCTGTCCCTCATGTCTGTGCCCCGGTGGCCACAGCATATGATTTGTGATGATTATTAGCTATGTACAATTTGTTCTATAGAATCTATGAAAAGGTAACTCGGGCAGTGAATTGCAGTAATGATTTGCCTGTGTGGTGGCCAGGCAAGCCGATGGAGCCCTTGGAACGCGAGGCTCGTCACTTCAAGGTACTTGCGAGCACAACCATGGGCTCATCAAACTAAAACAGCACAGTTCAGAGAGAGAGAGAGAGAGAGAGAGAGAGAGAGAGGAGAGAGAGGGAGAGAGAGAGCAGTTCATACTTCATAGCATTAGCAGCGCAATGGAACCAAACTGCCGCTAAAAGGATTATCCCAAATTCGAACAGTGCTTGACCTCGAGGAGCAGCTCCACCCTGCCCTCGCTCTTCAAATTGAAGCTTATTTTTCTGTTCATAAGTACTTAGATCTTTTTTTTAATTTTGTATGATCTGTCAATATGAGACATGCAACATCGACGCACCTGGGAGAATGCTGGGAAAATAATGTGTGTGAATATAGAGCAATACAGTAGTTTAATTTTTTTATAAATCAAAATAATATCATTTTGGTTAAAAAAATAGTCAACGAGTTATAACCGAGTTTTTGACCGGGTCTTGCCAGGTCAAATCAGTCGGTTCACCTGAATTTTTAATTTCTCTTATTTTTTTAAATTCAGTTTGGTTCCAGTTCCAAATCAATCGGGTCTCAAGTTAACCCGTTAAACCAGATCAAATTTTAAAACTATAATAATATGTATTTTTCATTGTACACAACAGATTGAATATTTTCATGAGACTCTATCTTAAACATAGATTTAATAATCTTTTAGATTTTAGGTTTTAAATTTGTTTCTTTATTGTTATTTGGATACCGATTCCACCATTAAATTATAAGTTTATAACACATTAATTGGAACAACCTAAGCATATTATATTGCAGCTAAAATAGAAAAAGGTTGTGATATATATAAATATATATATATATATATATATATATATATATATATGTATGTATGTATGTTTTTTAAATGCTAATTTGAAATTCTCTGAAAAAGGAATGAAAATAAAATTTTAATATGTAAGCAGTCCTTTAAAAAAGAGATGGCAATAAATATATAGAATAGAAATGAATATTTTTTTTTATCAAAAAGATGTTTGTGTATTATAGCTACCCTTTTGTGTAACAATTTTCACCACCGCCTCAACTGTGGTCACCTTTGTCAGTGGATGGGGTGGCAGACCAGCATTAATAATAAGAGTTATTTTTATTTATTAATGCAGGTGTCAGCACCAGTTTGCGTGTACCTCAACTAATTTCACGGTCTCTGAAGTTAATAACCATGTAAACCTCTAGTGACCCTGAGATTTATAAAACTCGAACTAGTGATCTTTAAGAAGCAAATTCAGGATCTGACCAGTGTCATTTTAATACTTTAATAGTTCATATGTTTTATGATGTGTTACACTAATTTTATTCAAAAATACTTTAATACCCTTCATAATTTTCAACTTAAAAAGACATTAATATGCCTTAAATCTCTTGAAAATTAAATTAATTTAATTTATAACATCATTTTCAGATCCAATTTAAGTCTCTCCCTTCGCCAACAATCATGGACATTGGTATAGCCATTGGTTAACCCTATCCATCGAGGTGGACTCGATGGTATCCCACTTGATCATAATGACCTTCGAAAATGGAAGGTTTTGTTGTTCTCTCTCCTTCCACTTCTCTCTTCAAATTTCCTCTTCTAGTCTCACTCGAGGAGTTAGGGTCTTATTGCAAATTGTGTATTTATTTATTCTTAAAGGCAAAACTAATGTAAATAAATTGAAGAGTCTGGAACCTTGGCATGAAAAAATTCACTAAACTTTATTTTTAAAAACGACATCCTTTCGTTTTTACAGTTCATTTTGAATAGAAAAAACTAATACATTTCGTTTCGGCTAATGGGAATTACTACTCATTTCAAGCGGGAGTCTAAGGGTGTTTTGAAATGTGATACTGGTTGCTTTTCAAAGTGTTTTTCATTCCAAAACACATTAAAATAATATTTTTTTATTTTTTCAAAATTATTTTTTACATCAGCACATCAAAATAATATAAAAATATCAAAAACATATTATTTTAAAGCAAAATAAAAAATAAAAAATAAATTAATTTTTTTCAAAAGCACTTTACAATGCCAAATAGACGAGTTTGGAAATGCAAGTGATGGTCATGGCTCCTCAACCTCTTTATATAGTCCGTGCTTTCAGTGGCTGAGCCAGGATTTTTGAAATGAGGGGGCAAATTATTAATAAATATTTGATATTATATATTATATAGACATGCATTATATAGAGAAATCAATTTGAAATATATGTACTAACTCATATCAAACAAAATTAATTTAAGAATACTTTCAAAATGAAAAAACTTACATTATAATTGTTCTTTTCGAGTTTTATATTTTAAAACCGTTTCATAATAACTTTATTATTAATCTTATCAAAGATATTGTTTTAATATATACAATCAAACTGTCATTCATCTGTTTTTAGTTTAGAATGAGTTCAATGCTTGTGTTTTCTAAATCTTCCAAGGACTACTGAAGTTCTTGGCAACAATTCTATGATGACATATGGTAGAGTGTAGCTAAAACCATAGCTTAAAAGGATTGTCATGACAAATTGATGTTGTTATTATTGACTTATTGTTTTTTACAGGTGGGTTAAACTTAAATGTTAAAAAAAAAATTATTTCTCTATTGTGTCTTTAATTTTTTGAGTTATTCTATACTTTATTTTTAATCACTACTAAGTTCATCACCATCTATTTTCAATATGAAATTCATAGCAAAATACTTATCAATTCATTAAAACTCATTTCAATTCATATTCATATGCATATAATATTACCCATACACATATTAATTCAACAAACTCTTATATTAATATAAATCCTAACATTTTCAATAACTAATTGTAAAGAAATAAAACTAAAATTAAACAATGAAACAAATAGAAAAGATGAAGAAAACTTACCTAAAGCATAAGAGGTTATTTGCTTAACTAATTAATAACTTAGAACTTGAAGAGAAATTTTGCAAAAGGAAAAGAGGCAAGAATAGAAGCTCGAAAGAAAAAAGAAAGGCTCTTGGTTAATTAATGGAAGAAAAAGAAAGAAAAGGGAAAAGATTAGTGAAATGTGTTGGACATATATATTATATATTAAATTATGTTGTAAGTTAACAATAGCTAACTTGGGTTAATTAGTAGCCAGCAAAGAAAATTAAATCTGTTAAGATATTATTAATATTCTAATATAAAAAAGTATCTTGAAAAAACAATTAAGGGGGCAATTGCCCCCTTTTGATCCTATGTGGCTCCGCCACTGCGTGCTTTTGTTGTAGGTTAAATAATATTTTTTTCAGCAAAAAGATTAATATATAAGTTTTTTTAACACATTTTTTTACATAAAAAATTTCTCAATTATGAATTGGAATGTTTGCAAATCTAACTAATTAAATTGATATTTCATAAGACTAAGATATTTGACATCGTAATACAGATCATACACTCAATAATAACTCTGTTTCTTAGAATAAATATTTTATTTAATTAAATGATTATCCATGTCAGTAAAAGGTAAAATGAAATGCTGTTAACAAAAGCGAATTGAATAAAATTATAAAACTCAATTATAAAATAATTCAATGTTGAATGGCAAAACTAAAAAAAAAACCAATTTAATGTTAACGGATAAAATAAAAAAATAAATTTATAAACAACAAGACATCCCGGGCGAACCTCCTAAACCTGGGTTAATCTCTAAAACTCACAACTTGTGGAATATTAGACTCGAGCTCAATCAAAAAGCTCATGTAAACCCTGGTTAAAATTTTTCAAGATTCATAAATATTAAAAATTTTGATTCAAAAATAAAATGTGTAAAATTAAATTGGGGGATTGTCATGTTAATAATAATATGGATAAAAAAAATTATGTTAAATTTAAAATTGTCAGTTTGACGAGATAGAATATCCGGTTAAACAAAAAACACTAGACTATTAGAAAAAGGGGTATCGTTGTCTTTAAGGGCTAAAGAATGAGTATATAAGCACTATTGGCTTCTAAATGAAGCCAAGAGTGGCCAACTTAATAGAGAATGAGAGAGGAATGGATTTTTTTTCATAATTCCTGCAATAATCTACCTAAATTCATGCATTTACACTAGAAATTAAGGGGTAGGAAGAGATTAAGAGGAGATTAGGCTTAGAAAAATGAAGAAAACTTAGGGTAATTTGGTATGAAAGGTGGCGGGTTTGGGAGGAGAAATTAGAAGGGAAAGAAACACATGTTGCTAACACTTTTTTTCTTTAAGTTCCTGTGATTATGAGGTGAGAAGCTTTAAAGTAAGCTTTAATTATATGTATGTCATGTGAAAAGTACAATTTTTATTAAAGAATACATTATGAAATATGGATTTAAATGAATGATTGAATTAATGCTTAATGTAGTATTTTATTAATGCTTATTTATGTGAATATTGAATGGGTTATGATCTAATTTGGGAAAAATTTGAAAATAAACTTATCCCCGTCACTTACTAGGTTTTGGCCTAAGGGAAAGAAATTGGAAAATGAATTTGCTTGATGAAATTATGAAGGGAATTGTATTTAGAAATTATGTCTGTTGTACTAGAAAGTTGAATAATTAGTAAAATCCCTGAAATGAAAATTTAAAGCCATTTTCCTTGATCATAAAGTTTCGATTAAGAGTAGAAATTAAAGGGGAGGGGACCATGATTTGTTAAACTTTGTTCGATTTGACGAGTGTTAACTTTAGAAGGAAACTGATCTTGTAAAATTTAAAGTTATAAAACTCTCATTATAGACAAATAATAGAAGGAAGGTCAAATTGAGTTTTTTTACAAACGATATGCTATTGTTAAGGGTGATTTCAGGTAGGTATATGGCAGAAATGGGTATTGCTTCCTTCATAGAAGTTGTAGCCTTACATTTTACCTTTCCGAAAAGACCAACCACGCCTAAAATAAAGTCCTATAACTCTAGATATAATTAAAATACGAAACAATGTTTGGGGGTCGAGTAGAATAATCTGACCAATATTTTATAAATTTCTAATGTTGTTTGAAATTGTTGTTAAAGAATAATCCTAATCTGACCAAGATAAGATTGATGGTTACATTTCTGATAATAATTGTAACCATAATGGTACAAGAAAAGTTGTCAAGTCAAAGAACTAGTTAGGAGTGATAGCACAAGCACATGCGTCAGGTAAGAATTAATCTCACACTCATATTTTTCTTCATATTGCAGTTTTAAATGTTAGTCGGTGTTAAATTCTAGAAGTGTTGTATATGTCTATATTGAGAATGATGGATTGAAATTGACTAGTACCTTGAGTGGTACTAGAAACGTTAGTGAATCTGACGACCAAGACTGAAACTAACTAATATCTTGGATGGTACTAGAGGTATCAAAAAATTCAATGACCGGGATAAAATAAAATCAACTAATACCTGGGTGGTACTAGAGACATCAAAAAGTCTTAATTATTAGGATGAAATGTTATTTAAAGTTTAAATGAAAATAATGGCAAATAGAAACTTTATGTAAACAGGATAACCTTAAAGTATCTAATTAGATAAATAATTTATCTTCATGATATGTTAGTACTAGAAAGAAAATGAAAAATAATAAGAATAATAATTAAGGAGATATAATTTCTTCTTGTTATAATGGTCATTAAATAAAGTTTTCTCATTAAATAATTAAATCTTGATTTCAAGATCTTCTCATGTTTGTGATGAGTAGTAGATTACTTTTGTGTTTAATAGCTACTAAGGTTGTAATATGGACTTTTGTAAACTTTCCATGTAGTATAATTTTGAAAATGCTCTTTGATGTACATCTGAATTTTGAACTTGGAAAGCAAGTAACATTTTAGTTTTATAACCAATTAGTAATATTATTTTATAATTAGTACTTTTATTTAAAAGAAAAGTGTTAGTATTCTTTTTATTACTTCTCTTATATCTTATTTATATTTTATATTGTGGAGGAAAAGAAGTGTTATAATGATTGTTGAATATGAAAATAGTCTAGAACAATTGGATTGAATGTTTGAGTTGTGAAAAATAAGGATGTCGACACCTGGGAACACTAAATATTAGAAGAAACTCTGCCAAAATTTTTACAGGATTAAAATATCATGTTAAAATATATATAAAAAATCCTTGATTTTACATTCTAATCATTGTCGCACGTCATAAAATCCGCGCGGCATCGGCTGGCGATTTTTCATTGTTATGTTTTGATTTGATTGGTTCGTTGGAGTCGCCACCTAGTAATTAATTGAGGGCTACTAGGAAACCGGATGTACTGGTCTTGTCAGAGATTCGCGAGTAAGGGACTGGTTGTGGTTAGGGAAGGTATTAGCACCCCTAACGCACCCTACCTTAGGTAAGCTGCTTCGTGACTTTGATGTGTTAAAAAAGTTTTAATAATTGTCTTTTCATCGGATATTAGAAATACAACTTACA
>Ga0307514_10005379_pt1 | contig 11471 bp, 7 predicted proteins | sample 16_EM_MG_FD_203088 | JGI IMG/M metagenome (GOLD analysis project Ga0307514, IMG submission 203088) | Populus trichocarpa ectomycorrhiza microbial communities from riparian zone in the Pacific Northwest, United States - 16_EM | ecosystem: Host-associated > Plants > Roots > Unclassified | place... | reverse complement strand
GGGGTTGTTGTGGGTTTGGGGGGGGGGGGAATTGTTGGGGAGGTTCGTAGGGGGGGGTGGTCTTTAATGCGGGGACATATTGGTGCTATTGGAAGCCTCTCCATGGTAGTTGAGAGTACTATGTATACGTATTTGCAGCGGATTGAGAGCAGGAGGTTCAGGGTACCAAATCAAGCGAATTCTAAAAATAGCACAGTTTACCGTGGTGAATGGCTTACTTGATAGCATACTATTTCACTATATTGTAGGCTGTTGCTATAAGAGCGGTTCTAATATGAATATAGTTGCTTGATAAAGGTCTCCTCATGCTCCTAGGCTCACCTGCCTGATATTCAGCCTATGTGGTGGGGTACCGTAGAGACTTTTCAATCATTTGTACAGTGTAAAGAAGAAGGAAAATTGATTCGACGGGGGTGGTTTCAGAGGCAGTCAAAACAGATCTTCGCCAATGTCTATCCAAGAGTAGTTGCAAGACTATTTGTATTGGCAGAAGACCTAGATTTCATAGATTTCACTCTTCGCACTGAATAGTCTACCTAGATCTCGGTGCTCAAATTGATATGTTTCACATTATGATCTACGTGATACTATGCGCCCAGTACATATGTATCGTGATAGCGCTAGCGAATAACTCGAGTCTCTACGGTAGGGGGAGGGTGCTGGTAGACGGGGAGGCCATATCGTACATATACTGGAGATATTGGGTAATATGTTGGTTTTGGCAGGACATGAGGGCTGCCATGTTGTCGAGCGTAATTATTTCCATAGATCTGAATTAGTCTGGCTGCAATGCCCCTCGTAGGGCAGTGCAGCCAGACTAGATCTGAATTTGGCCAGAATGGTCTCTTTCCACTCTGCTTGCCTAGCATTTCAGGATTTCCGAAAATAGCTAGCGTGTTGACCCCAGTCATATGTAGGTGGTCGGTCATATGTAATACCTAGGTAGCCAATGGTAGTGGCCCGGAAGCGGCATCGGAAGAGGGAAAGAAGGAAGTTCAGGCAGCGGCTGCAACTTCGGTAGCGGAGAGGACCTTGGGACCGTCAGCGGCAAAGGAGTATGAAGTACGGAAGGACACAACGAAGCGGATCAGACCACCTGCAGCACATTTGCAGAGGCATCGACTCAGACAATCAGCGCGATCACACAAGCACCGTCGGAAACCCCGGCAGGTACTTACGCGGAAGCCGCCACTCAGGCCCCACCACCGACGCAAAGGAAAGGCCACCCGGCAACTCCAAAGAGAATGCAGGATAGATTATCCCAGAGTGCTCGACCACTAACGCAAAAGCCGAAGCAACAGATACCACCGGGGGAGAGATAGGGGACACCTGCGCAGGGAGTCTGGCGGCCAGCCGAAACCCCGAACCTAAAGAGACCACCGACCACACGAGCTTTGGTCATGCACACGGCTCCACTCAAGTACAAGCCGAGCACCATGCGGAGGTGGGTCGAAGAGGATAACAGGGGAGTGAAGGTAGTGGGGATAAGGTGGCTGTTGAGGGAGGACAGGCGGGGACAGGAGGCGTCCTCCCTAGTTATCTACATGAGAGATCGTAGGGAAGTTAGGAGTTTGAGAATGGGTAGGAGGTTATTCTTGGGACCGTTGAGTATGTGATATCCTTGGAGGAGAAATACGTCCGTCAGTTCACTTGCTCTCGTGCGAATAGTGAAGACGGGAAATAAAGATGATATTCGATAATGATAAAAGACTAAATATGAAGGATTCCCAGCGCGCTTATATATCCCATTCTCATCATACAATTCATCCCACGGTGTCCCACGTAGTATCCCACATAGTATCCCACATAGCATCCCACATAGTATCTCACATAGTATCCCACGTTACATCCCGCGTGATCCCACGTTGCATCCCACGTTACCCCACATATCCTAACACCCGGCGCGGAAATGCGAAGTTTTTGTTCTGTGCTGTTCAGGTACCTGCGTGACTTTGTAGTCAGTGTTAGCTGGGGATTTTAGACATCTGCGCGAATTTTTTGTAGTCTTGTTCTCTTCTTGAGGGGGGTTTTATTTGTACCTGCGGGATGTTTGACACTTGCGCGAATCTTTTTGTAGTCTTGTTCTCTTCTTGGGGGGGTTTTAAGGGCGGGGTCGGCCCAGTCATAATCTGGATATGTACTGTACATATTGTAGATATTGAAACCTTGGCAAATATCATATCTTTTTTTTCTCCCGCACCTTCAACAACCTGCAACCTCCTACAATCTCCAACAACCTCCAACAACCTCCAATCGTCCCGCCAGTTCCCCCGCCAATTCTCCCATCAATGCCCTCCGCCAATTCTCTCCACCAATTATCCCACCAAATTCTCCTATTCTCCACCATTGAACCTCCAACCTCCAACCTGCCAATCTCTAAGCTCCAGCCGCCAACCTCCAACCTCCAACCCGCCAACCTCCAACCCGCCAGCCTCCAACCCGCCAACCTCCAACCCCACACCTTCTAACGCACCGCCCTCCAACGTACCGCCCTCCAACGTACCACCCTCCAACGCACCGCCTTCCGACGTACCACCCTCTAACCCACTGGCCGACCCCAACCTCCAACCTCCAATCAACCTCCAAATAGCCATTCCTATAAGCTACATTACTGCCACTAACTCTACACATCTCTGAATAGAGTCCGGTTTGTGCAGCAGTTCAAGCCTATGGAATTCATCGCCATAGCCTAGAGAGGTTGAATGCGATTAATGATTCAAAAAAAAAAAAAAAAAAAAAGCCTATGGAATTGGAGTATAGGAAATCTCATAGGCTGGAGGCGGAAGTAGCTCGAGCATTTCATAAAAATATTCTATTGAGAAAATATACTGGCTCTACTTCTGGCTCCGGGGCTTCCATCACCGCTCCTACCATGGCTTCCACTTTCACCTCTACCGCAGGCACTACGCACAAGTTGAGTGAACAAGAACAAGCACCTAATAGTGCATGTACAATTGTTCATAACTGCCATAATCTTGACTTGGTCCCCTAGAAGTAATTGATATCAATGTAGGGGCTTGTGTGCCTCTGGAGACTTACATGCAATGGAAACTGCCGGGGCGGTGGTGAATTATGCAAATTAGGGAATTTCAACGTACCCACCACTAGTTGGAGGCTGGCAGACTTGAGCTTTATAACATACTAACAAGCATATAACGCCTTGGGCAATCACTGGCACCTATCAGAGCGGATCTAGGCCTGGGTAGGGTGGTTATAGGATGGTATATGTCAAGGTAGGGGTTATTCTGTACTTTTTTGTTCAGGGCAATGCATACCATTGCCTTCTTGCCTAGCTATTATGCGCATGATATAGAGCGAGTTAGGTATAATCATGATGTCTCTTCAGTCCGTATATATTTTCATGGAACTCAATGGTGGTGTATGCTGAGGAGTGCCAAGTATGCTGGGGTTCACCTCTATCGTTAGCCCATCAGCTGTCGTTAGCCCATCAGCTGTCGTTAGCCCAGAAAAATAGTATGTGATACTTCTCATAGAACACTACAGCCAAATTCTATCCAAACTCCGCTTTGTCTCTTTACATATCTTGAACAGTCTACCGCCTTGTATACGGTGGTGGGTGATCTTGCAATACCAGTTGCATATGGGTACATGTGTTTGTTTTGCCGCAGTACACGATACGTGGTTAGTGCAGGCAAGAGCTGGAGGCGAAGTATACTCTCTGTTGGCTTCTCTACCTAATTATCGAACTCCCAGGGGGTAGCACGGGGTATTGAAAGCGGAGCGCAGCCAACAACAAGCAACCGTAACAATGTCCGACCCAGACACTGCAAATGACGCAATATTTAGAACCGCCAAGGCAATGTATATCGAGTGGGAGATGGAACAGGCAGCAAGAGTCGGGGATCAGAGGAGGGTACAGGAGCTACTGGAAGTCGCAGGGCGGAACGGCAACATCAATATCCAGGATGTGTGGAAGACCGTATGGTTGAAAGCTGTGGAATGTCCATCTTTGGAAATTATATCCCTGCTGCTGGATGAAGGAGCAGATATCAATGCTGTGGGTAGCATGCACGGGACTGCATTAGGAATAGCTGTATTCCATGGGAAGAAAGAGGTTGTTTCATTGCTGTTAGATCGAGGAGCAGATATCAGTGCTATTAGTGGCAGGTGCGGGACTGCATTAGGAGCAGCTGCATTTAACGGGGAGGTGGAGATTGTTTCATTGCTGCTAGATCGAGGAGCGAATATCAACGCCGTTGGTGGCAGGTACGGGACAGCATTAGGAGCAGCTGCATTTAGCGGAAAGGAAGAGATTATTTCATTGCTACTGGATCGGGAAGCAGATATCAATGCTGTTGGTGGCGATTACAGAACTGCATTAGGAGCAGCTGCATTTAGCGGAAAGGAGGAGATTATTTCATTGCTACTGGATTGGGGAGCAGACATCAATGCTCTTGGTGGCAGGTACGAGACTGCATTGGGCATGGCTGCATTTGCTGGAAATGGGGGAATTGTTTCATTATTGCTGGATCGAGGAGCGGATATCAACGCTGTTGGTGGCAGGTGGGGGACTGCATTAGGACAAGCTGCATATAGCGGAAACGGGGAGATAATTTCATTGCTATTAGATCGAGGAGCAGATATCAACGCTATGAGTGGTGATTTCGGGACTGCATTAGGAGTGGCTGCATTGAGAGGGAAGAAGGAGATTGTTTCATTGCTACTGAATCGAGGGGCAGATATCAGCGCTGTGGGGGGGCAGTATGGGACTGCATTAGGAGCAGCTGCAGATAGCGGGGATAAGGGGGTCATTTCATTGCTGCTAGACCGAGGGGCAGATATCAATGCTGTAGGTGGCAATTACGGGACTGCATTAGGAGTAGCTGCATTTAGCGGGGAGGAGAAGATTGTTTCATTGCTGCTAAATCGAGGAGCAGATATCAACGCAGTTGGTGGTAATTACGGGACTGCATTAGGATCTGCTGCATTTGCCGTGAACGAGGGGATGGTTTCACTGTTACTGACACGGGGAGCAGATATCAACGCGGTTAGTGGCAGGTACGAGACTGCATTAGGAGTAGCGGTACATCAGGGGAAGGAGGAAATGATTTCATTGTTACTGGATCGAGGTGCAGATGTCAACGTGGTTGGTGGTGAGTACGGGACTGCTTTAGGGGTAGCTGCATTTACTGGGAACGAGGAGATTGTTTTGTTGCTGCTGGCTCGGGGAGCGGATATCAACGCTGTTGGTGGTGGGTACGGGACTGCATTAGGTGTGGCTGCATACAAAGGGCATGAGAGTATTGTATCGCTGCTGTTGGACAGGGGGGCAGGTGCCACCTTTACCGGTGGCCGCTATGAAACGGTGGATGGTGAGTATCCAACTGCCTTGCACGCAGCTCAGTCTGGGTGTGCTACGCCAGATCTAATTGCCCTTGTGGAGGGTGCCTTGATAAACGAGTTCAAGGCCATGGGGCAGGCTGCAGATGTGGCACACCGACCTCCATTTCCGATGCCACACACCCCGACTCGAGTGGAATCTATTGCATATCAGTATCAGCGCCAGCTACAAGTTGGTGCCGGCTCCTCACCTCGCACCCCTCCTGACCCGCATCTACTGGAGTTCCGTGTGCACGTGGGGAACAGCATTACCCCAGAACAGGCCGACATTCTGTCTACGGAGCTCAATACGGACATACTCACTCACTCCCTTCTTGCCCTGACTGGCATCCATGCTGAGGTAGCTGAGCGTCTCCAAGGATGGATCCAAAATGATATACGATACTTTGTGTCGCAGGGTTTCGACTTCGGTATGGCATATGCCGCAGCTCGTATTGGATGGAAGCATTTCAATCAATTGGCGCCGGCCGTGGCCGACGCTGAGATCTCAAGGCAAAGGGGGCGGTGGCTAAACCGTGCAAAGGAGCTTGATCAAGCACGTGGTCGTGCGATATACACAGACGGCAAAAAACAGGAACTCATCGAGTCACCATATTCAGTCATGCCACGGCGCATCTGGGACCTCAGGAGTAATCGTGTAGTTGCGTACCGGATGTTGCATGCACAATCTCCCTCAGATCAACAGCACCCTACGTTCTGGGCTGTGACGCATAGTTGGACAGCTTGTATGGAGGCAGTCCATACATCCGTTAATCAGTACCAGTGGCCCGTGCCGCGTCCCAGCGGAGCCGAGCTGAAGCCACCTTCCAGCGAAGCCGAGCTGAAGCCACTTCCTAATGGAGCCGACTTGCAGAGTGTGCGTGCAGAAATGCTCAGCTTCGGGGCGGAGTACGTATGGATTGATGTCCTCTGTCTCCGGCAGGAATCCAACAATCCCGTCCTCGAAAAGATTCGGCAAGATGAATGGAAGATCGATGTTCCTACAATTGGTAATATATACAGGGCTGCAGAAAGGCTTGTGCGTTATTTTAATGGGCTGGGAATACCTTTCAGTAAGGAGAACTGGGACGATCCTCGCCACTGGCTGCAGCGGGCCTGGACACTACAGGAGATAAGTGCGGAGAATATGACATTGAATGGAGGAATGTCGCAAAATGCACAGGGTGTTCTCCTGAACACCAGAAGTAAGATCGGAGGGAAAGTAACTACACTAAGGCGTGCCCTGCTCCCAGTTCTGAAGCTCACTGCGGAGCTACACAGCCCTAGTGGTTGCAGTATGTATCAACTCGCAAGGGAAATGGCACGGCGTCATGCAACACAACCTACAGACAAAGTTGCTGGATTGCTCTACCTCCTGCGCACGGCTCAATTACCAGCCTACAATGCAAAAACAAATGCTGAACTTGCCTGGCGACAATGTTTTCCGATTCTTCCATTGAGGCAACAGATTGAGATCCTCTTTGACTTTCCATATCCGGGGTTGGGACAATTACTCCCAGCCTGGGAACAAATTATGGCGTGGCCGGAACGTGACCCCGATTACGAGCACTCCGTGGCGCCGTGGACTTCCGATGACCAGCAGCCGCAAAACTCTGCAAGCCTGGAGTCAGTTCCACTAGGGATCCAAGAGAAAGGCGGGTTTTATATCTCCCCCGTGCTGGCACTATCCCATGTTCTCATTCATGCATTGCACGATCCAGGTGAATATAATGTCCAGAGTGGGAACAAATCGTTCCCTTTCTATTGCCCCTACCTGTCCCAACAGCAGATTCAAACGGCGGGTGAGCCATATACCCTCATCACACTAAGGTTGGGGCAATCCTTCAACTGGGTGGTATGCAAAGTGCTTCGGGAGGATAAACTACATGGGCAGGATAGCGATGGGAAGGATTATATTATTCAAGCCAAGGTTCTTAACAAGCTTGGGGTCCTCCGAACAGACTCCTGCAGTGAGATATTGGTTTGGGGGATAGATAAATATGACTCTCTGCTGACCACGATCAATTGCTTGTTTCTATGAGATCCTCACGACCAGCTATTTTTGTATCAGCCCCACTCCTCAGCTTGGCCTGACTCATACTGTTACGAATCTCCTTTTGTCAAACCCTAGGCATAGGGAATTGGGTTGTCGTGTTGACTCTACTTATTTCTTTCTGCTATTTATTCTTCATAATCATTTTTCCCTGTGTGAGCCTGCGGATTAGCGTACATGCCCCTGTTTATCCACCGGGAATTCCGGGTGGCTTAATATATCTTTATAAAAGTAGCAATTCTTTTTCCAATGAACAGCACGACGGGTTACTCGCAATTTGTTGTTTATTCGCATGTTAGTTTGTTGGATCGTGAATTTGGGCGATCTGCCTAGACACTGGTTCATTGGGTGCGAGTTAATCACCGCACAAGCCATATTTCTAATTAATCATCAGCCAGAAGCCTCGATACCTAAGTGTACTTAACAAGAATTCGTGGTTACCCGCCGAACTAATAATCAGTTAACTCAGTAACTAACAAGTTCAGGGTAATAATATGAACATGCGAAATTACATTTTGAACAACAATCTGCTTCCCCTTTGTTCCATTTTTAGGAGCCATTTAGAATCGTGGGTTTGGTAATTGGTTGGAGAAGCTGTATGGTGTAGCGGCAGTGGTTCTGATGGTCTAGGTGGTTGTGGTGTTGAATGGGCAACTATCATTTGCGGGGCTTGTCGTGGCTTTCACTACATAATGGTTATCGCTGATGGTTAATGGTTTGTGCAGTAATTAATACAACTTTGTGAGGCCAAAAGTGCTTTCCGAGTTACTAATGCACAGACTCTGTACATCAGAGCCCCCGCTGTAGGAAATACCCTCGCATACCACGCGAGTGATGATATCCAAAAAAGTCGGGTTTTATTTTTTGGAAGTCCGTACGTCTATGGAGCCAGGGGCCCCCGTTCTCTCCCCTTTGAAGGCCTGAGCCCGCCCACGGAACAACAGGTCAGACCAGAACTCAGAACTACATATAGTACATCGAATGTGTGCGCGTGGTACATAGATAGATTAGTGCAGGTGGTCGCCATACCTACCGTATCCACATCACCTAGTTACCGTCGCAGAAATAAGCTCTCGCTAACAAGCCATATTTCTAATTAACCATCAGCCAGTAGCCCCGATAAGTGTAGTTAATCATTAATGAAGCCACCAGCCTAGCTAACCAAGCCGATAGGTAACCATTACATAGCAGAATGTACCTCCTACACCATCGGCCCAACACTATTAACTATTACCTACCGCTATACCATACAGCTGCTTCAACCTACTACCAAATCTACGATTCTAGAAATGTCTCCTAAAAAAGGAGGTTGGGAAGGGAAAGCGGGGAGAGCGAAAGGCAAGAAGCTCGAATTCTACAGTCCGCACTTGATCTGGGCTCGAAAGCGAGCTATGTTTAGGTAACGAATACTGGACTTTCACATGTTAAAAGTATACAACTGCAGATGAAATTTATTTGTACATAATATTATTTTGTTACCCTGAGCTTTATTATTTACGGTAATGGCTTTTTTTTTAAGGAGTCATTAATCGCATTCAACGCTTGACTGGTTTTACTTTGGCCTGGTTAATGGTGAGGTAGGTAACCACTTACTATTTTGGTTCAACTACACTTACCAGCTGATGATTAATTAGAGCCATAACTACCTGTTTATTGAAAACCAATTTTTTTATTCTTATAAAAATATAAATATGATCCTCTGCATACCATGCATATGCATGAACTTAATCTTCCACATACGATAACAGACTAGTCTACCTCAAGTGAGGTTGGAGGAGTTCGAGGGGGAGGAGAGGGAGAAAGTGGAGGGGAAGATGGAGGAGCCGATGAGGGCGGCGTGGGGAATATCCAGGCGAGGAGGAGGTGTATGAGGAGGATTATCTGCCAACTGTTAAGCATTTGATTAAGTGGTTGGAATACCTTGAACCAGAGTTTTAAAGGCTGAGAAAGAAAGTCAATTTCAATTTAGCGAAGGTCAAGGAGGAGCAGAAGAAGAGGCAGGAGCTAGAACTATGCTTAGCAATACAAAAAGCAAGTATTAGGAATGAAGATACATTGTGGGCAAAGCTGGAACTAGCGGAGGAACAGGTGAGAAAGTTGGTTACTGATCTCCAATCACGACCCAAAGGCAGGTATGTTGAGAGCCTGAAGTGGGAAGTGACTTTCGAAGAGGAGGCCAAGTATTGGAAGAAGGGATGGCAGGAGGCGGAGTGGGTGTGTGGAGATCGCAAAGAAGGCAGAGAAGTCGTCAAGGGGGGTCTATGAGACCTTTCAGTAACGAGAGCTGGGACGATCCTCGCCACTGGCTACAGCGGGCCTGGACACTTCAGGAGATATATGCGGAGAATATGACATTTAATGGAGGAATGTCGCAAAATGCACAGGGTGTCCTCCTAAACACGAGAAGTAAGGTCGGAGGGAGAGTAACTACACTAAGGCGCGCCCTGCTCCCGGTTCTGAAGCTCACCGCCGAGCTACACAGCCCTAATGGTTGCACTATGTATCAACTCGTAAGGGAAATGGCACGGCGTCATGCAACACAACCGACAGACAAAGTTGTCGGACTGCTCTACCTCCTGCACCTGGATAAATTACCAGCCTACAATGCGAACACAAGCGTTGAACTTGCCTGGCAACAATGTTTTCAGATTCTTCCATTAAAACGACTCTTTGACTTTCCATATCCGGGGACAGGACAATTACTCCCAGCCTGGGAACAAATTATGGCGTGGCCGGAACGTGATCCCAATTACGAGCACTCCGTGGCGTCGTGGACTTCCAATGACCAGCGGCCACAAACCTCTGCAAGCCTGGAGCCGATTCCACTAGGGATCCAAGAGAAAGGAGGGTGTTATATTTCCCCCATGTTGGCACTATCCCATGTTCTCATTGATGCATAAACGACCCAGGTGAATATAATGTCCAGAGTGGGAACAAATCGTTCCCTTTCTATTGCCCCTACCTGCCCCAGCAGCAGATTAAAACGGCGAGTGAGCAATATACTCTTATCACACTAAGGTTGGAGCAGTCCTTCAACTGACTAGTATGCAAAGAGCTTCGAGAGTATAAGGTACATCAGCGGGATGAGGGCAGGGAGGATCATATCATTCAAGTCAAGGTTCTTAAGAAGCTTGGGGTCCTCCCAACGGATCCCTGTAGTGAGATATTGGTTTTGGGGATAGATAAATGTGACTCTCTACTGACCACGATCAATTGCTTGTTTGTGTGAGTTCTATGCTCCAGTTATTTTTTTGTGTGTCAGTTCTGCTTACTATGAATCTTCACCTTGGCTGGGGTATAATATTGTTACGAATCTTCGTTTGTTAAATCCTAGCATAGGGAATTTGAATCATTGCGTTGCCTCTATTGCTTTCTGCCGTTTAGCATGTTTCTGCGTGTTATTCTTTTTCCGCTATGTGAGCCTGCAAGTTAATGCACATGCCCTTGTTTTTATCCACCAGGAATTCCGGGTGGCTTTATATTTTTATAAAAATAAAAAATTTGTTTCCAATAAGTGTTGTTTGTTTTAGTAGCTACTATACCTAACCATTAGCCAGCCATATATTAATACCAAAGTTCAGGGTAATAAATATTATGTACAACTAAATATCAAGCTGCAGTTGTAATACAAACTCTTAACCATGCGAAATTCCAATATTTGTTAGGTACCTCGCCTTAGTCCTCCAAATAAAAACTTCCAAGTAGAGTCCACTGTGGGGCGGGCTGTAGATGAAGTAAATCTCTTGCCTTTCGCTCTCCCCTCTTCCACTTCTTTTTTTTAGGAGGCATTCTAGAATCGTGGGTTTTGGAATAGGTTGAAGAAGCTGTATGGTGTAGTGGTTGATGATCTTGACTATAGCGGCAGGTAGTACTATACCTAACTAGGTAACGCCCGATTATATGGTAATGCTCGATACAGGGATGCCCCACCAGGTTCAACCAAACCACCCGAATGAATACAACCAGTAAGGAAAAAACATGCGACGATATCAAATATAGGGTAAAAAATGTAGGAGAACTCAAATATCACATTCCCAATAGCGCTTGACCTACCCTTGATGCGCTACAATCCTTCAAC
>Ga0307514_10005378_pt1 | contig 11472 bp, 14 predicted proteins | sample 16_EM_MG_FD_203088 | JGI IMG/M metagenome (GOLD analysis project Ga0307514, IMG submission 203088) | Populus trichocarpa ectomycorrhiza microbial communities from riparian zone in the Pacific Northwest, United States - 16_EM | ecosystem: Host-associated > Plants > Roots > Unclassified | place... | reverse complement strand
TCTTCAATACCGCATGTGCTGCTGTATTCCATGTAAACAGCCCATGCATAATTACCCCCTTAAACCCAATTCTCGTGCCAACAGCTGGGTCTGCGTGGAGGGGGTTATAATCCCCATTAAGTCTATACAGCAATGCAGTCTCGCTTGAAGTTGGCTGAGTATACACCTCATCTGGGACCCTATCCTTTGGTGGTGGGTAATTCACTGTAGCTTGGCCCTTTGGCCCTCCCCAGTTCCCTTGACCAACAGAAAAGCTAGAGTTCACCATCCGAGTGTATGCTTCTCCAGTGGTCTTATCGACAAGTAATGTCTCCATCTCAGTTACCATCCCTGCTTTCCCTTTGTCATAGACACCAAGGCATTTTGTCCGGAGCTCGAAGGTCCTACCAGTGGTGGAGACTGGGATAGGTTTTAGGATGGTAAGGAGACGCTGGCCATCGATGGTGCGCTTTGGGTCCGGGCGGGGGATGCCGGGGGGGTAAGAAGTTGTGCTTGAGGCAGCGACTCGGGCATAGAAGTCTACGACTTCTTGGTCGGTATGTTTGAACGAAAGGATTATGGGGTAGGTGGGGAAGGCGGCGAATGAGGGGTGTAATTCCTAAGGAGGCTGTTAGCGGAGACGAAATATTCCTGGAAACTAACATCATACGTAGAGAAAGTGGAGTTCGTCGCTCGTGACCCCAATGCTATTGGCGAATAGTAGGAGGTCGCGCTTGAGCCAGGATACCTCATGTGAGGGTAGTGAGAAGGGTGTATTGGTCGCCATCCCAGTGGGAATTAATTACTGTAGATAGGTGGGGGAGAATATCAGTTATAGGTAGGTACCGGATGAGCCGTGAGAGGTTCGGCTGATAAGTACAAAGAGTACTTACCGTACCTCTTTATAATTTTATTTTATAATTTTCCTCCTAAACATACAATGGCATCGTGGCCTAATGGTAAGGCGCTGCTTTCCGGTAATGGACTTGGCAGAGATCGCGGGTTCGAATCCCGTCGGTGTCGGAGATTTCCTTTTGGACTCGGTAGTACCACTGTTAGGTAAATCATTTCCCCAAGTTGTCATTGCTAGCGTTACCTGGAGTTGTTTGTCATTGAGAAGTTATTGTATCTATTCTTTTCCTGTACCTAGTACTATTATATCTACGAGCCTCCTGTGTGTGCTCTCCCGAATAAAAATTACAAGTCTGGGCACGAGAACAAGACTCTTCCATAGCTAAGCTGACATAATGCTACAAGCCGATATATAGGATTGTACTCTATACTAACTACATAAAGTAGGTAGCCTAGTTGGCAGACTATGATACCTAGACGATATATGGTCTCGTACTGCAACTAAATTCTACCATCACCAGTTTCGGGGTATCGATTGATAGAACCACCCCAATGGGTAGTCTATGATGGTAGGCTATGATGGCAGGCTTGGCGGAATACATGTATATAGAGTGGGAGACCGAGTGGGCTTTACCACATATCATCACCATCATCATCATCATCATCATCAGAATACAGAGAACACGAGTTCTATCCTCGATGATGGTTTTTGCAATTAGCACTACTATTATTAGCACTACTATTCAGCACAAGTGTAGTCTAACAACAGTGACTATGCCGTAATTATGTACAGAAATGTCTGGATGAGTATGCCATGAGCAGCTTTTCTGAAATATTCGACTTGATGTCATTGTCAACTAATCTTTACAATCAAATACACTCCTAATTATAGCAAACAGCATGATATAGAAGTGCATACTATAGTATTCGAGGCCAGCTTCTCTACCCTCCTCTAACTCAATTCCATATAACAGAGTTTATTATTCTCCATATACAGACCTCTAGAGAAGCGACACATTATTAAGATCATGAGAAACAGCCTACGGAACAGCCTACTCTAGGTGTTCTAGGTGAGAGGTGTTCTAGGTGAGCGAGACTGTATATCCTCTATTCTGCTATCTGTCGTGTGGGTTGAGGGGGAACAGCCATCAAGAAGGAGAACAGGCACAGGTCTTTTATCCCCCCGAGATTGTACAGTACAGGTTACCGCAAGAGGCAAGTCATGTGATTCAACACCTCAACACCTCCCCCCAATCGAGGCAGGGTAAAAGACAACAACAAAAACAAAAAAAATATTAATAAAGAAAGGAAAACAATCAATGGAAAAATCAACACCTCCCCCTAAACCAGGCACCGTGCAAGAAAAATAACGTCATCGCCGCTGGTGGATTTTAGTAAGTGTTCAATTGTGAATGAGGAGATCATACTTCATGAATGTCATCGTCAAAGACGGGAATATCATCGTCACAGACGGAATAGGAATCATTCGGTCATACTTCAGCAATATCATCGTCAGAGACGGAATAGAAATAAGGGTCATTTGGTCATACTTCATGAATGTCATCGTCACAGACGGAATAGGAATAAGCTATTCAGTAGCAAATGTAGCGTCGCCCGCGATGGGGTTTTCGAAGTGACCACTCTTCGTGAGGTGTTTAAATAGATCATTTCGAGTTCCAAATTGGGACTTGCAAACATCGCATTCGAATGGACCAGTCGAGGTACCCCCTCTCTTTGTGGTTGCGACGTTTGCTGATTCGCCATTTGATTTCAAAGACGTACAGCCTATCATAGTTCGTAGTTTTCGGAATTGATCTTTTTGGAGAGGCTTGGTGAATATATCCGCAATCATGTCTTTGGTGTTGCAATAGTTGACCTTAAGTATTTCCCTCTCGACAAGTTCAGTGACGTAACGGTATCGAACATCAATGTGTTTTGTGCGAGAATGGTAAGTCGGGTTTTCCGTTAGGGAATTTGCTCCATTGTTGTCACCCCACATTTGCATCGGAAATACACATTCACTGCCCATCATGATGCCTTTGAGGAATGAAATAAGCCATTGCAACTCTTTTGCAGCTTCTGTAGCAGCGACGTATTCAGCTTCAGTAGATGACAGGGCAACCATAGATTGTTTCTTCGATCTCCATGATACTGGACCGCCCTTGTAGAGAAATATATAGCCACATGTCGAGTGTCTGTCAACAACATCATCTGCATAAGAAGCATCAAACCATCCAGTTAATGGATTATCTGAAGAGCCTAATCTGATACCAAAATCAAGAGTGCCACGAATATATGCAAAGATTCGAAGGACAGCATGCCAGTGCGTCCTAGTTGGATCACTCGCATATTGTGCCAACTTGCTCACAGCATTAGGTACAAGATAAAATAAAAAAGGAAAGTGGTAGAACTCCAAAGCCAGAAGGATTTTGTTAATCTTTTATAAAGGAATCATGTCAGGCTTGGATTCGTTGAGTCAAAGATGCTGCACTTGATTTATCAAATGCCGGCAAAATAATTGATGAAGAGGATATTGCTTACAAGCTACTTAGCGGTCTTCCTAAACAATATCGACCTCTTCGGACTGCTTTGATAGCCCTACGAAGCGATGTACAACCACTCACCATTACTAGAGTTTCTGCAGCAATACTCATGGAGGAACATAGTATTCCGATAATGCAGGCTGTACCTACACCATCGTCAAGTACCCTAGGCCTTCAACACGCTCATACAACTGCCTACCAGCCTTCACAAAACAATACCCGAGAGCTTGAGAGAGGTCGTCAGGACAGCAGAGATCGACGTTACAGAGACTACAGAGATTATTCACTACGAGATCGAGACTCCCGTTATCGTGATAGAGACTCTTACTATTGGGACGACAGAAGGGACGAGGTAAAAGAACTTGAGGAGGGATTAAAGCATCGGGAGGTAGAGACATCGTGGTAAGGGTGGTAAGATATGATATAACGCAGCGGAAGAGTCAGAGGCTCATAACCTCTAGGTGTTCTAGGTGAGAGGTGTTCTAGGTGAGCGAGACTGTATATCCTCTATTCTGCTATCTGTCGTGTGGGTTGAGGGGGAACAGTCATCAAGAAGGAGAACAGGCACAGGTCTTTTATCCCCCCGAGATTGTACAGTACAGGTTACCGCAAGAGGCAAGTCATGTGATTCAACACCTCAACACCTACGGCAGGATTGCTCATCTAGTGGAATAGCTATCTGATTGTGTAAGCAGTGCTAATTTAGTCTGGTGACTTTAGTGTAGGTAGAATTTTGTTTCTTACGTCAAGGCACTAGTCATACACAAACAAATTGGAATTCTAGCTTCAGGTTGTACATTTGTCCTTCTTGTCTTATTCCAACCCCCTCTTTGCTACCTGGGCGTACGTCGAACAGCATACAACATCATATCTAATCATCTTGCAACCTGGGACTCAGTTGGAATACTATAAAAGCTACAGTATATACACCCTTCGATCCTTAAACTTGTGATCTAGGCTAACAGTACACTCCCCAGTGTATCAAGCTATCATACCCTCAATTACAACTGACACCAACGTCGCTGCTGCTTCTAGCGATGAGAATGATGGCCTTGATGCACTCAGCACCGTCGTTGCTGCAGCTGCCGCTTTGCGTGGAATACCTACATTGTGGAATCGAGTCAAACGCCTGTTGAATAACACAGGTATATCAGAGCTAGTGAGACGCCTGACAGACGATTACAACTCTGCCGATACATTTACCAAGTTGCTTCATGCACAAAGTTTCAATGAGCTTGCTGGTATGGTGGAATCGTTGCTCCACACACAAATAGCTACACCAAGGCGAAATAATATCACGGCCTCGGATGTTGCTGTCTCCATCGGCTTCCTCCGCAACGCCTGGCAACGCAAGTACTCTGGTCCCGCTATGGATACCTTCTGCCGGTATCTCACTCAGCTTGACACAATGTTTGATGAGAACCGACATTATTCATGAACGCTCGCAATTGTTCAATCTTCTGGCCTTGGGAAGTCAAGGCTTATTCACGAGTTTGGTATCAATCACATCGGTGTGACATTCACTCTTCGATCACAGGAGGAAACTGGCTATCCTCCCGGAGATACTGAGGTGACAACCTTCCTTCATGTGGCCCGGCGTAAGAACCTACATCATGGTGGAGTCATTGCATTGATGGGGGCAGCTATAGCCCAGTGTGAGTTCATGTTCATAGTACCATGACAAGTTTACACTTACTGATATCACAATTGTTGGTTACTATGTAGTGCACCAGGAGTTTAGAAATTTCGGTGGTAGCTACGAGACATTCGCTTCGTACTTCAGCATTGAAATGTCACCTCAGCACATACATGATTCCACAGCATCCAATTTTCGTGCCCAAGCGGGTAATCGGGGAGTCGCAGCTTTAATTTCTCAATCTCGGTCAGAATATCGAAAGGGGTTCTGTGCCAGCGTTGTTGCCAAAGCAACAGATATTTTACAGGAAATTGAGCAGGACCCTGGGTGGAAGTTCATATTTCACAAAGCAGGAGAGGATCACAGTCAAGGCAGTGATGAAGTAAGACGTCCTGAATATGTGCCTCTACAGGCCTACACAGAAATTCGCTAACCGAGTGGTCAGGCATATCCTGGGTTTGATGACAATGCGATAGTGTTAGGCAAATTTATCAAGCCGGCAGAACAATTTGTAGAGCTCATAAACGGGGCGTACATCCGGATACCAAGCATGGAGATGGAGCAAGAGTTTTCTTCTGCGTAGACGAAGCAGTAAACCTCATTGTGGGGATGGATGATCAGATGCATCTAGCGCTTAGGAGGGCCATGCGCCTTATAACTCACCTTCCAATCTGGTTGTTCTTGCTTTCAACAAACACTCCTCTCTTCCAAATAGCGCGTCCGGCACGATATAATAAATCTGCCCGCATCGCAAGTGGTGAGCTGGAGAGATTAAACCCATTCTACGCATTGCCCATGGATGTTGAAGCTTCTGAACTCCTTTCACACGACTTTGGGCACGCATTTAGTTCATTACATGAACTCTCAACAGCGCAACACCTCACAAGCTTGGGCCGTCCTTTATGGCATGTGTATCGCAGCTACCGTACAGTTGCCGAAATCTGAGACAACTTGTTCTCCTAAAACTTCTGGGTACTGGCACGTATCAGGCAGGTGATGCTGACTATGTACTCGCTGCCTTATCCTCGAGAATATCTTTGGAGCTAGTGCTGTATAAATTGGAGGCTATCTGTCTCTAGGAAAGAGGGGTGGCCAGCTACTTACGTCTTATCTCGGACATGAACACGATCGATGGAGTTGTGCGAACGACGGTTCCACCAGAGCCACTAGTGTCTGAGGCGGTTGCAAGTTTGCTCAGTTCCTCCGCCTCTGCTTGGCCAGTGTCTGTTCATACCTTGGCGACGAAGCTCCTCCAACCTGGTTTGATTGATAAGGGAAGGTCGGGAGAGTTGATCACACGATTGTTGTTTGTGCTCGGCCGTGATCACTGTTTATCAGAGCAGCTGGAAATAGGAGCAGCCCATGTACCGGCATTCGACTTCGCGAAGCCGTTCAAGTTGCTATCATTCCTCTCACACCTTTTTACGAGGCCCTGTTATGATCAACTTGCGACCTAACAACTTCCCGGCCGCAATACGTCAGGTACAGGGGCAGGGGCCGGCCCAGTGGCTGTGATAATCCTTGCCGAGTTTCCACTCGGGGATGCGGTCCATCGCCATGTTCTAGATAGGACGAATGCGATTAATGATTCTTGAAAAAAAAAAAAAAAAAAAACTTCAGGTACACTTGCACAGAACTTTGAGAATGCTTGGCTGAATTTCAGTCATGTGACCCATACTAGCGCATTCCTAGACCCCAGCGAGCTCCTACACAACCTGATCTACACACAGTCGGCATTACAATTGAATGCCACGCAACCACACTGGGACATGCTGATTCCCATCTACTTTGGATCTCCTCATGAGCGTCTAGACCGGAACTACGTTTCTGCGTTGATGATTCAGGTGAAAAATCGAAAAACAAAATCCAGTTTACTACTGTCGCAGAGAGACTATGCGCGCTACTTTCCTCCTACATGGATAATGCCTGTACTTGTGCTCCTGATTGACTTAGGGGTTGCCAAAGTGGAGGTTATGCGGCGGGGCTCATTTTCGCCCAAAATCATTGGGTTTCATATAAGTGGAATTGGGGAAGAAATTTATCAGTGTCTGCAACAAGAGGCAGCAAGTCCAATGAGTACTATCTCATTGAGCACTAGCATGAAGCTTCTTCTGGATGTTGCTGAAACTGCTGGTGATAATATCCAGGACCTCGTTGCGCAACATAATTATAGATACAACACATTCACTTGGTCAGAACGGTTTCACTTGTCCCAACATAGCCCGGTCGAGGATCTGCCCCCAGAGAGTACGGAGGAAGTTGTGGAGCGGAACTTCAAGCAAGGCAGATGTTAAGGTTCAATGTCTTGAAGGCAGAGCTGGACCAATATGTAGTTTTTTTTTCATTTTGTAATAATCGCTTTTCTGGCTTTCTACATCCTGACGTACAGTAACAAGACCAACAGTATAGAGACTGATAGCGATTGGCAGCCCTCATCTAGAGTGTGGAGCGTTTAGTGTTATTAGCTAATATATATTCATACTTATAGTTAGGCAACACAAGTAACGGCTTGACCTGCCTTGCAATTCCGCCATATGGTGCACGAGAGCAGTCATGTACTGTACGTGCTCTGTAGATGCTGGTATATGTACATGAAGAAAACAAGATGCAAAATTTGCTCCGACCAGACACAGGAAGCCAACGAAGGAGCCCCCCCCGCCGTTATCACCGGGAGCCGGCACCATCACCGCCACTGCCACTGGGGAGGGCTTGGCACAGTCGGTGGTCTTGCACACCCAGCACAAGATTGGGAGGATGTGGAGGTGGCTCCAGGAGGATAATGGGAAAGCAAGTATCACCAACGTGAGGTGGCTGGTGAAGGAGGAAGCAAGATGGGGAAAGAAGAGGTCCTCCATAGTTGTGCACTTGAACAGTCGCTGTTAGGATGAATAATCCCAAGACGTGGGATGATGTGGGGTAATGTGGGATGTCGTGGGATAATGTGGGGCAATATGGGATATCGTGGGATGATGTGGGGTGACGTGGGATACACCGTGGGATACACCGTGGGATACAATGTGGGATACAACGTGGGATACGTGGGATAAGATTGGAAGCTCTGTAAGGAAGAAGGGGCTTATATACCGGGCTGTTTTCCCGATTATGTTATGTTTTTCTATCTTCATTATTCTCTCTTCAATTATTCAGTCTTCGAATAAAACTCTCTCCTTCACTACGAAATATCAGGTGAAGACGCTCTCGAATCATTGTACTGCGAACAGTACAACTATCTCGCGCTGATAATACACACTGCGAACAGTATATTCTATCGCCCCCAACCCCACAGGCTCTGGTTACAACTACCCCCCCAACCCCACAGGCTCTGGTACCCGTTACGACTACCCCCCCAGCCCCTCAGGCACTGGTGATAACTCCGGAGATAACTCCGGAAATAAGGACTATAATGTTGGAACCAAGAAGAAGAAGGGTGGATTGGGGACTGGGCCTATCATCGGTATCATCGTGGCCGTAGTTATCCTCATTATAATTGCCGCCGTGGGTGGATTTTTCTACATTCGTCGCAAGAAAACAGCAGCGCTGTTGCCAGCTCCCCCAATGCAGTCCACCCCGCAACCGCAATACACCGCCCCACCGGAACCTCAACAGCAGTATGGAGTACCTCCTCCACAGGGTTTCTATCCTCCACAGGGTCAATATCCTCCACAAGAACTACATCCGTAGGGACAGTATACAGCACCACAAAGCCCATCACCACAATATTATCCTCAACAGGGCTATGTGGCGCCACCAGCGGATGATAATGCCATGAAGGGACCTACTCCAGGAGCAGGATACTATCAGCCAGGCCACAATGGTGCCGTCGAAGCAATGTCTGAGCCACCAAGAAGCCCAGCCCCTCCACAAGGCCAAACACAAGCACCACCACCACCAAAGCCCAATGTCTATGAAAGATAGAACATAAGTATCAGGGATATTTTGAAGGAGATGATATGGCTTGTATCGTGATCTGTCATAATGGTCAAAGAAGGAGAGTTGAGGTCTGTTTCATGTCTACGATCTGGTCTTACAACGCTTCGACATGTTCTATATATATCCGTTGCTGTTAGAATTCGCTTTTCATGGCTTGTACGCATTTTTCAAGGTGCTTGCTGGCTAGTTACTTAATTATCTAATGATATTGGTGAGGCACGGAAGCAGGCAATATATACCCCTTGGTTATGTGCCATCCCTCCGTGGAAACATTCATAATATGTCAGACCTATGTCCTTCGGCCTTCCACGAGGACACACCTAGGGGTTTGTATTGTCGTATGCTTGTACGCTGTCCGAGTCTCAATTCCATGGGCATAATGTCCAATTTCCTTGTGTGCGCATTCTTTGCACATCAGCAAGTATTTAAATGCTACTAGATGAGTTGAAACTCACGACAAAACTTCGAACTAGGGTTTGTCGAGCACGTATACAGGAGCCTAGCAACTACTAGTAGCTTCCAAACGCCACTCTGCGGCGCCAAACAGGCTAGGGAGCCTTTAGGGAATATGAAGTCCAGCCCCGGTGGGTTGAGTTGCTTTACAGCGTGGTAGTCTGGTTGGCACAACCATTGCTTTGTTTTCCGTTCCCTGAATCTGACAGGCCAACCAGTTTTGAGTTCCAATCCTTTGCAATCTTTCAATAATAGAAGCCTAGGACCCAATGTTAAGTCTGCCTTCAGATGGCCCCAATTTGGACTCTATCTTTTGGGGTATACGAGCTAGTCCCACTTTGGCAGTTTCACCACACGGCGTACCTCGCGTAGCCTGGCGCCGTTTGCTCTTGCGAGAAATCAATATTATGGGCCCGGAGTCGATGTCCTATATGTCTAGAGGTATACATAGCCAGTTGTTCATATAGACCCGCCCTGGGGTAGAGATTTGGTGATCTTCCATATGTACAGACATGACTTCCAGATGCGTGGTGAGTATTTTTTTTTTTTTTGAGTCTATACGCCTTCCCCCCAGAGGGAGGCGTGTTTAGTATTATCATGTATGTATACCTATCTTATGCTCATTCACTGTTGTATGGAGGAGAGTACAATGGATGGTATCTCAGTGAGGGGGTATATACCAATGTCCTGACCATGGAGGCCCACCAACTCCCCACTGGATAGGGCTCTTTGTTTGGTTGGCTGCCAACCCTAAAACCTTCCGTAGCTCCAGGAAGAAGGCATGAATATCTTGGTGTTACTTTCTCTTCTGCAAGATGTCCAGGCCGGCTACTTGGCTTTAATATAACATATTGCCAAGGGAATCAACCAAGGGGCAAAGCGGAAGTTTGAGGATAAGAACAGCCAATTGTCAATGCTATTCAGAAGGTGGTCTGATTGGCCCTCATACATAATCTTGATTAAGTCTCTGCATATACGGAGTAGTACTCCATACCCGATTGTTTTTTTCCATATTGCCTCTATATCTAGGGATCACGTTTCTTCCGTGTATTGTTATTATATAGCATTGAGCGGAAATTTGAGCTGATTATGTTGATGCAGATCTTGTGATTGATCATCATTCCCCTTTTTAAGACCAGAGGTTTCAGTTCTATACGCAAGGGGTGTATTTTTTTTTTACATGAAGTGTTGGACTCGGCGGAAGCTGCCTTCTTACAAAATAGCGTACCTGCCGCGATGCTGCAATTATAAATCTCCTTGCAATTCGTATTTTATGGTTAGGAAGAGCAGGCGACATTTCTGGACAACGCTAAAACACTCCGGGACTGAAGAGCGCCTCACCTCCTTTTGCAAGTGATGGACGGGGATGTCCGACGTTAAACGTGAGATAAAATCTCTGCTGGCAAAAACCACCGCTGAGCATTTGAAGGTAGCTAGTTCAAGTGAGCATTGTAAATATGAATTACATGGTAGATAGATACGATCAGAGAGGAGAAAGAAGCGGCCTTATAAACGTTTTGTACAGTGACTGCTGACCCCCATTTTACTGACAATGGCATGTATCTTTGAACTGAGATGGGGGCCCGAGGGGCTGGTGGCCTAAGAACGAAGGGGCATCGGGAACAGTGGGGATGGCATTAGGAAGTGCGTGTGAAGGAAATGATGAAGCTAAGGATGACAAGGATGACAAAAAAAAATTACAGAGTACTCTCGATACAAGCATACCTTCACCGGTCCCACATAGTAAATAAGCATATTTTAGATACTAGAATATTCTTATTTTTTTTTGCTTAGTCACCATACATATGCTTGTAGCTAGAGACACGCTAAACCACAAATAGGTGTTTATCGATAACGAATTACCCCGCAATGTACAGTGCGTAGGTGAAAGCTATGGCGCGTTGGCGCATATACATATGCAGGGGGGCGCGCCATAACTTTCACCTACGCACTGTATATAATATTCATCTCCAGCAGGGCTAGAATAATATACGACATCAACTCCAGCACAATGGCATCAAGTTCTTCCATACCTCCCATTCCCCAACGTCAGGCATGGTCAGAGGTTGAACGTCAAGC
>Ga0307514_10005377_pt1 | contig 11472 bp, 14 predicted proteins | sample 16_EM_MG_FD_203088 | JGI IMG/M metagenome (GOLD analysis project Ga0307514, IMG submission 203088) | Populus trichocarpa ectomycorrhiza microbial communities from riparian zone in the Pacific Northwest, United States - 16_EM | ecosystem: Host-associated > Plants > Roots > Unclassified | place... | reverse complement strand
GGACCGGAATCCGGTGGATTAGACGCGCCTGGTCGGGAAAATCGACTGGGGTTGGAAATCGACTATCATTGATCAGAACAGTGTACAAAACCACTGGTAGGGCTCCGTGTTTCTCTTCGGCTACGTACAAGTAAGCAATCAGTTGTTATTACACCCAGTATTTTTATTCCAACAAACCACATCTATTTTCCGCTCGTACGACCGTGTGTGTATTGAGAACCGGCCCGATCACTTCAGTTGTGTAGTACTAAGTAGGCGCAGTCGAACTGGCCTGGCCGTCTGGCTAGTTGTGGGGGTATAGTATTGTCCTAGAATTCTGACGGCAACGTGATCAAGGTGGGGATTGAGCCACGCTTGATGGCCACTCAAGAAGCTTGGGATTACTTATTCTTCCGGTTTGACTGGGAGAGACAAAGACAAAGAGAAGGGTCGTAGAATGTTCGCTGTACGAAGATCATGCTGCCCTCATTCAATCATCGCGATAAAACGATCACAATGGCGGTCGAGGCCAGGGGGGGAACCCGCGTAATCTTATACCCTTGAATCAATCCGCGTTTTTGTTGATATAGTACATACACCTTGTCGACAAATAAGAATGAAGTCGGCGGGGCCGCTCCGACGACGAATAGTAAACTGGACCTTCAGAGACGTAAGAAAGTGATATACCCATCCCTCCTGCCTAGAGCCACTCTGCCTGTCTCTTCATCATATCCAATCGCTGTCCAAGCCTCATCACGAGAATTGAAAACCCGTTTCGTAAAGAAGCGCATCGTAGAATCTTCGCCTGCTACACTGGTCCGGTTTTCGTCACCATCATCTTGTGTTTCAGCTCGTATTTTCCCTGGGCCGAGAGAAGCCCAGACCAGATCATCTCCTAAGTATAATCCCCACATTCGTACCCCTCTCGCTTGCCATGGCCAATCTTCCTGCCTATTCAAGTCCATCTGAACCAGTCCGGTGGAATCCGTCTCTCTCGGTCGGGGGCAAAGCCATAACGCCGTCCGGTGACGTCCTAACACGATTTTCGTGGAGGCAGAACTCGAAGTGGATGTAGGACTAGCGGACGTGGAAAGTGGCGTGGAGGTAAGGAATGTCGCGGAGAACAAGTGTAAAGTTGAACCCGTCGCGTTCGAAGGCGAGGGTAAATCCGCTTCCACGTCTGTTGTAAAATTCGCTTCAAGCCGAAATAGAACTAGAGTCTGCGCGTGAGTCGACCATAAGTCCTCGTTGGGTTGACGAAATAGGACGAAAAAGGAGTCTGGTTTTGAGAAGTCTTGCGAGATAGATATCCCATCAAGCCACCCGAAGGAGAATGAGTCGACTGGATGCTGAACAATTGGCTCGTCCACATCTCCGACAGCCAAGTTTACGTTCGAAGAACCAAGGATGGATTTGGTGTCGAAGACGTCCGTGGGGGAGACAAACACCTCAGTAAACTTGGCACGAGCCACTAATATGTATCTTTGGGAAACTTGAATCTGCAAGCAGATGTTTGACTGTGGGTCCCGTCAGAAGATAGTCCGCTATCAACGGGACTTGCTCACCGTTTGTGGATGGTCTGAAACGGTAGTACTCTCCAAAACTACCGTCCTGGTTTCCGGGGAATGAACATTTACAACAGTGGCACGATCGCGGGAGTCTGCAACGACAAGTATGTCTCCACATAACGACATTGAATTGCAAACGGAGAGGATTGGATTCCAGCTCCGCATAACGTGAACCCGAGGTGTGTATCCACTGGCCATGTCTCCAAAGAAGGAGAGGATGTAGACACGATGTTCCCTGTTGTCGTTGTTGTTTTAGGTGAGAATCTTGTTCTTGTCACATGCTGTAAACCTACCCAGATAGATTCACGGCAACGGCTGCGCTTGTCTCTGGTTGTGGGTGGGAATTCACAGCGATGGCGCTGAAAATCGCGCCTTTCGGACCCCACGACCCAACATTTTTTGGTTTTGATTGGGTGGCCCCCCGTTCCCGACCAAGGACTTGAATGTCCCATAGACCGATCAAACACCAGATGCCCTTCGAAACCGTCACGATGCACCTGCTCTCGTACCCAATGGGATCCGGCACGAAGAGGATTTCGGAGATGGCTGAGCTCGGATTCGCCTGCCAATCCACTCTTGCTTTGGGCGAATACCCGTCGCATTGATAATGTAGGCGGTGATCTCGATCGAGTGTCTCGCGGGTCGCAATCTCTAACTCTGGTGCAGACATCTGACCGATCCGGTCCTTGTCCGGGAACGGTATCCCTCGAGCGGTGATATGGGCGGTGCACAAAGAGACCCAGAGTGTTTTCAGACACGATACTGCGAGCGCGTGTTTGCACGTCTTAGAGATTGTGAGCTCCTACCTAAACTGTGTCAAGACAGACATTCAACTCACCTGGCGCAATGCGAGAATGTCCCTCACGGAAAGATACCGACATATTTGGATTACAACATCATCTGGAGCATCTTGTATTATGCCCATAGCTTGGACACGGAGGCCTCGCACAGTTGTTGAGACAGAAGGAGCTTTGGGAAGCGAGCTATGGCGTCATCATCTGTCCCCGCACCGTACTCACCCTGTATTTCCCACGCCCACCATTCTGAGGGGCAATGAAAAACCTTGCCCGGTCGAGTAACACAAAAATTATGGGGTATATACACACAGTCACAGCTGAAGGGGCTACTTGGCAGTTTTCATCAGCCCATTGAGCGTCCGCACCACAATCCCGACTCCTTCCTGAACCTTCGCCCTGTCGGCCTCAGCGACCCTGTTCATTACCCGACCTTCGAATTTGTCGGGGTGGAAGCGGAGTAGGGTCTCCCTAATCGTCTTGATCCTCTGCGTAGCGTCTGTGGGCTCCGTAGCAGAATGGAACAGAAATTCGGATATGGAGTCGACGGTAAGATCGTCCGGGGAAATACGGTGGCCATCGGAATTGGAGTATGCGGCATGACATGGCCAGGGGATATCTTGGAACGCAAGAGACTGCCCAGTGGGCTCGCCGGAGGATAGAAGCGTGTCCCAGCGGGTCTCGTAGTCGTCGCGTGCGGTCTGCCTTGTTCTGCGTTCCCTTGACCGTTTTCGTCGCCTTCTTTCGTCAGCCTCGCGGGCCTCCCGGCGGGCCCGTTCGGAGGCAAGCTGTTGGGCACGTTTCTTCCGACTCTCCTCCTCAGCCCTCTTCCTGAGTTGCTCTTGGTATGCTTGAGCATTGCGTTTCCTAGCAAGAACTTCCCGTGAGGGGAAGCAGCATCCACAAGCGACAAATGTTACGTACTTCCACATTCCCCCCCTCATCCACTCTGCGTAGCGTTCGTCGTCCATCAAGTTGGGATTGTTGTAGACGGCATCCTCTAAATCAGCCATTCCATCGGATTTCCAACGCTGAGGGATGTGAGGGTACGAGTTCAGGTTGTTCGTGAGGTTATCCAGTCTCTCCTGTTGGCCAAGCTCGTCCCACAGCCTCTGCTGGAACTCTTCTTCCTCCTGCTTGCGGCCATGCTGTTCCTCCAGCCATTCCAGGCGGTCGTCTGACTCGTAATCCGTATCGTAGTCAACGTGTTCTCCGGTGTCTGTAGCGCGGCGTTTGGATCGATGGTGATTATCACGTGTGGAGGTGGAAGAGGAACCGTGGAGATCGTACTTTTGTCCAAGGCGTTTGGCTTCCTTACGTTTGGCTTTTCTCGCTTTACGTTGTGCGCGATCCTCTTCCTCTGCAGGGGTACGCTTCAGATGAAGTTTTGGCATGGATGAGGAGGAAGCGGTGATGTGTGTGGCGGTGGCTTTGACTCAAACGGTTTGATCATGGTCTTTGGTCCGATTTGGAAATGGGCGCTTCCACCCCAAGCCCTTGTTCTCCATTCTTTGGTCTCTGGATCCAGAAATTCCTACCTACCAAAATGCGATCCTTTGACAACCACTTGCAGGATCTGCAGTTTAGCTGTGCGTTTGAATGCTGCGCGAACTTACAGGATGAGGGACGGGCTTGGGGATCCAACCTAACCAGTCCGAAACCGGAACCGGTGCCGTGGCGATGGCCATGGCCTATCTCCCATTGTTCTCTCATATATCTAGGCAGCACCTTGCGTCCACATGTTCCCACCCTTCTTGAACCTGAACCACAACCATCCCTCTTGACCTTCCTCTCCTAGTTTCGCCGACCAGCCATCCCCTTCTCCGCGCCGCCGTCTGACAACTTACCAATTTATCGCTTGCCACTGGACTGAATCAATGTCTGCCCAAAGACCCTCTGCTTCTGCTCGTCCATCCTCTTCCATCGCTCCTCCTCAGGAACGAGCCCTCTCTCCCTCGAACTCTATCGGCGACGCGCCGACTACCAACCCCTCTCAAGGCAAGAAGACCGTCGGCAAGAAGAAGACACAGAGGAAACAGGTGGCTAAAGAAACTGGGCCAGTCGAACCGGTTGGTGCCTCCGCCAGTCAGCCAGACCGATATCGGTATGAACCTTACCGGAAGGCCGACCCGACCCCAGAGCCGGAAGGCAATCTCCCCGCTAGCCCAGAAGAGCTCGAGACACTGGACGCGACCGCCAAGATGATTTACAAAAGCGACCGTGAAATGCTCGAGTATATTGAAGCCCTCAAGAATCGTACAGCCGCCATGCTGGAATATGTAAACCGGACAAGCTCCCAACTGCGTTCGTCCAAGGGCGCGATGGAAAGGATTCAGCTCTTCGTAGACCAATGGCAGAAGACAGACGATCAACAGTTCGAGGACGGTAACTCCGAAGAAGATGACGCTCCGTATGCCAGAACTCTTGTCTCCTCGATTTGTGCTTGACGTTGCCTTCAACAGGAACCCGGACTTACTCCCAACCCTACCTCGCAGCGAGAATGGTGGATTCACTGTAGTTGAAGAACATCTTTCCAAGTACGTTCAAACTTGGATCACTGAATCGCCGGACGCTCATTTGTACGCGATTCTTAGGAACGGGGGTCACCCCAACTTCTCCCATGACTACGCTCGAGACATTCTCGGGGGATCGTTGTCTCAACCCTTTGATAACGATGGAGAGGAGGAAGATTTCTCACGACCCGAAACTCCCCCCGCCAGACAATCATCGCTTCCTCCGGGTCACGAGGATGAGAACGGTCTTGAGTACCCCGAGCACGAGATAGAAATACGCTCAGATTTCACAGTGCCTCCTGACTACGCTGCGCTTCGATCAGACGATTCCACGTTTGACCGCTCCGGGGTGGACCTCAGGATCACCTCCGATACAGGTTTGCTCTTCCCTCCTTCGGAGGAGGAGCTTGCTAGGATCTCGAGAGAGTTCAAGCGTGAGGTCGTGCACTCCACCGCGGCCCTCGCTATGCAACCACCTGCTGATCCTCCCCGCTTCCGCCACCCATTGGCGCAATCATATGTTCCGTCTTCCTCTCCAGGTCTCTTCACCCGACCGGAGCCTCAACACCTTGTGCCCCCCCGTCCTGTTCTTCGCACACCTTCCCCTCATCGTACCGTTGTTGGTGGCAAGCGAAAGCGCGTATCGACACCTGAGGATGGGGATGAAGGTAACAGCGTTGGAAACGCCGCTCGCCGCCCTATCGTCATCACGAACCCCGAGGACAATGCTTTCCGTCAGGTCATGACCAGGGACGACGAGGGCAGAGTGTCTCCCAAAAGGCGGAGGCTCCAACCATCTCGGGGCTTTCATATGCTCGTGGAAGGTGACTGTGTCCCTACTCAGCCTCGCGCCGGTGCTCCAACCTGCGACAACTCTCCAGAGGCCTCCTCTCATGCTTCAGACAAGCAGGCTTCTCATCCTTCCATCGCTGCGTCGCAGATACAAAAGGAGGACTCTGAGCTCGAGAAGTCTCAAGTTTTCGAGATGCTTAGCAAGGGGATTGAGCAAGGGGACTCGGGAGATGAAGAAGAGTCGACTACAAACATCCTCGGGGGGCTTAACGAGTCGCGACGCTCCTTGCCCGCTTTGACCCTCGACAACACACAAGGCACCTCCGTAGACGGTACCCGATCTCGAGTGGCGACTCCCATCAAGTCTCTGTTACCCACCGAGGTCCCAACCACCATTCCCGATGATGTCTTCGGACCAGTCATCCTCAGTGGCAAAGCCAACAAAATCTCAGACAGGTTGCCTCCAGTCGCTTCCAAGAAGAGCAATCACGGGGATTTCGTTACGTCAGACTCTGAAAACGAGATCGCCAACGTTTCTTCCAAGTCTGCTCGGTTCAGCCTCGACGGCAGGGCTGAGAAGGAGCATAAGGTCTTCCGAAAAACACCCTTCAAACCCAGGCCTTCGTCGAGGGTTATGGAAGCCGAAGCCGCGCTCGCCGCTGAAGTCGACGACGATGTCTTGAAACCCCTCGCTTCGCCCAAGAAGAAGCGTGCTATCGGTGCTCGAGGCCGTAAGCCAAAACCCGCCCCCTCGATCGAGGCTGAGCCCAGCCCTGAAAATGGACCCCCCTCTATCTCTGCTAACAACTCCCCCTCGAAGCGTAGGAGGGGTCGGTCCGTTCAGCCCGGAGTTCCTGCTCTCCCAAAGACTCCTGTGAGGAGATCAACTCGTAACAGGAAGTAGGTTCGAGGTCTGAGACCCCTCTCTCGTCCAGTACCAGCAATGGTACCCGGGCCCATCATCCCCCCTCCCGCCGCGATCCGGAAGCCCTCGTTGGTTTATCCGGACGCTATATCCCTCCCCCTTTCCCGGACGTTTATCCGGCCATTTATCCCCCTCCCCCAACCTCCTTTAGTCATGAACGATTTTGTTCCTGACCCTTGGAATACAGTCACTCTCGGGTTTACTAACCCTTCATTCAATCCGTTTTTGCCGTGGTCTCTTTCTCTCATCTCTTTCCCTCTCGCCTGTTTCCTCTTCCTCTATTTTTTCTCCCATTTAAATCGCATCTCTCCAACAATAGATGATGTAAAACGCCCAAATCGCAAGGGATTGTTTCGATTGATCGCGTTCTGTGGAATACTGGTGTACATAATGTAATTTTACGTGCCTTTGAAAGAAGATGGGAACCTATATGTGAAAGCGGGTTGATCGCAGAGCCTGGTGCATGCCCCAAGTAAACGATAGAACAAAGAGGAAGAATAATATTATGTAACAGCTGAAACCACCATGATTGAATGCTTCAGGTGGCAAAGGTATCAACGACGGCAGCTTGGAGCTTCCCGTCTCTAATGGCCTCGTAGATCCTGGTGATATTTTGGCCAACAGTCTCGTCATCCCCACCGGGCATACCGATCAAGCCGTCAATGCCGACATGGTCAAACCGCTCAAAGTTCTCCTTGCCGTGCATCTTGATCTTTAATTCGGTCCTAACATATTCGTATAACTTCCTCGTCTTCATGAGGTATTTGCTCGCAGGAGCGGGCCCTCGGGCACCATTGAGGAATGCCTTCGTGAGTTGAGTGTAAAAAGTGGACATGCGGTTGGCGAGGGATGCACGGAAAGTGGGGATGCAGGGGACGAATGCGATAAAGGGAGGGGTGGCCAATATGTGGTCGACGAGCGGTGCGGTGCAGGCCTCAGCGACTTTCTTCATCCTATCAACACAGTCCATGGTAGTGGTTCCCTCGAGTGCGGCCTCGATGGTGTGGAACAATTTGGCGTAGATGATCGGTGCACCAAAATGCGCGGTCAGTTCTTCATCGAGGATCTTCGTAAGCCCTACAGAGAACTCCGCTTGCAAGGCGCGGAGGTCGAGCGCTGAATAAGAGTGCGGAGATTAGAGTCAGCTAACGCCGTTCCCAGAATAGAGTATCGGTAAAAAAAGAATGATGGTGCAACAGGGACCGGGGTCGGTGTGAAAAGGTGTGGTGGAGTATATAAACTCCAGAAGTAGTGCAAGCCTAGAGTGGAAAAGCGGATTACGCAGCTCACCTTGACAGAGGATATACAAATAACTGGAAATCAAGATCGTAAGCGTATCAAGAGAGTTGATCGTCGCTCGACCGGAAATCAAGGCCAAGGAACTAAATTGAGAACCAGTCAGCACCTCGTGTCGTGTTCGTAAATACGAGAGGATGGAGATGGACGCACTTGATTGCCTGGTTATGCATTTCAGCGCTTTGAATGTGTGTTGACACCGGTGTAGCCAAGTACCCAAGCTCCGAGACGTAGGCGGCCATACCGATATCGACGCCCTTGGCGTGATAATTTAAGCTGGGATCAGATGCGGCGAGGTTTGGCGGTAAACCGCGGTTCATAGCGGGGTTTATCAACTCGGTAGCCTGAGAGAACAGGAGCTTGCCGATATGGTGGAGGGCGAGACGGGTCTTCTCCATGGCATTAGTGACGGCCATAGCTTGGAAGTTTCCACCGTGGTGGACAGTTCCAGTCTTTCCATCGATCAGAGGGTTGTCTGTGGCTGGTGGCGACAATCAACAACTGATCCCAGCGACGGAAGACAGTCTGAACTTACTAGAGTTGCATTCGAGAGTGACGGTGTCAAGTGCCGATAGGATATCCTCAACCTGAGGACCGAGGAACTGTGGAGAGGTTCGGAGGGGGTACCTATCTTGCCTCAAGACGCCCTTGTCATCATCGATGTTCGCCTCTTCTTCCTCATGATCAGCGCTGGTGGCGAAGGAACTTCCATTCAAAAGTCTATAGATAGTCCTGGCAACCTCGACTTGACCAGGGTGGGGTCGGCACTCGTCGTGAATGAACGGATCGAAGGAGGCTTGGGTCCCGAGAAGGGCCTCAACACCCATAGCGGTGAGGATTTGTGCAAGCAGCGCGAGATGGACGGCATCATTGAGAGCCAACGATGCAACAGATGCGGAGAAAGCTGTTCCGTTTAGGATCCCGAGATGCTCCTTGGACTGGAGGGAGATTGGCTCGATGTTGTGTTGAGCGAGCGCCTTGTTCGACGGGAGGATTTGACGAGTTTTGGAGGAGGTGGATCGACAAATTGTGCGGATCGAAGGGTTGCCGATCAGGGTACCGGCGATGTAAGAGAGCGGAGATAGATCTAAAAATTGGAGGACTGTGAGAAAAGTGTCTCAGGGCCAACAGGACATCGTGGTGCTTACCTCCAGAAGAAGAAACGCTGCCGCGCAGGGGCACAAGAGGGGTGATATGTTCGCGAAGCAGATGGCCCATCTGTTCGATAAGTTCGATACGGACACCGGAATGGCCACGAATCAAGGAATTCATGCGAATCAGGATGGCACCTCTGACCCATGATTCGGGCATCGAGCTGTGGCCCAGGGGGTCCAGAAGTGGAAGTGAATCACCCTCTTCAGTGGAGATCACACCGGAGTGTTGATGTTGCAGCAGGGCACTCCCCAAACGTAGCGGGTCATCAGTTCTGGTATCCGCTGTTGGAGTAGTGATCGGGTCAGTTGCGAGCAGTAGGGAATCATACAAACGTTAGTGGGCGGTACTCACCACTGCCACCATAACCGGTGCTCACACCATACACGCTCTTTCCAGCGTTCATCTTGGCAACAATTACGGCTCGGCTCTGTTGAAGTCGTTCGCGGACGCCAGCGGAATCATCGAGGGTGACGGGTGCATTGTACCTCGCAGCGGCGGCAACAGCTGGGACGGAAAGGTTGTATCCGTCGACGAGGATCGAATTTCCATTTCTGCACGGAAGTTATTCAGCACGTGCCGAGGGTATACAACCAATCGTCACTGGGCTTACCGGTAGGACTCGACCTCCTTGAAATCTTCGATGAATCTCTGTAGAAGGTTGGTGGATTTGGCAGAGCTCGAGTTCAGGGGTTGGTCGGAGTGTGTGTGATGCGGGGGTAGTCGGGCATTGACGATCGTGTCTTTGCCACTGACGGTTGAGTGACGAACGAAGGGTTCGAGGGCGATGGTCATCAGAACGGAGGGGTTTGGAGTGCCTTTGAGGAGAAGTGGGGAAGAGGGGGACTGACTGGGTAGGTTGGGCGAAACCATCCCCGGAGGATGGGGAAGCTTTATAGGGACAGCCGGCTACAAGGTCCGAGCTAACGGTAAGCCAAGGTCACAGCTGGTGCTTTACGCCAAAAGTTTCACCAGGGAGATATTTTTCGCCATTACGGAAACAAAATCAGGATTTCCCACTTATCTCTCAGAGTTTTCTGCAGAACAGTCGCCACACCTGCGAAATGTCTGTGTTGCTGTGCAGGTGGATACGATCGTCTATAATCCGTGTAAATGAATGACTCTTGCTGTGTTTTTGTGTATCCGCAGTGACTAGTGAACGTCGATGTATACCGAGCGTTGGACACTCGTGCTTTGACTCTTTAACATGGGTATAATACGTTTTCATCTCACACAAACCCTTGTGCGGAAACCGAATAAAACAGCCTCTGAGCTATGAGGGAACGAGTCAAGGGCACCTTCACAATTCTCTGTAGAACCCCTGTACTATGAGCACCCCGTTGATCGCAAATAGAGGAAGAACTGGATAAACCAGCGGGACCATGAATCCCCGCAGCCACACGACACGAATCAATATATTCAGTCACTGTGGGGGTGATCCGCCTGAGTTTTCCTGACGGTTTAGAGGGCTTTCAATCCGCCTGCGAAGCCCAAATTAACGAGTTGCATTGATCACAAGTTTAGATACGATCCGCAACAATGGCCGCGGATCTGATGGAGTGGGGAAGCCGGAAAATACGTCTACACCGGGGCTCCGCCATCCGGTAACCTCTCAATCGAGTACTTGCGGTTGACAATATACATGAGAGGCACACCGGGTATTTGGCGTATCCGTCTCCTCAGTTCCCTGTCGCATGTCGCCACGATGTAACAACGATGGGAGACAACACGTTGAACCAGGCAGTCATCTGCATACGTTCCGGTATGTGAACACGAAAGGCGCTCGAAACGAGGGTCTCGAGCGACCCTAATCCCTGATGAGAAAACCTATTGTGCTGCGGACCATGCATCCAGATACGCACCGTAGTGCCACCCTATATCGTTGACCCAGCTTTTCCAGTTCAGCCACAACGCAATCAGTGACACATGGGATACCTGTCGCGCGATATGTCAGAATTACATCAAGGACAATACGGCCACCACAATTGAACGAACACTTTGCATACAGACAATCCATCATGCCGCCGACCAGTTCCAGCTTGTTTTGCAGGCTGAAATTGATGAAATTGGTATCAATCAGCACCCGATACGGAGGTACCAATGCTGTATTGTGTTGCAGAAACATCGAAGAAGCAATTTGAGGTCTGGTTTATCCGGCGTTCGATCAGAGGTGAGAGGGCGACCGGGAAAGTTGGAAGATAACGTACACTCTCCGGACGGCCTTTTCTTTCGCCTCCTCAGCCTTCTTCTGTTTTACCTGGTTCTCCTTCCTGGTGCAGAGGTGTGAGGCCAGTAAACAAGAGGGGTTGGCGCATGAAGAACCAACAATCGAATATCTTTCGGATGTAACAGTCGTTTGACGGCAGCAAATTTCCGAGTTTTCTTGGACTTTCCCTAGAATTAAATTCAGTACCATCCGGAAAAGCTTTACAGGATATCGAGACTGACCATCG
>Ga0307514_10005376_pt1 | contig 11474 bp, 3 predicted proteins | sample 16_EM_MG_FD_203088 | JGI IMG/M metagenome (GOLD analysis project Ga0307514, IMG submission 203088) | Populus trichocarpa ectomycorrhiza microbial communities from riparian zone in the Pacific Northwest, United States - 16_EM | ecosystem: Host-associated > Plants > Roots > Unclassified | place... | reverse complement strand
ATTAAAAAAACTGAAAGAAAGACTTATTGGTTGTTAATATGGTTATTATAAAACATATCCCTGAGTGAGGAATATTTATGAGATAAACTTGTGATCTGCATGAGGGACCACATGTGTGGTGCAACAATAACAGCAAGGGAGCACGAGTAGAGCTTCTATTGCAGGTAGGTGAATTGCACATATACTTTCTAGTTAAATTCCATGATTTAATATGTTACCAATGTGAATTACCAAATGTTGGATATTAGGTGAAAGGAGGAAAGTTTGCGTAATAATATTGATATTTTGGATAGTATTCTGAATATATATGCATTCAAAGTGAAAGGTTGTTGTGTGAATTGTCAAGTGATGAAATTATCGCTGACAAAGGAAGTATTGTGATTTGGGGCGTGAATTAGCATACATTTAGTGTATGTTAGGATCCCAGGTAAGGGGATCGCCAGGTTTGGCTAGCATACATTTAGTGTTTGTTAGGATCCTAGGTAAAGGGATCACCATGAATTCACTAGCATACATTTAGTGTATGTTAGGATCCCAGGTAAGGAGATCACCATGTATTGGCTAGTATACATTTAGTGTATGTTAGGATCCCGAGTAAGGGGATCACCTTGCATCGACTCCTACCGGGTGATGATGATGATACCAGTGAAATTGGTATCGGTAATGTGTTAAGCAGAAATAATCATGATTGATCTTATAAAATCTGGAATGGAGGTTGGTAATGGGATGGGAAACAGATTTTAGTAGTTGAACAAGAATAAGATTCTAATGAAAACCATAAGGGAGAAGTGAACAAAATATGAATGCATGTTGCCCTTTTTAAATTGTTAGATATTTGTGTTGTTATATTTATTATGATATTCATGTTTCAATAATATACATTTTGTTTCAGGACCATCGCATGCACGACAGGAGTAGATCCTAACTTATGTTCACTTCTTATAATCTAGGTTCTAGGGAGTATACCCTTGTATTTTGTAAACATTGAAATGTTTGTATAATTAATGTTTAAACTTGATTAAATGAACTTAACTCTGTAGTTCATCATGTTTCATGTATGCCTGTTCATATTTTTATCCATCCATAATGATATTTGTTATATAATGTATATCATAAATATTGATATGTATGATGATGCTTGTGGGATTGAGACCCAAGATGATTGGGTCGGGATTGAGTTAGGAGATGCGGGTTATTAGAAGTGTAAACAGGTTAAATGTCGATAACTTGGGACCTTCCGGCATAGGGGAGACTCGGTCGAAATTTTGGTAGACTTTAATACGAACACCATGAATATATATCTAGAAAAAAAATTTTAATTACTCTGTTTTTCAGTTGACATGAGATTGTTGTCTTTATCCCGAAATGGGGGATTAACACCAAAGATATCCAACATCTAAGAGAGCTTTTGTAAAATGCAATCATTAGCAACTTATCAAGCAAAGTTCAAACATGATCCTCTATGATCAATCAAGTTGGTAATGTTACTTTCATCTCAAAACTTGAACCTAAGAATAGTGATGAAGCCTTGCGCGATGAGTATCAGATACTCTTAATGTAAGAATAGCTTATTCAATTTGAAAGAAATCAAGTATGGGAATTAGTCCTTAATCCCAAAAGTCATTCCATTATTGGAACCAAATGGGTATTTTGTAACGAACTTAATTAATTCAAAGAAGTTGGCCAAAAACAAGTTTGATTGGTTGCCTAAGGCTATATAACCAAGAAGAAGGCATAAACTATGATGAGACTTATTGACACGATTAAATGATTGATGTCTTCTCCCAAGTGTATGAGTGTCAAAATAATATATAACCCGACAAGACCAAGGTCGATCCACAAAGAAATTAATTATACAAAACCCAAATAATAAAAGATACAGAGTTAAAGAGAACTTTGAGATGTGATATTAATGTGAAGATTAAATGAGGATAAAACAATTGCTAAGAATAAAGGATCCACTAATGGTATTTTAAATAAGCATAGTCCAAACTTTTTTTATTACTCAATTGAAAACCACACACAAAGGAGGTTCCAATCAGATGATTTATCATTGATGACTCATTTTAAGTTGTTAACATGATTGTATTAATTATGTTATTTAAGTAACACTAATACTTGTAAATGTTGTCAAGTATTCATGGTGCTAACTCGTGTCAACAACAAATTGAGTTCATTTCATAGCAAATGATAAGCATAAACAACAGATTAATAAAAATATAACATGAAATAAAAATTGAATATTACAAAAATACAAAGAAAGAAATCAAGAGCATGATCTTGATCTGAAAACCATAATGCCTAAATGTATAAAAATGCCTCATTCTATAAGCTAAAATCTAAAACTATTGATTTGGTGGCTAACTATTGCTTTGATGGCTGAACAAAACATCATTGATAATATCAGAATATGAACAAATGATCTACATGAATGTTTTGGGTATTTGTCCTAGATTTCCAAAAAAAATGATGGGTTCATTTAGACTTCTATAATTTAAGATATGGGCTGAACACCAAATAGTGTATGGGCTATAGGATAAATTCAGACTTCTGTTTTTTTGCTAAGATTTTAACTTCAAAATGACAGTATTAAATCTTGGACTCCTCATTAATGTTTTAGGCCTATGTCTTAGCTTTCCATCAAGCTAAACCACACCTAAATCCAATGTCTAAAGCTCCAATTATGATCTAAAAACTAAATGGTTTTCCAGTTTGAATTGAATTAGCCCAACTAGAATTTTTGGCCCTCTCTTTGTCTCTTTAATTTTAATAGTTAAACACATCAATCAATCCTCTATATTTGTGAGATATGCCTATTTTGCAAACCTGTATTTAAAACAAGCATTTACCCATAAATTAAAGATATCTTATAAAACATGTTCAAGTTAGGAAATTTAATGATACTTCAAGTGCAATATGATGTATAAAACCTTAATAAAAATGTACTTTTAAGTACTTATCACACTCCCAACTAACTTATTACTGGTCCCTAGTAATTAAAACGTTAAAATAGAAAAAACAATCTATAGAATCTGAAACCAAAGTATTCATCATTTTACTTCCACCAATCTATTCAAATAAACAAACTTTCATTAGATTTATATGTTTGCCATATACCTCTTAATCAAGATATTAATAAAACTTTTTTTATGCTCAATATATCAACACGTAGTTATAGGGCTTTGCTTGGAAGAAAACAAAATTTGCTCTAATATTTTTCTAAGGTTAACTATATACAACACATAGTTATATATCCCAACCCAAAGAAATTAACCTTAGATGCATGTGTATGTGTGTGTGTATTTAATAACATAACTTAACACAATGCATGCTTAACACATGTAACGAGCTTTAGGCTAATGACTCCCAAACTAGTTGGTCTTAGGGAATTAGGTGTTGAGACACCCCTACGAGCTTAGTAACTTGGTTATAGATACTTAAAATATAGATAGTGAAATGTTTGATTCTCTTAAGCTTTCTCCTCAACCCATGTAACAAGCATTAACCAAAAAGGGTATTAGGTGTTAAGACACTTGTAAAACCCATTTACAAAAAAAAAAAAAAAGTAGACCGGCCAATACTAAGAGGAAAACACGAAAGAACCGGTCCAAGATTAACCAAAAAGGGGTGCTAGGATAAGAACATCCAACATCCAAACACAACCCACCACATTTAAGAAGGGGTATAAATGCATTGAGAGGAAAAAGATGATTTTTTTTCTCTCCCCCAAAACTAGTAGTAACCTTAGCTGCAGCAGTCCCCCTCTTGCAAAGAAACTCCCATCCAAGCTGCCCTTGCATAGCACCCCCTTGAATACTTGAGTGAGAAAAGAGTTGAAGAGTGGAAAGAGAACCAAAAATATGAGGAGAGGAAGGGGATATAGGGCCAACGAGAATAGCAGAGGAAGGAGAGAAAAACCAAGAGGGAGGGGAAGAAAACCACCAAAACCTTCCCCAATTCTTGTCTAAAAATCATGTGGTAATAGTAACCTCACTCTCTTACGTGTTATTTTGAGATTTTAAAGCAAAATGAGAAATAAACCTCAAATGGAATGACCTAGGGTTCTTGCTCTCTTAATTTCAGAAAGACTAAATGGAAAGATTGGAAAATGGGGATGAAAAGGATGTAATTTCAGAATCTATAACAAAAGAAATTGATGCATGTTAAAGAACAAACCCTAACTATAAAAACCAAAATAATTAAATTGTATAGGCCGACCTATTCTAGGTGGGAATTGTGGGGGGAAAACCGGTCCTAAGATAACAAAAGAAAGGAATAAGAATATGAATTACCAACACCCAAACACCCTCATCCCATTTAAGATTGGTATTAATATAAGGGGAGGAAAAAAAGATGACTTTTCCTCTCCCCCAAGACCGGCAGCATCCTTAGCTGCAACAACCCTTCTCTTTCCAAGAAAAAACTACGTAAATCAGCTTGTATGCCATCCTTCTTAAGTGTTTGAGTGAATGGAGGGTTAGAGAAAGGAGTGATGATCGAAAACATGGAAGAAGAACGAGCCTAAAGGGCCAGCTGGAATAGCAGAAAAATGAGAGAAAAACCAAGAGGACGAGAAGAAAAAAATCATCAAAACCTTTCTTAAAGTTGTTTAAATGTGGCAAGAGTAATGTCACTTCCTTGTTTGTTACTTCATGATTTTGGGATAAAGGAGAGGGAGAAAACTCAAATGAAAGTTTAAGGGTTCTAACACTTGTTAATTCAAAATAAATAAACAACTAAATGAGAAGATTTAAGAAGAGTATGGATTTATAAAGGACATAAGTGTAGAATCCTTAATAAAAACATTGATGAATATGGATGATTATGAATGTAAAAACCTTAAATGAGTGTTGGCTAGATTGAAAGGATGAAAAGAAAGCGAAATCAAGTGATGAAATGTGTAGATTGTGATCTTGTTAAGCCTCTATGTTTTGAGCTGAAACAGAAACCATGCTATGTTAATACTTTGATTTTGTTTATGTGATTGATGAATTTGCATGATTATAAACCAAGTGAATGAATGTGTGATTATAGCATGTTATTGTGAGCATACTTGTGATAGAAATGATGAATTGCATGTGTAAATTAGGAAGAAAATGGATAGCAATGTCCGGCCAAAAAGGGAAAAACCATGAAGGAAACTTTACATGATGAACACCCTAAGAGAAACAATGTAACAACCCGGTTTTTTATGGCAAAAAATTGTTGGATTTTTTTTTGTAACCCATTAGATTCTCGATGTTTTTCACAATATCATTCTATGAATTTATAAGTGCATTCCATTTATTAGCAAGGCACAACTCACATAGGGTAATGTAAATCAACATTCCTTAAAAAGTGACAATACATATTCTCGCAACGATATTTAGGGTTTATCGTAACAGAATTTATCTCTTAGTGTAGTGCAATACTCGTCATTTCACAACACAACATTTTCATAAAAAAGAATATCACATACATACATGCACCACCTCATGAATACAAGATTGTACTTTTGCATCTGTATTCCATTACAATTTTCGATACAAGTCTTTTCAAAAGTGCCGAATGACAAATATTCAACTGGTTCATTTGTTCTGATCAAATACATAACACCTAAAACATACTATTACATAGCACTTTTTAAAATATATGAACTCGTGGAACGGGCGTTCCTACGCACCTTGATTGTGTGATGTCCTTGTTACAAAAACAACATGGATACAAGAATTATAAATAATCTAAACATGATAATAAACAACTAACGCTATGATTACTTTTCGTTATCAACTTAAAATGGATACATTCCTTCTTTTACTTCTCATATGCATTGTGCAATCCTTATTATTTCGTTAAGTGTATTATTCTTACTCATACGCCCCAACCTCTCCATAGGAGTTGTGGGGCCAAAGTTTAAACATCAGTCAGGGTTAATTACTTCACCTTAACTCGATCATCCACCTTGGATACTTTTAGCCATAGCTAATCACAATATCCAAACTCGGTCATTCATCTCAAATGCCATTAACCAAAACTAATCACAAAATCAAACCTGTCATATCTTACGGATACCATTAGCAGAAGCCAATCATCATAATCAACTCGATCATCCATCTAGGATGCCATTAGCCAAAGCTAATCGTCATATTCAAATTGTCATATCGGATGCCATTAGCCGAAGCTAATCATCAAAATAACCTGGTGATCCATCTCAGATGCCATTAGCCAAAATTAATCATCAAACTTAACCCGACCATCCATATCGAATGCCATTAGCCAAAGCTAATCAACAACCATGACCTGGCCATCCATATCGGATGCCATTAGCCAAAGCTAATCAACAATTATAACTCGACCATCCATATCGGATGCCGTTAGCCAAAGCTAATCAACAAACATAACTCGACCATCCATCTCGGATGCCATTAGCTGAAGTTAATCAACAAACATAACTTGACCATCCATCTCGGATGCCATTAGCCAAAAGCTAATCATCAAACTCAATGACATGACCAAAGAGCTGATGTCTTCTCCCAAGTGTAGGAGTGTCGAAGTAATAAATAACCCAGCAAGACCGGGGTCGAACCACATGGAGGTTAACTGTATAAACTACAAATAAAGAAATAGATAATAACAGAAAAGGAGTTGAAGAGAGCTTTGAGATGTGATATTGGTATAAGGATTAAACAAGGATAAAATAATTGTCAATGTTAGAGGATCCACTAATGGTATTTCAAACAAGTATAGTATAAACTCTTTTTATTACTCAACTAGAAACCACACACAAAGCAGGTTCCAATCAGATTATAAATTGTTAACATGATTACATTAGTTATCTTATTCGAATAATGCTAATACTTGTAAATGTTGGCATGTATTCATGATTATAACTTATGTTAACAACAAATCAAGTTCTTTTCATAGCACAAGTGTCGGTTATACCATACGGTTGGGCTATGAAAGTGCCAAGTATTTGTTGTACCAAGGGTTATACAACATAAATCTAGATTAACCGTTTAACAAGCAAAGTATTACAAGTGAATAAAATAACAAATACAAAACATGTTAGTATCAAACATTAAAGTCCATGTTGAGTTTATACTATACTTATTCTTACACCATTAGTGTACCCTTTTCACCTTGACATAATAAACTTAGCTAAACATAATGAAAGAGAGAAACATAAATAAACAAGATAAGAACATAAATAAGATATAAGTTAACTAAGTAAAGGAAAGGAAATGAAAAGCATAAACAAGAGATTAATATAAACAATACTTAAGCATTACAAAAATATAAAGAGAGAGAGCAAGAACATGATCTTAATCTGAAAAACAAGATGCCTAAATGCATGGCAAATGCCTCCTTTTATAGGCCAAAATTCAAAACTATTGATTTGATGACTAATTGTTGAGTGGGTGGCCACCTCTTGACTTAGTAACCAGCCTCATCTTCTTGTTTGCAGAAAACATCATTGCTAACATCAGAATTTGAATAGATCATCTTCATGAAAGTTCTGGGGAATTGTCTCAACTTTCCAACAAAACAAGAATGAGGTCATTTGGATATCTAGAGCGCAAGATATGGGCTGAACACTGAACAGTGTCTGGGCTTGAGGACAGATTCTAACTTCTTTGTTGTTGCTACAATTTGAACTTGCAAACGGTCCTTTTGAATCTTGGACTCTCATGAAAATTTTAGGCCTATGTCTTAGCTTTCTATCCATATAAACCAGATATAAATCCAAGTTCTATAGCTTCAGTTATGATCCAATAACCGAATCGTGTTCCAATTTGAATTCAACCAGTATCTCTTTTCTAAGCTTAGCCCTCTCTTTGTCTTCTCAATTTTAGTGGTTAAACTCATCAATCAATCCTTTAATTTATGTGATAGGCCTGCATTTAAAATGAACATTTACCATAAATTAAAGATATCTTATATTATCATACTTGTTATTATAAAACATTTACCATATTGGATGTCATTAGCCAAATCTAATCAACAACTCATCAACATTTCATAGTCAGTTTAACATTCGTCCACAACTCAATCAACATTTCATAGTCAATTTAACATTCATCGGCAACTCAATCAATATTTCATAGTCGGTTTTACATTTGTCAACAACTCGATCAATATTTCATAATCGGTTTGACATTCGTCAACAACTCGATCAATATTTCATAGTCGGTTTAACATTCATCGACAACTCAATACCATATCATCCATAACTAAATCATTTCAAAACAATAACATTATACAAGAAAAAGGGTGGAAACCAGCTATTTGTTCCTCCCGTGGGGTGTCCTTGTCCGATCGCAGGTATGATCCAGGTCGCATCACCTAACACATCAATGATCACAAATCAACACATTTACATTTAATAATCACATAACTCGTCACCATACATATTCTAAAAATACACATGTTCAAATTTAAGTGTTCCATAAATTACACAATCATACAATGAAATTGTTACGAGCATTTATGTCATTTCTGATATGGAAGCTAGTCGTAGAAAATTGGCAGTGAAACCAGATTCGCTGGTGACACAGGATTCGACAGCGAAACTGATTCGCTGGTGACACAAGATTCGATAGCAAAATCTGACTCAGAAATCATTGATGAAAACTGAGTCGCTGTCAACCTAGAAATCATCAACACAACACAGTTCTACGGCTGACGTTGTAATCATCAGTGCACACAGGATACTGCTGATTCAAAAATTGTTGAAAAAAACTAAGTCACTGCCGACAAAGAAATCATCAACGCAACTACTTCCACAGATAGTGTAACATCCCCCGTTCCGGGATAAAAACAACAATCTCATGTCAACCGAAAAACAGAGTAATTAAATTTTTTTTCTATATATATTTATGGTCTTCGTATTAAAATCTACCGAAATTTCGACGGAGTCTCTCTTATACCGGAAGGTCCCAAGTTATCGACATGTAACCTGTTCACACTTTTAATAATTTGCATCTCCTAACTCAATCCCGACCCAATCATCCTGGGTTTCAAACCCACAAATATTTTCACACCTATCAACCACAATATTTATGATATACATTATATAACAAAATATCATTATGGATGGATAAAAATATAAATACATATACATGAAATGTGGTTATATGAACTACAGAGTTAAGTTTATTTAATCAAGTTTAAGCATTAATTATACAAATTAAGTTATACAAACATTTCCACGTTTACAAAATACAAGGGTATACTCCCTAGAATCTAGATTACAAGAAGGAAACATAAGCTAGGATTTACTCCTATCGTGCATGCGATGGTCCTGAAACAAAACACATATTATTGAAACATGAATATCACAATAAATATAACAAATTGAATATCTAACAATTTAAAAAGGGTAACATGCATTCATATTTTGTTCACTTCTCCCTTCTGGTTTTCATTAGAATCTCTTCCTTGTTCAACTATTAATAATCGTTCCGTCTCCCATTATCAACCTCCATTTCAGATTTTATAAGATCAATCATGATTATTTCTGCTTAACGCATTACCGATACCAATTTCACTAGTATCATCATCATCACCCCGTAGGAGTCGATGCAAGATGATCCCCTTACCCGGGATCCTAACATACACTAAATGTATGCTAGCCAATACATGGTGATCCCCTTACCCGGGATCCTAACATACAATAATTGTATGCTAGTCAATTCATGCCTGATCCCCTTATTCGGGATCCTAACATACACTAAATGTATGTTAGTCCAAACATGGCGATCCCCTTACTCGGGATCCTAACATACACTAAATGTAAGTTAGTTCACGCCCCAAATCACACTTCTCATATTTCCTTTATCAGCGATAATTTCATCACTTGGCAATTCACATAACAACCTTTCACCTTGAATACACATATATTCAGTAATTCACATTTCACATCGGTAATATATTAAATCATGGAATTTAACTAGAAAGTATAGGTGAGATTCACCTACCTGCAATAGAAGGTCTACTTGTGGTCCCCTGCTGCTGCTGTTGCACCACGCATGTGGTCCCTGTTGCAAATAACAGGTTTATCTCATAATTTTTCCTCACTCAAGGATATGTTTTATAATAACCATATCAATAGCCAATAAGTCTTTCTTTCAATCATTTCTTAATATTTTATATTTTTCTCTTTACACCCATTAATATTTTCGTTCTTTGTCAAACCATAGTTATCATTCATTTCTTTATATTTGAAATGTTTCTGTTTAAATCTCGAACTATTACTGTCTAGATATTGAACTGTTAATGTCCGACCTCTCCTCATATGTTTAACCAACCCAGTTCTGCCTCCAAGACAGTAAAAATTGCTCATCAACAAACATTTATACTGTTACTTTCCAACTGTTACTGTCTTGTTTTTGAATTGTTACTGTCCGACCTTCCTTAGATTTTTAACTATATCTAGAGTTACAGAACTCTGTTTCAAGCTAGATTGGTCTCGTTAGAAAGCTAAGACACGAGGCTACAAGTTCTCTGAAGGAAGGAGAACCTAGTTCTGCCTCCAAGACAGTAAACATTGCTCATCAACAATCATTTGGATTGTTACTGTCCAACCGTTACTGTCTAGACATCGAACCATTATTGTCTAACCTCTCCTCATAGTTTTAACTATATCTAGAGTTACAGAACTCTATTTCAGGCGAGATTGGTCTCGTTGGAAAGCTAAGACATGAGGCTACAAGTTCTCTGAAGGAAGGAGAATCCAGTTCTGCCTCCAAGACAGTCACAACTGCTCATCAACGAACCAGACCTACTACCCATAGCTAGAGTTCTATAACTCCAAATGAGCAAGATCACTTTCCTTAGTTAGTCAACATCCAAAACTACAATTTCTTTGGAGGAACCTGATCCTAATTCCTTCATCCTCCTACCCGAAATCCCTTTAAAAGTCAAGAGACGAAACTGTCCAGATTCATCAACCTTGAAATTTACACATGAAGTTATTTAATTTAGCAACTAATATTTTTCCTCAATTCAAGTCTAAGAACTCTAATCTATAATTTACATCCAGGCATCAATTCATAATCCAATTTGAAACGACTCATAAGACCATGTTTATAACACCTTACCCGGTACAAATCAAGGTTTCGATCTTCAACTCCCTCCTTTTCTTTCTAATGACAGTCGGCCCTCCCCTCTTCTCTTCTTGTTCAAATTTTCTTGTTAATTCCTTGCCCACCAGTGTTTATTCTACCTATAACCCTTAATCTTGGATGGGTTCTTGAAATTTTGGTGTTTCTCTCTTGATTTGTAAAAATAGATAGAAAAACTCCCTCTTTTCTTTCTTTACGATAGCTACAAATTTTTGGTGAGAAGATGAGTATTTATGCTCTATAATTATTCTTATTTGCATTTAGGCCTCATTTTCTTTAAGTGTATTCTTTTTGCCACCACATCTTTTTAGTTTAGTTTATTTCCTTTAATTTAATCCAGCTTTGATTTTTCCCGGGATTTACAGCATGTAT
>Ga0307514_10005375_pt1 | contig 11475 bp, 9 predicted proteins | sample 16_EM_MG_FD_203088 | JGI IMG/M metagenome (GOLD analysis project Ga0307514, IMG submission 203088) | Populus trichocarpa ectomycorrhiza microbial communities from riparian zone in the Pacific Northwest, United States - 16_EM | ecosystem: Host-associated > Plants > Roots > Unclassified | place... | reverse complement strand
CTCATAAGGAACCCAATTGGCAATGGACCTTTTTCAATCACTGCGAGGGATCAAAGAACGACAAGTCCTGGGGAAATGAAGCGCGCTTATGACTTGCATCTTGAGTTCAATACTAACTCAAGGCTGTACGAACAGATTAGCGACAAATTCATAATTTCCAACTACCACCAGCGTAAATCTGGGTGTCACAATCAGACTTGGCGACGGTGGCGTAAAAGTCTCCGCAATGATCATATCTTCCGAGTCGAAGGTTGAGTACACCAGTGGCAGGAGGTGGCAGGCAGGAATTACAAGCCGATTGGAATGCATAACTTGTTCGATGATTTTTCATTCGAGTTGAATATTGTACCCGAATTTCAGTATATATCTTCGTGTGGACAGTTGAATCTTTGCAATTTATATCGTTTTCCTTTTGTCGTAAACTGGTGACGGGTTCGACTAAAACACCACAGAATTGTTGATAGAAAACAATACGAAATATCAGCCAAAACCAATGCTGATTCATATTCCAAAACAAACCTAGATGCTTTTGACGTACTCGAGCAGAGCTTCACCTTCCAAGGACCAAAGGCCGTTCCGCGACAATGTACATGTTTGCGGAAATGGTGATATAGCGGAATGTCTAGTTCATCGATGACATTGTCCTGCAGAATTCGCAATCAGCCGATATATATAAGCTTATCGATTACCAGACACTCACCAAAACTCATATTCCGATGTTGTCTTCCAATCCTTTGGATATCCTTTGTCTGGGATGACTAAGGGAGGTCCATCCTGGAAAGGGTTGTCAGTCTGGTAGGCATTGCGTTACACCAGACAATGAGGCCCATGAGCCACTAAACTTGGCTCATCTGCCCCCATATCTGAGTTGTACGTTTGTTTTTTTGGCTAGGTCCATCGCACCAGCAGTGGATCTTTGGATTCAAAGATCGAATTCAGTAGGAGCGGCATTTGCCGAATGATACTAGTCCTGCAAAGGCATCCACAAGTCCAAAAAATCCTGTCTGTCAGAATAATGTCTAGTGCGACCGAACCAAACGCGATTGCATTGTCGGACATTGATATCGATATCAGTGGGACAGGGAGGGATAGAGAGTGAAGGATAGGGAAGGATGGAAAGAGGCGTTTTAATGTTTTTGGGTCGTATTGTTGTGTGAGGGTCATCTCCCCACCGAATTTCACTCAGAAGGCTAGAATTTTTGAGCCTTGACTTATAAACGCATTCATCGGTCCGCATATTACACCGTTTTTTGCCTTCTACGACGCCGATTATGCACCCTCCGGAATTTCGCTGATTCCCTTGGCCCCAAGCGAAAATGACTACTTGTTGACGAGAATCCAGTTGTCATCCTTTTCGGTCCAACCGGCTAATTCATAGCTTGCTCTCAACGACGACTTGATCCCGTTGAGTAAGTCGTATTTTGGCGATGTTCATGAAATTTCTGAGTGTCGCTGAGGTGTGCGTGATGTCTCCTTCGTTGAAAGTTGCAACAAGACTGATTTGTGTATTTGAAGTCACATCTCAAAGAACGTAGCAAGGTATACTTTCTTCCGTGATATGAATATACATAAGAATCAACTAACGAACAGCAAGAAAAGGAAAGCCTCCATTAACCCTCCCTGAATCGGCGTTGTAATGTGTTGCGTAGCACTTGCTTGTCCCCACCTAGTCCTCATTCCAGCGACTTCGACTTCGCGTAGAAGTTTTGGACAGCCTACAGGACATAAAGCGTCAGGGCGATTGGTGTTGAATTGATGAGAACACTGAACAGCGCTTCCAGACGTTGCCTAAAGCGTTCTTGAGGGACCTCCCATTGATGGAGTTCCCTGCCTTGCCACTCACTCAATGAACACTTTTCGGTAGAAAGGAGGTTCTTGATCTGAAGCGACCTCCCATGGATCCACACACGGCTCGTGGTTGTTGGGGACGATGACACCCACCGACGCGTTCGATGTTGATGACATGTGCAGGCCTTTCAATGTGAAACCCGACTCGTAGTAACCCCAGAGTTGCGTCCCCTCATTGCAGAATTTCAATGGGCGAGTCGACTTTGAACGATTCAGTGGAACCCAAATGGAAGCCCCGTTTTGCCTTTTTAGACGACCATCGTCAGTTTCTAGATCCCTCATCGTGATTCGTTGCACTGGGGTGCAGTCGTACTGCATCAGTGCTTTCGAATCTTGTGACATAGAACTGTCGAATGGAAAGTATATCTCCTCAGGCAAACCAACGAGTTCATTGAGTGTTGGTTCATGTTGAGCAGTCGATTGTGCAGACATTTCGCGGTGAGTTGGTGGTTGCTGGAAAGTTTGGTATCGATTGTCATCCGAAAAAGAGTACGGCCTTATAAGCCCCTCCGAAGCTCTTCCAAAGCGTGTCCTTTGTTGCAGTTTTTGACTTGGTTTGCATTGACTTGATCTCAATGCTTTTCTAAACTTAGTTTTGTTCACCACCTAGCTGAATGGATTGATCCTAGATCTAGATCTTTTAGATCTCTAGAAGTCCGCCTTCTCTCCCTCATGCCCAACTGTGTACCACGACAGCGGTCTTGAGCTCTCGAAACCAATGTACAATTGAATTGCCTAATTTGGAAAATGTAGAAGCGTTCAACTTGACGCGACGACATTGTTCACGGACCTTTGGCACTAAGACAACTGTGTCTTGATATCCATCAATTCACGGCCGCTTTCTATCGAGGGTAAATCCAGCACTGGTACTTCTTACCCGCTATCAGCAATCGTTTCTGCCCTCACAAACCTTCAAGTATGCGTTGACTTCTCACTTTCAGTCCTGCCCCTGTCGAGTCGTTGCGGACGCAACTGTGATTCAGGTGTTGGCATCAACATTGGGGTGGTACCGCAGGTACGTCTTCAGCGTGACATGCGTAACGACGTCGAAAAGTAAGAAATGAGGTGAATAATACATCATCGACCAGTATAAAGATCTTAATTTATTTTTCAACGCTTCTTGACCGTACAGAAGAACTCTCGCTCTGTTTTAGTTTCGTTTCACGCTTTTCAACAGACATCGCCTTAGAGGAATGGGGGAGAACACGCAGTAAGTACGTACTTCGAAGTTGACACACATCCCCACTAGCTTGACTAGTGATACGTCTCTTTTTCATGGGAGTCGTGCAGTCCATATCCCCTGTCTCTACTGTACTGAAGGAGCCAGAACTTTGGAGAAGCCCGCAGTGTCTATTGCAATGTGGAACACTTGTTGCTATCAAGGTCGGTTGTGCGGCTGTAAATTCATTCAAAACTTTAACCGCAGGGGCAGCTGTAACATCAGGGACTCCGTATGCGATCAGGATATACCAAGAGGGCCGACGCTATTCCGTCGCAATACTTCGGCTACGACAGCACTGGCATATGGAAGGGTAGGGTTGGTCAGCGAAGGTGGGCAATGGCCCAGTGCCTGCCACAGAGTCGATCCTAGCCTGGGCCTTCTTTTGAACATCCGGGAAAAGGACCATCGCTACAAAGAAGGCATATTTAGACGAAACAGTCGAATCAGCACCACCTTGGAAAAAGTTTTACGGCAAAAGTTGGGAAGGTATGACCTCAATTTACCACCACATACGGAAGCCGCAGTCCATTTCAGGTTTTTGACATACTTCTCGGAGCATCTTCAAGACAAGTCGAAATGAAAGAGCTTATATAGCCAAAGAGGAATGTCGCAAGGCGAGATTGCTTCTTCGACTCGGGAAAGAACTTAGCAGAAACTGTAAGCCGCTTTATCGTTAATTACGTCTGCTATCATTCACCAGGATTTCAGAATTTGTCTTCGTTTCTTTTGTAGACGGGGCCCGTAGTATTTTATTTAGTTGGACTGAGTCGGCCTCCTTCCCAGAGCGCTTTGCTCCTAGTTGTTGGGTTGGGAACTCGGGTTCTGCTCGCTTGTGAGCAGAATGTGAAAGCTGTACATGTACACCCGACGCCCGTTACTCTCATCACTCTTTGGGCGATGACGGTTCTTCACGGAATTCCCTGAATTTGTTAGCCTCGATTTTCCATCTGTAAGATCTTGACAATGTCGACCAGCCTTTGTAACAGATAAGGGTCGCAATATAAGCGAAAGAACAGGTGTCTTCCTCCAACATTTATGTGTATGAGACTTGTAAAGTCAAATTTCATCTAATATAGTGGGTAATTAAAGGCCTGGAGTGCTCTCTACGTGCTCATTGATTTCACAAGTCTATTCTATAAGTGAATGATATACAGGTTGAAATAATACTCTCTTGAACCCAAGTCAAATTATAAAGCCAGTTGACCCACCTCCTGCATGTACCAATCACAGTGGTCGTGGTACCAGTTTTTTGGACAGGATAACGTCTGCCATAAGGTATTCACCGGCGACACATATACCTGCCGACCACAGAAGAAGCAAAGAAGATACGCAAAAGAAAGTGATCGATTGTCCAATTTCAAGCCACGATCCTGTGTCCTGTACCATGTAGAAGAACGTCAATGTCATGCCTGCAGAACACTGATTAATATCCGATCTGATTCCAGAAGTAGTGACTAAAAAAAGATATACCATCGGTGAGTGTCAATGCGACTAGCAGGAGTGAGAATGGTGGTAAGTGTAATGCATCGTTTAGGTCGGCAAAAATTACTGATAACATAATGTAGGGTGCGATTATTTTTAAGACCTTTCATAAGGATGTCAGATAGAACTCAAGCAGAATAAAAAGATCGATACATACAAGGAGTGTTGACATATAGAATGGATTAAATATGGGTATCAGCCGATATACAGGGGCTAGGTAGAAGGAAGATATAGACGCAAAACTAAAAACATGTCAATAAAAACTTTGGGAAAATGTTGACTGGAGCCTTACTTTCCAGTACCAAAGAAGCCGACCTGCACAAAGAATAAAAAAAATAGTGCGATTCGCAGATCATCTGGCTGGAAGCCATACACCCAGCTCCGTGACTGGGCCACCTCTGACTCTCTAATCTCCTTTCCGGCAAGGTAATTGAAATCCTTCTCAAGGTGCACAATGCGCTCGACTTTGACCCAAGTGAGCAAAGTTACTGAATAAGAGACAAAGAACAATCCCTCGACACTGATGGAAAGAATAATGAACAAGGGACAAAATCCGAAAAAATACACAAGAATTTTGGTGAACTTGTCGTGAGCGTCGCATCGAGCAAAGAAAGGAAAAGCCATTGAGACGACTAGACATTAAAGGGAGTTAACTAATAGAAATGATAGAAAGAAAAAGAATGTACCAAGAACAGTCCAACCCGTGATTTGATTGAGCAATGGAAGACCTTGTTTAGCCTGAAGGCTCTTGACAGATGACACAGTAACGAGCATTGCGAATAAGATGAAGAGCGACTTGCCCTAACTTGAGAAGACACTGGGACTGTTACACGGTCCAGGACTCACTTGAATAAAGAATAATCGGAACAATTGTTTAGCAGTCCTTGACGTTTTTGTTTTGATGGGCCCAGCCAGTAACATGACAGAGCCTAGCATGACGGAACCACCCAGGACACTAAGAAAGCATTGTGAGAGATATGAATACAAGGCAATGACGAAAAATACATGGTGCTTAAACTCTCATTCTTATTAACCGATAGCAAGGGAAAAATTCCCGTGACAAGACAAGACACCATCCACAAAGAAATGATGATACGATTTTGAGAAAGTTGATGACGAGCCCATGTCAGGGGCCATAAGACACCGATCAGAACGAAGCCAATGCTCCAAATCGACCTATGGGTATAAGCAGCCTAAGAAAAACACTCAGAACCGGTCATTCAATATACAAAAAATCTTCACGTACCACCATCCCGAGCAATGTTCCAACCACCACACCTCCTTTGAAAAGGATCCGAGCGAAAACATCGCCTTTCTTTACCCCTTGCGAGTAGTATTGCATGAACGGAATAATCTGAACCAAGAAGCATCGCCAGAAGTAGCAGGGAAACATAATGTACACATAGAACATCAGCGGTGACCGTTGCATGAGGAATAAGGCCCAGAAAGTCAAAAGGATGGCCCAACTGGAAATTCCAATCCCAAAAGTCAAATTAGATGTGGAAGAGTATGTGTTGGGAGTATTATCTTGAGGTCGGAGAACGTAAAGCGACGCAAACGCGACCCATCCGGTGTATGCAGCTGTGACAAGTCCTTTAATTAGGAACCTGTCATAAGTTTGGAGGTAGTGCAAGCCATCCAGGCTGTGCTGAATTAACTCTAACGAAGCATTCCGTACGGTAGACCATTGCTTTGCCATGAGAAGCGCTTCGATGATGTCAACTTGTGGAGAATTATCTGTCGAGGATATCCCAGCTAGAGCAGGAAACGGTCTGTAAAAGAAAGTATACCGTTTCTTTAACTCTAGTGCACATGTTAAAATTTGATAAATTCAAATAAGACTGGTATATACCATGCTTGATTCGATACTGCTCCAATATTACTTTTGCGTTTATGAGAGCGGCGCTCGCTATCGACTCGTCGTCAACATCTAAAAAACCTGGTCGAGTAGGATCGACATCTGGAAGGACCCCAACCGAATTGACAGGCCAGTCGATGCCAATAAGAGTTGCCATTAAGGGTGCAATATCAGCCTGATCAAGATCACGTCTGTACAGATGTCCTAGGCCCCAAGGCTTTGAGTAGTCGTCATGCGAGGAGAGAGAAATATCGGGGAGAGGACCGCGTACGCCGCTTCCCCAGGCAACAATGGGCGTTCTGGTGTTGTCCGGATCTATTAGTTTTCCATAAGTAAGAAGAAAGTTATACCAATGTAACATGCAAAAATACACTAACGCCCATCGCCATGATTTCCTATTTCTGACATTCCATGGTCAGCCGTAAAAATGAAAGCTGTCTCATGGTCGCCGTAGAAGCTTTCGAAAAGTTTCTCCGTCTGGTAGACAATATTGTCTACGACTCGAATGTTCTCCATATATTCCTGGATGAAATGAGGTCAATATAATTCACAAGGAGAAGAAAACGGAGCTGGTACTTTTGAATGTGGTCTGTACGAATGTCCAGTTGTGTCCAGGCCCAACAAATGCAGGAAAAACACAACTTCGTCATTATGGAGTTCTGACATTAGTTGTTGATCTTTTGTTGCATTCTTGAAAAGGGTTTGCAACTGATTAAAAGACCAGACATCCAAAGCCGTGGCGTCTAAGCAAGATCATGAGGATACACAAATTAGAAGCCAATGGGTAATACCTTTAGTGAAATCCTCTTCATCTTCGTCATAGCACCAAGTCTTCACCCTGCCAGGAATAGCACCTTTGGCAAACATAGGCAATATATCTGGAGAACCAAATGAAAATGTCGTCGACGACTGATTGAACACCGAGTCGAAATCTACCTTCACGACATGGTCAGTATTGAAAAAAAAAATAGGCGTAGAGTTAATGGCTCACCGGGTTTGTTTTCCAACCCTTCAGAAGTGTCGCGTCAAGTCAGCGGGAGGTCAGTAAACATCGACTGCTAAAATACCTTTGTTACTGCTGAAACGTCCTCATACATGCCACCTGAAAAGATGTATTGGAACGAGAAATCTTCATAATTATAGGTGTAAAATTACCAATGATCGCGACATGACCAGGTCGACTCTCAGTCGGCACTCTTGTGTGGGAGATGCCAAATGCTCCTCGTCGAGTCGCTATAGACCTTAAGTACGGTGCGACAATTTCGGGAGAATTTTCTATGCTAGAGAACGCGTTCAGGTTAAACAAGAGGTCAGCACGAAGGCCGTCGCCTAATTCATTGTTAGCAAATGTGTTGTTGCGACTTAAGGAAAGGACTCACCGACGATCAAAACCAATCGTTTTGCTGGTGCCTTTCCTCCGCTGGAAACTATTCCATAACTTTTCATGCCATTGACCACCGGACTTGTAAAATAACAATCGAAAACCGAACGAAGATACACAACGTGAAAGATAAGCCCTAATACGAGTAGCTTGGCAACATTGTAACGCGCTCTTGAGATTTGAGCATGGGTGTCGTATTTTTCTGACCCGTTGTCTGCCATTTCTCTAAATTATGGTCATTGGAACGGTGAAGCTTGAAGCACCCACACGAATTCCTGTCACGTGGTGACCACTTTTTCTCCGTTTACACCCACGAGGCTGCATTGTCTCCCTGCATTCGTCTTCTCCCTCAAAGCATATCTTTGCAACCAGATTCGCAAGTATCTTGGGAGGCCTTCTGGGCCAGTAGCGCCTTACAATTTTTCGCCTTCAAGTCTAGTAAATACCACCGATAATCTCAGGAAACATCACACTCCTTTTCTTTTCAAGCACTTTTTCTCCAACGCAGCAAATTCGACTTTCATTACATTTCGCCCAATAATTGATATACAATGACCACTATTCCTGCTCCGATACTTGTACTCTCTAGGGAGGAATGGCCAGACGCCGACTTTGATCTACCCGAGGGAGCACCAATACACCCACCATCCGACAAAGAGGACGAGGATTGGGATGTAGAGATGGATTTTTGTAAAACCGGAGGCGCAAAGGCGAACACCGCCATTGTTGGGCTGACATCCAGCTCCGACCTGACCTCTTCAATCATATCCTCGCCAATAATTAATATCCGACCACCATTACGAACCACTGTCTCTGAAGATGATGACGAAGGCGTCTCGACAATCAAGGCTTCAATGTCGACAATCGTTGCTAAGCGTGCTGTGCAGCCAACGATTGAGCCTGTCGTTGAGGATTTTGAAGATGCCTTCTCCCTGCCCGCCGAACTCACTCAGCTCTCACTGGCACCTTTGTCACTCAGCCACCGCGCTTCGAAGAGTTCACTTGAGTGGGGAGAGAAAGATAATTCATCTTCCTCCCAATCTTCTGATGCCTACTCCTCACTTAGTTTCGCCCAAGCTTCACCTTCGTCCAATTCAACATCTTCGGCATCTTTGCCGGATACCGAAACTGATGAAGACGAAGACGAACTTGAGGGATTGGTTATTCCTTCGTCGTTGTTTGCATCAGGACGCAGCGCTTCGCATCTCAAGAAAATCCTCGAGAACAAGAAAAATGTTCAACCTCAAAGTAAATCGACCAAACCGACCAGAGTTGATCCCGAAGACGATTTCGAGATGGGTCTTATCATTAACGATGACGTAGATCTCAGTCCAAGTCGCCTCATTCTCAACATTCAACATCCACAACGGAGCACCAAACGAATTAGCAGTGCACCGCTGCAAAAACCTTCTGTTCTCCGCCCGCCATCTCGTGCGAAGTTGGAACGGTCAAAGTCTCCTTCCAACCCTCCGATCTCATCTGCAAAGCAATTCCAAAAACTCCGGCTTTCTCCATCTCCTCCTCTTCAACTCCCTTCGCGTTCCCAAAACTTCCAGGCCTTGATTTCAAATTTTCAGACGGCTTCCCCCTCAGCGTCGCCGAACAGTAGTCTCTTTCCATCAAAGCCAGGGAGCCTGCGAGGGCAAAAGTCACATACAGGTTTAAAACCGCCTAGTCCTCCGTCAACACGAAAACTGACACGGAAGGCGTCCTTGTCGTCTTTATTCGAGGCAAGTCATGTGCAAGCTCCAACCTCAGTCCATCGTCCCTCAGAACAGAAGGCTGCTCGTTATGAGGAGGCTACTGCCGCTTCTCGAGCAAAGACACACAAGACTTCAATCAGTCGAACCCCTGACTTCAAGGTACCGCCTACACGGCCGTGTACTCCAGCTACCAACACCGCAGCTCTTCGTTTAACAATGCCCACCCAGTCGCGTCTCAGGTCACGGCCTGCTCTTTCACAAGTTTTTAGTCAAACACCCAGTCAAGAATCACAGGTTTTTAGTCCAACACCCAGTCAAGAATCACCTCCTCAACGTGCGGTTTCCCCAATCCCTCCAAGACCCTCATCAAGCTCGTCTCTACGTGTAGCTACTGTACCACGCAGCCAGACTCAAGCTCCCATAGCCCCCAAACTTCTTCGCCGTCCTAAACGTCCGCGGACATATGGAGACGGCACCGAACTGGACCATATTGAGGATCTCCCGACAGATCGTGACAAGGAAGTTCATTATAGAGTCCAGCCAAAGGGCTACGGTAATCGAATACCTGGGGCTACATATGCTTCGAAAGCCGCTGACAAGGGTAAATCGATTGATAACGGAACCGCTGGGAGAAAAGGTAAATGGCAAAATTCTACCATGAACGGTAAATTTCAATAAATTTGATTTTGAGCCAAAGCTTATGCACTTTTAGAGCCCTCGATACCCTATGCTCCTTCAGTCAATACCTTACGACGGACCACAGCTAAAATCGACTTCTTCGACATATCTGTAGGACCTGAGACCAGTCCGAAGAAAAAGAAAAAGAAGTCCGTAAACGTTCCCTCAAACATCGGGCGACGGAAACCAACCCTGATCCGTAATCTGGGTGGAACATCTGCTCCAAAAGGTCTGTTAAATCACTCGCAACTGATTCTATGCTTATCTGGACCTATAGTCGTTGGAGAAATGAAATGGAACCCTCAGACGCTACGATGGGAAGGCAATGAACAAGCTCTTCGTGATTTCGATGCCGCAGTTGGAACATCAACACGCCCAGCGTTAATTACACACCTGACTTGCTCGTCCATTGGTTCGCCCGTTGGCTCTTTCGCGTCAGGTGCGCGGATAGTGGGTAACATGGTGTTCGATCCAACGCGAATGTGTTGGATGTCGACTTTACCACCAGAACATGATGAGCCAGATGTATTTGCCAATCTCGCCGACGACGAGGGAGATGAATGGGATCGGAAAGGTGCCACTATTCGCGTCAATGCTTCTCGCGTTTCCGATGCTAGCGTAGCCACCGACTCGTCAGAAACTGGAGGAGACCGTAGTAGCCCCACTCCCAGCCATTCACGGACAATTTCCGAGTCCGGGAGCGATCGAGGCTCGCGGGCATCGATGGTCGTCTGCGATATTGATGATGCCTTCATTGCAAGTTGTCGCAAGGCTGAGGAACGACACCGGGTGGAGATGAAGGGTTGGAAAACGTCTTCTTCACGACGGGATCCTTCATTGGCCTCGGATCGGTCCTACCTCTACGAGATCAGAGCGTTGGCTACTCGCCAATATTGATGAAAACCCACATTTTTACAATTCATTGTCATTCGGTTGTTTGTCTGTACGTTTAAGCATCACCCGATATTGCTATTTTTTCGCTTGTTTAATTTTCGACATGTCCTCTGCATTTCTGTGGTTTTAAGCCTGTCATTCATTTGTAGTTTTCTTTCTACATTTACACAAGGAACAAAATTCAATTCTTCTTCGGCTTTTTCCATTTCGGAATAATAATGTATGATGCTCCTGCAAAACCACTCGTCCTCTCTGAACAAAATCCACTCAGGAGCTGGCCGCATTGCCGTTTCGCTACATGTCGGCAAAGCAGTGATTTCAGAGCTATCCTCGAGATATCCTTTGAAGCTACTATCTCCGTACATTCATGGTGAAACAGCATTAGTTTACTTTATGACCTATGGGGGTG
>Ga0307514_10005374_pt1 | contig 11477 bp, 12 predicted proteins | sample 16_EM_MG_FD_203088 | JGI IMG/M metagenome (GOLD analysis project Ga0307514, IMG submission 203088) | Populus trichocarpa ectomycorrhiza microbial communities from riparian zone in the Pacific Northwest, United States - 16_EM | ecosystem: Host-associated > Plants > Roots > Unclassified | place... | reverse complement strand
CGTCTTGAGGCTGCGGCATCGACACGGCGCACTGCGGGGTCGCTGGTGCCAGCAGCGCATCGAGGCGCTTGGGCAGCGCACTGCCCGCAGCCGCGCGCGCCGCGAGTTCTTCGCGCACGATGGCAATGGCGGAATCGCGCGCCACCAGCGCGCCGCGCAGCCGCACGACCTTCGCCTCGAGCCGTTCGATCCGGGCCGCCTGCTCGGCCATCACCTGCGAGCAGCGTTCCTGGACCCGGGCATAGGCCCGCAGCAACACGGCATGTTCTTGCATCGGGAACTCCATGGCGGGCATTCTAGATGAGAATAATTCTCAAATGCAGAACCTCACGATCGCCCCGGCGCCGGTGGATGGCAAACCTTGCTCGGTATAGTGGGACGCGTTTTTTTCCTTCCCCTGGAGACACCATGAGCTACGAAAACATCGAAGTGCGGACCGAAGCAGGCAAGGTCGGCATCGTTACCCTCAACCGGCCCAAGGCACTCAACGCGCTGAACGACGCGCTCATGACCGAACTGGGCACCGCGCTCAAGGCCTTCGATGCCGACGACGCCATCGGCTGCATCATCCTGACGGGCAGCGAGCGCGCCTTTGCCGCCGGCGCCGACATTGCCGCGATGGCCAAGTACAGCTTCATCGACACCTACAAGGGCGACTACATCACGCGCAACTGGGAAACCATCCGCTCGATCCGCAAGCCCGTGATCGCGGCCGTGAGCGGCTTTGCGCTCGGCGGCGGCTGCGAGCTGGCGATGATGTGCGACTTCATCATCGCGGCCGACAACGCGAAGTTCGGCCAGCCCGAAATCAAGATCGGCGTGATCCCCGGCGCCGGCGGCACGCAGCGCCTGCCGCGCGCGGTGGGCAAGAGCAAGGCGATGGACATGGCGCTGACCGCCCGCATGATGGATGCCGCCGAAGCCGAGCGCGCGGGCCTCGTGAGCCGCGTGGTGCCCTTTGAGAAACTGGCCGACGAAGCACTGGGCGCTGCGTTGATCATCGCGGGCTACTCGCAGATCGCGGTGATGGCGGCCAAGGAGTCGGTCAACCGCGCCTTCGAAAGCGGCCTCTCCGACGGTGTGATGTTCGAGCGCCGGCTGTTCCATGCGCTGTTCGCCACGGCCGACCAGAAGGAAGGCATGGATGCCTTTCTTGCCAAGCGCCAGCCGGACTTCAAGAATGCCTGAGCGACAGCGCGCGCCTGGTTGAACGCCGCGCCGGCGGCTGCTTGCTTGCTGCGCTACTGGCGCGCGAGCAGCGCTCTCAGATCGGCCAGTGCCTGGGCTGGCGGTGTGCCGACCGAGGCACCGGACGCCCCGCCCTGCGGCATCCAGCGCACCTGGTCGCCTGCGATCTCGAGCACCGCGAGCAAGGCGGCACCGCGGTAGAGCTCCAGCCGCGCCTCGACCGGCGCGGCCAGCTCGGCGCCGGGCGCCGTGGCCGAACGGGCCAGCGTGTTGACCAGCGCGGCCAGCCCCTCGGTATCGCCGCGCGCATGGCGCACGCCTTGTCCGGCGCGCATTGCATTCAACGACGTCCATTGGTCGAGCACCGAAAACGCCGGCGCGCCCTCCGCCGGGCTTGCCGCGGCCTTGCCAGCCATCACGGCCGCGCGCGGCGCGGGGGCCGAGCGCAACATGCCGGAGGCCTCGGCATTGGGGCTGCGCTGCGGCGGCGCCGACAGGGCTGGGGAAGACGCAGAAGCGCTGTCGCTTGCTGCCTCGCGGGCGGCGGGCGGCGCTGCGGGAGCCATGGCCGGAGGGGGCGGCGCCGGCGCGATCGCTGCTGCTGGTGGCGCTGGTGCGGGGAGCGGCGATGGCAGGCGTGACGGCTCCGGCGCGGCCTGGCTGATCTGGGATTGGGGCGCTGGCGCAGCAGCCTGCTTGCCGGAGGGCGGCGGCGCGGATCGGCGGGCTGCGCTCTCCCTCTTTCGCATTGATTCTTCGCTCGCCGAGTCTCTCGCCGCCTCGGCCTGCGGCTGCGCCGGTGCCGGTGCCGGTGCCGGTGCCGGAACCGCGGCCGCGGACGGCGCCGCCTCTGGAGCGGTTGCAGGTGCCGAGGCAACTCCCGCCTCTCCATCCAGCCGCGCATCGGGCACCGGTTCGCGGTGCCAGAGCACAGTCACGAAGGTGGCCAGCAGCACGGTCGCAAAGGCCGCGTTCCACGGCATGCGGGCATGCGATCCCCCACCGCCGCCGAACAGCCGGCGCCACCACGGCGCGGCCCCCTTGTCTTCGGCCGCCGCCGCGGGAACCGGTGCAAGGTTGTGCGCCATCTTCCTGATGGCGTCGCGTGTGCGCGGATCGGGCAGCGCGTCGCTGTCCGGCGCATGGTCCAGCGCGCGGCGCAGTGCGGGATCGCGCAGCGTGGCGTCCTCGCCGCCATCGTCGAAACCGGGGGTGCCGTTGCCGCTGCCGGTGTTCATGCGCGCTGCTCCAGCACCGACAGGTAGCGTTCCATGCAGCCGCGCAGTTTCTGCAGCCCATAGCGCAGGCGGCTGCGCACGGTCTCGAAGCCGATCTCCAGGCTGGCCGCAAGAGCCTCGACGGTCAGCCCGTCTTCGTGGTGCAGCAGGAACGCGGCGCGCTGCTCGGCCGGCAATTCGTCGAGGCAAGCCAGCAGGCGCCGGCCGGCGGCACGCCAGAACGCGAGCTCCTCGGCCGAAGGATGCGCCGCGGCGTCCATCGCGCCGCGCACGCCGCGGTCGAGCGTGGGAACGACGTCGTCGCCATCGTCCGGATGGGCAATATCGAGCGCCACCTCGCGCCCGCTCACGCGCAGCCGGTCCATCGCCAGGTTGTGCGCGATCGTGAAGGCCCAGGTGCGCCAGGCGGCGCCCTGCGGCGAGAAGCTGTCGCGCGCGGAGATGATGCGCACCCAGGTGTCCTGGAACACCTCGTCCGCCTGCGCGGCCAGCCGGGTGCCCAGCAGCCGCTTGACGAAGCGGAACAGCCCGCCCTCGTGGCGCGCATAGAGCACGTCGAACGCTGCACCGTCGCCGTGCGCATAGGCCAGCATCAACTGGTCGTCGGGCATGGCGTCGCGCTCGGTGGCGGCTTTGGAGGAAGGGGCGCGGGGCAGCGCAGACATCGACGGATTTTCACCCGGGGTTGTACGGGCGGCGGCCGGCTTCGGGGTTGGCCATCGCAAAAAAGACGCCGCATGCGGCTCGGCGGGCTCGATTCCGGGCCCGCAGCTTGCGCTATAATTTTGGGCTCGGCACAAAACTGTGCCGAACGGCTCTTTAGCTCAGTCGGTTAGAGCGATGGAATCATAATCCACAGGTCCGCGGTTCGAGTCCGTGAAGAGCCACCAAGATCATAAAAGCCTTGCAAGTCAACAACTTGCAAGGCTTTTTTGTTTTTCCAGGCGACTCTTTCGGCCGCCGTCATCCCCGTTTTTGGCCTCGCCCGCCCCGGTGCCCATTCCGCAGGCAATGTGGTGCAAACCCCCGTCAATGCTGGCTTCGGCGACCCCGGTCCTCAGACAACCCACAGAGTTGTGCACAGAAAGAAGGAACAAGTCATCAGTTGACTTGGCCGGATTTCAGGCCTTGCGCCGGCCGCGCGCCGCCTTGATCGGTCCGCTCCCCAAGGCGGGAAACGGCGGCAGGGGGCGGCGGGCCACTTCTTTCGCGTCGGCGGGCTCCATGCCGAATGCCCGCAGCAGGCAGGCTGCCACGTCCCGCCCGTGGCTGGCCGGCGGTCCGCCCATGGCGACGCTGCGCATGGCCTGCGCCACGCTGCCGTTCAGCACATCCATGGCGGCCGCTTCGCTGGGCACGCGAAAGCTCTTCTGCCTGATGGCAAGGCGCATGTCGGCCAGCGCGTAGTGCCGGATCTCGTGCAGCAGCACCGGCGCGGCAGCCGACACATCGAGCATCAGCAGCGCCCACGCGGGGCTTTCCCGCGCCAGCCAGATGTAGCGCTGGATTCCGATGGCCATGCGCTGGGCGCCCTCGGCCACGCCGGCCTGGCTGTCGGCAATGCGCTGGCACAGCGTGTCGGCGAGCCACAGCGCCACGGCGCTTGCCACGTCTTCCTTGGTCTTGAAATGGTTGTAGACGGTGCCCGTCGTCATGCCGGCCACGGCGGCTATTTCCTGCATGGTGGCGCCAGCGTAGCTGCGCGCGCTGAATACCCTGATGGCCGCCTGCACCAGCTGCAGCCGCGTGCGCTCGCGCTTCAACAGGCCGGGCCGGGGCACACCAAGACTTTCGGCCAGGGCGGCCGGAAGTGGTATGGACGGTGCCATGAAGCCGAACGTACTATCCATTTTTAAACGCTGTATGCATTTTTGATCAACACATTCAATAGCAAGAGTCTGCCATGCGATCCGATCTCCGCCCCTTCCGTCCGGTCTTTGAAATGCGCAGCAATGCGCGCGCGTCGCAAAGGCTTTGCATGAGCGCAGCGCCAAGGGTGCGCCAATGAACGCCGCCAGAAGATGGGCGAAGCGCGCCGCCGTGCTGGTCGCGGTGCTGGTGGCCATGGCGGCCGCCGCCCTGTGGCTGGGCAACGAACTCGCGACCCGCAAGATGCAGCGCACGGTCGACATCGCAGTGCAAGGCGTGGCGTTTCGCAGCGCGAGCGACAGCGCAGCGCTCGAACGGGGGCGCTACCTGTTCGCATCGCGCGGCTGCGTCGATTGCCATGGCGCGCAGGCCAACGGCCGCGTGTTCCTGGACGACGGCAAGGGCATGCGCATTGCCGGGCCGAACATCAGCCCCGGGCCGGGCAGCGTGGTGGCCGGCTACACGCCGGTGGATTGGGTTCGCGCCATCCGCCATGGGGTCTCGCGCGGCGGCCGGCCGCTCATGGTGATGCCGAGCGAAGACTACAACCGGCTGACCGACGACGATCTTGCATCGCTGGTGGCCTACCTGCGCTTCAAGGAGCCGGCAAGCGGCGCGGGCGCGGTGGTCGAGCTGCCGCTGCCGGTGCGCGCCTTCTATGGCTTCGGCCTCATGCACGATGCCGCGGCGAAGATCGACCACGCGAAGCCGCCCGAGCAACCGGTGCCCGAGAGCGTGACGGTGAAGCACGGCGCCTACGTCGCGAACATGTGCCTCGGGTGCCACGGCGCCAGGCTCGCCGGCGGCAAGATCCCGGGCGGCCCGCCCGAATGGCCGGCGGCTTCCAACCTGACGCCGGGCGATGGAAGCGCGATGGTCCGCTATCCGGATGCGGAGGCGCTGCTCGCGCTGTTCAAGACGGGCAAGCGGCCGGATGGAACGGCGGTGAAGGTCATGCCCTTCGAGTCGCTGCGCGAGATGAACGACACCGACGTGCGCGCATTGCACCTGTTCCTGAAGAGCCTTCCGTCGGGCTCGCAGAGTTAGCGCGCGGCCATCGCGGCACGCTTCATCAGCCTGCCTTGCGAAAAGTCAGGTTGATGCGCCGGCTGCCCAGCAGCGCATGCGGCCGGTCCTCGAGCGGCAGCACGCCGTGGTAGCGCAGCCGGTCGGGCCCGCCCCATACCACCACGTCGCCGTGCACCAGCGGAATGCGCGCGGCCCTGTCGCTGCGCGCGAGTCCGCCGAAGAGAAACCTGGCTGGCATGCCGAGCGACACCGAGACGATGGGCGCGCCATAGTCGCGCTCGTCCTTGTCCTGGTGCAGTGACAGCCGCGTGCCGGGTTCGTAGCGGTTCACCAGGCAGGCGTCGGGCTGGAAGCCCGCAAACCCCGCCTCGGCGGCCGACGCCTCGGCCAAGCGCGCGAAAGCCGCCGGCATCGCGGGCCAGGGCAGGCCCGTTTCGGGATCGTGTTCGCCATAGCGATAGCCGCGCCGGTCGGAGATCCAGCCGAGCCGCCCGCAGTTGGTCATCGCGACCGACATCGTGAAACCGCCGGGGTCACCAGATGGCGGAAGGCGGCGCGCTGCTCGACCTCATGCAGCGCAAGCAGCAGTTCGTCCGCGAAGGGCAGCGCGAATCCGCGCAGAACGAATGCGCCGGGCCCGATCGCTTCCTTGCCGCGCGGCGATGCGGCATCTTCGAGGGCATCGGAGAAAAGGTCGAAGGTCACGAAACGATTTTCTCGCGCGGCGGGCTGTCTGCCGCGGCCGCTGCCACCAATCGCCCCAGGGTCTGCATCGCCTTTTCGCTCTGCGCATCCCAGGCATGCCCATAGTTCAGGCGCAGGCAGTGGGCGAAGCCGCGCGTGGCCGAAAAGATCGGCCCCGGCGCCACGCTGATGCCCAGTTCCAGCGCCTTGCGATGGATCTCGAGCGCATCGACCTGCGCCGGCAGCTCGACCCACAGGAAGTAGCCGCCCAGCGGCCGCGTGGCGCGCGTGCCCGCGGGAAAGTAGTGGCCCACCGCCTGCGCAAAGCTCGCCTGCTGCACGGCCAATACCTGGCGCAGCTTGCGCAGGTGCTTGTCGAGGCCGCCTTTTTCCAGGTAGCTTGCCAGCGCGAGCTGCGCGGGCACCGAGGTGCTGAGCGTGGTCGTCAGCTTCAGCCGCGCCACGTTGCGCGCAAAGCTCCCGGCCGCAGTCCATCCGATGCGGTAGCCTGGCGCGAGGCATTTCGAGAACGACGAGCAATGCAGCACGAGGCCCTGCGTGTCGAAGGCCTTGGCCGGCGGCGGGCGCCGGTCGCCGAAGTAGAGCTCGGCATACACGTCGTCCTCGATCAGCGGCAGCGCATGCCGTGCGAGCAACTCCACCAGCGCCTTCTTCTTCGCGTCGGGCATCAGGCTGCCGAGCGGGTTCTGGAACGTGGTCATCAGCCAGCAGGCCTTGGGCTGGTGGGCTGCAATGGCGAGCTCCAGCGCGCCCAGGTCGATGCCTTCGCCGGGATGTGTCGGCACCTCGATCGCGCGCAGGCCCATGCGCTCGAGCGCCTGCAGGGCCGCATAGAAGGTGGGCGATTCGACGATCACCGAGTCGCCGGGACGCGTGACCGCCGCAAGGCACAGGTTGAGCGCCTCCAGAGCGCCGTTGGTAATGACGATTTCATCGGCCGGCACCTGCATGCCGTCGCCCAGGTAGCGCAGCGCGATCTGCCGGCGCAGTGCCGCGCTGCCGGGCGTGAGATCGTCCACGGTGCTCCACGGATCGAGCGACTTGGCGCTCGCGGCCATGAACTGGCCCAGCCGCGCAAGCGGAAACAAGAGCGGGCTTGGAAAAGCCGAACCGAAGGGAACCACCTTGCGCGACATGCTGGCCTCGAGGATGTCGAACACGTGGTCGCTCACGTCGAGCGACCTGGGGCCCTCGGCCGGGCGCGAGGTGAGGTTGGCCTCGGGCGGCGCATCGCGCAGCCCACCGCCCGTGACGTAGTAGCCCGAGCGGTCCCGCGCGCGCACCAGGCCGCGCGCCTCCAGCAGGTAGTACGCCTGGAACACGGTGGATGCACTCACGCCCCGGCTCTCGCCGGTGTGCCGCACCGAGGGCAGCCGGTCGCCGGTCTTGAGCGTGCCGTGGCGGATCGACGCCTCGATGTCGGCGGCAAGGGCTTCGTAGCGCTTCATGGCAGGGCGGTCTTCATTCGAGGTGGGACTTTATCTGCACCGGTGATTTGGCTCGGATCTGCGTCTGTTTTTTTGGCTGCGCTTGCGGCACAGTCGGTGCATGTCCAATCTCATGCGCGCGGTACGCGCGGTTCTCTGGAGTTTCATCGGGCTGGGCGGCCGCCGCGCGGATGCCGACCGGCGCACCGCACAGGTGGGGCTGCTGCCGCTTGTCGGCGTTGCGCTGGTCACGGTGCTGCTGCTCATTGCGGGGCTGCTGGCGCTGGCGCACTTCGCGGCCGGCACATGAAGAAGAACAGGGCCACCCGCCGGTTCGCCGCAATCGCTTTGGTGCTGCTGCTCGGCCACGGCATTCTCGCCATGGCGGCGACGCCTGCCACTCCGGCAACTTCTTCCGCGAGCGGCATCGAGCAGCGCGTGGCGGCCTGCATCGCCTGCCACGGGCGCGAAGGCGCGACCACCAATGCCGGCTACTTTCCGCGCCTCTCGGGCAAGCCCGCGGGCTACCTGTTCAACCAGCTGCGGAGCTTTCGCGACGGCCGGCGCTTCAACGCCGACATGAGCTACATGGTGCAGCACCTCTCCGACGCCTATCTGATGGAAATGGCCGAGTACTTCGCGGGCCTGGACCTGCCCTATCCGCCCGTCTCGCCCGCCAGCGACGCGCCGCCCGCGCAGCTGGCGCGCGGCCGCCAGCTGGCGCTCGAAGGCGATGCCGCGCGACGCATTCCGGCCTGCGTGCAATGCCACGGCGCCGCGCTCACCGGCGTGCAGCCGGCCATTCCGGGGCTGCTGGGGCTGCCCCGCCTCTATGTGTCATCGCAGCTCGGCGCCTGGCTCACCAGCGAGCGGCATGCGCTGGCGCCCGACTGCATGGCCGACATCGGCCGCCGCATGACCACCGCCGACATCAACGCCGTGGCCAGCTGGCTCGCGGTTCAGCCGATGCCGACCGATCCGAAGCCTGCCTTGTCGCTGCCCGCCGCACTGCCGATGCCCTGCGGCGGCATGCCGAAGTGAGGCGCCGATGAAGATGCGACACCTCGGCTGGACGCTGCTGGTTCTGGTGCTGCTGCTGGGCGCCGCGGCCGGCGGCATCGCCGCGCTGAACCTGCGCGGCGAAGACCCGCTGCCGGAACATTCCGAAGACTTCAACGCCACGCCGCAGCTGATCGAGCGCGGGCGCTACCTTGCGCTGGCCGGCAATTGCGCCGGCTGCCACACCACGCGCGGCGGCCAGCCCTATGCCGGCGGGCTGCCGATCGAGACGCCCTTCGGCACCGTGTATTCGAGCAATCTCACGCCCGACGCGCAGAACGGCATCGGCAGCTGGAGCAGCGCGCACTTCTGGCGCGCGATGCACAACGGCCGCCGCAAGGACGGCCGCCTGCTGTATCCCGCGTTCCCGTATCCGAACTTCACGCAGGTGACGCGCGAAGACTCGGATGCGATCTACGCCTACCTGCGCAGCGTGCCGCCCGCGCCGGCGCCCAACCTGGCGCACCGGCTGCGCTTTCCCTACGACACGCAGGCCGCGCTGGCGGTTTGGCGGGCCCTCTCTTTCAAGCCCGAGGCTTTCGTGGCCAACGCAGGAAAGCCGGCCGAATGGAACCGCGGCGCCTACCTGGTCGGCGGACTGGGCCATTGCATCGCCTGCCATGGCAGCCGCGATTCGCTCGGCGCAACGCAGGCGAAGCTGGGGCTTTCGGGTGGGCTGATCGCGGTGGAGAACTGGTATGCGCCATCGCTGGCCGATCCGCACGAGGCCGGCGTGGCCGATTGGCCGACGGCCGATGTGGTGGCGCTGCTCAAGAACGGCGTTGCGCCGCGCGGCTCGGTCATGGGGCCGATGGCGGACGTGGTCTTTCGCAGCACGCAGTACCTGAGCGAGGCCGATCTGGCCGCGATGGCCAGCTACCTCAAAGACCTGCCCGGCGCGCCGGCGCAACCCACGGCACCCGTACGCACGGCCGCCGCATCCGCGCGCCGCGATGCCGGCACCATGGCCCGCGGCGCCAAAATCTACGACCAGCAATGCGCCTATTGCCACGGCGACCAGGGCCAGGGAGCGCCCGGCGCCTTTCCGCCGCTGGCGGGCAACCGCGCCGTGAACATGGCGCAGACGACCAACCTGATCCAGGTGATCGCGCACGGCGGCTACCTGCCTTCCACGGCAGGCAACCCGCGGCCCTATGGCATGCCGCCGTTCGGGCAGGTGCTCGATGCGGCCGACGTGGCCGCGGTGCTCACCTTCGTTCGCGGATCGTGGGGCAATGACAGCCCGCCCGTGACGCAGCGCGACACGATGCGGCGCTGAAGGATCCGCTGGCAGGCCTGTTCAGGCTCAGGCCGCCACGGGCTCGCGCGGCGCGCCCGCTTTCGCCGGCACCGGCATGTGCTGCGCCCAGTCGATGATCTCCAGCGTGCCGTCGGCATGCTCGGCCAGCGCCGTCAGGCTCTCGACCCAGTCGCCGTCGTTGCAGTAGAGAATGCCGTCGATGTCGCGCATCTCGGCATGGTGGATGTGGCCGCAGACCACACCCTGCACGCCGCGCTTGCGGGCCTCGCGCGCCACGGCGTTCTCGAAGTCGCCCACGTAGCTCACGGCGCGCTTGACCTTGCCCTTGAGGTACTTGGAGAGCGACCAGTACGGCAGCCCCATGCGCGCGCGCAGCGAGTTGAGATGGCGGTTGAGCTTGAGCGTGAATTCGTAGAGCGAATCGCCCACGTGCGCGAGCCACTTGGCGCACTGGATCACGCCGTCGAACAGGTCGCCGTGGATGATCCAGAGCTTGCGGCCGTCGGCGGTCTCGTGGATCCATTCCTCGGCCACGTCGATGCCGCCGAAGTTGTGGTGCAGGTACTTGCGCGCGAACTCGTCGTGGTTGCCCGGGATGAAGATCACGCGCGTGCCCTTGCGCGCCTTGCGCAGCAGCTTCTGGATCACGTCGTTGTGCGCCTGCGGCCAGTACCAGTGGCGCTTGAGCTGCCAGCCGTCGATGATGTCGCCGACCAGGAACAGGGTCTCGCACTCGGTGTGCTTGAGAAAGTCGAGCAGCGCGCGGGCCTGGCAACCGGGCGTGCCCAGGTGCAGGTCGGAGATCCAGAGGGTGCGGCAGCGCAGCGGCGGGCGCGCAAGATCGTCGTCCTCCGGCTCGGGTGCCCGGGTCGCGGTGTCGCGCCATGCGCGGAGGAAAGCATCGTCGCGTTGCATGGACGGGTAGGCTCCCACCACCGCGTGACCGGGCGATGGCGGTCCCGTGACATTTCGGTGACGCCGAAGGCCGCGCTTCGGCGGGCGTCCTCAACAGCGTTGGATTTCGACTGTGGAGTGGCGGATTTCCTCGTGCATCGAGAAGCAGGCCCGCACCTCGTCGGCCGTGAGCGTGGGCGAGTGCGTCACCACCGTGAGCGCGCAGGCATAGGCCTCGCGGCCCACGCGCCACACGTGCAGGTCGGCCACGCGGGTTTCCGAATCGGCCAGCATCGTTTCCACGCCTTCGCGGATCTCGGCCGTCACGGGATGGTCCATCTCGCGGTCGAGCAGCACCTTGCCGGTTTCCTTGAGCAGGCCCTTGGCCCACACGGCCACCAGCACCGCGCCGACGATGCCCATCACCGGGTCGAGCCAGGACCAGCCGAAGAACCAGCCCCCGAGCAGCGCCGCGATGGCCAGCACCGAGGTGGCGGCATCGGCCACCACGTGCAGGTAGGCGGAGCGCAGGTTCAGGTCGTGGCCGTGCGAGTGGCCATGGTCGTCGTGATGATCGTGCGCATGGCCATGGTCGTGCCCGTGATGGTGCGCCGACCCCAGCAGCCGCGCGCAGACCAGGTTGACCACCAGCCCGAGCACGGCCACCGCCACGGCTTCGCGGTAGTGGATGACCGAGGGCGAGAGAAGCCGTTCGACGGAGCCCACCACCATCAGCGCCGCAACGCCGAGCAGCATCAGCGCGCTCGCAAAGCCGCCCAGCACCTCGATCTTCCAGGTGCCGAAGGA
>Ga0307514_10005373_pt1 | contig 11477 bp, 10 predicted proteins | sample 16_EM_MG_FD_203088 | JGI IMG/M metagenome (GOLD analysis project Ga0307514, IMG submission 203088) | Populus trichocarpa ectomycorrhiza microbial communities from riparian zone in the Pacific Northwest, United States - 16_EM | ecosystem: Host-associated > Plants > Roots > Unclassified | place... | reverse complement strand
CTGCTGGCCCGGGTGCACGCACCGCGCTACCTGGATTTCATCGCCCATGCCTGGGACGAGTGGGTGGCGCTCGATCCGTCCAACGCATCGCGCGACGCCCTGCCTTCGTACTGGCCCACGCGCGGCATGCGCACCGATGTGTTGCCGAAGAGCTTTCCCGCGCGCATGGGACTGTTCTCGTTCGACGCGGGCACGCCGCTCACGGCCGGCAGCTGGGCCGCCGCGCGCCACGGCGCCGCCTGCGCCTGGACCGCGGCGCAGCGCGTCATCGGCGGCCAGCGCGCCGCCTTCGCGCTCACGCGGCCGCCCGGCCACCATGCGGGCGCCGATTTCTTCGGCGGCTACTGCTTCGTCAACAACGCCGCCGTGGCCGCGCAGGCGCTGCGCGATGCGGGCGTGGAGCGGGTGGCGGTGCTCGACGTGGACTACCACCACGGCAACGGCACGCAGGCCATCTTCTACGAACGCGGCGACGTGCATTTCGCAAGCCTGCATGGCGATCCGCTGACCGATTACCCGTACTACCTGGGCCATGCCGACGAGCGCGGCGCGGGCGACGGGCTCGGCTTCAACCACAACCTGCCGCTCGCGCGCGGTGCCGACTTCGCCACCTGGCGTGCGGCACTGAAGGCGGCGCTCGACGGCATTGCCGCGGTGCGCGCGGGCGCGCTGGTCGTGTCGCTCGGCGTCGACACCTTCGAAGGCGACCCGGTCGCGGGCTTCCGGCTTAAGAGCGGCGACTACCTGCGCATGGGCGAAGACCTGGCGCGCGCCGGCCTGCCCACGGTGTTCGTGTTCGAGGGCGGCTACGCGGTGGCGGAGGTGGGCGTCAACGCCGCCAACGTGCTGCAGGGGTTCGACCAGGCCGCGGGCTGAGCCGCAAGCGACAGCAGTCGGGTGAGCACCGATTGCCGCGGCGGGCAGGGCAGGGCCCAATGCGCCCTTTTCCTTTTTCCCGTTTCAGGAACCCGCCATGTCCCGCCGATCCCTTCTCCGCGCCGCCACTTTTGCCGCTGCCTGCGGGCTCCTTTCTCCCCTGGCCGCTCTGGCGCAGGCCTTTCCCGCCAAACCGATCAAGCTGATCATTGCGTTCCCCGCGGGCGGGCCCACCGACATCACGATGCGCCAGCTGGCCGACAACGCGAGCAAGATCCTCGGCCAGCCCGTCATCATCGACAACAAGCCCGGCGCCGGCGGCACCTTGCCCGCGCAGGCGCTGCAGACCGCGCAGCCCGACGGCTACACCGTCGCGCAGATTCCGCTCGGCGTGTTCCGCCTCGGCTACACCACCAAGATCAACTGGGATCCGCTCAAGGACATCAGCTACGTGCTCAACGTCACGGGCTACGCCTTCGGCATCGTGGTGCCGACCGACAGCCCGTTCAAGACCTGGGCCGACTTCGTCGCGTATGCCAAGGCCAATCCCGGCAAGCTGACCTACGGTTCCACCGGCAACCTGACGAGTCCGCACCTCACGACCGAACTGGTCGCGCAGAAGGCCGGCATCCAGCTGCAGCACGTGCCCTACAAGGGCAGCGCCGACCTGATGCTCGCCGTGCTCAGCGGCCAGCTGATGGCGGCCGCCGACAGCACCGGCTTTGCGCCGCAAGTGGAGGCGGGCAAGCTGCGCGTGCTGAACACCTGGGGCGAGAAGCGCCTCGCCAAGTTCCCCGACGCGCCGACGCTGAAGGAACTGGGCTACGACATCGTGCAGAACTCGCCCTTCGGCATCGGCGCCCCCAAGGGCACGCCGCCCGAGGTGGTGAAGAAATTGCACGACGCGTTCAAGCAGGCGATGGAAGAGCCGAGCTACGTGGCCTCGCTCGGCCGCTACGACATGCTGCCGAACTACATGAGCTCGGCGGCCTACACCAGGTTTGCACAGGACACGGTGGTGCGCGAGAAGGCGGTGATCGAGAAGCTGGGGCTGGCGAAGGAAGTCAAGACGAACTGAGCACGAACAGCTCGTCCACCAGCCGCCCCGCCAGTTCCGGCTTCACGGGGTCGCCGCCGAACACCAGCCGAAACACGATCGGCGCAATCAGGTGATCGATCACCTGCTGCGCCTCGGGCGCGTGCTCGCCGCGGGCGTGCGCCCGCTCGACAAGCTTCAGGGCCTCCTTGCGGCGGTTGCGCAGGCAGTCGGTGTCGGCGCTGCCGTTGGCCAGGGCGGCCGCGGCTTTCAGCAGCGGGATGTTGCAGGGGCGCGCAAGGTGCGTGATGAGTTCCTGCGCCCACGCCGTCAGGTCCTGCCGCAGCGAGCCCGTGTCGGGCAGAGGCCGGTTCGGGTCCAGCCGGTGCGTCGCCGTTTCGGCCAGCAGCCCGGACAGGTCGCCCCATCGGCGGTAGATGCTGGAGGCGCTGACGCCTGCGCGCTCGGCCACGGCCGGGACGGTCACGCGTTCGCGCCCCTGTTCGGCCACCAGTTCTTCGAGCGCCGTGCGCACCAGCGCCTGCACCTGGGCGCTGCGGCCACCGGGGCGCCTGTTCGGAAGGACGACATCGTTCATGGAAGGACTTTAACGCAAAGATATTTGCTTTAGGTGGGATGTAAGTCTAGAATCGCAAAAGCTAAAAAAGTTGCGTTAAGGATTCGCCCATGCCGTCCTCCTGTCCTGAGCTTGCCGCTGCAGCCGCCGCCGCGCGTTCCGAGCCGCGGCGCCTGCCTGCGGCCGTCGGATTTGCGCTGCTGGCCGCGGTGCTGTTTGCGTTCTTCTTCGCGGCTGCCGCGCCGTCGCCGCTGTTCGTGGTGTTCCAGCACGCCTGGGGCTTCTCGTCGTCGATGCTCACCGTGGCTTTCGCGATCTATGCGATTGCGCTCCTGATCTCCCTGCTGGTGGCGGGATCGCTGTCGGACCACATCGGGCGCCGGCCCGTGGTGCTGGCGGCGCTGGTGCTGCAGGCGGTGGCGATGGGACTGTTCCTGCTGGCGCATGGCATCGGCGGGCTGATCGCCGCGCGCGTGGTGCAGGGCGTGGCCACGGGCGTCGCAAGCGGTGCGCTGAGCGCGGCGGTGGTCGAGGCCGCGCCGGCTGCGCGCAAGCAGCTGGGCGCATTGATCACGAGCGTGTCGCCGCTCGCGGGGCTCGCGGTGGGCGCGCTGCTGACGGGCATGGCGGTGAAGTTCACCGCGGCGCCGGTGACACTGGTGTTCGGCGTGCTCGCCGCGGTGTTCGCGCTGGGTGCGGCCGCGGTGCTGTGGATGCCCGAAACCGTCACGCCGCGTGCCGGTGCGCTGGCCTCGCTGCTGCCGCGTGTCTCCATTCCCGTGCGGGCGCGGGTCGACTTTGTGCGCGGCCTGCCGGTGTTCATCGTGGTGTGGGCGCTGGGCGGCCTGTATCTGTCGCTCGCACCCTCGCTGATGCACCATGTGTTCGGCATCGACAACGGCGTGGTCAACGGCCTCACGGTGGCGGTGCTCTCGGGCTTCGGCGCGATCGCGCCCAGCCTGCTCGGCCGCCTTGGTGCGCCGCGGTCGGTCATCTTCGGTACGGCCAGCATCGCGGCCGGTCTCGCGTTGCTGCTCGCCTCGCTGGCCACCCGATCGCTTGCGCTGTTCTTTGCCGGCACCGCCATCGCGGGCGTGGGCTTCGGCGGCTCGTTCTCGGCGCTGGTGCAGACGCTCGCACCGCAGGCCGATTCGCACGAACGAGGCGAACTGTTCGCCGCCATCTTCGTGGTGAGCTATCTCGCGTTCAGCCTGCCCGCGATGCTGGCCGGCTTCCTGGTGGCGCCGCTCGGTTTGCTGAACACGGCGGAGGGCTATGCGGCAGTGCTCCTGCTGATTGCGGCCTTCGGCACCTGGCGCCAATGGGCGGTGCTGCGCCGCGGCGCGCGCCGGCCGCCAGTCAGCGGGTAGCGCGCGCCGAGAGAATCGCGCGCGCCGCCTCGGCAAAGCCCGCGCCGCGCTCGCCCTCGGTCACATAGCGCGGCAGGTGCTCCAGCTGCGGCACGAAGCGCGCGACGTTCGCCACGCCGATGCTGCTCGCGAAGGTGCGGAACATGAGCTGGTCGTTGGTGGAGTCGCCCACGTAGGCCCAGCGGTCGAGTTCGTCGTCGAGCGCGCGGCCCCAGAGCTCGCGCACGATCCAGCGTGCGCCCTCGAGCTTGTCGTTGTCGCCGTACCAGCCGTTGATGTGGATGCTGCTCACGGTGGCATGCATGCCTTCGCTGCGCATCAGCGCCACGACGTGTGCAATGGTCTCCTCGCTCAGCTGCGCGAACTCGCTGTGGTCGATGGCGATGTCGGTCTCGCGGCCCGGCGAATCGGTGGCGCGCTGCGCACCCGGGATCTCGCGTTCGATACGCGCCAGCACGGCCTGCATGCGCTCGAAGTTGGCGGTGCGCGTGGGCGCATCCTGCATGTAGCGCTTCTCGATCTTTCCGTCGGCCGCAGGCAGCAGCGCCACCGCGCCGTTCTCCGCCACGATGGCATCGACCGGCCAGGTGTGGACGAAGGGCAGGCTCCAGCCCACGGGCCGGCCCGTGATCGCCACGATGGCGAGGCCCGCAGCCTTGAGGCTGCCAAGTGCCTGCAGCGCATCGGGCGTGATCGCGCCCTCGGTGGTGAGCGTGTCGTCGATGTCCGTGAACACGCCGGCGAGCGCACTGCGCGCGGGCGCGGCCCAGCGGTCCAGCGGCAGCAGGTGGGTGGGCGAGGGCGGAAGGGAAGTCGACGACGGCATGGAGGGTGGGCAATCTCTGGAGAGCCCGTGATCGTACCGGCGGTTTCGTGTAGCATCCCGCCCCCGCTGCGCGTTCCACGCCGGCGCGGCGCTTTCCATGTCCCACATCTTCGTCGACCGCCTCCTCAAGAGCTACCGCATCTCCGAGCGCGACCCGGGCGTGATGGGCGCGCTGCGCGGGCTCGTGCAGCGCCGCCATCGCACGGTGCAGGCGCTGTCGGGCGTGTCGTTCTCGCTCGAGCGCGGCGAGCTGCTGGGCTTCATCGGCCCGAACGGCGCGGGCAAGTCGACCACCATCAAGATCCTCGCGGGCATCCTGCGCCCCGACGGCGGGCGCGTGGAGATCGACGGGCGTGATCCCTTCGCGGACCGCGAGCGGCATGTGGCGCGCATCGGCGTGGTCTTCGGCCAGCGCACGCAGCTGTGGTGGGACCTGCCGGTGGGCGACGGCTTCGACCTGCTGCGCGACATCTACCGCGTCGATCCGCAGCGCTATCGCAGGACGCGCGACGAACTGGTCGCGCTGCTGCACCTGGAGCGCGTGCTGGGCCAGCCGGTGCGGCAGCTCTCGCTGGGCCAGCGCATGCGCGCCGAGATCGCGGCGGCGCTGCTGCACGAGCCCGACATCCTGTTTCTCGACGAGCCGACCATCGGCCTCGATGCGCCCTCGAAGCTCGCGGTGCGCGACTTCGTGCGGCGCGCCAACCGCGAGCGCGGCACCACCGTGCTGCTGACCACGCACGACATGCACGACATCGAGGCGCTGGCCCGGCGCGTGATCGTCATCGGCCATGGCCGCGTGCTGGCCGACAGCCCGGTCGAGGCGCTGCGCGCGCGGGTGATGGCCGAGCGCCGGCTGGTGGTCGACTTCGCGCAGGAAGCGGCACTGCCCGAACAGGTGCAAGGCGCCACAGTGCACGCGCGGGACGGCCAGACGCTGGTGCTCGATTTCGATCCCGCGGTCACCTCGGCGCCCGCGCTGATCGCGCGCATCGCCGCCGAGCACGCGGTGGAAGACATCCGCCTCGAGGGCATGGCCATCGAGGCGGTGATCGCGCGCTTCTATGCCATGCACGGAGCGGCCGAAGCGTGAGCGCGCGCGACCTGCTGCGCCCCTATGCCGCGGCCTTCGCGTCGCGCTTCATGCAGATGCTGCAGTACCGCACCGCGGCGCTCGCCGGCTTTGCCACGCAGTGCTGGTGGGGCGGCATCAAGGTGATGGTGTTCGCGGCGTTCTACGGCGGCAGCGCCGTCGCGGGCGCGGCTTCGCCGATGTCGCTCGCCCAGGCCATCACCTACACCTGGCTCGCGCAAGGCCTGCTGGTGCTGCTGCCCTGGCTCGCTGACCCCGAGGTGGCGCAGGCCGTGCGCACCGGCGCGGTCGCCTACGATCGTCTGCGGCCGGTGGATGCGTATGCGCTGTGGTTCGCGCGCAGCGCCGGCTGGATCGCGGCGCGGCTGTTGCCGCGCGCGGCGCTGATGGCGGCCTTCGCGGCGGTTGCGCTGCCGCTGGCGGGACTGGGCGAGTGGGCCTGGCAACTGCCCGCGAGCGCGGCGGCCGGCATGGCGTTCCTGCTGTCCGCGGGGCTCGCGTTGCTGCTGTCGACCGCGATGGTGATGCTGCTCAACGTGGCGGCCACGGCGGCACTCAACGAGCGCGGCATCAGCGCGGTGGCCACCCCCGTGGTGATCGTGTTCTCGGGCAACCTGCTGCCGCTGGCGCTGCTGCCCGATGGCTGGCAGACCGCGCTGCTGGTGCAGCCGCTGGCGGGGCTGTTCGACATTCCGGCGCGGCTGTACTTCGGGCAGCTGAGCGGCTGGCATGCGCTGGCCGGACTGGGGCTGCAGTGCTTCTGGATCGCCCTGCTGGCCGCATCCGGTCGCCTGGCCATGGGGCGCACGATGCGCAGTCTGCAGGTGCAGGGTGGCTGAGGTGACTTGCTGCTCCTTCACGGAGCGCTGTCGTGCACGCGCCCCGGACAACGGCGAAAACACCATCGGCGGGAGCCACTGACGTGGGAACGCTCGCCCTTTTCTTCCGCCTCATGGCCGCCTCGATCGGCGGTCAGGCGAGGTACCCCGCGTCGGCCCTGCTGCTGACCCTGGGCCAGTTCCTGGGCACAGGCATCGAGGTGGTCGCCGTCTGGGCGCTGTTCCATCGTTTCGGCGAGGTACAGGGCTGGGCCATCGGCGAAGTGGCGTTGTTCTACGGCCTGGTCAACTGCATGTTCGCGATTGCCGACGCGCTGGGGCGCGGCTTCGACGTGCTCGGCACCGAATTCCTGCGCACCGGCACCTTCGACCGGCTGCTGCTGCGTCCGCGCCCGCTGGCGTTGCAGCTCATGGGCCACGACGTGCGCATCAGCCGCCTGGGCCGGCTGCTGCAGGGTGTGAGCGTGCTGGCGTTTGCGACCGTTCAGGCCCACATCGCGTGGACGCCGGGCGCCGTGGCGCTCGCCCTGTTCGCGCTGGCCGGCGGCATCGCGCTCTTCCTTGGCATCCTGGTGCTGCAGGGCACGCTGTCGTTCTGGACCGTCGAAAGCCTGGAGATCGCCAACGTGCTCACCTACGGCGGCGTGCAGGCGGCGCAGTATCCGCTGGCGCTCTATGCGCAGTGGTTCCGCCGCGTGCTGACCTTCATCGTGCCGCTGGCCTGCGTGGCGTATTACCCCGCGCTCGCGATCCTCGGCAAGCCCGACCCCCTGGGCGCGCCGGCCTGGCTGGGCATGGTGTCGCCGCTCGCGGGCTTCGCGTTCCTCGCGGCGGCGTTCGGCGCATGGCGCCTCGGGCTGCGCCGCTACGCTTCGACCGGGAGCTGAGCCCGCGTCAGCCCGCGCTCTGCAGCGCCAGCCCCGCGTGCTCCCGCAGCGGATGGAAGTGGATCTTCGGAAACCGCTCCTGCGCCAGCCGCACGTCGTACGGCGAGGTGCACAGGAAGGCCAGCGTGTCGGCCGCGTCCTTCGCCATGCGCACCGGGTAGGCGTTGACGAATTCGCGCAGCTCGGCCGGCGAATCGGCCGTGATCCAGCGCGCGCCGGTGTACTGGCAGCCTTCGAGCCGCACGTCGGCGTCGTACTCGGCCTTCAGGCGGTGCTGCACCACCTCGAACTGCAGCTGGCCGACGGCACCCAGCAGCATCGGCCCGCCGACTTCGGGGCGGAACACCTGGATCGCGCCTTCTTCACCGAGCTGGGCCAGGCCCTGCTGCAACTGCTTGGTGCGCAGCGGGTTCTTGAGGATCACCGTCATGAACAGCTCGGGCGCGAAAAAGGGCAGCCCGGTGAACTGCAGGCTCGCGCCGTCGGTGATGGTGTCGCCCAGCTGCACGCCGCCATGGGTGGTGAAGCCCACGATGTCGCCCGCGTAGGCTTCTTCGACCGCCTCGCGGCGCTGGCTCATGAAGGTGACGACGCTGGTGGGGCGCAGTTCCTTCGACGTGCGCTGCACCTTGAGCTTCATGCCCGGCGTGTACTTGCCCGAGGCCATGCGCACGAAGGCGATGCGGTCGCGGTGGTTGGCGTCCATGTTGGCCTGCACCTTGAACACCACGCCCGCGAAGTCCTTGTCCTCGGGCTGGATCTCCTTCACCACGGGCTGGCGGTTGACCATCGTGGTGCTGATGCGCGACTGCGGCGAGGGCGCGAGGTCGACCAGCGCCTCGAGCACTTCCATCACGCCGAAGTTGTTCACGCCGGAGCCGAAGAACACCGGCGTCTGCTTGCCGGCGAGGAAGGCTTCGCGGTCCCAGGTCGGCGAGGCGCCGGTGGCCAGCTCCATGCTGTCCATGGCCGATTCGAAGTCGACGCCGAAGCGTTTGGTGAGCGTTTCGCGTTCCGTGAGCGCAATGGTTTCGAAGTCCTGCGGCAGCCGCTCGCTGCCCGATTCGAACACCGTCATCGTCTGCGTGCGCAGGTTCATGATCCCGCGGAAGCTCTTGCCCTGGCCCACGGGCCAGGTCATCGGCACGCAGGGCATGCCGAGCTCGCGCTCCACCTCGTCGAGGATGTCGAGCGGCTCGCGCACTTCGCGGTCCATCTTGTTGACGAAGGTGATGATGGGCGTGTCGCGCTGGCGGCAGACCTCGATCAGCCGGCGCGTCTGCGCTTCCACGCCATTGGCCGCGTCGATCACCATCAGCGCGGAGTCCACGGCCGTGAGCACGCGGTAGGTGTCTTCCGAAAAGTCCTTGTGGCCGGGCGTGTCGAGCAGGTTGATCACGTGGTCGCGGTACAGCATCTGCATGACCGACGAGGCCACCGAGATGCCCCGCTGCTTTTCGATTTCCATCCAGTCGGACGTGGCGTGGCGCGAGGCCTTGCGCGCCTTCACCGAACCGGCGATCTGGATCGCGCCGGAGAAAAGCAGCAGCTTCTCGGTCAGCGTGGTCTTGCCGGCGTCAGGGTGAGAAATGATCGCGAAGGTGCGACGGCGGCGGGTTTCGGCGAGAAAAGACAAGATGGGCAATCTGCAGGGGGATGGCCCGATTTTAGAAGGCGGCCCCGAGTCGCCCGCCCGGCTCGCCGAAAACGCCTTACTTGCGCTGCAGCATCTTCGTCACTTCATCCACGTTGGCCTGGATGCGCTGGCGCACCAGCTCGAACGCATCGGCCTGCGACTTGGCGGCCAGGTTGGCCAGTTCCTTGATGTCGTCGATGGCGCGCTGGAACGACTGGCGGCCGAGTTCGTCGAGCTTGGCGAGGTTTGCCTTGGCATCCTTGCCCGGCATTTCCTTGGCGGCCGTCTGCCATTCGGCGATGGCGCTCTTGATCATTTCCGTCTGACGCTGCACCACGGTCTGCAGGCCCTGGTAGGACTTTTCGTTCGCCTGCACCAGCGCCTGGAGGTCCTTCTGCCCGCTCTCGAGCAGCTTGCTCGCGCCGCCGGTCAGGTTGAGTTCCTGCAGGCGGTCGGTCATGGCCTTGAGGTTCTTCATGGGGTTGAGCATGTCGGCGGCATCGGGAGCCGCCTTGGTGCTGCTGCTGGCAGTGGTCTTCTTCGCGTCGGCTTTCTTGGCAGTGGCCATGGTGCGGTATCTCCTGTGTCGGGTGAAGAACGGGTGAGTGGCAAGGACCGGCCGGACGGCAAAAGTCCCTCGCCACGATACGCCGCACCGGCACGCCCGCGGTTCCCGCGGCGACAAATTTGCCTGCGGGATTTCCCTTGCTCGGGCTACATCGGCGGCGCGAAGCCGTTGCGCCCGGCGGTGACGCGCAGCGCCGTGGGCACGCCGTCCTTTTCCTGCGCATTGACCAGCACCTTGGCGCCGGACACCAGCAGGGAATCGGTGCCGGGGCGGAAGGTCACGACCGGCACGTCGGGCGGCACGACGACGGTCTTTTCGCCGCCTTGGTAGGTCAGCCGCAATTGCTGCCCGCCGCGCACGGATTTCGGCGCCGCGGCCAGGTCGGCCACGGTGGCATTGGTCATGGTGCTCTGCGGCAGCAGGTCCCACGGGCGGTGGCCTTCGCCGGTGCCGCGCGCGGCTTCCGGAAACACCACCACCTCGAGCGCCTTCTGCGTGCCGTCGGCCTGGGGCATGGCGGCGGTGCCGATGAAGCTGCCCTGCCTGATGTCGGACAGCTTGATCGGATAGACCTCCGACACGGCCATGTCGGCCGGCCGAACGAGGCTGACGACTTCGCCGCCGCGGTCCTGGACCACGAGGGTCCTGGCATCGATGCGCACGATGGTGCCGCGGATGCGTACCGGATCGGAGGCTGCCTGTGCGGAGGCCAGGACCGGCGCGCCGGCGGCAAGAAGAACGGCTGAGGCCAGCAAGACCGGGGAGATTCTGACGAGCATGGGAGGAACTTCCGTGGTTGAGAGCAGGTCAATTTACGCCCCGGATGCGAAACGCGCTTTCCGGCATGTGGGATTCCCCGGCGATTGGCTCGCTTCGCCGTCCCGTTTACAATCCGCCGTTCCGAGGAGCGTTGCAGCGCCGCCAGGCGTGAGGCTCGGACCACACATCGCAACCACGCTCACCCGCTGTTCTCGCGGTGAGTCTTTTCCCCCGAACGCAGTGGCACCTTTCAAACTAGTTTTGTTGGAGTTCTCATGAGCGCTGTTCTCAAGCCCACCCCCGTTTCTTCCGCTGACCAGGCGATTGCCGACCTTTCGCTGGCCGCCTGGGGCCGCAAGGAAATCCGCATTGCGGAAACCGAAATGCCCGGCCTCATGGCCATCCGCGAGGAGTTCTCGAAGGCGCAGCCGCTCAAGGGCGCGCGCATCACGGGCTCGCTGCACATGACGATCCAGACGGCGGTGCTGATCGAGACGCTGCAGGCACTGGGCGCCACCGTGCGCTGGGCCTCGTGCAACATCTTCTCGACACAGGACCACGCCGCCGCCGCGATTGCCGCCGCCGGCACGCCGGTGTTCGCGATCAAGGGCGAGTCGCTGAAGGACTACTGGGACTACACCCACGCCATCTTCGACTTCGGCCCCAAGGGTTCGCAGGGCGAAGGCCCGAACATGATCCTGGACGACGGCGGCGACGCCACGCTGCTGATGCACCTGGGCCAGCGCGCCGAGAAGGACCTGGGCGTGCTCGCCAAGCCCACCAGCGAAGAAGAACGCATCCTCTACGCGGCCATCAAGGCCAAGCTGGCGGTCGATTCGACCTGGTACACCCGCAAGTCGGCCGAGATCATCGGCGTGACCGAGGAAACGACCACCGGCGTGCACCGCCTGAACGAAATGAGCGCCAAGGGCACGCTGCTGTTCCGCGCCATCAACGTGAATGATTCGGTCACCAAGAGCAAGTTCGACAACCTGTACGGCTGCCGCGAA
>Ga0307514_10005372_pt1 | contig 11477 bp, 4 predicted proteins | sample 16_EM_MG_FD_203088 | JGI IMG/M metagenome (GOLD analysis project Ga0307514, IMG submission 203088) | Populus trichocarpa ectomycorrhiza microbial communities from riparian zone in the Pacific Northwest, United States - 16_EM | ecosystem: Host-associated > Plants > Roots > Unclassified | place... | reverse complement strand
TTAAATAACCTACAACCATCTCCTTTTTTCCTTTTAGATGAGGCATGCAGGACATGAATTAATTCAGGTCCTGCTACCTCTCATCTCTTTCAATTAAGAAAGAGAATTAAATTTTTCAAAGACCACTTTTAAAAATATTTGTAGGTCCGCTGTATATTTTTTTTTATAATTGTCTAATATCGGGCTATAGACTTACACTGTAAAATATGAACCTGATATCAAAATATCTGATTTTTATAAAAAAAATCCAAATTTTCAAAAATGAACTTTATTTTCAAAAAAAAAAAACAAAAAGGGGATGTTTTGTTTTCAAGCATATGGCCAAATCATAAAGGTTTTTCATGCATATTTTCTTAAAAGAAAAATAATACATTTCTATCATGTTTTAAAAATGTAAAATGAATATCGTAACTGGTTTATAATTATTCATTAGGGTTTGGTCAAAATACTAGAAATTCCATAATTACTAGCTTGTTACCTAGAATATTAGGAATGGGAAATAAATACAATGTTAAATATGGGCTTAGAATGGTTAGGATATAATCCAATAAGATAGAGACTTTCTCACGAAGAGAAATCTACCTTGAACTTTAAACGAGACCGACGGATAAAAACATGACTAAGAAAAATAATCGATAAGCAATGCAGCTTATCTTAGGTAGGGTACACTAGAGGTAATGCGTCTTCCTCTTGCATAACTAGTTCCCTTACCCAGACTCTCATAAGCCATTAGGTTTGTTAGTGACCATAATACTAGGTGACGACTCTTGAACCCCATAATCATAACTTTATCATTAAACTCAACCCCCCTTTAACATTATCAGGAAGCAGACTCGTCATTCAACGTCGTGCACGTCATGACACCAAGCAATACCAACAAGTTTATTACACATACATTGTTTTCTTTAGAAATGATCGTTCTATGGTTAATTGGTTATCTGTAGTAAAAACCAGACCTAGGAGTCATGTTGAAGTTGTTCAGGATGTTAACAATGAAGTAACTGCAGGAGATGATATCTTTCAAACTGATGAGTTAGTTAATGTATATCGAGTTGCTCCATCTACCAACTTAGAAGAAAATTCAAATTTTCATGTTGCTGAGAATATTTTTATTGATGTTGACTTTGAGGAATTAAATGATGTATTGAAAGCAAGTAGACATACAGAAGTCGATGAAGATGATGATATCGATGAGCATCAATTCAATGAAGAAGATTATGATATACGTGACAATGATGAAATTGAAGAAGAAAATGATAATTCTAATTAAATTGTAAAAATCAATGTGTAATGAAATTGACTTTAATATAATTTTTTTGTTTGTTCTTTTTCAATGAACTATTGTTAACACTAATGAAATATTTATTGTTGTGATTTTATTATTATGAACAAAAATGGTGTTATTGTGTTATGATTTTATTGTATTTGCAGGTTGGATAGATAGGAAATACAAAAACACTTTGAAAAAAGAAACTATTTTATACCGATGGAATTACTAACAAACTATAAAATATCAACAGAGTCATCAATGAACTAAGTCCCTCAGAAAGTTCTAAAGAGTTAGAACAAGAATTACATGACCTTTAAAGAAGAAATCATTGATGGACTAAGTCCTTCGAAAAGTTCTAGAGAGTTGAAAAAAAATTACATGACTATGCCACTGAAAATTATAGACAGAATTACTGATGGATTAAGTCCATAGAAAAGTTCTAAAGAGTTAGAAAAAAATTACATGACTTTGCCACTAATAATTACAGATGAAATTACCAACAAAATAAAATTAATCGGAGAATTTTGGGTGGTCTTAGAAAATTTCAAGTTTTAAAAAAAAAATTAATTACCGACGAATATAAATTAAAAATATTTAATTGTTTGCAACATCAAATCAACTTTCCAAAATAACTACTTTTGAGGAATATGAAGCCTAATAGGATAAGTGCATATTCTTGAATCATCCTTCGAAGGACCTAATCGCATGCATGTAAAGGTTGATTTGATGTTGCTACTGTTTTTTTGTTCTATGTTAACTCTCAAATCTTGTTTACACAAACAAACATGTTGGGATTTTGCGGGATGTATTGGTTTTTTTTTTTGTTAAGAATCCTTTTTTTATTTATATTATTATTTGGGATTCGTGAATTGTTATAGGTGAACTAAAGACATGTCTATGTATTGAAATTGTAAACATGTCTATGTATTGAAATTGTAACAAGGATAATATATAACAAATGATCAAATCTAGGGGTGCAATTGATTTAGTTAGGGAAGAAATTGCATAGGAAAATGAGATTTAGGATAAAATTGACCCAAAATGCTCAATTTTAATAGTCAAGGACTAAACTGGAATAAATACCTAAAATCAGGGGTTCAATTTGTTCATTTAAGGATTAAATTAAAAAATAAAATCTGAAATTAAAATTAAAATTAAAATTGACTGAATATTGAAAATCCAAAATGTCATGGATTGCAATAAAAAATAATATGACCAAATTATATATTTTTGAAAAATAGTAATTGTAAGATGTTTTGTTGAAATGTTATTGAAAAAAGTCTCACACCCAAAAACTATTATTTTTACGATGTAGTTTCTTTAATTGTCTATGACAATGACGTTAATGTGTATTGTAAGATATCATAGATGATCATTGTTCAAGTAGAATATCCTGGGAATACATTAAACTTAAATAAATATGGTGTTTCAAATAGTATTTGTGTTAGTTGTCTTAGGATAATATTATTTGTGCACCTATCCCATAATAGTTCGTCAGAATATTTTAAAATATCAAAAAACCTGTATGCATCTGCATTTGGTTCTTCATTAAACATTCACCTGCATCACCCTGATTTATTCTAATTGCATCTATAATCATTATCCTATAACAATTATTATTATCATCTACAACTCCATGCACATTACTAGAACTAGAAGTTAACTCAATCATCCTTTCTACCATGGTCTCGTAAGGAGCATATGGTTCTCTATGTGAAAACCAACACAAGTATTTCTATATAAAACCTTTTTTTTTTTGTAGAAGATACATCGTGACAACATCTGGATAGAGAAACTTTTTATTTTTACACCTCTTACATGGACATCTAAAATTGTCTCCACTAATATTTTTTGAATTAGATGGTGCATATTAATAAAACTCTCAATCCTATTACAATAATTCATCATGCGTCAACCTTCGACTGAAACTTGATACATCTAAGAACGATCATCCATTACTTATATGAAACCTATATAAAATATTAATGACAACATGTATTTATTAATAATGTGAACCAAACAAATTAATGGTAACCAACTAATTAGCTATCATTGATTTAACTCAAATTTATTCAATCTATTTTAATAATACCCTTAAATCATTATCAATTTTCTTTAAAAAAAATCAAATTCCTCTAAATTTACCGAATTTCTCAAGTTAACAATAAAATTAACAAAATGTGAAACGTACCTATTAAATAAGTCATTATTTATTTCATTATAAAACAACTAAGTTATAAAAGCAAACTCAATTTCATCAAATGACAAACAAATATAATTTTCTAAAATTTCAAACAAACTCTAACATGTACAAATCATACATTTATACAACAAATTCTACATATAAAACAACACACAAACAAACTACATATACTATACCAAAATGCCAAAAAAATTAATTTTAAAAAAACAGGCTACAAAAAAAGTAGGTAATTTTGCTTACTTAATATGGTGAATCTTAAAAAGAACAAAAAATGAACCAGAACATGGATATTGACAGACTAAGTGTTGGGGTAGCTGAATTTATGATAATGGGGGCTTGATTTGTAACAAAATGAAGGGGTTTTGTATGCTATTTTCTGCAGGATAAGAAGAAAGAAGAAGAAATAGAGGAGGGGGAAAGGAGGATCATCTGTTAGGTTATAACTTAAATATTACCGATAAATTCACTAATAATATTAATGATGAGTATATTTCCTCGGTAATTCCGTTTCTAATAATGACACATTATTTTTCTTTTTCTTTTTTCATTCCTTCATTTCAAACTATAATTCTCTCGGTAGTAACTGACATAAAAATTTTCATTAATGAATACCAAGAGAAATAACAAGGTAATATTTCATCAGTAAATATTATTGTAATTTATCAACATTATTATTTTTGTCGGTATTTTTATTTATATTCGGTAATTCTCTGATAATGTTTTCAATGAATCCTCCTACCTTGAGGTTAACTTGCCAAAACAATACAGACTAAACATGAATTCCACTTAACGTTTTCTTTGCATCTTTTATGAGTGCAACGTATATAGTAACCTCTATATAAATATCTACTACGTGGTCGGAAAACAAAAATGTGATAAAGAAGTGCAATAATATTGTCACTAAAGAAAATAAAATGCATAAATTAAGAAATGCAGCAACACATTTAATTGAAGTACCCACCAACTCCAGCCATTGAACTACCTAAGTACATTAAATTGTTTTTTTTTATATATATAAAAAAAAAGTACATTATATTATTAGCACAAATAAGGGAGTTATTTGCGTCATCAGCAATAAAAGCAACTTTAATAAAGTCAATATCTCACAAATAATCGAAAACAATTTAGCATATGGCCAAAGTATTCCAACCCCACTACGCAGGGAGCTTTCGAAAAGGGAGATGCCCAATACTTTTCCACAGGCAAGCATATGATATTTGTCCGAAATGCTTTTGGAATACAGCATGCCGTTAAATAAACAAGCAGCAAAATATAAATATGCTTCAGCAAAGAAAAGGGAAGAAGACGACGAAAACGCCTGTTGATATTAATAGTGAATTGTTGTATCTAGGGCTATCTAGGGCATAACGTGTCTGAGAGGTGAACCAAGTAAAAATATTATAGGAAGAGATACAGATTTAAATTCAACCACTCATCGCACTGACTGATATAACTTAACTGATTAAATTTTAAGTTTGTTTTCTAAAGATTACCGGTTCAAGTTTTATAAATTTTAGAATCACTAGAGGCTTCTATGATCGTTAACTTTAGGGCCCGTGGGATTAATTGAGGTGCACACAAACTGACCCAGATATCCACGTTAATAAAAAAAATCAATCAGGTCTCATCAGAGTTAAGTCAGGTTAATTTAATTAGATTAATATCTAAAATAATTATAATAAAAACCTTATTTAGATCAAGTATCGGGTTTGATGGAATACCGAGTTAACAGTTAAAGATCTCCCTTGACAAGCAAAATGTTTAGAAGAGATTTGAGGGAAAAGCAGAAGAAATTAGAGAAAAGAGAGAGATATGCAATTTTGTAATTGTTTTTGTATTATTTCTTATGACCCCTCGAGCTTTGTACACTTTTCTTTAATACAAGGATTGAACTCCTAACTAACTTGCAACAAACTACTAACTAAATGGACCTAAGTAACTATTAGCTAATGATTGGCTTATGCTTGGACTCCTTTTATGGGTGGAAGAATCACCGGAAATGATTGTTTTGAGCCTCCTTTCAAAATCACAACATTGATTTCTTAAAATTGTTCATGAGTATTTCTTATTCATTCTTCAAATCTCTTATTGTGTTCTTCCAAAGCCTTCATCATGCTATTTTCCACCATTTTTAATTGTTTCTTGGACCCAAGCTACCTTACTTTGGAAAGTGACTTTGATACCAATTATTAAAGATCTTCCTTGACAAGCAAAATGTTTTGAAGAAATTTGAGGGAGAAGTATAAGAAATTAGAGAGAAGAGAGAGATATGCAATTTCTGCAATTGTTCTTGTATTATTGTATTATTTCTTATGCTCCTCCATCGAGCTTTGTACAATTTTCTTTTGTGCAAGGATTGAACTCCTAACTAACTTGAAACAAACTACCAACTATATGATCCTTGCTAATTCCAACTAACTAACTTCCTAGCTAACTTGCCAATTAACTCCTTGCCACGTGTGATTCCCTCTTCTCAAGACTTAGGCTTGTAACATCTACCCGTCAAGCCGGGTTTAATAACTATAATAACCGTAAAAATAAAAATAAAAAACAGCTAGCATAGCAGCTTTTGTAAGAGAAATCCTATCACAATAACCTTTAGAAAATTAGCACCCAAAACAGCAATTAAGCAACGAATAACTTTCTACCTTCATACATACATAATTAGTTTTCAGAGCACTGCTTACAATTCAAAGGACACCAACGGGTGAAAGCTCAAAATGCCAGCAAAAACTCAATTCAAGTAAAGTCCCAACAATCAAGGTATACCCTGTTATAGGTCCCATCAACTTGTACACTCAGTCCAAATACAAACAAAACAATCCCTCTCTGACATATGCTACAAGATTATTAGCCTTTTTTTTAACAAATAAGATAGCATTTTCTGAGCAACCTATCTGGACAATACTTCCTCTATCATAATTTCCCTTCAAATATTGCCAGAATTAATCTTCTCCACATAACATCTTTACAATAGCATGAACAACCTATCAATTTCCTCTAAAGTTTCATAGAATGATTTAACACTGCACAAGCCTTTCCTACCAAACTTCTATAAGAATCTATCGTTCCTAGACCGGCTCAAGTTGATTTATAGCCTTTCATTGTTCTGGATCTAAATCAAAGAAACTTTTCTTTAGAGTGAAATTTTGACACCCGCTTGGATCCCAAATTCCTATATAAAAAACCTTTGCTTCCATCTAGTTTGCATATAGGCTCCTTTGTTTTATAGTCTCCAAAATGACATGCAAACATCTTAAAAATGATGCCCAAAATTTGAACAGTACAGTTTTGAAATGTTTTTTTTTTCCATTCAAAACAAAGGGCTCTCTTTCACCATGTAGACCAGACCTAGAACATGATTTAGTGTGTGTATGGTAATGCGGTGCAGGTATTTTTGTAAAATTGTGCTGAAAAGACATCAAAATGATGCTTTTCAGCATAAATGCACTTTGAAAAGCACTTTTAATCGCTTTCAGCATTACCAAACAGAGTCTATCCACATTAAACAAATGAAGAAACAGTAAAAGAAAAGGAAATCTCTTTCCTGTACATTAGCACTAGCATGTAAAGCATGACACTAACAAGTTTATAACCTAAGGCCAAAGTAATGAGGAAATGTCAGTAAAACAAAAGGTTCTTGAAGCTGCATGAACACAGTGAAATTAGGCAACATCCCAGCATGCAAATTTTCATATACTTTCAAACGCCCACATGAATTAGAAGAAAAAGAATATACTGAATCTTTCATAAGAATTCAGCACATTGTAAATTCCAGTGATTAACTATTTCAAAGCAGTTATCTATATATTTGGAGACTTTAAAGAAAATTTAGTAAAAAAAAAATTAAGCCTACAAACCTTTTAAAAATGCCTTTTAAATTAAGATCATACACGCTACAAGCTCCTGGATTGCCCGTGTGCTATACTTCTTGGAAATGCCAATGATCTACCAATATTTTGTTGTATTAAATCGGAGCATGAGCATTAGAAAAAAGCAAGAGAAGAGGCTATTCCAGTAACGAAACATATGAGAGGTTTTATAAATAATGGCTGGAAACAAAAAGAAGACCGGAAAAAAAGGGGAGTTATGGAAAAAGATAAGAAATAGATCAAACTAATTAGATATTTCACAATTGTAAGTTGTTGGCATGCTGATGAAGAAAATTTTCCAACAATGAAGCATAGTGGCTATAAATTCTGATCAAATTTTACTTCATCATATGGGTTTCAATTTAAGTTGGTTACCAGGTTAGAGGACTCAAAAATAAAATCACAGTTACAATAGTTGTGACAATTTCTGATCAATAATATTATCCAGGAGCTTTGTTTTCTCTGTTCATACCCATCTATCTCCCTGTGCCTTCAGAAGATTTTATTGACACAATTAACAACTATACAAAGTCATGCTAAATGTCAAATGCAATCCTAGAAGTTCACTTCTGTCATTTCCTAAATATAGCTAGAAAGGCACTACCAGACAACCTACACTAAAAAAATTTTTGTTCATGTGAAATTTATTCAAGAAAAATCCTGCAAAGGAAATGATTTTGTAACATTAACAGATTTCACATAACATTCACTAATTTTCTTTTCTTTTTTTTCTTTTTTGTATTTAGTGAACTATTTGTTAAAATTGGCAAGTGTGTAGTTCCTAGAAAAACAAAGTTTTCTTTGAGCATGAATTTCTCTCATTCAAGTAAGTTCTTGCTGAATTAAAGAAATGTAAGATAACCTAGTCTTCTCCATGAATCAGCGCAAGATCCCCCTCCCCAAGAAAAAAAATACTACCAAGAAACAACAACAGATAGAGAAAAGCTCAATGACTTATTAGTGACCGCTTTTCACACAATTATCCACATTCCACTTATTACCCCAGCACTCTTTATAACTAAGACCCTACACTGTACTTCATTTAGAAGCCAACAGTATCTGTCAATACTCAAATTCCAATCCTAGATTTAATTTCAATCGTACAAACACCACATTGCATCACGCAGATAGTTTTTAATAGAATTTAGTGAAACATTAAAACACGATGCAGTTTCGCAAAGTATCAACTACCATAGTACTAAGCCCTCATCTTTGAGAAAAAGCAAAAGAAAAAAAGTTCAATTGTGAACGATGGTGAAGAGCATCACTAATCAGATGGTTCATGCATAGAATCAATTATAATGATTCTATATCATTAGTTTATTCTATTTTGTATTTAAGAATAGGAAAAGAGAAAGTACATGCAGAAAAAAAAGGTTTGATTCAGAAAAATACATAAAAAATATGTTGAATAGTCATCTCTATCCTACTCATCCACTTCCCTGCATAGGAAAATCAAAATAAATTTTCTTTATAATGGAGAGTGAAAAGATTATTCAATTACAATATATGTTGAAAGAATTTGTGTGAGTGACCTCAAAAGCTTAAATTTCCCCCCTGTTAAACTACACCAAAAAAATACGAAATGATGGAGACTTTTGCATCCAATCAACAATATATTCCATCATATTTACCGATGAAAGTTCCACTACTGAAAAAAGTAGATGTAATGTTTCCTTAATCAAATGTTCATGTCCATCTTGAGGAAATCAAAATGACAAGCACATAAACTTAATAAAAATTCCATACCAGGACTTCATAAGCTCAATGAACTAGCTTGCTAGTATAACTCTTGGTCATTACATGCTCTTTTACACAAAAAATCAAAGGGAAGCTGTAAACACCACCAAATAGCAACAAATTTCAAAATATTTATGAACACAATTTTCAGAAAACGAATATGATGGAACTAAAATACATAGCACGTGCCATACTATGCTGCTCTTAGAGTCACCTAAGAAAATAAGCAAGAAGCCCACAGGAAGCAAAAAAGCTTCTACCCTATGACAGAATTCATGTGCTCATCCTCATCTTTGGAATATTTATTTACGTAAGTCTTCTCATTAGAAGGTAATGCAAGAAGCTTTCCAGACACGGTATTTAGTAGATGGAAAAGCAATACCAAGAAGAAATTAAAAGATTTGCAATCCACAAGTACAAGTCAACAGAAAAATATTTCCAGAATGAACAGAGAAACACTGTTGGCAGCAATGAAACCTCTTAACCTATGAAAATGCATTGGTTGATTTGTTGAAGACTGGATTCCAGAAACAATACCTTAATTGCAATGCAGTTTTTAACTCTTTAACACTAACATTTAACTGCACAATACTAGGAATATATTACTGAAATTTTCAATCACCTGTATGTTTATTTACAAAGGGTTGTCATGTAAAAACATAAGCATATCAAAATATGCAACTTGCAAGAAGTATCCATAACAATACCTGGAAGAAAGCTTCCTTTTCTATCCTGAATTCTCACACAAGCACAATGGCACAGAGTTTAGGGTTACAACATTATTATTCACAGAAAAGAATGTGATAGTTCGTACCTCCAAAATAGCTTTGGCTTCATGGTCAAACGCTTTGCAGAGAATCACGTAACTTTTCTCAAGTCCCATCTGTGAAGGGATAAAGCTTCTTAAAACAGAAGAGGGAGGGGAGAGGGTTGGATGTAAATTGTACATACTGTACATAATACAGTCAATAATAACATACCAAGGGATCAACTCTCAGTGGTGAAATGCTTGAAAGTGACTGATGGATTAAAAAAACAATTCAGGCAAAAATGGTAAAGAAATATTATGAATTGGTGGGAAAATAGTTAGCAGCCTGGGAAGGAAAGAGGTTTCTTCTGGTTGCGAATTGCCATCAGCATCTAATAATACTCATTACTATTGCATTTTATCTAGTAAATGAGTGCCACTCAACCAAGAATCTCAGAGCTAAATGTCACAAATTTAAGAGATCACTAGGATAGCAGTATTGTCGAGTAAAAGACATACCTCAGCTGACTTTTGTAGAAATTCATAGCTACTGCATTAGCTTTTTTAACTGTTAGGACTACAGCACTCATGTGATTCTAGAGAAGATGAAATGACTAAATTAAATATCAATTATGATGAAGCACAACATGAACCTAGAATAGTTAATTCTGAAGTACAAAGTGAAGAGAGTTGAGATTTACAGAGAGGAAGAGAAAGATGGGTTATATAATTGTATGCTGTTTAATAAGAAAACCTAGAAACATGTGTGTATTTGTATATCTAATTAGTTATTCACAACCATTAAAGGGCTGACAAGAAAGAGCATCAGCACCTTGCGAGCAACAAGCTCAATTTATTGCATAAATAATTTCCCCAGTCCCTTCCCTTGGACACGAGACTCGAGCTGTATTTCATACACATAAAGAACAGGTATCTCTTCCTCAAGAGTAAAGCGATAGTTTACAAATCCAACCAAGGGGCTCTTATCTAACTTTATTGACATCTTATCAACACTGGAATTTGGAGCCTCGTGAAAAAAAACTATAACATGCTTCTGAAGCCATCATGTCCCTACGCTTCATCTGTTCTTCTGTAGACCACTTGGGGCCAAACAGCCCCTCCATATTGACCTGTAAATTTTAAAAAAGTTAAATGCCACAATGGTACCAACACAGAATCTCCAACTGACATATTTATAGACCATCTGTAAATGTTGAGGTCGCGGAAACCCAGATTAACAGAAACAATAAGATTCTTAACTCATGTTTATTTGGAGAAGGTCTTGAATGTGCTGTTTTACAGAAGAGGAGAGTTTGTCCCCACTTTCAGATTCCAAAAACACTGACAGATCTAGTAATCAGATCATGACAGGGATTCAGATTTTAAGAACATAGAATGTGTACACAAAATAGCACACCCATAAAACAAAAGGAACCAACTAGCTTAAAGCTGAAATTAAGTAACTACAGTAACTCAGCCAATTGAATCATCCAAGAAAAATGTACTCATAAAACCAAGTAAAGAAATATAAAAAGCTTTAAATTAACCATAAAAGCCAATTTTGAGCAAGAAACCAAGTAAGGAATCAAGGATTATACCATTTCTATTGTAATGACAAAAGGGCTCGAAAGAAACAAGATGGTC
>Ga0307514_10005371_pt1 | contig 11478 bp, 11 predicted proteins | sample 16_EM_MG_FD_203088 | JGI IMG/M metagenome (GOLD analysis project Ga0307514, IMG submission 203088) | Populus trichocarpa ectomycorrhiza microbial communities from riparian zone in the Pacific Northwest, United States - 16_EM | ecosystem: Host-associated > Plants > Roots > Unclassified | place... | reverse complement strand
CGTTCTGGTGAGCAACTTAGGAGTTGTTCGAGAGCTTCTCGCGCAGTGCGGCGAGCGACTCGTCGTCGGCAAGGGTTCCCGCGCCAGACTCGGTCTCTCCACCGAAGGTGGATGCTCCGGCAGGAACGTCGTTCGAGGTGTTCAGCTCGTCAGCGGCTGCGGCTGCAACCTGCTTCTTGTGCTGCTCCCAACGAGCCTGGGCTGCTGCGTACTCCAGCTCCCACTTCTCGCGCTGGGTCTCGAAGCCTTCCTTCCACTCCTGGGTCTCGGAGTCGAAGCCCTCGGGGTACTTGTACTCGCCGTTCTCGTCGTACTCGGTGAGCATGCCGTACAGGGCCGGGTCGAACTCGGTGCCCTCGGGGTCAACGCCCTCGTTCGCCTGCTTAAGGCTGAGCGAGATGCGGCGACGCTCGAGGTCGATGTCGATGACCTTGACGAAGACGTCGTCACCGACCGAGACAACCTGCTCGGCGAGCTCAACGTGCTTGCCCGAGAGCTCGGAGATGTGCACGAGGCCCTCGATGCCCTCTGCAACGCGAACGAACGCGCCGAAGGGAACGAGCTTCGTGACCTTTCCGGGAGCAACCTGGCCGATCGCGTGCGTACGCGCGAACACCTGCCACGGGTCTTCCTGGGTGGCCTTGAGGGAGAGCGACACGCGCTCGCGCTCGAGGTCGACCTCGAGGATCTCGACGGTGACCTCCTGGCCAACCTCGACGACCTCGGAGGCATGCTCGATGTGCTTCCACGACAGCTCGGAGACGTGAACGAGACCGTCGACGCCGCCGAGGTCGACGAACGCGCCGAAGTTCACGATGGACGACACGACACCCTTGCGGACCTGGCCCTTGGCGAGGTTCGCGAGGAACGTGGTGCGGGACTCGGACTGCGTCTGCTCGAGCAGGGCGCGGCGCGAGAGCACGACGTTGTTGCGGTTCTTGTCGAGCTCGAGGATCTTCGCCTCGATCTCCTGGCCCAGGTACGGCGTGAGGTCGCGAACGCGGCGCAGCTCGATGAGCGAGGCCGGGAGGAATCCGCGGAGGCCGATGTCGACGATGAGACCGCCCTTGACGACCTCGATGACCGAACCGGTGACGACGCCGTCGTCATCCTTGATCTTCTCGACATCGCCCCACGCACGCTCGTACTGAGCGCGCTTCTTGGACAGGATCAGACGGCCTTCCTTGTCCTCCTTCTGGAGAACGAGGGCCTCGACCGTGTCGCCGACCTTGACGACCTCGGTGGGGTCAACGTCGTGCTTGATGGAGAGTTCGCGGGAGGGGATGACACCCTCGGTCTTGTAGCCGACGTCGAGGAGAACCTCGTCGCGGTCGATCTTGACGACGGTGCCCTCGATGAGGTCTCCGTCGTTGAAGAACTTCAGCGTCTTTTCGACCGCGGCGAGAAAGTCTTCAGCAGATCCGATGTCATTGATGGCGACCTGCTTGGGTGCCTTGGCGGTCGGTGCGATAGTCATGTAGTTGTTACTCCGATGTGGACATGAAATAAGGCCACGGCGAGAACGAGCTTTTTGAGGTTCGCCATGGCAGGCGGATAGATCGCAGAATTGCGACATTCCAGCTTAGCGCCTGCGCAAACCTAAGCCAAGCCACGTTTGGCGGCGATTATCTGGCGGAGTGCCGGCTCGAGCTCCGGATAGGCGAACTCGTAGCCGGCGTCGAGGAGGCGCTCCGGCAGCACCCACCGGCTCTTGAGCACCAGCTCGGTCTCCGTCTTGATGGCGGCGGAGCCGATCTCGAGCACGAACCGCGGTGCAGGGATGCCGAAGGGCACGCCGAGCACGCGACGAAGGGTGCGCATGAAGCCGGCGCTATCGGTCGGCGACGGACTCGACACATTGACGACGCCGTCGAGCTCGTCGTGCGACTCGAGGAAGCGGATGACACCGACCACGTCATCCATGTGCACCCAGCTGAATCGCTGACGGCCTCCGCGCGCGCGGAACTCGTGGAACGTGCCAGCCGCCCGCCGAGCGGCCGAGGCGAACCAGCGGCCGTCGAGCTGCGCTCCCCCGAGGCCGAACCGGGCGAGCGTGCTGAACGGGCCCATGACGCTGCCGTCGCCGAGCACGATCGCGGTGCGCAGCGCGACCCGGCGAGTCTGTGGCAGCGGCGTCTCGAAGAACGCGGACTCCCATGCCTTGGCGACCTCGACCGAGAATCCGGTGCCGAGCTCCCCCGTGCTCTCGGTCTGCGGACGGTCCTCGGCGTGGCGGTAGATCGTCGCGGTCGACGAGTTGATCCACAGCGGCGGCGGGTGCTCCGCGTCGGCGATGGCCTCGGCGAGTTCGCGCGTCGTCTCCACGCGCGAGCGCACGATCTCCGCGCGGTTCTCCGGCGTGTAGCGGCAGTTGACGCTCTTACCCGCCATGTTCACGACGAGATCGGCACCGTCGACGAGATCGGTGATCGCAGCCGTCTGGCCCCAGCGGGCGTCTGGTCCGTTCCTGCCGATGAGATGCACTGTCGTGCCCTCGGCCCGGTAGGCGGCCGCGAGTTCCCGACCGATGAAGCCGCTGGCTCCCGCAAGAACGATGCGCATTAGAGATCCTCCACGGCGGCTGCGTCACGCAGCCATGCCTGCTCGGTGTCATGGATGAAGTGATTCGGCCAGTCGATGTCGCCGCGCTTCCACTCGCGAAAGCCAAGCACCGCCTCAGAGATGGCGGTCGCTCCCTCAGCCGTCGGCTGGGCGGTCACCGACCGGATGAGCTCGACAATTCCCTCTGGCTTGTCTGGCACGCCCTCAAGCGACCGTAGGAACCACTTGTGGAAAGGGTAGAGCACGCGGTTGTGGGCAAGCAGTACGCGGCCGCCGAAGAGGGCGACACGGCTGACCGCTGTGGCAAGCAGATAGGGGTTCTCCTTGCGCTGCGCCTCCCCCGCCATCCAGGTCCAGGCCTCGAGCTGGGCGGCAAAGCGCGCGATGCGGTCGGCCTGCACCTCGATCGGGTATCGGGCCGCGCCGGCGATGCGACCCTCGAGACCCTCGATGCGGGAGAACAGCACTTTCGCGCCTTTGAAGGCGAAACGCGACGGCTCGCTGCCGCGCAGCGCGACCTCGTCGAGGTAGCCGGGGCTGACGTACTTCACATCGATGTAGCCGTTCGGATAGCGCGCCAGCTCGACATCGCTGAAGGCTGTCGTGTTGTTGGCGCTGCGCTCAGCGAGTTCGTCGTCACTGACGACGAGCATCACGTCGACATCACTGTTGCCGGTCGCGGTGCCGTGCGCGAGCGAGCCGGCCAGAAGTATGCCGAGCACACCTGGCTCGTCCCGGTAGCGGGCGATCACCCGGGCGATGGCGGCTTCATGGTGCGAGTACATCGAGCTCCATGATCTCGTAGCTGAAGTGCCCGGAGTACTCGTATACGCGGCCGACGATCGGCGCGGTAATGGTGACTGCCACGTGCTGCAGCTCGCCATCCGACCGCTCTGTCACGTCGACGCGACCGGGAACAGGGATGCCGCGAAAACGCAGACCCGTCGACCAGAGGTGCAGCGCACCCCCCTCCACCGCGCCCCGCAGTGTCGCGCGGTACTGCCCACGAGTGCCAAGCGAGTCGACGAGCTCCGGTGAGATGCTGTCAACCATCCTGCGGTCGCCTCGGCCGAAGTGGAAGGTGCGGATGCCGTTCAGGCTCCCAGAGTCTGGTCGGTTGACGACGGTGAAGGGCACGTCGCGGCTCCAGGTCGCGAAGACCACTCCCTGCCACCCGAGCACCCACAGCACCGGCCAGAGCCAGCGCTTCGGGGTGCCGACGACGTCGAACACTCCTCTGCCGATGCCGACCGAGCCCGCAGGTATCTCGCCAAAGTACCGGCGCAGCCGCGGATCGAGCCCGTCGAGATCGATTGTGAGCTCGTACGGACTAGGCACCGAGCATCGCGGTCTTGAGCGTGTCGAGCCCGACGCCGCCGATGTCGAGCGCCTTCTTGTGGAAGGCCTTGATGTCGAAGGCGGCACCCTCGCGGCGCGCGTACTCGTCGCGCAACTGCTCCCAGATGCGCTGGCCGACCTTGTAGGACGGCGCTTGGCCCGGCCAACCGAGGTAGCGGTTGACCTCGAAGCGAACGAACTGGTCGTTCATGTTGACGTTGGCAGCGAGGAACGGGAAGGCCGCCTCGCCGGTCCACGTCTGCGAACTTCCTGGCATCGTCTTCTCAAGGTGCACGCCGATGTCGAGCACGACGCGCGCTGCGCGCATGCGCTGGCCGTCGAGCATCCCGAGACGATCGGCCGGGGTGGTCAGATAGCCGAGCTCGTCCATGAGGCGCTCGGCGTACAGAGCCCAGCCCTCGGCGTGGCCGCTCGTTCCGGCGATGCGGCGCCAGGCGTTGAGCTGCGCCTTGTTGTACACGGCCTGGCCGAGTTGCAGGTGATGCCCGGGAACGCCCTCGTGGTACACGGTCGTGAGCTCGCGCCAGGTGTCGAACTCCGTCACACCCTCCGGCACGCTCCACCACATGCGGCCCGCGCGCGAGAAGTCGTCGGTGGGGGGCGTGTAGTAGATGCCGCCCTCCTGCGTCGGGGCGATCATGCACTCGAGCGCGCGGATCTCTGGGGCGATATCGAAGTGGGTGCGGCCGAGCTCCTCGATGGCGCGGTCGCTCGTCTGCTGCATCCACTCCTGCAGTGCCTTGGTTCCGTGGAGTTTGAGTGAGGGGTCGTTGTCGAGGTGCGCGATTGCCTCGAGCACGCTCGCCCCTGGCAGGATCTCGTTGGCGATCGCCTCCTGCTCCGCCGTCATGCGGGCCAGCTCCTCGATGCCCCATTCGTAGGTCTCGTCGAGGTCGATGACGGCACCGAGGAAGTCGCTGGATGCCAGCGCGTACAGCTCGCGGCCCACCGCGTCCTTCTGCGGGGCGTGCGGTGCGAGCTCGTCGCGGAGGAAGCGAACGAAGCCCTCGTAGGCTTCAGCCGCGGCCCTGGCTCCCTCGGTGAGATCCTTCTCCAGGGACGAGTGGGACGCGGCGCCCTCGGCCGCAAAGGCGAAGAAGAACCCGTCGCCAGCCGCATGTTTCGCCGCCTGGGTGATGTTCTCCTCGACCTGTCGGATGGCGGGAGCCGACCCCGCGGCAGCCCCGGCCCGGAGGCTCTCCTGGTAGCCGGCCATGGCGGCGGGCAGGTTGCGCATGCGCTCTGCGATGTGCTGCCAGTCGGTCTCCGTCGCGGTCGGCATCAGGTCGAAGATCTCGCGCAGCTCCTGCGCAGGGCTCGCGATGACGTTGAGGTTGCGCAGCCCGAACCCGGCCTCGTGCTTCGCCACCGACAGCTCGAGGCTCCTGGTGAGGTCGAGCTTCGTGACACGGTCAACCTCGTCGGCTGGCTCAGCGCCGCGGATTCGGCCGAGCGCCGCGCGAGTGTCGGCGATGAGCGCCTCGGCGCCCGCCGGCGAGTAGTCCGCGTACTCCCCCTCACGGCCAGGCCGCCCAAGGTAGACACGCTCCTCTGGCACATGCTCGAGGTAGGTGTCGAGGTAGTCCTCGGCGATGGCGTCGATCGGTGTCGGTGTGCGTTCGGTCATCAGTGCGCTGCCTCATCCCAGTTGTCTCCGGTGCCGATCTGCACGTCGAGCGGAACCTGCAGCTCGGCCGCACCGGCCATGTTCTTGCGCACGAGGGCGGTCATCGCCTCGAGCTCGCCAGGGTAGATCTCGAAGACGAGCTCGTCGTGCACCTGCATGAGCATGTTCGACTTGAGGCCCTGCTCGGCTAGGTCGGCGTGCACGCCGAGCATCGCCCGCTTGATGATGTCAGCGGCCGACCCCTGGATCGGCGAGTTGAGCGCAGCGCGCTCGGCGTTCTCGCGCAGCACCCGGTTTGTCGAGGCGAGATCGGGGAAGGGACGACGACGCCCGAAGATCGTGGTCGTGTAGCCGTCGACCTTTGCCTGCTCCACGACGCCGCGCAGGTAGTCGCGCACCGCTCCGAAGCGGGCGAAGTAGTCGGCCATGAGCTCCTTGGCCTCCGCTGTGTCGATGCGCAGCTGCTTCGAGAGCCCGAACGCGCTCAGGCCGTAGGCGAGGCCGTAGGACATCGCCTTGACCTTGGTGCGCATGGTGGGGGTCACATCCTCTGGCGCCACGTGGAAGATTCGTGCGCCGACGAAGCGGTGCAGGTCTTCCCCACTGTTGAACGCCTCGATGAGCCCGGCATCGCCGGAGAGGTGCGCCATGATGCGCATCTCGATCTGGGAGTAGTCGGCGGTGAGCAGCGTCTCGTAGCCGTCGCCCGTGACGAACGCCGACCGGATGCGGCGACCCGTCGCCGTCTTCACCGGGATGTTCTGCAGGTTCGGCTCGTTCGACGAGATGCGACCGGTGCTGGACCCGGTCTGGTCGTAGGTCGTGTGGATGCGACCCGTCGCGTCGATCGACCTGTCGAGCGTCTGGATGATCTGCATGAGCTTCGTCGCGTCACGGTGCTCGAGCAGCAGCCCGAGGAAGGGATGCGGGTTCTGCTCCTGCAGGTCGGCGAGGGCCGCCGCGTCGGTGGAGTACCCGGTCTTGTTCGCGCGCGTCTTCGGCATGCCGAGCTGGTCGAACAGCACCTCCTGCAGCTGTTTGGGCGAACCGAGGTTGATCTCCTTGCCGATCTCGGCGAAGGCCTTGGCCGCGACCTCGGCTGAGCTCTCGGCGAGTTCTCCGTTGAGGCCGTAGAGGATGTCATGGTCGACGGCGATGCCCCGCAGCTCCATGGCGCCGAGCACCGAGACGAGCGGCAGCTCGATGTCGTTCATGACGCCGAGGCTGCCCGGCTCGATCTTGTCGGCGAGGTACTCTGCGACACGCAGGATGTACCACGCCTCCGTTGCCGCGCTCACCGCCTCGGTGTCTGGCACGAGCTGGTTGGGGTTGGCCTGCGGCAGGACATCGCCGAGGAAGTCGTAGACCTGCGACGCGAGGTCGCTCTCCTTGACGCCTGGCTTGATGAGCCACGACGCGATGCTCGTGTCGAAGGCGATGCCACGGAGGGCGAGACCGGATGCTGCCAGCACCTTGAGCTGCTGCTTCGACGACTGCAGGAACTTGGGGCTCTCGCTCGCGAGCCACTGCTCGAGAGCGACGTAGTCGCCCGTTCCCGCCTTCCACGGCACGTAGACGGAGTCGGTGGCCGAGGCGAGACCGAGCCCCGTCACCACGCCGCCCTGTGACTCGACCCGCAGGCCGAGCGGCGCCGTGCCCGTGGCTGACTGGGTGGTGATCCAGAACGCGAGCTCCTCGTCGATGAGGGTGCGCACCGGAGGGATAGCGGTGGAGGGCTCGCTGGCGGCCGCCACGCCATCCGTGCCCCCATCACTCATGTCGGACTTCAGCAGCCGCTCGAGCAGCGTCTTGAACTGCAGCTTGTCGAAGACCTCGCGTACCGCCGGCACGTCGATCATCTTGCGCTCGAGGTCTTCGAGCTTGACCGGCAGCTCGACATCGGTGACGAGGTGGTTGAGCTGGCGGTTCTGGATCGCCCGGTCTTTCTGCTCGCGCAGCTTCTCGCCGACGACGCCGGTGATCTCGTCCGCATGCTCGAGGATTCCGGCGAGGTTGCCGTACTTGAGCACCCACTTGATCGCCGTCTTCTCGCCGACCTTGTCGATGCCGATGAGGTTGTCGCTGGTTTCGCCGACGAGGGCCGCGATGTCGGGGTAGGACGACGGCTCGATGCCGTAGCGCTCGAACACCGCGTCGCGGTCGTAGCGCTTGAGCTCGCTGACGCCCCGCGCGTTCGGGTAGAGCACCATGACGTCGTCGTTGATGAGCTGGAACGTGTCGCGGTCGCCCGAGACGACGGCGACCTTGTAGCCCTCGGCGCGACCCCGGGTGGCGAGGGTGGCGAGGATGTCGTCGGCCTCGAAGTCTTCCTTCGTGATCGTCGTGATGTTCATGGCGGCCAGCGCCTCCTGCAGCAGCGGCACCTGGCCGATGAACTCCGGCGGGGTCTCGCCGCGGGTTCCCTTGTAGTCGGGGTTCACCCGAGTGCGGAACGAGTACCGCGAGATGTCGAAGGCGACAGCGACGTGGGTCGGCTTCTCGTTCTTCAGGAGGTTGATGAGCATCGAGATGAAGCCGTGGATGGCGTTGGTGTGCTGGCCCTCCCGGTTCTGGAAGCTGTCGACCGGCAGGGCGTAGAAGGCCCGGAAGGCGAGCGAGTGGCCGTCAATGACCATGAGGGTAGGCTTTTCGGAGTCCGACACGCAGCCAGCCTAGCCGCGCCCGCCGACAGCCCCCAGACCCGCAAGGATGCCATGACCAAGCTGCCAGACGGCCTCGCGCCAGAGCTCTTCGAACGCCTCGTCACCTCGGGCGGCGGAGCCCTGACGACGAAGATGGGCATCGAGTTCCTCGAGCTCTCTGCCGAGTACTCGGTCGCGACGATGCCGGTCGAGGGCAACACCCAGGTCGTCGGGCTGCTGCACGGCGGCGCGCACGTGGTGCTCGGAGAGTCGCTCGGCTCGATCTCCTCCGCGATCCACGCCGGGCCGGGCCGCTACGCCGTCGGCATCGAGATCAACGCGACGCACAGCCGCTCGATCACGAGTGGTTTCGTCACGGGAACCTGCCGCTCCCTGTCGCTCGGTCGCACCCTCGCCACCCACGAGATCGTCATCACTGATGAGACCGGCCGGCGCCTGTCCACCGTGCGCATGACCAACATGCTGCTCGACCAGAAGGCCTAGTCCAGCGCCGCGAGCCTCTCGGCAACCAGCCCAGCCAGCTCATCCACCTGCTCGAAGGCGAAGGTGCTGGTGGTGTGCAACTGCGCCGTCACGGCAACCACGGCGTTGTCGAACTGCAGGAAGGTGACCCGGTAGCGGAGTGCGTAGTCCGCGACGACGGTCTCCTCCTGCTCGAGCACGGTCACGCCGTCTGGCGCAGCGAAGCCGCTCGGCGTACCGGCCGCCACGGCGGTGACCGCCCATCCGACGACCCCGTCACCCTGGTACAGCTCGTATCCGCCGGCAGCAGTGCAGGCCGCGGCACCCGTCGGCACTGTTGCGAGGAAGGCGCGCGCCGCATCCTCCGATTCGAAGGATCGTCCAGCGACGTTGATCGCGCCGGTTGCCGCCGGGTAATAACCGGCGATGTCGCCGAACTCGTCGTCGGGGGGAACCTCGACCTCACCCGGAACCATGATGTACGAGGCGAAGTAGGTGTCGAGGCATTCGACGGGGTCGCCCCCCGACTCGTCCCAGAAGGACTGGATGGACCCCGCCTTGAGCGCGAGCGGCTCGAGGTTGAAAGTCGTGTCGAACGGCTGGTCGAGTGCGGCATCGTCGGCGAGCACGAGACCCTCGAATTCGTCCGCGGTGATGTGGCGCGCGTCCGGTGCAGGCTCAGGCGACGCAGTGCAGGCGCATAGGACTGCCGCGGAGGCGAGCGCTGTCACACCGACGATGGTGTGACGGAAGCGCACTACTTCTTCGGGCTGAGCTGGTCGATGATCGTGATCGCGACGTCGTGCATGGTGAGCCGGCGATCCATGGATGCCTTCTGGATCCAGCGGAAGGCCTCCGGCTCCGTGAGCCCCATCTTGTCGTTGAGCAGGCCCTTGGCCCGGTCGACGAGCTTGCGGGTCTCGAACCGCTCGGCGAGGTCGGCGACCTCCGACTCGAGGGTGAGGATCTGGGTGTAGCGGCTCAGCGCGATCTCGATGGCAGGCAGCAGGTCGTTCGGAGTGAACGGCTTGACGACGTAGGCGAGGGCCCCGGCCTCGGAGGCGCGCTCGACGAGCTCCTTCTGGCTGAATGCAGTGAGCAGAACGACGGGGGCGATGTGGTTCTTGTTGAGCTGCTCTGCGGCCGAGATGCCGTCGAGCTTTGGCATCTTGACGTCCATGATGACGAGGTCTGGCTTGAGCTCTGTCGCGAGTGCGACGGCTGCCTCGCCGTCGCCGGCCTCGCCGACGACATCGAATCCGGCGTCTCGCAGAATCTCGACGATATCCATGCGGATGAGGGACTCGTCTTCAGCAACAACCACCCGTCGCGCGGGGGCTGGCTGCGTCTACTGGAGGGGCGCGTCTGCGTCTGTCACGAAAATGACTCTACGGTATTCTCAGGATCGTTGTTGTGCGCCGGATTGGCGGAATGGCAGACGCGGGGCACTCAAAATGCTTTGTTCGAAAGAACGTGCGGGTTCAAGTCCCGCATCCGGCACAACGTGTATTTCAGGCTCCTCGCAGCGCGCCCGTCGATAGTGGTCGCATGAGCGACACACATGACAACGAAGCACTCATCTCCCCCGGCTCCACCGCGACTGGCTCCGGCACGAGCGTCGGCGAGAACCCCGAGTCCGAGGGCCTTGCCAATGCGGCAGAGGAGCTCGGCACGACCGAGGGTGACGTGAGCGACGGCAGCGAGCAGAAGCAGCCTCGGGTCGACTAGCCGATCGGGCCGGCGAGCGACCGGAGGTAGCGCCGCGTGTAGACCTCCTGCACGATGCGGAGCACCGGGTACCCGCACCACCAGAACAGGTTCGCCGGGCGCGAGAAGGCTCGCACCGTCATCCAGACGGAGTCGTCCTCACGGCGCTCCACCATCCAGCTCTCCTCACCGTCCTCCGGGTGGCCCTTGAGCGTTCCGTAGGCGAAGCCGACCTTGCTCGGCTCGTTGACGACGTAGATCACGCGAACAGGCAGCCGGATGCCGATCGGCAGCCGGAGAAGAGCGGTGTCGCCGGCGACGATCATCGGAGTTCCGTCTTCGCCGTAGACCACCTCGTCACCCGCCTCGCCGACGGCGGGAGGCAGCGGCTCGCCGCTCTCGTCGAAGGTCACGGGCGCGTAGGTTCCCTCGGTGACGTGGGGCGGGCTGTCGGTATGGATGACGCGGAAGCCGCTGTTGCGCTGAATTCCCCACGTCAGCGCCGCGAGAGACGCGTACTCGAAGCGGGCCTCGCCGTGCCCGATGCGCATGACGCGCTCGATTGCCCGGTAGCCCCGGGGCGGGTACTGCAGCAGGTCATCGGCCTGCGTCAGCCCGATCGCGGCATAGGTAACGGGCTGTTTCCATAGCTCCGTTCTCACACGGCAAGCATACGGGGGCGCGGTGCGAGACTGAGGCCATGAGAATCGCTGTCACCGGCTCGACCGGCAAGCTCGGCACCGTCGTCGTCGACTACCTTCGCGAGGCGGGTCATGAGGTCGTCGGCATGGACCGCGCCGGTGAGCGCGGCGAGGGCTTCCTGTTCGTCGACTTCACCGACTACGGCCAGGTCGTCGACGCCCTGCACGAGGGTGGTCGCTTCGACGCCGTGGTGCACCTGGCCGCGATACCCGCCGGTGGAATCGCGCCGGAGTCGGCGACCTTCCACAACAACATGAGCTCGACCTTCAATGTCTTTCAGGCAGCACGGCGCGCAGGGATCCGCACGGTCGTCTATGCGTCGAGCGAGACGCTGCTCGGCATCCCCTTCGAGACTGCCCCGCCGTACCTTCCCGTCGACGAGGACTACGAGTCGCG
>Ga0307514_10005370_pt1 | contig 11478 bp, 10 predicted proteins | sample 16_EM_MG_FD_203088 | JGI IMG/M metagenome (GOLD analysis project Ga0307514, IMG submission 203088) | Populus trichocarpa ectomycorrhiza microbial communities from riparian zone in the Pacific Northwest, United States - 16_EM | ecosystem: Host-associated > Plants > Roots > Unclassified | place... | reverse complement strand
TTCATTTGGCCGTTCCTTCGGGCCGCGAATGAACGCAGAAAGATTGGTACGATTTTAAACATGCGTGTGAAATCCACGATGGCTTCATATCAGTGTATTGGTGACAACGATATGAATGTATCGGTTGTCGTCTATCGGCACATTCACTCGTTTGAATCCTGACTCTTTAGTAATTGGGGTCAGTTATGTGTGGTTGGATAGGTCAGTATCGGATTCTCTGATCGTCACCAGCAGGCAGTCTCTTCTTCGCTCCACCATTTTTGCTCGCTGGTTCTAGTGCTGGCCCTTGGAGGTCACGGCGTTTTCCGAAGCTTAGTGTGAGAAGGAATGAACCTTATCTTGGCTCGTGTTGGCGGCTTGCAGCTCCTATTCCACTTGATTACATTCTTTCCGTGTTCTCCTTCCCAGTTTCGAAGCCTGCAGCTGGAATCCCTCGTGATTGATGGGCCTCCAAAGCCTCCCAGAAGCAGAAATGAGTACTAGTTTTTACTAGCTCGTCTTCACGTCACGGACACATGGGGAACAACGGTTCGTGACTTGTTGACTCGCGGCAGACGTTACAGAAAGCCTTTCGAAAGGTTGATTGTTTGACGGTGGACGGGTGAACCGAGACTATGGCTGACCAGAGTTTACGCTTCTACCTCCATTCCTTGGGCCGATGACTCAGGGCGCGTGGGCGTCGACCCCGACATGGTCACCGGATTGCCGGTAGCGCGAACAAGTGAGCTTACTCTACAGCTGGAGCAGAATCTTGCAAGCACATGTGAGGCGTAAGTAAGCGTACCCAGAGGAACGTTCGGATAGTGAGTGGATGTGGGATCGCAGGTTATCTGTCCGATGTGATCCCTGACTGAACGAGCGACCCATGACCGTGGGCGGTGAAAGCATTACATACGTCCGTTCCGCCTAATACCCTCAGGTTTCAACATCGTCAGGTTTGTTTACGGTTAACCCCGATAAGCGTGTCACGGGGTATCCGGTGAGCGCTTGAGCGGCGTCGTGGCGTGACCAAGAACGAGCCAGGCGTCACAGCCGATATAACCAAGCGGCACGGCTCTTTTCTCCTTGTTCTCGTCCTCTCACTCCGAATCTGACCTGAACGTGTGGGCCGCTTACCTTCTTCTACTGAGAAGGTCCTTTCCCCTCTCTGATTGAGGTTTCTCTGCTCCCAGCCGAACAGCCGTCTTTCATATCGCATTTGTTATCAGCCTCCCAATCTTGAATTCCGTTATGACCCGAGGATCTAGCTCAAAGGGATACACCATCGACAGCACGGGAACGAACAGTGAGGTTGGCGAGATTTTCTTGCGTCGAATCAGAATCTAGATAGTCCAGACGTGTAATTCCCCCTCCCCCTTGATTTTGACCATCGAGATCCCCGATTCGTGGGGCAATCGCACGGGTCTCAATCGGGGTGGCATCGAGGTTGTTTCCTTGCCTCAGATGGACACCCCACGGAAGAATCGGAGTCCAAATCGAACCCGGTCTTTGATTCCGGTCGCGGCTATCGGGCGATGGACACGGAGCTGACAGCTTGAATCGTTTCATTCTCTTATAGGGAAACCACTACTGCAGTCGCGACTACGGCAACGACTCCAACTCGTACCATTACTCCAACAAGTACGTATTTCCGTCGTTCTTGCAGGGCCGGACACCTGGCTGATCCGTTATGTACGCAGGAACGGCAGTTATTATTATAACAACCCTGACGGAAGCAAATACTACAACGACGGCAAGGGAGGAGCAACGTACACGCCCCCTTCCAACGATGGAAAGAACTGAGATCTCCCACGCGTGTCCCGCGCGAATGATGAACGTGTTTATTTACACAAGTAGTACGGACCCGAGATAGCAAACTGATTTCCTTGGATCTGCATACTGGCGCCGTGCCACATGACCGTCGAAGCGGGGAAGATGTCAAAGAGGATACTTTGAATGTTGCTTTGCCTCGTCCCTTGACCGAAAACTGAAACCTGTGACCCTGATCTGTGGGAAACGGAGAAACACTGTCAGAGATTTCCCTGGCACATTGATTACTTTTTTTTTGCGGGGCGAAAGGAGGAACCGATGGTCGTCCGTCCGTCCGTTCATCTTAGACGCGTGCGTGAATAAAAAGGTATGCGATTGGCTTGAACTAGCCATCGCAACGAGCTTGCAGTAAAGTTCACTAAGAACATTCTGATCCGCACCTTGCCTTTGCCACGTGTTTTATGTCAACGGATATGTTTTTTAGTGAGTCGGGCGTCGATGGAAAAGAAGAAGCACGACACGGTCGCAGTCACAAGCGGTCCCCTCGTTTTTATTTTGTTTTTGGGTTTGGAAAAAAAAAGAATTATCAAATGATATCGATCCTTTTCTTTTCCACTTGCTTCGGCAACTTTGCGGCCCCCGATATGCCGTAAATCCCCAAAGAAAGCGAATCCGGCCCAAAATCTCGCCCTGCACTTCTTCTCCTTCCGCAGCCTAGATCATCTGGTGACTGTTCACACGGGCTTTCGAAGCAGTTTTTCCCTTTCTGTGGCTTGTGGTCATGTTTTAATCCCCCCCGCTGTGTTTGCGTTTTCCGATAAAACAAAATAAAAAAATAATCGAGAGATTTTCGTTTTGGCTTGTTTGTTTGTCAAGATTTCAGATTGATTTCAAATCGGGAAATCGGGAAGGAATTCAAGGTCCGACCTGTGGGAAGAATCCCGATCCTTTGATGATCCAATTTACGGTAAACTGCCTTTCTTGCCGTATCCCACCTCCTCCCACTTATAAGTAAACACTCGGACGGCCGCAATTTCGTTCTCTTCTCCCTCTCTCTCTCTCATTCTGCTGCCGCTGCCCTCCTGTCTCTGCAGAATTTCTTCACAAGTGGGAGAAGGGTCTCGGGAGAGAGAACTAAACTCGGGTTCAGTGCACTGCAACGCAAGAAATTCATCTCACACCAGATTAGATCCGCTTCAATCGCGAGATTCTTTGAGAATCCCCTTCGTCCCCTCCCTTTACGGAATAAAATCCCCGTCTCTCTTTCCGCGCGCTCAGATTTGACTTTTTAACCCTCGTCCCCCATCATTGGCCTTCGCTTTCGCTCCTCTCTCTCTCTCGCTTATTCGCCGGCTCTATGGCTTCCACCCACCAAAATCCTTATCCCTTGCCTCCGCCCCCGCAGACTCAGAACGAATTCAAGCTACCTTCGCTCAAGGATCTAAACTTTCCATACCGTTCTCCTGTCTCCGGCGCTCCCTCTTCTGTTCAGGATCCTCCCGCTCCCTCCGCGAATGCTTCTTCTGCTTCTTCTGAGTATACTTACCAACCCTCCCGACGCGGTTGGAGTCGATCCAGTTCGACCTCGGTCTCAACTCCCTCCGCCGTTCACCAAACCCTTCATTCTCCCCAGCAACCTCAGCATCCTCAGTATCTGTCCCAGCACCAGCAGCAACATCACCAGCCACACCCAAGGCATATACCATATCAATATGGCCCGGACTCCACACATCCAACACCACCACCACCACCGCCGCCGCAATCACACCACTTAAGCGCCGGACCGAGTCCGCGTGACGAGACTCATCAATCCCATAAACGTCCCCGTGCAGCCTCGAAATCGATAAGCACACCTTCCACACATTCTCCGCACGTGAGTTTCTCTCTTGATGTGATTTCCCAGCATAAATCTTAGCAATTGTCTCTTTTCGATTCCAAATCCGCTTGCCCTGATCTAGAATGTCTACCCAAACTACCCACCTCCGCCTCCGTCTCAACATGCCCTCCCCGTCCCGCCTTCATACAATCAACCCTCTCACACACACCCTCCTCCGGGAATTCTTCCGAGGGAGCCTGCCCACCATGCACCCCCACCGTCGTCTTATCAGACGCACCCCGGATATCCTCCCTACCAATCAAATTACCCTTCCCAACAACAGCGACCACCACCACCTCCTCCTCCCTCTCACATTCCTCCCCCCGCGCAATCTCATCACCACCAACCACCTCCGCCGCAGACCCAACAGATGAACCCCCCTGGGTATTCTCAATCTCAGCCTCCGACCCACTGGCCGCCTCTTCAGCCCCCGGCTTCCTCATTGCCCTTACCGCCTGGTCCTCCTCAACAGCAGACCGGTTATCCTGGACCTGCACATCCTACGTCCTTCCCTGGGTCTCATCCCCGGCCCTCCCAGGCGCTGTCCACCCAGAACGAGGGTGCGAACACCCCAATTCACTCCTCCAAGCTGTCGTCCCCAACCGTTGGGACTCGTCAGGCCTTAGTCGCAGAGGTATTTCTTCAATCATTCTCCGTCCCAACAAAGTGTCTGACATTTCAAGAACCGCGCACAGATCACATCGAACTGCAAGGTGCTCTATGAGTTCGCCAGCAAGTATGCTCAGCTACAGGCAAGCCGAGGAGACATCAAGCCAAGCAAGGAGGAAATTGCCGACATGACCCAACGTGCGGCAAGGGTCGCTCAACTACTAAGGGATCTCAAGAAGATCGTGAACCCGAACGCCACTTCTTCCGGCGATGAGAAGGGAGCAGTGAGTGCCACGAGCGACGAGTACAGGGCGCCCAAACGTCCCTGGGAGGAAATTTCCAAGGACCAGCCCGAACCCTCACATACCCCGACGGTAAGCTGTGCCGTCCATTCAATTGTGAAACTCGAGGTATTGACATGGCCCTCTTGCTTCTTATTGCCGTGTCCATGACACCTTTTCTGATTGCCGACGGAATTGTGGCCAATGGTACTCTCTTCCCTCTTTCGGTCACCCTCGCCTACTTGACGTAGGTCACAAACTCCGGACATCAGAGGACCACAAGTCTATCAGATAAATCTGCCGGCCAGCAGACCACCGCTGAGAAGGACATGGAGATCATTAGGAGCAAGAGGGCTTCGTCTACCGGTGGTTCCATCGTAGGTCAACAAAAGACCAAGTACAGGAAACGAAGCGTGAGTTCGCTGTTACCCCGCCCCACCGACCTTTCTTCTTATGGGTACCCGCCACAGAGGGCCTCCCCTCCCGGAAAATGCCACTCGTGCAACATCCGTGAGACTCCCGAGTGGAGGAGGGGCCCGGATGGTGCGAGGACTTTATGTAATGCTTGTGGTTTACGTGAGTCTCAAGTTCCTCCCCCATTTCCCGATGCTTAAACCGCTTCCCCAACGATAGATTACGCCAAGCTTATGAGGAAGAGGTATAAGGAAGACGGTAAACCTGTCGATTTGCAGACCCTCCGTGCATCCACTGCCCAGGCTCGAGGCGGCGCGGCTGGCACCTTGATCGACAATGACACCCCGCCTTCTCCGACTCCAACCAAGAGCAGTGACATGGGCTCTCCTTCTACCATACGCAGCCAAAGACTTTCCATCTCATCTGGTACAGGGTCAACTAACGGCGGTGGCAACGGCAAAGGTAGCCACGTCTATCAGATGTCTATCAGTGGCCCTCCCCCACCATCCCCTTCTGAGCTGCCACTTCCGGGGTACATGCCACCGGAGAACAACTACATTTCTTCAACCTCTTCGCCTGCGTCCAACTTGCCACTTCCTCCTCCGCAGCCTCTGCAACCGCCCTCGTCTTCGTCGGGCCCCCAGATGGCTCTCCATTCCCCGGCATCGAACTTGCCGCCACCCTCTCAGATTCCTGGGCACCACCATCATTATCAGCATCAGTCTCAACATCTGCCTCCTCAGGCGTCTCCGCCCTCACACCCTCACCCGTCATTACCGCCTCCCCCGCCTCACGGGCCACCAGGACATTCCGGCTCGTCCTCTGGTTCAACCGGGGTGATGCCACCCTGGATGCCTAGAGGTGGCTACGGACACGGGGGTGGCTTGGGAGGTATGTATAGAGGTGGACCTGATCGGTGAGAGGTTTTTACCCTTACTCCCCCCCATAATTTCTTCCTCCGTTTTATTAGACAAATTACCCTGTGTACTCTATCCCCTACAAATCGAATACCGAACGCTGTCATCTGCGTTTAAACGAACCCCCGTGCCCTCTTGCCTTTCCCGCTTATGAGCACTTTATCATGTCCTCGCTCCTTTCGCCTTGCTTTTCTCGGTGTTGATCGTATTGTTTTTCCCATGTTCTATCCCTTCATCCCCCTCATCGTCGAATGCGCTTTCAATATGCCCGTACTATACCGATCATCCCGGCCTCTCCCCTATCTCCCGACTGTACAACAAAGAGTATTCCCCGTCATGGCTACCCACCTCTTCTCTTGCACGACATCTACTCGCCATTGTGTTCAACTCCCTGTTTTCCAACCTTCTTGGCTTTTCACTTCGCGTTCTCTCCTTCATGCTTCTGGTTCACTGTACACGTCATACCTCACCATCTGCAATATGCATACACACGCACGCATTCTCTGCACCCCACCAATCAAGATGCATACGGTTATCGCCCGGCCCTGCATGGGCACGAACTCACCTGACCTCCAACTACTGTGTACGTCCGTTGTTCTGGTGCTTCGCTTCGCACCCCAGATCGGCCGCGTGCCTTATCAAAGCTTTCTATGTCCTGTGGTGCGGATGGCCTAAATGCCCAAAACGTGATTCCATAAGTCATGAATAGTTTGGTCTGTTGTTTGGGACTTTACCCACAGAGGAAGGAAGGGGTTGAAATGAAGTGAATGGGAGTGCTAGTGGTCTTCCTTTCGTAAGAGCATTGATACACACCGTGAGTAAGAGCACGTCCTACGGCCTAGTGCCCGGCGGTACTTATCTTTCGGGAGCTCAGTACACCCTTCTCGCACTCACTTTCCGAGCCGTACGCTTGGTGTTAGGAATTTAAATCCCTCTGTTCACTCGCGCATTCGATGTGCGATATGATATTCCTCGTCAACCTCAATTTGGTTCCGTGGACGCATTTTTTCTACCCCCGTATACTCTGGCCACACCTTAGGGCTTCAGGAACGCACACGGACGTGCGGACGCATGGAAGTGGATAAGTGCCGTAACGATAGCAAGATGTATTGAAAGAGATCCGCTCGAAAATTTGAGAGTGAACCACGAGACTTTCGTGATGGAGCCAATCTGGACGTCTGGACGTCTACCCAGGCTATTTTTTGTCACAACACGACGTGGATTACGGTCACAGGGCTCCACGATATAACCGCCAGGTTGGAGGCACAGTGACGAGATATAGTAGGGATCAAGGGGGGGAATATAGTCAAGCCAATCACGACTCGTCAACGCGAGAATTCCGTATCCCCCCTTCTCCGGAAAGGTAATCCGAGCAGCGGAGATCGGAAAATGAGACAGGTGGATGGGAACCCGAAGCAGACGGGTAGTAGAACGGTAGTGGAGAATGGGAAATGAGGTAGGAGGTCCTTTTTTTCCCTCACTTCGTCAGGATCAAACTTGATAAGTTTGCCCCAGGTCTTACCCCCTGAAACTTCGGAGCACGCGCGTCCTTGTTCATTCACCGAACTCATACAATTCTTCGGTAACAATGAGGGCGGCTCTCAGGAACACGAGTCTATGGTGCGTCTGGCCTGGGCCCCTCTCAGGTTGATACGCTGCTCACGCTTCTGTTCTTTGTCCTACCAATGGCCGCGTGATGGGTGACCGTGAACACTGACGAACACTCACCCTCGAAGCGTTGCTGTTTTGTTTCACATCTGTGAAACGTCTTACCCAGCCTGGTGGACTGCGAATGCTGTAATGATTAAAGGGTAGCGAACTTCCGACCTCGTGCTGTCTATTCGGATGTTCCAGAGCTAGTCTTCTACCGGTCAATGAACATCCAAGACCCTCCTAGTTTCGAGGATAGAACAAATATTGCAACCTCCAAGGCGTTGTGTGTTCACAGTATTCGGATATTTCGAAGCCAAGGCGCACATGATCCGTCGAACCCAATGTCACGCCCCAGCCTGCCCATCTGAGTTCGAACGAGATCACTGAGCATGCGCGACCGACTTCTTGGAAATTGCATCCGGGCAGGCACTGCACGATCCAGCAGACGTTTCCGCCTGCGCCATATGTTATTCATTAGAGTTCTAGAACCCGCGGTGAGTGCAGGTGATTCTGTGAGATAGACGTTGATGATCAAAGTGCCGTCCCCCCCACCTCCCGCGCCTGGTTGGCACCGCGAGTTTCCTCATGTTTTTTCGTTGACCCCCTCGCTCTGACCCGGTTTGTAGGCTTTGAATTACAGGAGACGCTAATCGAATCGGCTTCCGGCGTCTGGGTTATATGGATGAAAGGGAGAAAAGAACAAAAGAACTACCAATCGGGACTTTTTGCTCGTCATGCAGATGGTAACGTTAACCCAGTCCCCAAGCACCTGGGCCCTTCTCTCGCGCGCAATTGGCGTTTCTGAAGCCTCAGATGTTACTTCTATCAGATAGGCTTGCCGTCCCGTATCTGGTCATCGTACATTTCTGCATCTTACATCCAGCCGCACGGGTGTGGATGCCGCGCATCCTTGGATTGTTGGAATTTTTTGAGAAGGTTTTGAGAAGGGGGAGACGGAGGAGACGGTAGATCTGCATCTCTTTCAGAAAAACCCCAATACACCGGCATAGCGCGGACAGCCACACTAGCTCACTTACCCGTCGTCTTCTTTCTATCCAGTTATTTCTACTGTTGACAGCCCTGAATGTTGGGACGGGAGATTGACCTAGAGTACGGAACCACGCGCTTACTTATCCTGTGGTTACTTCCGTGGTGGGGAGCGTGGTCCTTGTCCGTGATTTCCCCACCTGTACGTTCGCGCCCCACCATCACCGAGATGGTTGAATGGTATGATACAAATCCAACAGTTGTGCGATGACGAAATGTAACTCAAATAACAAAAAACAAGAAGCAGAAGTTGGTGAATATAAACACCGACGGGGAGGGCGGGCGATTGATTATACGCCGAGACCTCCTCACCCAGTGGTCTCCGGATATTTGTTTGAAATTCCCTTTCGGGTTCCTAGGTCGTATGCGGTGTGCGGGGGTTCCTCGCAACAGCGCCATCTCCGGCCGCGCGAGGGAGCAATGAAAACAAGGACAACAAAAAAAAAGAACGAGTAAGGTAAGACGTCCCATCATTTTCTGGAGGAATTGATCGACGCCGGCTGTCCAAGGTCGGCGAGGGGCTGTCTGACAACGCCTCTCCCCTCGCCGCTCTCTTTCCCCTCGCATGAGCTCGCACCTCACAAATGACAAGAACGTCCCCAATCTACGGTAAGTCCCCGAAGCGTCTATCGGGCAGGAGGGCGTGCGCTCATACGGCCACCAACAACTGGTCCACTTCTTCGTTCCTCCGGAGGGCGTCTGTTTAGAAATTCCCAAAGGTTCTGTCGCGATCATTCGCTGCGATCCCATCTCACGGTCTCGGCCCGGGATTGCGGTCCGAACGGCAGTCCCGTCGTCTTCGGACTTGACTTGTTCCTGCATTCCATGGCTTCCCCTCCCTGTCCCCGAGATGAGGAGAGAAAAATATCTTGTCCGTCCTGGTGGTCGTACTTTGATATAATATTACACCCAACTCGAACTTCTTCAGATCCTGATATCCCCTCACCCATCTGATATGACCTTCAAAAACGGCATGCCGTACCCCGCTTACTCAGTTTGGTGCCCCCCGAAGCGCACTTCCTCCGGAAATTGACGTGATATCCGAGATCAGCGAAAGGGACATAACCTTATTCCACGCACGCGATGTTGCCGGATCCACAAAATACGTACAAATTCTCTTTCAGACTCACACATCCTGCGACGTGATGCATGTTTGTAGCATCGTGTCACTTCACAATCCAACCAAACGTCCCTCTCAGAAAGTTTAAGTCAAAACCTCTGTTTGGGAAAAAACTGCGCACGAGTAAAGAAACGAGATCGGATCTTTCCCTCCTCTTTATCTCCAACTTCCCTCCCCCCCACCCGAATTCTACAGACTCGGAGGAACCTTTCAGATCAGAGCCATTCGACCGTCTGAAACCGATCGGATTGCGTTAGAACATCAGAGCTTCACAGAAGAAGGGCCTCAATCCAGGTCGTGAAGACGTGAAACTCACAGCGGGTGGTTTGGATGAGACATCATACGTCACGCGGTTAATCCCAGCGACTTCGTTCGTGATGCGGGAGGATATTTTCCGAAGCACATCAGGTGGGAAAACATACCTACCCAAGAGGGAAAGATTCCGGGTCAAAACGCAAAGCACAAAGGGATCAACAAGTTAGGCAAGCGACCACGGACGAAAATTCCATGGCCGAGACGCCTGGCGCACCATCTCCCCTTGGTGCATGAAACTGGGGAGGGAAATTCCCGAACAGGGTAGCACGGCGAACTCACCAGTCTGCGGTCATGAAATCCTCTGTTTGAACTGCACGTAATGCGATAACCTGACCGTAACATCTGGTCAGGGATACCCTCACGACAAAACCTGTCATGAGAAACGAGGGCACTTGCCTGTTCGTATGTCCTCTTGTCCCCCATGACACCAACGGCTCGAACGGGCAATAGCACAGCAAAGGCCTGACTGATCTGATTGTATAGTCCAGCCTTCCTGATTTCCTCGATGTAGATGGAATCCGCCTGCTGAAGGATCCGGACCTGCTCCCGAGTCACAGGCCCGAGGATGCGGATAGCCAAACCAGGTCCTGGGAATGGATGCCGTTGAACTAACGGAGCGGGGATATTCAACAGGCGACCCAGCGCCCTGACTTCGTCTGTAAAAACAAAACAAAAAACGGAAATTAAACTCCAGCCGATGCCTCCACTGATCGGATGATATCGCCAACAAACGAACCCTTGAACAATTCTCTCAGTGGTTCGATGAGTTTCAGTTTCATGTCCTTCAACAATCCCCCTACGTTGTGGTGCGTCTTGATCGTCGCGCTCGGCCCTTTGAAGCTGATGCTCTCAATAACGTCTGGGTAGAGCGTCCCCTGGAGCAACCACTCGATTTTCCCTTTCTTATCTTCCCCTTCGGCCTCGGCCTTCTCAGCTTCAGCCTCCAACTTGGCTGCTTCCTCCTCGAAAACGTGGATGAACGTATTCCCGATTATTTTCCTCTTTTGTTCCGGATCCTCGACATCTTCAAGACGCTTAAGGAACAGGTCGGAGACATCGACGACTGTAAGGTTGACCCCCAAGTTTTGACGCAACATCTGATCAACCTGAGCGGCCTCGTTTAGACGGAGGACACCGTTGTCCACCATAATGGCGTGGAAACTTCAAGACCGGCGTTTACGACGTTCAGCACAGATAGGAGACCGCGTGGCCATGTGAGAATGTCCTTACCGATCCCCGATGGCCTCGTGCATGAGTTTGGCGGCCACAGTGCTGTCGACACCACCACTGACTGCACCAATCACTCGTCCCTGAGACCCACAGATCTCACGAATGCGCGCGATTTCCTTGCCGATGAACTCCTCCTGGTGATGAAGCCGGCAAACGTCAGTGGCGGTTGCATTACGCCCAGGATACCTTGTCACTGACCATAGTCCACTGCGCAGAACAGTGGCAGATGTCGAGAACAAACTTTCCAATGACTTCTCGTCCGCGTGG
>Ga0307514_10005368_pt1 | contig 11478 bp, 13 predicted proteins | sample 16_EM_MG_FD_203088 | JGI IMG/M metagenome (GOLD analysis project Ga0307514, IMG submission 203088) | Populus trichocarpa ectomycorrhiza microbial communities from riparian zone in the Pacific Northwest, United States - 16_EM | ecosystem: Host-associated > Plants > Roots > Unclassified | place... | reverse complement strand
CCCATGTTAAACTAAAAACAAAGAATGAAATCATTTATAACCCTGAGAGGTGCAACTCAATTGGTCAGAGTTCTGAGTTTGCTTCTTAGAGATCACTTCGAGTATCACAAATCTCAAGGCCACTAGAGACTTACATGGTCGTTAACTTCAGGCCCCATATAATTAGTCGAGATGCGCGCAAGTTAGCCCGGACACCCACGTTAATATAAAAAAAATCATTTATTTTAGATACAGCAATGATTTTAGGTGTCACAATCGCCCTCTCCAATTTTCCAATTTCTAAACTAACTATTTTCTAATTTTAACAAGTCTTATGATAAAATCAATTTTTTCACAATTCATTTCTCAATCGTTTAAATCTCAATACCAACATACAATATTCAAACCAACTCAATAATTACCGGAAATCTTTCAAGTGTCTAATTAGATTGAAAATTAAACTCAGTTTTGTTGGATGAAAATTAATTCAAAAGTGCTGTTTTTTTCCCCGAAGGATAAATCCTATAACGCCTTTAGAACATAAAGTAAAAGAAATAATACCAACGTTGATAATAAATATAGTGTAAGTTAGTCTTAGTGACTGTTTGTTTACACAGTAACTTTTGTTTTTAAAGCAAACTGTACATATTTGAATGTTTGGAAATATTAAAACACATTTTACTATTTTACTATTCACGTGTGATTCATATAAAATTTGTTTAAATTGCATGTCTGCGGAAAGCAGCTGAGAGCTACTTCCCCGCATCCTATGGATAGTGGAGAGTTCCACTATTCCGGCCAGACTGAGTCCGGTCTAAAGTTAAATGCATTGAATCAGGTCCGACTCAGTTAAAAAAAATTTAATTTTAATTTTAATTTTTAATTGTGTTTTATTCGAAAAATTAGAAGGAGATCGCTTGATGACATAACATTTGCAGAATTTGATCACAATCCCAATTTTGTTCTTGATGATATTTTACCTGATGTTGTTGCGCGCTTAAGAAACCAAGGAAACTGTAGTTCTTGTCGGATGAATTTCATACGTGATGAAATTATAGATAGTTTAATGGAACAATAAAAAAATATTTGATTTAAGTATTATTTATTTCATGATGTAATAGCAGTAGTTAAATCTACAATATTTAAATTAAAAACCATCAATACATATATATATATATATATATATATATATATTTTATAATCTCAATTTGAAAAACATTCTTTTAACCAAACACATTAAACTACTTTTTGTTAAACCTTAATTTCAACCACAGTTTTAACCAAACATATATAAATACCAAACCAACCTCAACCAAAAATATTTTTTGTAAAATAATTTTTTTCAAACCACAATTACAAAAGCTACCATAATATCAAACACAAATTTATTAATTTTTGCCCAACCATTGATTTAGGACCCGCACACCCTACCCCATGTTAAGTTATGTATATATATAAAAAAATCAATTTGAAGTTAATTCAGTTTAATTGGTTGAGCAGGGAAGTCAACATTCAATTTATTAAGAAGGTGTTTGAGAATGTAATAATAGTTATTTTTTAAAGTAATTTTTACTTGGAAATACTTTAAAATAATATATATTTTAATTTTTAAAAATTATTTTTAATATTAATATATCAAAATAATATGAAAATACCAAAAAATATTAATTTGAAGTAAATAAATTTTTTTTTTATTTTTTTTAAAAGTATTTTTGAAACACAAAAACAAACATGATATTAACCTATTCAAAATCAAATCTAACTTTTCTTTCTTATTTTTTTAAATAATTTTATTTTATTTTTTTAATTATTTTTATTAATATATATTAACCCGAATTAACTTATATAATTTATTATACGAGCTCTATGTTACATCGATCTTGTTTAATAACTTATATAAATAACTAAAAATAAGTAAGATGTTGATATCTCTATAATTTTATAAAACTAGTTATTCAAAGAAATTTATAAAAGTACTTAGAAAAAATTAATCTAATGTTACAAAAATCTTCTATTTTATATATATTTTTCATAATCTTCTAATTTATAAAATAAAAATTGATAAAAAATTTTAAATCATATAAATATATATTTTAAAATCAAAAGTTTTTCTTTTTTCTTGACTTGTTGAGTAAGAAACTGTTTGATATTGTGGTATACATTATTTTTTAAAGTATTTTTTATTTTAAAAAATATCAAAATAATATATATAATTTTTAAAATTTATTTTAATAACCATTTAAAATATAAAAAAAATATTATTTTAAAATAAAAAATAAAAAATTTAACTTTTTTTTAAAATAAAAAACAAATAAATTATAAGACTACAAGGAAGAAACCAACACCTGAAAGCAAACAACTATTCTTTTTCACTGATACCTCTCTATCTGTCTAGCAACCCAGGGTTTCAAAATCCCCAATTTTGAAGCTCTCGAATTCGAATCAAATCCATTAAATTGACGCAAACTAAGTTCGATTAACGAGCTAGTGTTTCTGAAATTTCTATCAATGGCGACAACTATGGTTAGCTCCGCTGGTGGACTGTTAGCTATGCTTAATGAGAGCCATCCTTTGTTAAAACAACACGCACTTTACAATCTCAACAACTTAGTTGATCAATTTTGGCCTGAGATCTCAACTAGTGTGCCTATAATGTAAGTCTTTCTTTTATAGATTGAATCTTTCTTGGGTTTTGTTTGGTTAGGTTTAATGGTTCTTCTTCTTTTAAATTGATTTTGATCATTTTTTTAATAGGATCTTGAATGAATAAGAGTGTTTTATGTTGAAAATTAGTTAAATTGATGTGTTTTGTGAGTACTTGTGTGTTAATTTAGTTGAAAAGTTTGAATTTTTGGGTTCTTTTGGTGAATTCAGTGATTCTTGAGTAAAGAAGGGTTTTTGTCGGTCGTTTAGGAGATGGGGTTTTAGTGTTGGGACTTGGGTGATTAGGATTTGGGGTTTACGAGATTGAGGGGATTTGAAGTTTTGTTATTTGTTGGTATTGACTTGAGTTCTGAAGTAACTTTCCCTTGTTTTTTACTTGTAATGTGATTTTGGATATTAATTTGCAATGTGATTCTGGATATTAATTTTCCGCTTTCCTTCGTTGTTGTTATCCAGAGAGAGTTTGTATGAAGATGATGAGTTTGATCTGCATCAGAGACAACTTGCTGCATTGCTTGTTTCTAAGGTATGATATTTCACCATATTTCACATTACTAGGTTTAAAAAACAATTACTATTCTTTTTTTTTAATCTTATTCCTTCTCCATCAGTCCTTCTCCTCCTGTATCATATGGTGAAAGAAGAGGGAAAAGGTAGAGAATGGAGTGTAGAAGTTAACAATGTCAAACTATCCAAAGTCTACTTTCTTATCTGTAAATCTTTTAAGAAGTTGTATCGTTGCCAAAGTTTCAGCGAATGTACTATTAGGACTGAGAAATAATTTAGTTTAGTGTAGCAAAAGTTTCAGTGAAAGTTTTTCTTTTGTTCTCTTGATAGGAAAAAGTTACTACTCATAGAAGAACTCTCCTTAGTTAATGCACGAGAGATAAGATGTTATGGGTGAGAAATGAGATGTGCAGTTGGGTTGAATTCGGTTGGTTAACATAATCCATAGAATTGTGAAACCCTTGTTTGTAACTGTTTAAAGAAGGCAATTTTGAGTCTTGGGCCATTGACCACCTTTGTCTTGTATTAAAATGGATTTTACTGTTTCTTCTTCAGGTTTTCTATTATTTGGGTGAACTTAATGACTCACTGTCTTATGCCCTTGGAGCTGGATCCCTCTTTGATGTTTCAGAGGATTCTGACTATGTTCATACACTTCTTGGTACGCTTGCTCATAAAATTGCATTATTTTTGGTTCCTACAAACCTGTCAAATTACTGTAAAGACAACAAATTTTAGCGTGCCCCACAATTACCTTTAAAAGGTAAACTGGTGGGATAATATTAATATATGAATTCATCATAGCTTGCATGAAATGGTCAACACCATTTGGTTATACAAGCTTCAATTGTTTTAGGATAAGTGTTTTAAGGATGTTTGAGAATGGTTTCCTGGTTTACTTATATTTTATCTCTGTTCCTATCTTCAGCTAAAGCTATAGATGAGTATGCTAGCCTAAAGTCTAAGGCAGCTGAATCAAATGCTGATGGAGCAGATGTGGACCCAAGGTTAGAGGCAATTGTGGAGAGACTGCTGGACAAGTAAGTAACATAAATTCTTTTATTTGATGTATCTTTGCTCTGCTTCTATCTATCTTACTGTTCTGTCATTAGGTGCATCATGGATGGAAAGTACCAACAAGCTATGGGAATTGCAATTGAATGCCGTAGATTGGATAAACTCGAGGAAGCTATCATGAAGAGTGATAATGTGCAGGGAACTCTTTCCTATTGCATTAATGTTTCTCATTCATATGTTAACCGTAGAGAGTATCGGCAAGAGGTTGGTTTGTTTGCTAGCTTTTCAATTAGTATCTATGTTATTGCTATTGCATGGAAGTGATCATGCTCGAGCCTGTTCAACATTGCATATAACTTGCTGTATGTATTTGTTTGTTGTTTGTTGTTTGTCTACTATTACAGCTAATAACATTTTCTTTGGTTGGATAGGAGGGGATTCATAATGAATTTTATAGCGTTCTCTATCTTCTTTACTTTTTCCTGTGCATTGAGCAATGCTTATATTCTTTATTTTGTCTATGGGCCTTGATACATGAATCATGAATGGCAATGCAACTGTTTTTCTGTAAAATATTGGATACTTTCCAGGAATTAACTCTCTGTCTGTCTGTGAGTGTGTGTTTGTGCATCACCTTGTCCTGTTCCTTTATTTTCTCTGTTCACATGTTCATACTGCATGCCATGCTGTCTAATCTCTGGTTAGTTATGGATGTAGTAATCGATTTCTAGATTTTATTGCTGTTTTCTTGTTTTTATTAATGATTATTCCATCTGAAAAGTTGTTGAATGATTTATTTTTCTTGAAGGAGACTTGTGATACAAGTTGATGACCTGTTTATTATTTTCCCCTTTTCTGCAGGTCCTCCAGCTTCTTGTTAAAGTATATCAAAAGCTGCCTTCTCCTGATTATTTGAGCATTTGTCAGTGTTTGATGTTCTTGGATGAGCCTGAAGGTGTAGCTAGCATATTAGAAAAACTTCTACGCTCAGGAAATAAGGATGAAGCTTTGTTGGCATTTCAAATAGCTTTTGATCTTGTGGAGAACGAGCACCAGGCTTTTCTTCTAAATGTTAGAGACCGTCTTTCACCTCCAAAGTCTCAAGTTTCAGAGCCAGCACTGCCAAAATCCACAGCTCCAGATTCATCTCAAAATGAAAATTCTAGTGCTCCAGAAGATGTTCAAATGACAGAAGGAACTTCATCTTCTACAGTGCATGAAATAGATCCAAGTGAAGCAGTGTATGCTGAGAGGCTGACAAAAATCAAAGGAATTTTGTCTGGGGAGACATCTATACAGCTGACTCTGCAATTCCTATATAGTCATAATAAGTAATTTTAAAACAGTCTTGAACTTTTTTTTGCATTATTTTAGATTCATGTATGTCTTTATTACTAATAATGCTTGTTATTTGCTTCTAGGTCGGACCTCCTTATACTGAAGACAATTAAGCAATCAGTTGAGATGAGAAATAGTGTCTGCCACAGTGCAACTATTTATGCTAATGCAATTATGCATGCTGGAACAACTGTGGATACATTTCTCAGGGAAAATCTAGTGAGTCACACATCTTTGTTTTATCTTTTCTTCATTTTGCCCCCTTGGTTTATACATGTTTCTATTCATGGATTTATGTGCATATTTATAATTTATGCTCAACCATTTTTGGCTTTTATCTCATTTCAGGATTGGTTGAGTAGGGCCACAAATTGGGCCAAATTTAGTGCAACAGCAGGTCTTGGTGTCATCCATAGAGGCCACTTGCAGCAGGGCAGGTCACTGATGGCCCCTTATTTGCCTCAAGGTGGTGCTGGTGGCGGAGGTAGTCCATACTCAGAAGGTGGTGCCCTCTATGCTCTGGGACTCATTCATGCCAACCATGGCGAGGGCATAAAACAATTCCTTCGTGAAAGCTTACGTAGCACCAGTGTGGAGGTGCACTTACTGTTCTGATTTTTTTGTGGCTTTCTATCAGAATCGAGATGTTTAGTTAGTTATGGAATTCACACTGGAATGTTGTTGGTAGGTTATTCAACATGGTGCATGTTTAGGTCTTGGTTTGGCAGCTCTTGGAACAGCCGACGAAGATATCTTTGATGACATTAAAAGTGCATTGTATACTGATAGCGCTGTTGCTGGTGAAGCTGCTGGTATCAGTATGGGTTTGCTTATGGTTGGGACTGCAAGTGAGAAAACTAGTGAGATGCTTGCATATGCGCATGATACCCAACACGAGAAAATCATCAGGTTAATACGGTTTCATTTTCGGATATTGGCTGAGCCATCAGCTTTTATATTTAACTCTGTTGTTTATAAAATTCTCCATATGCTGTAGGGGATTAGCATTGGGGATAGCCCTTACAGTTTATGGAAGAGAAGAAGAAGCAGACACGCTAATCGAGCAGATGACTCGTGATCAAGATCCTATACTTCGTTATGGTGGCATGTATGCCTTGGCATTGGCCTACAGTGGAACAGCAAACAACAAGGCTATTCGCCAGTTGCTGCACTTTGCTGTATCAGATGTGAGTGATGATGTCAGGAGGACTGCTGTTCTTGCACTTGGATTTGTCTTGTACTCCGAGCCAGAGCAGGTAGGTTCGTACTAGTGTTTTTATTTTTGTTTTTGCACTCCAAGCCCCTATAGTTGTTATCGCTGTTCTCTTTTCAATATAATTGCTTGACATTGTCTCAGATTAAAATCATCTGTTGATGTTTTCAAGCTCTTGCTTGATTCTTTGTAGTTCACTCTTTTATGTTTCATGACAGAAACACATGTATGTGTGTTTATATTCTGTCTTCTCAATTGTGCTAAATTTTTCTGAACTGTGAAACTGCAGACTCCTCGAATTGTGTCCTTGCTTTCAGAGTCTTATAATCCACATGTACGATATGGTGCTGCTCTTGCAGTTGGCATCTCCTGTGCAGGCACTGGCTTGAGTGAGGCTATATCATTGCTAGAACCTTTGACGTCAGATGTTGTTGATTTTGTTCGTCAAGGTGCTCTCATTGCAATGGCTATGGTCATGGTCCAGATGAATGAAGCCAGTGATTCTCGTGTTGGAACATTCGGGTATTGCACTATAAAGATGTATTTTCCATCTGTTTTACTTAACAATGACTAACATTTAGTGCACATTGTTGTCACCCTGCCTTTTCTTTTACAAAGTCTGATCTCGTTTCTGTGCACCTGTTATGGTAGACGGCAATTGGAAAAGATAATTCTAGATAAGCATGAAGACACAATGAGCAAGATGGGAGCAATCCTTGCTTCCGGAATACTTGATGCTGGTGGTAGGAATGTGACTATAAGATTGCTTTCTAAGACAAAGCATGATAAAATCACTGCTGTTGTTGGCCTTGCTGTTTTTAGCCAATTTTGGTACTGGTATCCACTTATCTATTTCATAAGCTTGGCATTCTCACCCACAGCTTTTATTGGCCTCAACTATGACTTGAAAGTTCCAAAATTTGAGTTTGTATCAAATGCAAAGCCATCTCTGTTTGAGTATCCAAAACCAACCACTGTGCCTACCACAACATCTGCTGTGAAACTTCCTGCCGCAGTTCTGTCAACATCGGCGAAGGCCAAAGCTAGGGCCAAGAAAGAAGCAGATCAGAAAGCTACTGCTGAAAAGGCAGCTGGAGTGGAGTCTTCACCTGCTTCAACTAGTGCTGGAAAAGGAAAAGCGCCCAGTGAGAAGGATGGGGATGCTATGCAGGTAAATATCAATGATTGATGTTTACAAATTGCCTTTTCACTTAGTATGGAAAAACAGGACTGCTAAAATGTACAAGTCCATTGTCATGTTATTCTGATGCATTCTTCAGTTTCTTAAGATTGTCATATCACCATCAGACAATTATTTTGCATGTTTTGACAGGTTGATGGACAACCAGAGAAGAAAGCAGAGCCTGAGCCTTCTCATGAAATTTTGACGAACCCAGCCAGGGTTGTTCCTGCCCAGGAGAAATTTATTAAATTTATGGAAGACAGCAGATATGTGCCAGTGAAGTCAGCACCTTCAGGGTTTGTTCTCTTGAGAGACCTGCAACCAACTGAACCTGAGGTGCTTTCTCTTACAGATACACCATCATCTGCAGCATCACCAGCTAGTGGTTCAACCACAGGACAGCAAAGTTCAGCATCAGCCATGGCCGTTGACGAGGAACCCCAGCCTCCACAGCCTTTTGAGTACACCTCATAATTCTGGTCATTGCATGTGTGATTTCCCCATGGCTTTAGCTTCCAAAATTCTGGCACTCCAAGTGAATGGAGGAACCCTAGTGTGTTTGAGCAACCACTTCTGCTATTCTGAATGATTATGGCGAAACAGGAGTTGGCCAGCATTTTGAGGTTTCCTGAGATTTAAGCTCCTATTGTGGTCTTTGCTCAGTATTTTCGGTCTATAAACTGTTTCATTTCATATTTATATTTCCAAGTTTTTAGGGGCTGGGGAAGGAGGATGTGGCAATTGGACTGCTCTAGGAAGATTTCAATGTATAATTCTCCCCTTCCAATAAACAAGAATTTGTTCTGCCAGAATCTTTACACTGAACAAAGTCCCAAGTGTCGTCGAGGACCAGTTGCTGTGTCTTTATGTGTGGTTCTCCAATCTTTGAAGTGAAAACTGTAGATCATGCTGTTTCTTCCATTTATTTACGAGTTTAAAATGACTAGGGCCATCTTCCCTGCTTTCAGTGGAAATTATATTTGATCTTAGTGTTGTGGCCTGGCATCGTTTTTTTTTTTTTTAATTCTTTTTTCAGTGGAAATTATATTTGACCCTAGAACCTTCCTTCGGTACATTTCAAAGCGGTTCAGCCTACTTTTTGTTTGCAACTCGTGATTGGAAATGTGTTTTCTTTTCTTGAATAAGCTCATCCAAAAAGGGGGAAAAAGACACATCACTTGTATCATGTGAACCCTAAAGCTCTTTTTATGAATTCTTCAATTTCATGTAGGCATCAATTGACGTTTCTTAGTCTTCAGAAGATGGTTTGGAGACATAATGGATTCTCTAAATTGACCTTTATATGTTTTGGGTCGGTAAATTTTTTTCACATAAAAAAATTTACAAGAAATTTTTTTAATTATTAACTCAACATTTAATATAAAGGTTTAACATAATAGATCAAGTATTATGTCAATAAAACACTAAAAAAAATCTTTAGCAGTAATTAAAAACTAAATCGGGAAGTTAAAAAATAAATGATCATGCGTAATAAAGAGAAGCCCTTTAATTTTGTTAACTTAATTATATGATACTACTCATTTTTTTTTTTAATAAGAAGAACAATAATTTAAATTTGATCGTAACAAAATAATTTGTTAGCAAAAATCTTCCTCTTCCTATTAATATCTTTAATTTAAAAAAGAATATAACAATTTTTCTATATTATTTATTTAATGAAAATGAAAATCATCTAGAAGACATGCAAATTTTTTTAAGATGATTTAAAATAGGATAAAAAAGATATTAAAGTGATTTTTTTAAAAAACTTATACCATAATATTTTTTCTTTAAACAACATTCTCTCATCATTCCAAAAGCAAATTTCAATTATAAGAAAATAACAACCTAACAACTTAATAATTTTGATGCGAGTGTATCAAAAAATATGATAATAATACAACACTAAGTGTTATCTTGGGAAACTCTTTGAAAATATCATTAAACCCATCTCAACTGGTATTCTTAAAACCTTCTGACCTGAATCCTTGCCTAAGCTGAGTTTTCAAATTAAACCATGTTGGGATTGACTTGATGTGACACAATAAAAAAATTTAAAATGATATTTTTTTTAATATTAAGGTGAAGACACATCAATTCGATTTGGGTTAACCTATCAAATCCGTAACCCAGATCGTAAATTCGACTAAGTTCAATAAGTTTGTTTTTTTTGAAACTATTTTTTATTTAATTATTTAGTAACAAAAATCGATGAAAGCAGTAAAGCAACCAAATAATGTTTTTTAATTATGACAGGTTGTAAGAAAAAGAACAATTATTTAAGAACAAAGTAAAAATTAAATGGAATAACATCTAAAAAAACATTCTTAATTAATATTAGAATTTAAAAGATTAGACACACACACACACACTAAATAACTTAATTTGTAAGAAACTAAATAAAAAAAAACCTAGACAAGCTGACATGCGTGGCCCAATGCATTTGCGCCTTTAAAAATAAGTATAGGCTTGTGGGTTTACCCGCCCAGATTTGCACGCTTAAGCTATTTTTTTTCCTTTCTAAAATGGGCGAATGATGTGTTGTGCATTTTTTTTTTTTTAAAAAAATAACAGGCGACGCATTGTCTGTTGCTCAGAATCTGGCTACTACAGATGTGGCTAGAAAATCAAGTTATGCTATTTTTTACCCCAAAATTAGATTTTCAACCTCTCTTCACCTAAAAACTCATGAAAAACACTCCTAAAACCTCAAGAAACTAACCCTCCAACTAAAAAAATACTCAATTTTGTTTAAAACACAAAATCAAATCGAAAAAAACTCTCTCAATCCTGATCTACTTTTTCAGGTGACATGGAAGCCTAAAAAAACCTCAATGACACTCCTCTTGTCAAGAGAAATACTTTGACATCAAATTTGACTATTTTTGTGCATGGAATCCAAACAACCAACTCTTTCTCTTTCCTTCGTTATAATCCAACAACTCTCTTTCAAATCTAATAACTAAAATGTGAATAAAATAAAGTCTGAGATGAAATCGTATAATTTTTAAACTAAAGGAACCAAAAATGATTTTGGGTCAAAATCCTAAGCCTAAAAGCATTGACACAATATATCACCATCACTTTATCATGGACACTGCTTCTCAAACAAAAAGAGCTCACCACAACAATTTTACCGTCACTACAAAAGACTTCTTGACATCACTTAAAGAAGTCGCATGTGCTTTCAAAGTAATGACTCGGAAAGTAAACTAAACAAACTATTATGAAGTTGACATCTCATATTAATATTTAATCAATTAATTTAATCTAATTCAAAAACCCAAATTTAACAAATAAAACAAATAAAAAGACTCGAGATAACCCGAGTTATTGTTAAAATTAGTGAAAAATCCTATAAAAAGCAAAATAATAATAATAATAATAATAATAATAATGGAGCCTAATATACAATTGAATAAATGTTAAGGAAAGAGGTTGAAAAAAAACACGAGCCTTAAAAAAGAAAAGAAAAAACCAAGCAAACCTGGGACAAATCTCCTAAACTTGAGTTAATATTCCAAATTCGCAACCCATAAAATCCTGACTTAGGTTCAATAAAAAAGATCAATTCCCA
>Ga0307514_10005366_pt1 | contig 11483 bp, 9 predicted proteins | sample 16_EM_MG_FD_203088 | JGI IMG/M metagenome (GOLD analysis project Ga0307514, IMG submission 203088) | Populus trichocarpa ectomycorrhiza microbial communities from riparian zone in the Pacific Northwest, United States - 16_EM | ecosystem: Host-associated > Plants > Roots > Unclassified | place... | reverse complement strand
TTTCTTTCTAATGGTTATCTTTACCAGTGCATACTGATTAAGGAATGAAAGTCTCAAGTTTCTGTTATGAACAGCAGAGAGTAATATTCCAATTCCTAATGCATGGTTAAGAAGACTGGTAGAGTGGCATTGCTGTTTACCATTTTGATAGCTGGGGAGAATGGGAAACATGGTGTACATTTTGCATTTATTTTTACTCTAGTAATTAATAAAGTTGTTGGAATAGTATCCTTGAACTTTGATAGCAACTTCAATCACACGTGTAACCCCACATTTTTTCAATTCAACTTTTATTATTCAAGTAATTTAAAAGCAGCAGGCAAAAACATGATGGGATTGCTCGTGGGGTGAAGTGAATTCAGAGGTAAATATAGAGAAATTACTGAAGTTGGACGAAAGTCCAACAAGTGAATCTTCTTGAGCATATATTCTCAAGTTGCTTGTCAGTAGAGATGATGGCATTGTCACAGGATAGGTCAATGTATTCAGGGGAATAGCTTTTGAGCAAGGATAGGTCAATCTGTGAGATAGCTTTTGAGCCTCTAGCTTGAACTCTAAGAACACATCCAAATTGCATCCAGAGGAATCATAGTTGCAAGAATGGGGCAAAAGGGAGAAATTTTGTATTTTTTTCTTTCTAAGAAACAAGGTACTTGTGTAAGGAGTGTCCGATGATTGGCATTACACTGATTAGAAACAAGAGATGTACAATGCCAGCTCTGCCTGCAAAAGTGTTAAACAAAATGCATTGCAAATAATAATATAGGTTTCTCAGTGTCATTTCTTTTCTCTTAGCTCAGCAATAGGAACGTAGACAACAGATTCGTCTAGCGGACGGATTTTGGAAGACTTCCTAGCTTTGCCAGTTTGTAGTTTCACCAGTTTCTGCTTCAGATTCTCTACTCTCGTCTTTGCTCTACAAAGTTTCTCCATATCAGATTCAGCAGCTGCTGAAATACGATTACCCTTTTTCTTTACTCCCTTTGTTTTTGCTTTTAACAGCTTCTTCAAGCTCAGATCATCATTGTGCTCAACATTCATCTGACAGTGATAAATGCTAACAAGCGTGAGGACACAATGAAATAATAATTCCATGTCTAAATATTGGGAATGGCTAGAGCAAGATGCATCAATCCTACAGAAAAACTCTAAAAGATCTTGATTCTAAGGACACCATAATAATAGATTGCCCCCAACACCCAACTCACGCACACACAAACCATCAAGACAGCTGACTAAGATAATACACAATTTTCAGCTCCTGATCTGATTACTCAAGACTTCATTGTTTTTAATCAAAGTGCAATCAGAGATGCAAAGAGGAGAAGCAAGATGGATGGATACAGGTAGCACACGATTTTGAGCCAGAATAAAAAAGAAAAGAAAACGATCAAATCCTAACAATAAAAAATACCTCATTGCTTTTAGTAGGTGATTCGAAGGAACCTCTTTTCTGTTCATTTTTCTTTAAACTTTTACTTATTGACCTCGGCTTCTTCCTCTGCAAGATCCTTTTCAAATTCTCTGGGGTACACACCCCAGTTTCTGCCTGGCTATCCTTTAACAGTGAAAGATCAGCAGTTTTGTCCTTCATGACATTTAAAGTGGGTTCAGCAGAGACTTTGGAACTAGAATAATGAACTTGTTCTCCCTTCTCTACCTGTTGTGCAAGTGAATTGTTAGATACAAAACTGAAACACATAACGACCTTAAGAGATAAGATTTGAAAGTTTTAACTCTCGAATAATCACATGAATCAGATAACAGCAATGACATGGAATTTATACTTTTAACTTGGCGCCTAATGAGCATGCAGGAGAAATGATTATTCTTTTGTCAGTTCTAAAGACATTGTTCATATTTGAGAAACATTAAGGTCAAAATATTGGCTGTAATATGACTGTTTAGTAACAATTTATAAGATCCACACAGAAAAAGGAGTCGAGAAAATCTACAACTAAAGAAGTGACTTTGGATACTGAGCTGAAACAGAATTGTAACTGTTGCATTTAATGTACATGAAATACCAGCTTACCTTTCTAGACTTCAGAGCTAAATAACGGGAATTCTTGAACCATTTGCTAACCTGAAATTGCAACTTGAATGTAAATAACCGGATCATGGAAGTAAAGAAGAGCTAACGTGATGTTAAAGAGTAATCCTAGAGGACAATATAATGTACTGCCACAAAAAGTAAAACGAAGAAAGAAAAGGCACATTTTCTACTTTTTTGTGTGTATGTATCCTATTGTAATTCCGTAAGTTCTATTTCAAAAAATCATTCTAGTGCATGCATTGATTGAGTAGCTTAAGTTGTTACCTTCCCAGGTTCAAGGCCCAATTCTTTTGATAGATTCTCCTTGACAGTTCTAGATGGAAGTTCATTCTCTGCAAATACTTGGCGAAGTTTCTGGGAAATCACAGGAAAAGGGAAAGATAGCTTAAGCAATTTACCAAATTAAGTTAATAAATAAAAATAAAAAGAGAGAACATGAGAGATTATCTGACAATACACTTGGAGAAAACTACTACCTCAACAGCATCAGGGGGGAGCCTGAAAATTGGCCTTCGAATTTGAGGATCTCGTGGAAGCTTCATCATGCCTTCAATGGTTGCATCATTTTTACATCTTCTTTTACTTTCATATAGAGTCATTAGGGTGCTGGCTGCATCTGACTCCTTCTCTCGTCGCTTTCTTTTGCTAGGACCCCAATCTTCATCTTCGCTGGGTTGCTCATGTGCAGGAGCGTCCTTTCCAAACATCTCCTGATAGGAAAGAATATAACATTGCATTAGATAAATGAGTCTGAACTATCTCTCGTGAAATAGAAAGCTTCAAAAATAAAATGTAAAACTCTACATCATTTGTTTCAATGGAAGAAATTTGAGAGCTAAACAGAAAAGGTATTGAGTCTTTGGTGTTGGATCTTTCCATCACTAGCTTATTTGGGAAAATGATTGGTCTAACACAAGCATTTATGAAATGCCCACTCACTCCCCTTCCAATGATGATGTCAAGAACGGTTTGCATGTTAGAGAGTAACATAAAACCATTATCGAGGCCTTATCTAGCCGCTGAAGCTTTTGGAATGAGATGTTTCTTTGTCGTAATATCAAAGTCTTTCTTATAATTAAAATTAAATTGCAGCACACTTGAGAGGGCATACCTAAGTTTCAAACTTAAAAGACTTTCACTTGAGAGGGTGTGTTAAAAATAAATATAAAACTATTTTTAAAGCCTCAACTAACAGTTTAAACTTTTAGATTGAGATGGTTCATTGACATGTTTGCAAGCTACTTCAAAGAAAAATACCATAGAAACCTATTAACCTTCAACAAGAACACCACCAAAAAACTAATCATGCATGGTGGAGGAACAAAAGCAAAGTCTAGTGAAACAATTCATCTTGGCCCTTGTTTTTTTTTCTTCTCCTAAATTTGACCCCTAAGTTTGAAAATACATTAGTGCTTCAACATTTCATATTGAATATGGTATAAACTTGTTCACGAAGATATAGTTTAAAATTTAAAACACAACTTTTATCCCATTGTATGGCCACTCAAAATCACCTAAGATTTTTTTCCTTCTCCTAAATTTGACCCCTAAGTTTTAAAATACATTAGTACTTCAACATTTCTTATTGACTATGGTATAAACTTGTTCACGAAGATATAGTTTAAAATTTAAAACACAACTTTTATCCCAGTGTATGGCCACTCAAAATCACCAAAGATGCGCACCTCTTTCCATAAATTAGAAACCAAACTATGAAGTTGATTCAAGACTGTCACACCAACCATGACTTCTGGTTTTATGCAAAATTAGTGATGCTATATTTATTTTATGGTAGAAGAATTTATAGTACTTACATTGTATAACTTCTTATAATCAACCGCTCTTCTCTGCCTACGGCCACAAATAATTTCCCCATCACTGGTTTCATCAGAATCTAAACTGCTATAAATAGAATTGTTTCTGAAGTCCAAGCCGTCCACCTCCCACCTCCTGGATCCTGAAAAAACCTCACCATCTGAAGACCAACTCAAGCGGGTTGAATTGCTGGTGTCATCAGATGCATCATCATCAGTACCTGCTCCACTCATGACGTTCTCTCTCCTCTCTGGATCATAATCATCATCTTCAGAATCATCAGAAGGCCATTCTTCTTCTGGATTTAATAGCATATTTCCACCATCTGGAACTGCTGCTTCTTCTTTGAAAATATCCTACTTCAAGAAAGAGTGAACATCAGTTTGGTTAGCAGGGCAGCAAAACCAAGATTCTTTTATTTCCGTTTATTTTATTTTTTTTGCAAGGAAAAAGGCTTTAAAATATTTCAACAATAACCTGCCAACCGCTGTCCTCTGAGAAGTGGGTCCCCAAATGAGCATTCATGGCTTCTATAATTTCCATCCTACAGTCACAGAACTTGCAAAACCATCCCTGATCTCCTGGAGGTACTGCAGAAGTGCATATTACCAAATGTATAGAAAATCTTAGAAACAATCAATTTGTTTCGTGACTCAGTAGAAAAGTTTTACAAGAGAAGTGAGTAGAACTGACTATTTTCAGTATCCAAAGGAGGATCAAGGCATTTTTGGTGGAAGGCACAGTTGCATGTCCCATCACAGAGTACAATATCATTATCTTGGGAAACTTCATTCAATTTGCACTTCGCACAGAATATCTATATGAAAATATGGAAAAGAAAATATAAATATAAGCAATTGTGCTTGGAGCCCAAGTTCATGCAGTAATCTAAACCCAAATTTGACTAAAGAAAAGGACTCCACAGTTGATGCTGGGAAAAAAAAAATGCATGTTTCAACTTTTCTTAGACAATATTTGTCTCTTTTTGCCTCAATCAATTTCATGGCCCAATTACTGAATGAGCATGTTCTTTTTCAGCTTCTCGATAGTGAGAAGCAAGAAGTGAGTATGCTTATTGAGAACTGCATGCACAAATTTAGGAAATACTAGGTACCAGTCTCTATTAGCAAGAATTCATGAAAAAGGTTGATTCTTCTTTAATGTTTTACAATCCTGAACATTCTCACAAAGCTGATGCTGGTTCTGCATGCTTACATGTTCATGGGAAACAGATCCATCTGGAGCCATAACAGCATCTTCAATACATCCTACTGTACTTAGAGAATCCACCTGCCGAATTATTTCACGTAATCCAAGTTTACATTTCAAAATCTGTTTCCTGGCTCTCAGTAGTTCCTTTTCTGGCCGAATCTTCTCTCGACTGTGACAGAAATTCAGTAAAAGATAAGAACAAATGGAGTTCTTTCATCATTTGAAGGTTCTATCAATTTCAAACTTCCAGTCAGAAGAGTTCTTTTTGTTTCATTTTGTATTTATGCATGTTGTAAACTGGGAAAATTCCTTTGGTCTGAGAACAGATTCAGTAAAATATTCCAAATTTTGAAGAATAAATGATTGAAAAGAAAATTCATCTCGAAGCATATGCAGATGAAAAATTAAACACAGTTAACACATCCACCAGATTCTTTTGGCTGAACTTTACAATGAAAATGTCTTTGAGCCTATCCTAATTCTCAACTTCAGTAGGGAAATATTGAATCTCATATAAAAATTTGATCAGAACTTCCTCGAAATATCAGATAGCTCCAAATCTGGTAAAATTTTCAAACATAGATACCCGTCAAAATTCATGTAACAGGATTAGAAGAAAGGGGGCATATTCATTCAAGCATCCAACTTCTTCCTGGAATAAATTTGTTTGTACAAGGCATGCTTCAAGAAAATGAACCATCTTCGATCAACAATTTGAAAACAATTATATTTCACCTTTATATCTTTCACATAAAATTTTCTCACTGATTAAGAAGTGGTTAGACTTTAAACGGATTCCTTAAACCATAGGTTTGTAATCAAAAGCTGAAATTAACTAGCAGATGTTCTTTATTTTTTGAAGGAATCGAAAGCTGAATTAACTAGCAGATGCTCTTTATTTTTCAAAGGAATGATGTGTAAGAAAATCTGTTTACCTTTTACCTTTCCAACCTTCTCCAGAGTAAGCATCTATAAGATTCTGCTCCAGCTTCATTTTAATCATCAAGTACCTTGCTCTCCTCTGCAAGCGTGGTGGTTCATCTAGCTTTACCTTGTCCTTTTGCCTTTTCTTAGGCTTCCTCTTCTTGACTTTTTTAATTGCACCTTCATCGGCATTTTTTCCATTCCCCTCAGAATCAATAGTTGACAACTGTTTGCCTTGGAGCTCTGAGGAAGCCCCATTTCTTGAGGCCTTCTTATCAAGTGCTTTATGCAGAATTTTCCTGTGAATCAATCTTCTACTGGTAGAGCCATTCCTGATGCCCTTCTTAGGAGTAACCTTTTTCTTTGATACAGATGAATTAATGATAGTTTTCAGATGAGGTTTAGTTTTAGGTTTTTCGCTTTTTCTATGAGATAATTTGCCACCCTTCTTTATCTTCAATGATTTAATCAGCAACGACCCATTCACTGTGTCAGATGGTGAAGATTCGTGCAAGTCTTGCTGCTTTGATTTCTTTCCAGAATCACCCATATTGATCTCTCATGTGTGAGAACTGAAAATATCATTACAGATGTATAAGCAATCGTTTAGCTGTATAGTTATTGCTCATAAATAAAGAAGAAGCTCAAGATCTACTGCAAAGATAATTCTACACTTTCCACAACTTTTCAATTCTAGTTTCAAGCATGACCTAACATGAAATATTACCACCATTGAATTCCATAAAAGTCAGCTTTTTCAGCATGTTTCATCTAATATAACTAACCATGCGTTGACTTTTTGGAAAATGAGCAAAATTTGGAAATATTGGAAATATTTCTTCATAGACAAAGAAAATGTAACGTCCAATGTTAAGAGTAAAATTAAAGAACACTCAATTTTCTTTAATCATCTTTAAGATTCAAACATCCACGGAAAACGAAATCAACATGGAACCCTAAACAACTTTGACAATTAAAGCCAAAAAATATTCCATGCATTTCACATCCAAGACTATCAAACCCATGGTCATTCATTAACAATAATATCCTTCAAGGTGATCACTGGATTACATTCTCAACTCTAATTCCAGCACGTTTAAGCGGCAAGAAACAAATTCTTAGATTCATAAACCACAATCATCCATGATCACCAACAAAACTATCACAAGGAAATCACCCCAAGGCAAACATCATTAGCATTGAAACCAATCTATAATCACCAAAAACAACAATTTAAGAAGAACCCAGATGACAAATCAAAACCAAGACCTCAAAAAATATTCACATTGAAACTAAACATAAAAAGAATGACAACCCAAGAAAGCAAGCTCAAAATCAATAACGAAGAAAAGGGTACCTCAGAAACTCAAGAATGAGACACCTCCACCTCCTGCACTATACTATAAAATACAAAGAGCATGTATTTAAGGACAAAGAGAGAGGTTTTCTTGAGTGATTTGTGGCCTAGAAAAGGCTCCAAAGTTTTGAAATTGGAAATTTGAAATCTGGGATTTGGTGTCTAAATAGAAGTGAAGTGGAAGATATTTAATCTGATGATTGAATGAATGATTTGGCAAAGGGGTGGCTGTTTCTCGAAAAGCGCCACTCAACGGTTTTCGCCTTCCAAGTCCCTGTTTCTTTCTGTCTCGTAAAGGAAAGTGACTAATAGAAATTACTTGCCATAAGGTACCAAAATCAATACTAATTATTTTTTTAAAATATTAGAATATTTTGGAACCAATTTTCGAAAATGAACATTTAAGCATGGTTATCACTTATCAGCACTATTCAAAGTTTAAGCAGTGGGTTTGTCAAATGATATTTTGGAATAAAAAAATTAAAATGATCTTATTTGAAATTAAAATTAAAAAAAAAAGAAGGAAGCTACCAATTATTTCATTCAACAAGATCACATGCATGACCCAGGATACCAGAATTTGATTGAATTAATTTCTTAAATGATTTGAAAGGAAACTTGGCATTATTATTTTTATTAGTAAATTATCGAGTCATTTTATCAGACTAAGCTGGTTATGATAAGTAGTTTAAGTATTATAAATATTTTTTTAGTTTTGAATCTGTGATGATAATGCAAGGAACAAATTCAGTATCATCGAAAGCCAATATAACCCTTTGAATTATGTTTATTATGTTGTTGCTCGTTTTACTTTAATTTGGGTGTGTTGCAGTAATGTGTGCAGCATTGGACTATTTTGCTTTGTGTAAAAACAGGGAAATGAAACCGTCAAACCCTTTTTGTGATTATATGTGAACTACTAGTTAGCGTTTGTAACAGCTAATTCTGTGATGGGATGGATTATCCTTGTTTTTATGGTGTGAAACTACTTTTCTAGTCTTGTAAAGGCTTATTTTACATGAGTTAGTTTAATTGGTGAAGTTATAGAAGTATAGTTGCAAGGATTAGCTAGCTAGGTGGATCCAAGAAAATGTGTGATCATTTCAAGCCCCCTAGCCTATGCATCAATGATCCCATTTGACCAGGCTAGGGACTTGTTTTTAAGTTATTGGCAAAGTTAATAATATTGAAATGATATTGAAATTGCATTTTAAGAGGTTGCTTTGGCAAAGTGTTTATCCTTCATTAGGGTTTTTGCTAAGCGAGTTGTTAGCTAGCCTTGCACGATGCATCCACAGCTCTACGAATTTAGATCAGGCAATCTTCTTAAAACTGGCAGATTTTAGGTTAAAAAAGATCACAGAAGAAAGAGATCAGGATCGCCAAGAATCCATTTTTCTTGTTCCTGAAAGAGAAATATAGGGTGTTTGGGTGGGAGGTGTGGTTGTTTTTTTTTCAAAAAGCTACCACACCTCTTACTAAAAAACATGGTGTGTGCTTTAAGAGAGTGGTACCTTAAAAAAAAAGCTACCACACCTCCCACCCAAACACACCCATAGAGGCTCATACAAGAAAGGGCCAGTTCAATGGCTGAGCTATAAGGGCGTGTTGCCTCAACACCATAAATTGCTTGGGCCAGAATTAGCTCTAGGAAAAAAGGGGAAATCCACACATTAAGGCATAGCACTCTGCCAGATTTCACATAAAAAATTCAACATTCTAAAATGGAAATTAAAATGAACCCATCATTGATCTTTGGTAAGAACGTAGTAATCAATAACAAAAACACAGTTGTTTCTCTTGTAACCATTCATTTTAACAGTGGATCACAAAAGTAATAAGTTCAACCAGTCAAGGTATTTTATTTCATCATTTCAGACTGCAAACCATTGGCAAATACAGTATCTTCCAGTCTACAATATCCAGAAATACCAAAAAAACACCAAGCAAATAAATGGTCACCAAAGCAACTTCCAGAAGGTTCAATGAGTCCTGCAAAGACAAACAGTCGTGTCAAAACCATAAAATATGATTACCTTCACAAACAGAGACATGGACCCGCACGCACATGTGCAGCAATAATCCATATTGAGTTGTACCTAGTTAAGAGTTAAGGTTCAAGTTGTACGCAACACAAACATTGCTGATCTCAAGCCACCCAAAATTGTCAGGAAATGTAGCACAGATGAGCACACCAAGACTCGGTTCCAAAATTATTTGAAAACTCACAATAGATATACACACATGCATGAAGAATTTCATAAAACATGAGTTTTCTTCTAATAGAGAGGTATGACAACACTCATTACAAAGCACATACTAATTTGGCCGTCAAAAAGAAATGTAATAGATCTGAGTAAAGATTTATTTAGTAGACATGAGAGAGAGAGAGAGCAACTCAGATAATGCAAATTGAGTGTGAAGTTGTTTGCGATATGTTCTTAGCATACACTTTTTTCTCTTTGAACTTATATCACCCATCAAAAAAACTACAGAGCGATGTGTTTCCATCAAACATAAAAAAGGAAAGAACAGGCACCAAAATAATCCTCTTCCAAGAAAAAAACAAAGAAAGAAAAACTCCTATCCCCACAGTTTAAGTTTCATTAACCCCATTCAGAAATTTTCAATCAATTTAAAGGAGAGAAAGGATGCCAGGGCACTCAAGATTCCATTCCAAGAAAGAAACTGCTACCATAAGGTAGGCTTGAGTTTAGGCAAAGGGACGATGCCTATGGGAACCCCTACAACCTCATACACAATTCTTATAGCAAAGAGCATCAAAAACAAAACCTGTAAATACAAATGTTAATCCCTTTTTCCTATGCATTAATAAAAAACTACTTGGTATCTATATGAATAGACCATAAAAAAATTCTTTATTTTCATAAACTCCGGAGAAAAAAGAATACTGTGTGCCATGCATGCATCAGATGACCACGTAACTTAAGCATGTAGCACAGCAGAGAACATAATATTAGTTAATGCTTCAGTGGTATGGTTGTCAAATGTACAATGGTGTGTATGCACATAACAAATGTATACATCCAGGGATACAAACATATGTATCAATTCAGAAACACCAATTTGCAAAGTTGAGCACTTTATTATGGGCAGGGTGGTAAAGAGAAAGGAAGGCCAATGAGATGTCCAAATGAACATTGGCTCAACAGTGATGAAAGGGAAAACAGATTGTGTACACTAACAATGTCCTTTAAACTATTGGTTCATGAAGGTACACATCCATGAAATTAAGCCGTGAAGAGGACAGATAGCACAAGATGATCCAGGAAGACTTGGGCATAACACAAACAGAATTTTAATTCCCCTCATACTCGATCCCTTTTCAGTTCTTCCAGCCTTCTGATTCTAACAAGTAATATAAGCAAAGCATAAAGTGGGTTTAGAAGAAAATTAAGGAAAAAACGCAAAGGTTCTCTTAGGAAACTACATAGCCAATACTCTAACAATAGGATACGGCAAGTATCTAACAGAGCAAGAGGAAAACAGTACAGAGGAATCCACAACACATTCATAAAAAATCTAATTATCAATACTCCGGGCATTATGAACTTCAAAACTGTCAAGTTATAGCAAAGAAAACATAGATAAAACCAATAAACAATACAGTCAACCACATAACTTGTAACCAAATATTGTATAGTCAAGTATTTCCCACCACACTCCTTTCCACCAAACCCCCACCCCACCTCCCCAACCCCATCCTTCTTGAACACATCGCTTCAATCATCCAAACAAACAAACACTTGTTAAATGGTATTCTGCATCCACTCAAACAACTACTCTCAGTCAAATCACTTCTTTTTATTTTACCATACTACACCTGAAACGAATAAAATGAAATCCAAGACCAAAGCACTAAATCACATTAACCCACAACCAATTACCCTATAAATCCACCTGGGAAATAAAAGCGAAAACATGAATGTAACTGTAATCACTAAGGATAACCACTCAACATGCTCATTTGCCAACCAATAGAAATTAACAAAATGAACAAAATGAAAAATAAAGCTCTAGTAAAATCCAAGAAACCCAGATTCATTAATCAGGGGGAAATGGGGGGGGGGGGGGGGGAACCAGCAACACAATCCAAAA
>Ga0307514_10005365_pt1 | contig 11485 bp, 13 predicted proteins | sample 16_EM_MG_FD_203088 | JGI IMG/M metagenome (GOLD analysis project Ga0307514, IMG submission 203088) | Populus trichocarpa ectomycorrhiza microbial communities from riparian zone in the Pacific Northwest, United States - 16_EM | ecosystem: Host-associated > Plants > Roots > Unclassified | place... | reverse complement strand
CAGCCAGCGAGTAACAGGTGAGTAAATACTAATCTGATTGCCCCAGCCGCCGAGTCCTAGCAGAGCTGTTAGCTATACTGTACAAAATTGCTTATACTGTGCGAAATTGCTGCCCCAGCCAGTGAGTAACAGGCGAGTAAATACCAATCTGATTGTCCCAGTAGCCGAGTCCTGGCAGAGCTGTTAGCTATCCCGTACGAAATTTCTGATACTGCGCCAAATTGCTGCCCAGCCGGCGAGTAACAGGTGAGTAAATACCAATCTCATTGCCCCAGCCGGCGAGTCCTAGTAGAGCTGTTAGCTATACTGTACGAAATTGCTTGTACTGTACGAAATTGCTGCCCCAGCCAGCGAGTAACAGGTGAGTAAACACCAATCTGATTGCCCCAGCCGCCGAGTCCTCACAGAGCTGTTAGCTATATTGTACAAAATTGCTTATACTGTGCGAAATTGCTGCCCCAGCTGCTGAGTAACAGGTGAGTATCAGGTGAGTACTAGTAGAGATATGGGCGAGTGCTGGTAGAGATGTGAGTGAGTGCTACAAATTTTTTCTCTAAGTCCTCACAGAAACGGGGTATTTGTGACTACCTATCCCATGTCTGATTCACCATCCTGCCGTATTGTCTTAGGCCCAACCTCCCCAACCTCCCAATCTCCCCACCGGGTCAGTCGGATCCATAACATCCGATGGAACTGATCCCAAATAAGACCTCTAAATTCCAGACGGCAATATCCGGCAATATCTGGCAATATCCCAATATAGTAATTGTGAATTCGGTATCACAGCTGGTGGGTATTGGGCGAGTCAATGGAGTTACCTGGCGAAATCGCTGCCACAGCCAGTGAGTCCTAGCAGAGTTATTAGCTATCCTATATGAAATCAAGTGGGTAATAGCAGAGTAGATACCTGAGTCTGGCGAGTTTATTCCCCCACTCGCCAAGTACTAGGGGAGTTGTTGCTTAAAGTGCTACCCCAACAGCTGAATAGTAGGAGAGTTATTATCTATATCTGGCGAAATCGCAGCCTCAGCCGGCGAGTAACAGGTGAGTAAATAGCTAGGCAGCGTCAAGAATAGCTATGCGTAGGCAAGACCTGTATGAGTTATTAGCTATCCTGTGTGAAATTAAGTGAGTAATGACAGAGTAGATACCTGTATTTGGCGAGTAGATACCTGTGTTTGGCAAGTAGATACCTATGTTTGGTGAGCTTATTTCCCCACCCGCCAAGTAATACTTAGCAAGCGAGTTAAGAGATGAAATTTCGCTAAGTCAATCGACATAAGGCGTTACAAGACTAAGTCGCTAGATGTCAGGTGTTACAAGGAGAAGTCATGTAGGGAGGTAAGTGAGATTGGACATAAGGCAGAGTAAGTGTAGCCAGAGCACTGGATTGGACGTAGGGCGTTGTTGGGTAAAGTCAGCGTGCAGAGTAATTGAGAACGTACGTAAGAAGGAAGGACGTTAGTAACGGGCGCAACGGACATGACGGGATAGTGGCATTGCAAGGACAGGTGGTGCGTTGCAACGCACGATTTTTTTTGCTGATGAGCATGGTAAGTCTTATTATATGAGGCATGGCCTAAAGACTGGTGAATAGAATCGAGAAGGTAATTCTTGACATGTACTTTGCAGGCCTCGGAATCTGGTATGCATAGTTGTACCTGATTGTCCATGGTGAAGTACAGAATTCTGTTGCGAAGAGTATAGCCTTGCCCAAAACTGCGTGCCTGCTTGGTGACCTTCTGGAAATGCTTGTCATGAAGATAACCTTGCATTAGCATCTCATGCCAATGTTTGTGTTCAGGAACGAGTTCAGGGTAAGAGATCTTATCAACGCCATATGTTTTTCCGATTTCTTCCAAGTCCTCCTTGGTCACAGCTCTAAGATATTCCTATGACTTGTTTCCACTACCATCAATAGGAATCTGCCGAGATTCCATATTAGGGTCAGTAGAATTGAATGACTTAAAAGATAGCTCTTCTGTGGTCTTATTACCATGATCGTTGAAGACAATTCTAGGATAGAAGACATACTCTTGTGCCTCAGGGACTGGCGAGTATGAGGGGAGAGTTTCTGGATTCGAGGAGTATTGAGGAGAGCGAGAGCGTAGAGCCAGCTTCGTAACAGGAGAGAATGGAGGTGAATCGACTTCCTCTGATATAGTAGAGGAATCGTAGTCAATATCAAGAGGAGGTGAATCGACTTCCTCTGACATAGTAGAGGAATCGTAGTCAATATCAAGAGGAGGTGTAGGTGCCCTTGGAGGTGTACTAGACATTGGTGGAGTAGCAGGGTGACCATCGGAGATCTCTGACGAATTTGGTAGGCTTTCTATCTGTAGGGCCCAAGCTGGCACACCAGGCTGTAGCCTCTGGGGTGGCAGCTTGGGGGATTCAGTATATTCATCATCATTTTTCTTTACTGGGCAATCCTTCGTATTGTGCTCAGTACCATTGCAGTATTCACATCTACCCCACTTAGTAAAACTTCTCCCATACTCATGAGAGGATTTATGAGTAACACAGTTGGGATCTCGACATGCAGTCCAATGCATAAGTGCATGCTGGGCTCAATAGCCAGCAGCTTCAATCGAGGCTTCGTTGGTAGGATCGTGTCTAGGAAGGACCATCTTCCTAGTTGAATAACGTTCAGGGTCAGCATTCAGCAACTGCTCAATCGTCTTAACAGCTGACTGAGGCATAGTAACAGGAGTAGGAGCAGAAGCAGAAGTATCCGGAACTGCAGGGGTAGCAGGAACTGCAATAGCCAAAGGAGACTCTGTTTCTTGATGACTAGGGATCTGGATCTTGAGGAGAGGACAACGATGAGGGGTCTCCTCAAGCTTCTTTGCCATAGATCGAGTAGTAGATACTGCAGACATGACGATAGGTGTGGTTGCTGTTGGTGGATGTAGGGGGCTATTGACAGATGGTGCACGAGCAGAAGTAGAAGTGTCGATTCTTGAGGAGGCAGGAGGTTCAGGTGGGTCGATTTTTGAAGGAATAAAATCTGACAGCATAGGGAGAACCTCCGGGTTTATAAAGCCTCTGGAGAAGGTATCTGCAATCACATTCATGTAGCCATCAATGTATTGGATAGTGCATATAAATTGATTGATTACCCTTTGCCATCTAGCGTGTCTTCCCAACAATTCGATTTGCTTGGGAAATGCCACTAAGGGTTTGTGGTCTGTAAGAATCGTAAACCTGCATCCAGATAGCACGGGTCGAAAGTGCTCAAGTGCTCAAGTGCGTCAACAATAGCCAAAAGTTCCTTGTCAAAAGTCGAGTAATTCTCCTGTACTGAATTGAACTTTCTTGAATGAAATGCAGCTGATCGAATTTCCGAAACACTGGGTCCTTGACCAATTCATGCACCTGTGCCAATAAGACTGGCATCAGTAACAAGGAATATAGGATCCGTACTTTCGTAATCCAGTGGCCTAACTGCCAGGTCAGCAGATAGCGTCTGCTTAATTAATTCGAAAGACTTTTGGTGTGTATGTGTCTAATCCCAGTTCATGGTAGATCCCGCCATTGCGGTCAATGGGCTGCTTATAGTAGCTAATTGCGGGGCAAACTGAGAGCAGTAATTAACCATTCCAAGAAACGTTCGAATTCCTTTGACATTAGTAGGGGTAGGCCAGTCAAGTATTTTCCTAACTCGACTTGGTACTGGTTGTACTCCTCTTCTTGTAATAACATGTCTGAGAATACTTAACTCTTGAGGGAGGAACTGGGACTTCTTTCTATCAGTATAGAACTGATTATCTCGTAGCTTTTGCAGTATATGTCTGACATAGTTGACATGCTCTTTGTAAGTCTTACTAAAGATGAAGATATCATCTATGTAAACATATACAAAGATTCCTAGTTCGTCCTGAAAGAGGGTGTTCCTAGCATTCTGAAACGCAGCAGGTACATTCTTATCATCTTGTTGCAGGACTCGAGTTCTGTATACCCTAAAGGGTGTCCAGAATGCAGTATGCTTCTCGAGCTCAGGCACAATGTGTAAGTTGTTATATCCATCACTTAGGTCTATCTTAGACCGGAACTTAGCATTAGCAACTGTATTGATAATATTAGATTAATCAGGGATATTTGGTGGATCATCATGAGTATTATCATTTCGGGCTACCAGATCATGCAAGAACCTTACTTCATCTGGCTTATCGATTTTAGGTATCATAAAGATAGTGGAACAGCCCTGATCCGAGATCTTAGGCTTGTAAACTCAGCCTGTTTGCTGTTCTTGTCATAGTTTCTCCAATAGCTGTGGCAAAAACTTGTGCTTGAGTTCAAGATTTCGAGGAAAGATTCTGAGGTTAGGATCCTTAAGCTCAATTTGATGGTCCATACCTGGCCTCAATGGTGGAAGCTCAAGGTTCTCCGTTTCTGGAAATACATCTGGAAACTCGTCGAAAGGATTGACTGTTTCCTCAATTATTGTAGCTGCAGAAACAATCTGGTTCGCAGGTTCTGCAGGCTTAGCAGGAGTAGGGAAAGAAGATTGCATCTTCTACCTTGTTATTTTTGTAGGAGGTACTGGGATCCATTGTTGTAGTGTAAATCGTGTGTGCTCAGGGGGCTGAATTGACACAGTCATAGTACCTATGTTTATTACAGCTTTCATCTCCCTAAGAGCCGGAGATCCCAGGATAACATCCCAGTCCTTAAGAGTGGCCACAAGCATGGTTCGTTCTTCCAGATATCCTAGCCAGTCGAGTGTAACTATGATGTAATGAGTGAGAGAACCTCTCGACCCTTTCATAGTTATCTGCAATATGACAGGAGGATTCATCTTATGTAGGGGAATCTTATGCAGTGTACAGAAAGTGGAACTAATAAGGTCTGCACCAGCGGTTTGCTGATCTACCAGGGTCTTAGCAACATGCTCATTGACTTTGGTAGTCACAAGTAGATGTTCCTTGACTGAGTCTAGAACCGGCGTGGCTCCTAGACCTTTCGTAGGTGGTGTGGCAGCCTTTAGGACAATAGACTGAGCTGTGGTGTTAATCTCGGGTGGGTATTCCTTGTTGAGAGTGCTTGCTGCACTCGATATTTTGCGTTTCCTATCTGGGCAATCCTTCAACACATGTCCTGGTTTCCTACACCAAAAGCAAGCTCCTTTTCGAGCAAGTTCATCAGCAAGGAATTTTTGGCATCTGGGAGCCCCGCTGAGGCGCCCGGGTGCCATTCTCTTACTTCGTGCCTTTTGTGCCTCCCATGGCATCGTCCTCTTTTGCTTTCGTCCACTCTGCCTCTCTCGTATTCCTATTTCGTCTTCTCCGCCTCTCCACCAGATTAATTTCATCTTACCTGCTACTAGCTCACCTCTGTCCGCTCTTGTTCTAATTATAAACATGTCCCCCCGCCATTCCCCATCATTCTCACTGTCTCCTATTGTCCTCCCACCTTCTTTCTTCATCCTTTCTGGGTCTCCCATCATCACTATTCTTCAATCCTACCCATATAGTTCATCATTTCATCTCACCTGCTACTAGCTCCTCTCCGCCCGTTCTTGTTCTATCCTTATTCACATTATTCGTCTCACACTGCACTGCTATCTTGGATCATATATTTATTCCCTAACTAATTATAAACATGTGTCCCCTTCTGTCTTCCCGCGATCCCCCATTATTCCTACCATTCCCTACTGTCCTCCCAGCTTCTTCCTCCATCCTTCCCAGGTCTCAATCGCCACTGTTCTTCCATCCTACTCATATAGTTGATTCCAGGTAATAAAATCTATCCTATTATTCACCAGCCATACCTTACCCAGTTCCAGCGGAATTAAATGTGCCATTCCCTCCACCTCCTTTATCCCCACTATACGTACATTCTTGTCATCCTCTCACCATTCTATCCGTATCATCCCTTCCTCCCCACTCGGCTTGCTGGATCTACGTACTTTAAGCAGAGGTACCATTGCAACTTTATGGACCTTACCCATATGGTCACGAACGCTGAAGAGCCCTCCCAGTCTCCCCACAAGTCTGCCATCCAGCCGACCATTAGGAGCCTCTGAACGTTCCCTGCGTCATACCCACACCCAATCTGCCCGTGGCTGACCTATCTTCCGGAATGGCTCCCCAGCTGTCCACCAAGCATAGTGCTTCACAATACCATCACCTTGAAATTCTGGCAATGGTATTGAGAGCCCATGATAGTAGTGTGTTAGGAATTATCCGATCTGTAGTGGATGCACAGGAACTGCTGACAGTCGCTTGCTGAGCTTGAGGTATTCATAGAACCGACCTGGAAGCTGAGGAATCATGAGCTTACTAGCAAGCTTGTTCATTGGTATACCCTCCTCGTATTCTGCAGCTTGTTTATTCTGCAATATTGGACAGTCTAGATCTCGTGACCGTGCCAAAGCACCCTTTATGTTCCGCGCTGGCTGCTGGAGGTCCACACCGCTCCCAACAAGATTTAGAATGCTCTTCTTGAATTGAAAATCGCGACTCCATACCTGGATGTTTAATTCTCTCATACGCAATGCATGGTCCCTTGTGATCGTATCTAAGATCTGCTCGGCTGCCTCTATCCGGTTCGATCTCCTATAGGTATCTTTCAATGGTTTATGTAGAGCCTCTGTGATCTCTGTAGAGTACTGTGGGAGATTTCCAAAGTCCTTTATCTGTGAGCTATAGTATGAGAGAAGATGCATCTTAGGGAAATTAAACTCAGTCTGCGCAAGCACATCTTGTACCGCTTGTGCTCTCTCTTGTCGATCTTCTACAGCAAGTTTATTTCGTTGTGTAGCACTTAGCCCAAAATATTCTTGAAGTTTAGCCTAGCATGTCTCCAGTTGGCTCGCCGCCAGGCCCCAAGAGGCCTCCTTTGCATCCTGCCGATCCTTTTTTGTCGCTCGAAATTCACTGAATACCTGCACGCTATCATGGAACTTCCGGAGATACTGATCCATATACCCTATTGTTTGTGGTGTATGACTGCGGTACTGTGCCATTAGGCAAAAATCGGTCAAATACCGCACGCAGCGGATTGCCCTTCTCGCATCCGCATGCGCTCCCGCTGAAAGACCTGGAGTATTTGCTATTGGATCCCGAAGAGCTGCCGTGAAGCATGCTAAAATCACCCGATTCACCCCACGCATCTCAGTGTCACTCTACATTATGATCTGTCGATATCGCTTTTGTGGTGGTCGATACCCAAGGTATGGCAGAATGCTCTCCCATATTCCATCAAACGCCTCCAAACGGTGATGTTTGCTTAGAAATTGTTCGACCCATGTCATCAGATGCTTGAGGATCCCCAGGAGGATATTATGAAGTATATCACCACAGACAATGAGGGGTGGTTGGACACCCAGCACCCTCATATGTCCCCACAGGGCATTTTCAATCGGCTTGATACCAGCGTCTGTTAAACTGCTTGTTTATTAACTCTGTTCTGTACACTTCTCTCACCAAGTAAACTCCCAGCATATATATTCACATACCTTTTAATATCCCCTGCCCGATACAGCTCTTTATAGTCCATATGATTATGACATGGGAGTGGGTTCTTCTGTAGTATACCAAGCTGCTGTGGGCTTGCAACACATACTGGGCAGCGATTTGTCTTTATGCCATGGATATTGACATTTTCCATATGGTCGGCCAGCCAGGTTGATAGCATTGGTATGCACCTCCTCACCTTTTCGTCCCCACACAGGATTTCGCATCCGCCGCCCTACATGACATAAGTTAACTCAGACTCTAATGACCCTGCATGTGATTCCAGGCATACCTTATATAGGTCTATCAAAGGCCACAAGATGTGGCCCAGGACCTTATGCTGTACTCCGAGTGCATCATATTCCTGCTCTTGCATTGAGAACCCTTTGACTTTGGTACATTTTGGGCCGACTGGCAACAGTCCGATGAGAATCCAGGCCTGTGATAATGGCCTGTTGCGGATCTCAGAAGGGATATTACCAAGACTCATAAAAACAGGCCATAATTTTTTGTCCCCTGAGAAGTTGGTTAAAAAAGTCTGATCGGATGTTAGGAGGACTGGCAATAGTGAGGAGCCAACTGGAAGGGTCTTCTACTATCTTGTTAGCATATGTCCTTCTCTAATTATAAGTGGCGCCGGCATCATACTTGTATTCTCCACCACCAATCGCCTGTATGCATCTCCGTATAGATTCGATGGCCTTCACTATCAAATTCCTGCTTGGGTACAAAAACTAGGTGGTCTGCGTATACACGTTGCTGGAGAAGATATCGTACTGTATCATCAAGGTCCCTATAATAAAAGGCACAATTCTTTTGTAGATAGAAGTCTACTGTTCCTTTTTGCCACGGGGGTTGATCAACCATTGCACGCATTTTATTTCTCCATGTATATCGCGACTTAAAATAGACCTCCTGTATCCCAGAATATGCCATTGGAAGTAGGTTTTCTTTAAAAAATTGATCAATATTAGTTAATGATGTTTTACTCTCATGGAAAAATCTAGCAAGCTTATATTCATATGCATTATGGAATAGGGATATAGGGTTGAATTGTAATCACTGCAAGTCTCCTAATGGCCGCGTTCCTATTATCTTTCCCACTTCATATTTTGCTGGAAGGTACCGCGTAACCGAGAGCAGCTGCTGGGGATCCTGTAACATTTGTCCCGAAGCTGATTCACCTCCTGAATCTAGTAACGCATGGTATTCAAAATGTCAGTTGCCTATGCCCAATTCTGCCCTGGGTGTATTGGAGGGTGTTTACCAGCAGTGCCTATAACTTGCCCAAATGTATCCTCTAGTACTGGATCCTCAAAATCACCTCCCGGATCTAGTAACACATGATATTCGAAACGTCAGTTGCCTATGTCCAATTCTGCCCTGGGTGTATTGGAGGGTGTTTACTGGCAGTGCCTATAACTCGCCCAAATGTATCCCCTAGTACTGGATCCTCAAAATCACCTTCCAGATCTAGTAACACATGATATTCGAAACGTCAGTTCCCTATGTCCAATTCTGCCCTGGGCATTTTGGAGGGTGTTTACAGACCGGCAGTGCCTATAACACGCCCAAATGTATCCCCTACTGGATCCTGGGAATCGTCCACTTCCATATTATACTTGCTAATATTCAGGGCTGGCGGAGCGAAAACCTTTTGAGCTACTGCGGCAAGAAATCCATCTGCCGTTCCTCTCAAACGCTTTGCTTCCTGTTGGGATAAATTTTCGGAAATGAAAGCAAGCGAGAGTGCTCGTTTCTGCCACCGGGGTGACTTTTGCCACGATCGCGTATCTGCTGCTGGACCTATGGCGGATTCTGGATGTTCTGATCGTAAATGCCGACCATACCTACCTGTGGTTTGGAATTCCAAGTGGCAAAATTGACAACGCATGCTGATATCCAAGTCAGTTTCTAATTGAGGTCCTGCAGAAAGTCCTCACCATCGCGTATGTCAATGTTGTCAGTCGCACAGGAGCTATTATTCATATTGTGTCGGCGTTCCTCTGGCATAGGTATCCCCAGCCTCTTGCAGGAATCTGTGGCAATTGGTGCATTGGAAACACTATGAGGGATCTTGAAGGTCCTAGCATATTAACAAACGAGTCGTGTCTGCACACTTTTGTGGTCTGGGTACGAGCTCTATACTGGAGTCTCCACAACGATAAAGTGTCAGGCGGGGAATAGTGTTCATATTTGTGTGCTTAATCTCGTGAGCTGGTACCACCATATTATCAACTCCTAGTCTCTTAGGAGATGTGCTTACCCTTATAGTAGCTTCGTGCCGGTCCAGCCTATCAAGATCTAGTCTGGTTGGCACAACACTCTCGTAGAGGGCCAAGCAGACTAGTCAAGATCTAGTATCGGCCTCTGGGTCTAGGTAGATTCTATATATATATGGTATTTTTAAGACATACTTTAAACCATGTTTGTGCTAGTCTGGTTGATACTCACTATTAATTCCGCCGCTCGGTTTGGTTGTGAAAGCGTGCCAAGGGTCACAAACGACATTTTTTGTCTGGGTATGAGATCAGCCCCTAAGAGAACAATGCAAGGAATTCGGAAAATAATTGGGGTCAGACCCCGACTGCAGATCAGGTCCCAAACTACTGGTAGACCCCACGCGACTGATGCATGTATTGCCATCTCGCCAACGCAGTGCTAATGCATGGTAACAATGTATTACTAAATGGAGTAAAGTCTGTATCGTATGGAGTATGCCAACCAGACTAGTTCGGCTCTTTGCGAGGCTTAGCCAAGCTCGAGTTGCAGACCTACTGGTATGGAGTCAATTTCCCAGCTTGCATCTAAAGAGTACATCAAAATATAATCGAACATGATAGATGAGCTGAATCCATAAGGCAAACCAATAGGGTCTGTACAGTACGTTATGGAACTATTAAGATCCTCAGAGCAGTTGCTATTTGCTAGGAGTCTAGTGCAACTTGAGTTCCACTTGTTTGGTCTTCAAATGCCTGATTATAGATCTTTGTCAAATAATTTCTTTATGAGGCGATTGCTGTATCTGTGTCTAGCCTACAGATCAACCCATTTTTGACTGGTTTGCGCTAGACGCTGGTGCTAGAATCCTAATTCCCGTGCTTTGTTCGCATATCAGTATATTTGTAAAATAAAGGACTCTGAGAACAAAGGACTCTGAGGTTCTTATAGCAGTTCATATGTATATAATTATATCTGTTCCCAGTTGTCTCCCAGACTCTTGTGTTTTAATAACCTTCTGTGTTAGCCATCAATAGCGTTGCGTATATAGGACAGCTGAAAGTAGTTAACGACCGACCTAGGTATACATACAAGAATGAACCCTTGAGGGCCTGATACTAATACCGATTTTATGTAAGCAGGATTCTCAGGAGCTAGGCAATGCCACCAAAACGAAAGGCAGGGGGTGCTAGAGGGGGTGGTGGGGGTGATGGCGGTGGCGGTGGAGATCCAGGGGATGAGGATCATAGTACCAAGCAGTATGCAGACAAGCTGGGTTTCAATGACCCTGGTATTCCAAGAACGTTATACCAGATCTGGAGGTCGTGTATGCAGCGTGCAATGGCCGAATTCGGGATTTTCGGCCCCGGAGAGTCTGGTCGGATCAAGTTTGTGGAACTCTGCGAATGGGCTGCTGGACATCCGGCAATGGCCCCCAAAGGCCAGGTCAACTACCATGACGTGGAATACCGAGATGCTATGAATCAATTGCTGCAGGATGTTGCAAAGAAGGCCCGCAAGTCTCGACAGACGATGTGGGAGTCAATTGCGGATGCACGGGCTGCTTTCACAGCAGCCAATCATGGGGTACCTATTCAACCAATAGGTCCCCTACCAGATCTTGGGGTACCGACTGCGGACCCACCATACATGCCACCAAACCAGGGGTCGAACAAAGCAAGAGTGGAGTCCACAGCACAGCGGCAGAGAATTGCTGCTCGGGCAGCAGCAGCGGCAGCAGGCCCGCTGGCGCCCCCACCTCTTGCCATCCCGCCCCCACCTCTTGTCGTCCTGCCCCCAGCTCT
>Ga0307514_10005364_pt1 | contig 11486 bp, 14 predicted proteins | sample 16_EM_MG_FD_203088 | JGI IMG/M metagenome (GOLD analysis project Ga0307514, IMG submission 203088) | Populus trichocarpa ectomycorrhiza microbial communities from riparian zone in the Pacific Northwest, United States - 16_EM | ecosystem: Host-associated > Plants > Roots > Unclassified | place... | reverse complement strand
TCCCCCTGCTGCACAATACCACATCTACGTCTGCCCCAGTCCCGCTACAAACGCTCCCAACTGCTTATACGCCTTCAGCAACTCCCTCAGCTCCCCCACCTTCAACTCGTCCACATCCACAACCTTCATAAACCTCTCATTCACACCTGGCGCTGCCCCTGCCCCTGCTTGCGACTCCTTGCCCCCCCGTAACAGCGGTGATGCTAAATCCGGGAATGCCTACGAGAAAAGTGTCATCATCTAGCCCACTTGAAAGCGCAGAGGGTAAATATTTACACTCAATAAATCACTAACTGACGATGGAGGACTCGGCGCCTCCACCCCGCCAACTACTGCCGCCCCTGCCGCCGTCGGCGCAGTCGATGCACTCGTAGTCAACACCCTATCTGTGAATGACTTCTCTGCCAAGACCTTCTCCTTCTCCTTATCCAGGCTCACATTCGAGCTACTCCTCGCAAAACCCCTCATAACAACCCCACTCCCCATCCCCACCACCCTCGATAATCCTGTCCCCACCGCCGCAAACGCCGCCGCCGGGCTCGAACTCTGTAAACCTCTTTCCCAGTCTCCCGCTCGTTGGGGTGGTGGTGGTGGTGGTGGTGGTGGTGGTGGAGAAGGTGGCGGCAGCGGCAAGCTTGTACCCCAAATATTACCTCCCTTTGGCGTTACACCAGATGCTGTTGGCTGTTCGACTAATTTCCGTGCATCCTCCAGCGTTTTTGGCATCTCTTGCTTCTTTTCGTCCATTCGCCCAAATAGAAATTTATAGCTCCCACCTAGTGCGTCCCCAATGGTTTTCAGACCCACATCTGCCCCCATAACTACGGACTCGGCTACATCTACCACCGGGTTCTTGGTGAGATAGCTCAATGCCCTATTCCTCACGACTTCCGTACCGCCTGCAGCTGGGGAAGCTGGTGTTAGTGACGCCTTGGGTGGTGGCCGCCGGGCAGAGTCTGGGGATTGGGACGTCCGTAGGGAAGGTGTCTTTGCTACCTCTTGCTCCCATGCCTCCTCAGCAACACGGAGTGAGTTGTCAATCTTAGCATGAAGGAGCTTTGACGAGAGGTTAGAGAGAGGATCGCCTGTGGGGGTAAAAGGTACGGAGGATGACTCGGAGCGGTTACGAGTACTGCCTGCGAGAGCGAGTTCGCGAGCTGGTTTTCGGCCTCGGGAAGCAACGGGGGCTTGTGCTGGAGTTGGAGTGGTAGAATCTGCTGCCGGCGCTGCTTCTATACTGGTCAAAGACGCTATGGCATATGTGGGCTTATCATTCTCTCTTGTGGCTTTAGGTGCCTCGCCCACGACAATGCGGTCATCAATCTTGAGAGTAGCGAGATCAACTGTTTCCAAGAAACAAATGGCGGCTTCAAGATTAGTCAGACAGTATGCAGCTTCCCCGTCTATGGCCTTTTTCATTCGGAATCGTTGGATAAACAAAAGGTCCGAGACAACTGTTATTGTGGGTGGGCTGTGTATCAGGCAAAAGATCAATGTGGGGAGGATACGGTCAGCAGAGGAATCAGAGTTGTGTGAAGAAAGTGTATCTAGGTGTCAATGTTAGTTGTAGTATCTATGGGGTCTCAATCTGGGAATATACCAACTATCTCCTTGTGACACTGCCGTAGTAGGTCCAACTTCGCTATAGGTGACTGCATGTCCGTCATCTTGAACAACGCTATAAACCCACATAACCATCAGCACCAAACAGCCCGACCCTTGAGTGTTGCCATACCCTCCCTAGCCGGTTCTAGTGCCTCAATCATATCTTGATCGTCCACCGCCGCAACACCCAAATGCTCCAACCCCACCCCCACCACCTTCAGTGTCTCCCGCTTACTCCTTAAACTCTCGTCCCGCGCCTCATCATCCGTACTTCTATGCCTCCATATCTTTTCGTATATAGCCCCCGTTACCCTCCTCTCTACCGACTCTTCTAGTGCAAACCTCTTTGCAGCCAACATCCTCCGGTCCTTCTTCTTTTGGCTAATCTCGCTTATCGATAACATCTGCGTCTCTGGGCCACCCCCAGTCATCTTTTTCTTCTTCGACGATAGTGCAAGGTAAAGGGAGTTCATGTGCGTCTGGATATGCTCGAATGCAACATTGTAAAAGTCCTGGTAGAGGTCGGAGAGATGTTCGCCGGTGATGGGGACAGGGTGGTGCTTTTGCGTCAACGAGTCTAGGAACCTGTACATGCGGAGAATACATTAGTTCTATAGAATATGCAAGCGCCTGGAAGAGGAATTGCTCTCACTTGTCGCAGAGAGTAAGAATCTCGGGTGGTAGTTCGTCCCACCCCTCCGGCAGTGGATCTGGTATTAATGGAGAACCGTCATCTTCATTATCATCATCGGAGACCTCTGAAGGCTCTACAGTCTCTGACACAGTGTTTGGGTCGAGCTCGAACTTGAGAGTATTACTCCGGATGGACCGTGTGGGGGAAGAGTCAAGGCGAGAGAAGGAATGCGTACTGCGGGGCATTGTGGGGCGAGCATCAGGATTTGGCTCGGGGATAGAGAAGTAAGTCGGCATCGGTGGTGTGTGGGGAGGTTTCAATCGCCTGAGAGGAGGAGTTATAGCTGAGCTGGGTTCGAGACTGGTGATAACCTATCGGGTTTTGAGCGTGCTCTGTACCCCCGTGCTATGGCTCTTCTAAAGCTATAGAGAAATATTTGTATGCTGGCTGGATGTATGAATGTACTGTCGCCCTGAGATGTCGTGAGGCTGATGCTGACGCTGCTGTCCTTGGTATATGTCCCTGGCACGAGATCAGACACTCTGTTAAGTGTTCGTGAGTGCTGCATAAGTTATGTACTGTCTATGTAACTGTACATACGTATGCTACTTAAATACCTTACAGCCAAACTTCGAATTCCGCAACACAAACCCAGAATACAAACCCCTTGGACAAGGAGAATATCCCTCTACTACTATTATACTACTACAGCTGCTATGGCTTTGAATCGACAATCCTGATGTGTTGTTAGGCGGAGAGCAGGATGAAATTTCCTCGATATAGTCTGGTCTTCTTATACATACTCCTATAATTACCCAACATTGATTGGAATTACAACGTCATGGTTGTAGTCTGGTTGGTCCCGCCTCATAGCCTAAGGCTCCCTTCGGGGGAAAGGCGTATAGACTCAAAAAAAAAAAAAGTCTGGTTGGTCATGGTGAATTTGAGCATATGTAAATAAGCCAGTGATGAGCCATGGAATGTACTGTACCCATGGTGATGGAGGGACGGCTCCTTATGCCTGGTGTGGTAAACAGCTACAGGGCTGGTGTTTGAGTATGATTTCCAGCAGGTCCTGATGCAAAGGATAGAGATTTGAATTGGAGTGATCAGAATGCAGGTGTAGATGCACCGTTTATGCAACCACACACACCTCACCAAATTGTGACCATGTAAATAAACCTATCCATAAATATATAATAATTGAGCATAGAAATAACTGCTTTACAGTATGATTGTTGAAGACTTACACCATCATTGATCTCGTGCCCAGACTCCTTTATCCTTTTCCCCGCAGCGTAATTATTTCTTAGCGTAGGTAGATAAAGGAGTCTGGGCACGAGATCAACCATCATCATCTACACCATCATCATCTTTCCAAATATAGGTGATATATATAGATAAATGCAGATATTTTGATTGTACTAATGGAAGCCTTAGTCAGCGTTGGAGTGAACTGGGGAAGGGGATCGCACTAAAAGTCTCGCCATCCTATAAAGTATAAGTGGCCTTTTGAATCCAGCAAGGTATATTCTCCACCATGCCATTCGAGAACTCAACACCATATCAACGCAAATTCCATATCAAAATAGCCAAAGCCAAGATACCCATTCCTACCGATGTTCTGCACCACTGAACTATGCTGTTCGGCCTCAGTAAACCAGTTACTATGTCACCCAAGACATTTGACAGAATGTGGCCATACATATGTTGATTCAGTTTATGCAAAAGGGCTGCTATAAACAGATAGTTAGTACTGTACAGTACACGTTCAGGTAGACTTCGGTAGCAAGGGGGGCATCAAATGTCACCATAGCGGTATTCGAGATGTCCCGAGATGCCCACCTTTGCAATGTCCAAATAAAGGTCTCACGTCTAGTTCATTGTACAGTACATAGTTATTATTGAGCGCCTTGACGAGCATACCCATACCCACGATATCCTTCCGCATTAAAAAACCAAGCATATTGTGTGACTATGTCTATCAAATCAAAAATTACTCTACAGCTCATGCAGTCATACATATAAGTATAGGGATGTTTACGGAGTGTGGTGTGGAGGTGTATGAGACTATGGGTACTGCCTGGGTTGAACAAAGCAGTGGGTGGAATGTTGTGAGGATCATTGGACGAAAGAGTTTGAGCAGGTACAACAGCAGCTATGCACGGAATTTGAGTTGATGGATCAGGCATTGTACAAGCCAGTGAATGGAGGAGTGGGTCGTTCATGTAGTTTGACGAGTGTGAGTTTACTGAGGTCGAACAACATAATACAGTGGTGTAAAACATCGGCAGAAATTGGTACCATGGCTTTGGACATTTTGATATGGAATTTGCGTTGTTGCAATTGTTGAGTTCGCATCCAAAAGCAGCAGGACATTCAAGCTGCCATTTATACTTTATAGGATGGTGAGACTTAAACACATCTAACTTCCATGTCATCACCATACATAGCCATGTCTAGAACAAGTAAGTAAACGGAAGCAAACCCTCAGGAGCTTAACAGATATCGAAAATATGCTGGAGCTAGCAGTTTTGGAAAGCTAAAGAATCAGTACTCCTTGGAAGTTCATGAGATATATTAATCTACGTGAGCAAGGCCAACTACATGAAGATGGAATGTTAGATTAGTTCCTGATACAGCACAGTCAAGTCAGGTTGTGTACTGTCGGTCAGGTTGTGTACTGTTGGTCAGGTTGTGTATTTCAGTGAGGTATATAACCTAATCACCTATTCGAATCTCCGACAACCCTTAATCTTTAAGAACGGCAAAGAGAAACCGGTCATAAAACATCTCCTATCTGACAACTTTATCCCCTCCCTTGCTCAATGCGGCATAAATACAATCAACCACAACTGAATAATCGTCCATCCATCGTTGTTTGTCTGAACGCATCGTACCAAATAGCACCAGCAACTCTTCACTCCTCTGGAATAATTTACCATCATATGTAACCATTCGCCAACCCCTTCCTGTTGTTACAAAACCATATATTGTACCCTGACCACCATTGTTACCATGCATATCCTTCATCGCAAGCAAACATTGCTCCAGCGCCTGACCCAGGGAATTTTGCATTGCCTCCACTATAAGGATATACTCGTCTCGTCTCAGTTCAGTAAGGTCCACAACAACATGTTCCCCTTTTCCACCTGTCTCGCCATCGGTAGATAAAATCTCTTTCTCAGACCGTAGCTGTACGTTCACGCGTTCTGTTGCGTTGATAAAATGTTCAAGTACTGGGCTAATGATGCCATAGACCAAATGGTTGATGCTCACCTCTTTCATATCCGGATCTACCTTAAGAATTTATTAGCACTGCTAGTGAACAAATTCTTGACTATCACAATACCTGCAACCCTTAAATACCGCCTTATCCCTTTATATACTTCCTCCTTCGCCTTATCCAGGTTTACTCGCTCAATGTGCTCCAGCATTACCTTAATCGGTATCTCACCTAATGAGCAGAGCCTGAAGCCTAGCCTTTCCTCTGCTTCTTTGATACTCATGTCAGAATATGATGTTTTCCACCCCGGCCTTCTCTTCTTTATTTGCGGTTCGTCGCCCATTCTACTGACGTACAGAAGGGCTCATAGTGTACTGAGTCGTAAGAGGCTGAAAGGATATGTAGCAGACTCCGTCCGCCTTTATAATTATACCTTTTACCAAGCGTGGCGGGGCCAACCTTCCACATTAGGCGCCATGGGGGTGTTTCATGGCTAACTATATCAGGAAGTAGGTACAAACGGTACAAAGGATTCATTGGTGCACAATGAAAACTGTCCTAAAAAGGGAGCCAAGAGTAACTTGCATTACCTTGTTGCGGTCGATCTAATTTCGGTGTCGTAGTAGCCCCCATCATATGGATCTGCCAAATAGACCTCCCGTTATATAAACCTGCCATATGAACAATATTGCTAATATTCCAAATATTAGACCAATGGCAACCATGACGGCTGACTCTGCAATCGAACAACGTGCTATATATACACCTCGCATTTTTGGGTCTCAGTATGGGTGAGCAGGAGGTAACTCATCCTCACTCCAACCGAACCCTCCTCTGCCGACTTTGTTCTGATGCCAACAAACCTATATATCAATTTCCCAAGCATGCTATGTACTGTTTTACTGAGATCAAAAGCTGTGAGCTATGCGTGCAGGCTGTGCAAGCTGCCATTGACAACGCTGAATCCGATATAGATAGAAAATGACAGCGGTTAAGCTTGGCATATGAGTAGTGGGTTCTGGAGCGGCCTTGCAATTGTAATACCAGCGATACCAGTATCAATTATGTTGAGAAGTGCAGGAAAACGCAGAGCACTGAGTCTGCTGGAAAAGCGTGAGATTAGTCTCGGAACCGCTACCTTTTTGTGTAGCGTGAGATATGTCGCAAGCGGCTGGGCTTGACTTTCAGTGATTTCAACTTGCTACAACAACTCGCAAGCTCGGTGTGCACCAAATCTTTCGGTTCATTAGACAAGAGGCCGTTCGTTCTTGCAGGATGCAGTGGAGGAGCCGAATTCCTGCCATCATTCAACACCACAAGTATCAAGGCATTATGGAGCCCGTTCTCTGTGTTCAGATTCAATATAGCTACGTACATATAATTTGCCCTTGCTATAATGGAATCCTTAAGTAGATACATACATGCGGGAAAAAAAACCCGCCCCAGCCCTCCAAACAACTATGAGCTGGAAGTCACCCGTCTGGGGTCTGTTGCTGTTGGTTATTCAGTATGTAACTTTTGAGAAAAACGCAATGGTTGAAACTATATCCGAGACTTCAAATGTATTTATTTTTTTATTTTTTTTATTTTTTAAAGAATCATTAATCGCATTCACCCTATCTAGAGTACGGTGATGGACTGCAGCTCCTGGGGTTACCAGGGGGCCTCTCTCTCCCACACGGGCCAGTCCCTGCCCACTTCAATGTATTGTGCATAGTAGTAGACCAAAATCTAGCTTTTTATAGCAAGATTCTAGTATAAATAATATAGGGGTATGGAGGACCACACAAAAAAGTCTTTGTGTGCAGGAAGACAAAAGTGTCGAGCTCCCACCATATTAGAGAAGCACCAATTTGAAAAATCGACAAGACCCCAGCCATGCGAAGACGAAATTGAGTGAATTTGGAGGGCATTTCTGAGGTATGAAGAATAGATAGTACCTATGGTAGTTGATCCTTCACCCCTCCGAGGCTCTCCATGCGCTTACGAAATACTTTGAAGCACTACCGGTGTCTTCCATTCAGCATCTACTACCATGCGCAATACATTTGAAGTCTCGGACATAGTTTCAGGCCTTCAGACCATTGCGCTTTCTCTCAAAGGTTACTAGGTTCCAGCTCGTACCTAGTTGTTGTTTGGAAGGAAGGCCAGCGCGGGTTTCTTTTCCCCACGTACCTACTTAAGGGTCCCGTTATAGCAAAGGCAAATCATATGTACTTATATCCATATATCGACCTATATTCGGAAATGCCAAGCCCGCCAAACTTCGTTTCCGCATTGTTGGAATATCAGGTTATGATATGAGGCTAGTGAGTGGCAGCGGTTCAGATGTGTGGCCAGTGAAGGAACACTTCACCCCGTATGGATATGCGATGTATGAATATGTAGATATGTATACGAGCATGTATTCCAGGAGACTTGTGAAACGTCATGAGCTGTGTGAATTGTATGACTTGCTACCTATATATACATGAGGAATAGGTAACACATGCTTCTCATATATGTGGCGTGAATACTCCGTACATGATTAACTTCAGCATGTAAGGCTTCACGTAGTTCAGTATGTGGTGGAGTGTAAAGTGCGCTAGCACATGTTTCAACACCCCCCTCAACACAGTTGTGCAATGTACAGGATAATCAACCTCGTTAAAAACCTCAAAACCTTTTCAGGTAAAAATAGGTAAAAGAGCGCTGATCATTGACCCTGTTTTCCTAACACTTTTTCTCGTAGATAGATGAAACGAGGCCGTGGTAGCGGCTTCGTACATATATCTGCTAAATTCTCTTCACTTGGTATGTGAAGGACGTTGATCATGCCATTCTCAACCAAGTCTCTGACATGGTGATAAGCGATATCAATGTGCTTGCTTTTATCACTGATGCGTGGGTTACTAGTAAGATCAATAGCCCCAATGTTATCAGTGTGAAGTGCAGCTGGTATTTCGGAGTCAAGGCGGAGTTCAGCCAGAACCATATCTGCTGTTTTGCGGTAGTTGAAAGGCAATGTATTCAGCGCCTCCACCGTCGAGGTTGTAACACATCGTTGCTTTACTGACCGCCAGCTGATTGTATTGCCACCTTTTTATCATCTCCTCAACCTTTATCTCGTAGCTCTTTTCTACCCCTGGTACTTCATCTTTCCTTTGCTTCTTCCTCTCTTGTTGCCACTCTCTAAGAGCCTGGTGCACGAAAGACATTGATACCGTAGAAACCATTGTATCTACTGGTACATAGTCATACTCTTCCTCACCAGTTATGTGCAAATTAGCGATAGTCATTGCCAGAATCTCGTCTGCTGATGGCTTCAGATCCCCAATCAAATTAGCGATAGTCATCGCCAGAACCTCATCTGTTGATGACTTCAGATCCCCAATCATCAGCTCTTTAACATTGTCCCAGTTATCTTCTTCTTCCAGTATTTGTGGTATTTGTTCCACTTCTACTATTGGTTCTCCAAGAATATCGTACCCTGGGGCTAAGCCGAAACCATCCATGGAGGGGTGCCCCATAACATTCTCGAAAAAGGTTACATCTCTCTTTTTAATTATCACTCTTTTATTGATATCATAGATAGCATAGAGACCTTCATGTACATAATATCCCATCAGAATACCTTTTGCTGTATGCGATTCCCATTTGGTCCAATTTTTCTTTTCGACATGGCCATAGTATCTGCATCCGAAAATCCGTAAATGTCCTAAATCCGGCCTTTGGTCGAACCATGCTTCATATGGAGTCATCCTAATAGCTTTGTGAGGTGAGTGATTCTTCAAATAGGCCGAAACTCTCACTGCTTCTGGCCAGAAACCCTCTGGTATTTTAGCTGTATGCATCATTGCTGAAGCATGTTGAACTAGGTGTTTGATTGCATTTTCTGCTGGTCCATTCATTTCCGAGCTATATGCTTGAGTGGTGAAGGGTTGAATACCTTTTCCCACAAGGTATCCTTGGAATTCAGCTTGTAAAAGAGAGGGTTCATTATCGGAAAACAGTATGCGCACATTGAGGCCAGTCCAATTTTCTTGTACAGCACACCATTCCATCCATGCAACATGGATTTCGTCTTTCGTCCTCAAGCAATAGGTATACCCATGTAAACCGAGTTTTGCCATCCACAAAAGCACAAAAATATATTGCATCCCCCAACAGACCCTTTATACACATTGGGCCACAGATATCGACAAAGACAATAGCAAGTTTTTGAGTTGCAGGGGTTCTTGGAACTCTTGATATCTGTCGATGGTCTTTTCCTACCAGGCACCCCGCACATTGTAGCTTATTTAGGATTTGGGGCCTAACCCAGTTGCCATACTTTGGAGTCGTTCTACATCTCTTTTATTTAGATGCCCAAGTCGCTGGTACCACACTTCCAAAGTATCAGGCCTGGGGGTCCCTTTGTCCTGGGTTACTAGGCAGAGTTCATGAGATCTCGTATCACAATCTAGCCACCAGCTAGTACCCACTTTGATACCTTGAGCTAAAACCTGACCGTTTAGAGAAAACTTCACATCTTTAGAGCCAAAATTGGAATAGTAGCCCCTGTCCTCAAGTACCACCACAGAAAACAAATTCACTCTTGTTTGCAGTGTAGGAACATACAGGACATTTTCGATATGAACTTTCACAATCTCACCTTCGACTCGGAGAATTAAAGGTATAGTGCCGATATAATCAGCAAATACCCAACCGTTTCCCGTCAAGATCTCCACTAGAGGAATGCATGGTATCAAGTGAACAAATAGGTGTTTGAAAGAGCTGTAATGATTGCTGGCACCCGTGTCTGCCAACCACTTTCCAGGCTCATCCGCAGGCCCCACTTCTTTCTCATCTCTTCCATATATCTCTACATTCCCCTGTTGAACTAAGCGAGCATACTCAGATCCAAAACTCGATTTCCCTCGCAAAGCCTCATTAAACCACATTGCCTGTGTACTGTTTGATGTAGCATACTGGTCTATCGAGCTGAGGCCAGGTCCTATGAAAGAGGCAGCATCGATAACAGGGTCTTTAAGGAACGCAGGATTTTGGTGTGCAGTTTCATAGCCCCCGCTGGCGGATGAGAAGGCTTGTGATGTTTGATTGGCAACACGTAAAGCTCGCTGTGTCTGAGAAATCTGAGTCGCTGGTACTTCCAATATGTTGGGGTTTTCAATAGCTCGCCTACGCTTCCATTCCTCTCTTTCAACCATCCAGCGAGACTTTAGGTGGGGGTTTTTTATCCAGCAAGAAGCTTCCACATGACCTACCTGCTTACAAGCATTACACTGAGTCGGGTTTCTGCTGTAAGGATGGGTTCGGTAGCTCCCAAAGGCATATGATTGTCGATAAGGGCCAGATGCAGGGGCCAGAGTGTTTGTGTTGTAGGTAGAGCATATGCAATGAGGGTTACCAGGAGAGGGATGACATTGATGTATGTCATATTGTCTTCGAGTCTGGGGATCACCATCAACCGTAGCCATGGCCACTGCAGTGGGGCCATGCATGGACCCAGGGTTCACTTGCCGTGGATTAACATTGTACTGATTTGTGATCGAGGAAGTAGGAGTTCTGGTATTGGTATCTGTACGATCCTCTTCTGCCTCTTCTGCCATTTCCAACTCTGCAGCCTCCAACTGCTGAGAAACCATTTCTACCGTTAACTTTCGTCAATCTATCAGTTCATGGGTGTCTCACATGAAATCGCTCGCAAACCAACTCCGTGATATGGGGGAAGATATTGAACATATTGAATGGCGTGGGAAAAGAATATCGGAGTACAAAGGCCTCTCTGACAAGCTCAACGCTCTACTACAAGCTCAACACTCTACTACAAGCTCAACGCTCTACTATAAGCTCAACGCTCTACTACAAGCTTAACGCTTAACAAGCTCTTTGACTCTACTCAATATACGAGCGTATACATTCTGTCTGAACATATCAATATATCTATTGAGCTAAGTGATTCTTTATTGACCACACGTATATGCACCGCAGCCTGTTGCAACTCATAACTTCTAATACTCCTATCCTACTAGACTCATG
>Ga0307514_10005362_pt1 | contig 11488 bp, 12 predicted proteins | sample 16_EM_MG_FD_203088 | JGI IMG/M metagenome (GOLD analysis project Ga0307514, IMG submission 203088) | Populus trichocarpa ectomycorrhiza microbial communities from riparian zone in the Pacific Northwest, United States - 16_EM | ecosystem: Host-associated > Plants > Roots > Unclassified | place... | reverse complement strand
CGTTCTTTGGTGAGTCACATCGCATTTTGAGGGGAAACAATAGAGATTGAATGTGTTCCAGAGAGGTTAGATTCGACAAGTTCTCTGATACATAACTCAAGTGTTTAATTGTTGTGATGTTGCAGCTGCTTGGGTACCATATTTCGACGATGTGGATGCTATTATCTATTTAGCTCCCGTATCCGGCTTCGATGAAGTAAGTGTGACATTTGTCGTAGTAAACATAATCTGACTATTTCCTGTGCTGGTTAGGTGCTACTGGAAGATCCTTCGGTCAACAAGCTCGTTAGCCCTTTGTTCCCTTTGCCGTCAAATTTTTAACCATGGTCCATATAGGAAGATGCTGTACTTTTATGGAAGCACCTTGTCTCGAACCCGCTACTGAAGAACACGCAGATGGTGATATTCTTGAATAAGGTCGACCTTTTGAATGGTACGAGCCACATTTCTGTCTCTGTCGCCCGAGGACTGACGAAAAATATGTACATTGTAGCCAAACTTAAAGCCAAAGTTCGCTTTGCAAACTATGTCATCTCCTATGGTAACAGACCGAATGATTATTCATCGATCACAAGCTGTACGCCTCAGTTATACTTTGAATGACTTCCATCTAATTTTTTCTGCTACGCTTCAGACCTCAAACAGAAGTTTGGTATGATTATGCTTGGGATTGTAAGGGAAAACGATTGCTGACTGAACTCATAGCCAATATATATAAGCACCACCACAAAGGGGAAAAGAAAATTCTGTATTGCCACCTAACTATGATGACAGTATGTCTTTCAAGCACAGTATCCATGCTTAGATCACGATTTCTTGTTTTTCAGGACACTCAATCCACACAAAATATTCTCATGAATGGTATGTCAAACAGATCCACTGACTAAGACTATTAAGTTATTGATGTTCTCAAACAGTGAAGGATATCGTACTGCGACAAAACCTTTCCATGAGCAGTTTGGTCTAAAAAACTCAGTGACTTTTGTTACATAAAAAGACTTCTTGTGTCGCCGCGTTCGCTACTGTATCGATAGGTTCTGACTTTGTTTAATCTTCGCCGTTCATTCATCATTTAGATAGTTTACAGTAGTATTTCTTGATTAACGTTGAAACTTGACCGTACTCAAATACCACGTGGTCATCCACTACCTGTTGAGATTCAAAGCAGCATACTTCCTGATAATAATGTCTGACATCTTATCCAACTTCAACTGTTTGGATGAACTTACCCAAGTGATTTACCAAGGGATCTACAAATTCGTGGTGCTTTCCAATGTGTCTAATGAAGAGTGGAGCATCCACGTTGGACTTGCTGGGCGTGAAGGAAGATGGTGGCGCGGATGTTGGAAGGAGGATGATATTCACCATTTTTTCGTGCGTTTCAATACTTGTTATCGTCTAAACTCAGATTCAGTACAGTTTCTTCTAAACAGGGGTCAAAACTGTCAGATAAACTCCTTGAAACGTTTGCGGAGAAACTGGAAGGAGTCTTCGTTCAAGGCGAATTATGTATCAGCGATTGGAATGTGGACAAAGGTGCGGATATCAAGGTGGGCATATTTTGCGAAATTCTAGCATCTGTTTCTAAACTACTAAATTTTCAAAGTTCACTTTGGGACCAACATCGAAGAAACCTTTGCATATTCCTCTCACGGAAACGTCTTCAGAGGAGGCTGCTGCGTATGCTACATCCGTATTTCTTGATGTGTGGTTGGTCACTGATGCTCGAGTGGTAGTCATCGCTGATATTCGATTCTAGATTGCACTGCAGGCGCAGTCGAGAAAGTGCAAGCTATATCCATCTCCGGATTATTTTGGATCGGGGATTTCAACTGTGCCTCCTATTCGTACTACTACGACAACTGAACATACCGAAGGGCCTTCTAAACGGACTGTAGAATCGAGTGGGTTGGTTTTCCATACGAACTTTACACTTGCTAATTTAATAAAGGTCCAGAGAATCTGCTCGGCTCAAAACCCAAAAGCCGTGTTGATCCTCCCGCAAAAAGTATCACAGCCACAAACACAGATGGCGCCAAGAGCGTCGGGACGCCCGCAGACAGTGCGTGTCATGCAGCTATTTGGATAAGTTCCGTGGCATATTTCTGACAATATCTGAATTGTATAGAACCTGTACGGCCGCAGAAAGGCGCTTCTTTGGCAAACCCGAATAAGAAGGCAAGAAAGTACCAGGCAATTGAATTCGAGAGTGATGATGAGTGATGTCGGGTTGTCGTTGACTTTCGGGGCAACTGTCCGTTTTCAGTACATGACTGTGGAGTACTTACTTTTCCATGCAATTGAGTGTGGTTAACATTGCATACCGATAGCCAGGTGACCGATTGCTCTGAAACAAAGTTCGTTGCGTAACAAAGCACTTTAGTTTATGTGACGGCTTTTGCCGAACAACATTATTTAATTGTCGAGGCGGAGTGTTTTCACGCCCTTTCCACTTTTCCTTGTATCTTTACAAAATGGTCACTGAAGGTACTGTCACCTCCGAACATGGCTCGAACTCGCAGTCTGTACAGTCTTCAGATACCAGCCTGCAAGCCATGCTGGCGCAGATCATGCACACCGTTCACCAGTCCGTTAGTCGCGTCTTGATTCAGTAAAGCGTATTTCAACTCGGCTGATTTTTAACTTAATTAGCACCGAGAAATAGTAGAGCTTAAGAAAGAAACCACCGAGCTCAGGCTCGCAAATGCTGCTTTGGAAAGGCAGATTCGAGAGGGGCTGCAGGTGAGCCACCTATCTAGTTCCGGTGCATCCGCCACGTCTTATAGCATGTTATTAATAGTACAACGTATACAACTCTCGCAATGGAACTCCTGGGTTTATGACTCCCGCTCCTCCGAGTCCCCAGCTACGCGCGAAATGGACGCCTTTTTTAAACCTTAATATCCCATTGATCACCACATCTCCCCCTGACCAACTGTACCGTCCCTCGCCGCTCGGTGACAACAGTCTTACTGCTTTCCCTTTTATGAACCGTGACATCCCCGGCTTTTACGTAGTTATTCCCGCTGGCGGTGCTGGAACACGTTTGTGGCCACTTTCAAGAGAAGGTCATCCGAAATTCCTCCTTGACCTCACGCTCAAAGGAAGATCTCTAATTCAGGCGACCTGGGATCGTCTAATTCCGCTTACTTCTGCTGCACGGACTACCATCGTGGCCGGTTCGAGCCACGTGAAAAGTATTCGGGAGCAGCTCCCGGATCTCCTTCCCGAAAACTTGTTCTCTGAACCAGGTCCCAAGGATTCTATGGCTGCCATTGGACTTGCAGCAGCTATTCTGGCTATGCGTGACCCGGAGGCTATCATTGGGTCTTTTGCAGCCGACCACATGATTTCTGGTGACGACGCGTTCTTGTCTGCTGTTGCAGAAGCCGTTGAAGTTGCGAAAAAGGATTATATTGTCACCATTGGCATTGCTCCGTCGCATCCCTCGACTGGATTTGGTTACATCCGTTTAGGCGAGAAGCTAGGCATCAAAGAGGCCCCCAATGCTCGACTAGTCTCTAATTTTAAGGAGAAACCGGACGCGCGAACTGCTGCCGCGTACATTGCGACTGGTAACTATAGGTGGAATGCAGGAATGTTCGTGACGAAGGCCACCGTTTTGTTGGATCTTTTGCATAACTACAAACCAGAATTAGCTGATGGTTTGAGGCAGATTGCTGCTGCATGGGACGATGAAACTCAGAGACAGATAGCCTTAAATGAAATCTGGCCAGACTTGGAGAAAATTCCCATCGATAATGCGGTAGCTGAACCTGCGGCGGCCGAAGGAAAAGTCGCCGTTGTTCCTGCAACGTTCGGTTTGTTGCTTTTGCTTTGTTCATTATCAAGAAATATCTCAATGGTTGATTAGGCTGGGACGATGTCGGTGATTTCTCGTCTCTCGCAGATCTCTTGCCCGCCGAAGCAAATCAACCTCGTATACTTGGAGATGCCCATCTTGGTATGATTTCTTGACGTTGTGTTCCGGGCATCCTGATAATCATCTCTTGTAGTCGTTACGGAACAAGTTGCTGGGGGGATCGTGGTTCCCGGATCAGGTCGTCTCATCACTTGCCTTGGAGTTGACGACTTGGTTATTGTGGACATGCCTGATACCTTGCTCGTGACTACCAGAGCTCGATCTCAGGAAGTCAAGCGACTTGTCAAGAAGACTCGCGAAGCAGGATGGAAGCAGTTGCTATAAAACAACAAAGGTATATCAAAAGTTTCATTTCCCGTGTTTGAAAGGACGTATAGCAGACATTATTTATTTAATGAGCGATTCGACACATAGCGTAATCTTTTCTTTGGTTTTGTATACAAGTATCTACTCAAAACCTAATGCCAACAGCACCATATGAATGAATGCGCAAAGAATGCTAATGTATTTGGTATGATGTCAGCCTGATCACGCGTGGTACTGTGCCATGGATTCTGCTACCACTCATCTGTTATCTCAAAGTCAAGCTAGTTATGGGTTAGCACGCGCCAATGAACCTAGCAATGCACAAGAGAACAACTCCGAACGATCCAGTACCAAGCTACAGCGAGGCTTGTCAGCGAGACAGGTTCAGATGATCGCAATCGCTGGGACAATAGGCACTGGACTCTTCCTCGGTACAGGTCGTTCTCTTGCGCAAGGGGGGCCAGCTAGCATGCTGATCTGCTATAGTATTGTCGGGTTCATCGTATATATTACGGTCTTGCTGCTCGGAGAGATGGCAACCCAGTACCCTGTCGCTGGATCTTTTAATGCGTATACAACACGGTTTTTTTCACCTTCATATGGGTTTGCCTTGGCCTGGAACTATTGGTTCAATGATGCTGTTTCGGTCGCTTCGGATCTCATCGCAGCCCAGATTGTGGTGCAATTCTGGGGCATCGAGAACGCTTGGGTCATCACATTGGCATTTTGGATATTCCTCGTTGGCGTAAACGCGTTACACGTGAGTGGTTATGGGGAGCTTGGTATACTGTTTTTCTCCGCGCTACCTTTTCCCGTCGAATCTTACTCACGTTTGCAGAATATTGGTTGTCATCTTTGAAAGTTTTCACTGTCATTTTGTTCATTATCATTGGAGCCCTCGTGAATACTGGACTTAATATGGAACGTAAAGTTATTGGATTTGACAATTGGCGGATTCCTGGTGCGCCTTTCGTCGGAGGTTTTGGTGGGTTTGCTAGGGTTTTCGTCACAGCTAGTTTTGCCTGTGCGTATCATTAATTGCCATCACCTACGAAAATCCCAGATCTTTATTGCAGTCGGTGGCACAGAAAGCTTGGGAATAACTGCAGGCGAAACCAAAAACCCAACCCAGAATATGCCTCGAGTCGTAAAAATGGTTTTCTGGAGGTCAGTGTCACCATGATACTTGGATTTGACATTGCAAATCTGACTTCTACTTCAAGAATCTTGATCTTCTATACCCTCACAATATTGATAATTGGCCTTAATGGTAAAGGGACTATCAGCGGCTTAGAAGATGATTAACCAGAAATCCATGTTGAATAGTACCATGGGACTATCCAAATTTATCAAACAGAAGTACAACCACGTCTCCTTTCACTATCGTCTTCAAAGAAGCCGGTTCAAGTAAGCAAAGCACATCCACCCATTTAATGATATCTTACTTCCCGTTTCAGCCTTCGCCGCCTCGTTTATGAATATCGTTGTTCTGACCTCAGTACTGTCGGCGGGGAACCATGCTTTATTTTCTGGAACGCGGGTTCTTCATGGTGCGCTCGATATGTTGCTTTCTTGGATCAGGAATATTCATCTGTCAATTCAGGTCTATCCACATCGACACCTAACCAAGCGCCAGAGTTTTTTTCGTGGACGACTTCTGCCGGCAACCCTTTATTCGCCCTATTAATGACCAGCAGCGTCAGCGCTTTATGCTTTGGGACCAGTTTCATCGGAAGTGGCCAGCTTTGGGGATGGTTGCAGAATATTGTTGGGGTCTCAAATCAGGTATTGGCACTTCTATAGCGGTCGTGATCAGCAGGAGGTTTTATCTTTGGCGTACAGATTGCTTGGATGTCAATTGGCCTCTCGAGCTGGCGTTTTCGCAAAGCTTGGGTTGCACAAGGACGACCCATAGAAGAATTGAAATTTAGGGCGTCGTGGACTTGGCCGTGGGGACCACCTTTTGTAGTAAGTTTCAAAGTCGCGTTGTTCTGTTGTTATTTTTGCTAAGTTTATAATCAAGGTGGTCTCAGTCTTCTCTTTGATTCTCGGTGGGTTTCCGCTACAAGGAAGAACTAAATAAGCCTAATGTTTTCTATACAGTGCAGGGATGGTCATCGATCATACCCCGGTTTTCTGCAATAGACTTTATCTCATTCTACGTTGAAATTCCCGTCATGTTCGTCATGTTCGTGGCCTGGATGGTCCTTCGACGCCAATCAGAAGTCTTGCCAAATCCAAATCCTGAGGGTGAAGCATTGATAGGTCGATTAAGCACTCGCCCGACGAACTATAGCCGTTTCCATGACCTTGTGGAGGTGTCCCGAGTAAACCTATATACGGATGAATATGAAGGGGAAGTCGACGAGGGTGAAGACGAGTTCTCTGATCGTCTGAAAGGGTCGATGAGATGGTTATGGACGTTGTACTATTGGCTCGTTTAATGATTATTAGAAGTGATGATACACATGTACTTAGACAAACAGAGATGCAGCTATCTTTGTTTCCCTGCATGCTTGTGCCACGGTCAGAACGATTTCGTTGCGCTCGAGTCATGATTCATAAAACACTGAGGATACAAAATCTAGTTTACAAATTTTTGACAGGAATCCCCGCTTCACAGACGTCCGATGTAATCTGGCGAGGAACAAATCATCTTTAGATGCGTTATTAGAGGTAGACTTTTTTGTGATATCAAAAACTCGAGCACTCTCCATCGCAAGGGTCTCGATAGGACCTGTGTTTCTGGCTTGATCGCTTTAAATGGGCGTCACGGTGGCCGATAACGACGTTCCAGCCCCTGAAGCGCACTCTACCCAGCTCTTCAACAAACGCAACGCTACGATGTTTCCCAAGTTCGCAGTTCACCCCAACGACGACCTCAGTCCGACCTTCTGCCTCGGCTTGGCCAAGGCGAACGTGTATTTGTCTGCGTGCAACTTGGAAGCGCTCTTGAACTGTTTCGTTTGTGAATAGCCAATCTCTTAAGGTCTTCGAGATACCCGTGCGTCCAGTCCGTATAGATTTGGGAGGGCAGGGTAAAGATCGTACGTCAATGGAGAGATCGGGTGGTGGGCTTAGCGGACCTCTTCGACGACCAAAAGAAATAATATGGACTATTGGAAGATCATTAACTAGACTGGTAGCATGGTTAGAATTGGCTGGAATGTCGGCGATGGACTCGTCCATCGTAAAGTGACCAACACACATCCTACACAGCCACCGCCCCTTCCGTGAGTCCGTGACCCGTCGAGATTGTCCATACATTCTGGAACGTCTCTCACCGATTCAATCTTGAGGTTCGAGGTTGCGCACCATATTGAGGTCTAATAGAGAGATAGAAAGAAGACACGTACAGAATCAAAAAATTACAAGCTCGAAAAAAGAAGGGCAGACCGGGACCGGGGACACGGAGCGCAAGCTTAAGACTAAAGTCTAACAAAGCTAGGCTGATCGCAATGCAAGATGCCGTTCAGGCCAAGAAGACCTCAAGTTGGACGCATCATTGGATACCGCGCAACGCGAGCCCAACCTACCATAGGCAACACAAAAGTATGTTGATTCAAAGTCCATATAATGCGAGGTACTGGAATCACAGCTTCTTTTTCTTCCACATAAGCGCTGAGAATGTGTGCGTGGGACCTGGTGTGTCTCTCACTATTCGTTGTACGATGCCTTGAAATTCCGCAAAGACCATCCATCGATTACTTGAACAACTGTTGAACGCCCTTTTCGTCTAAAATTCCCAAAGGCCAAACAGTAGATTCAGCACTCTGTTGAGTTCGCATGTAGAAAACGACGAAGGGAACACTCCAACACCATCATTTGCTCGTGACAAAATCAGTCGACGCACCAACTGTAGATATGCAGTCTGTGCCAGTGGGAGAAATGATCAACCTGGCGGATACCACCCGGCCCACCTGCAAGTTGGTGACGACGACATATCAGGTCGTGCATAAATTTGGATGTGGCCAGTGTTCAAACGTCTGGCTCGTCGAGGACAGGAAACGATATGAAGGTCCTCATGGCCACATCTGAAGTGTCATGTGTCACATTCATTTTACGGCTGATTGGTGAGTTCGAACACATGGACTGCACCACACCAATGTGTTTGGTCCTCCGCTATCCTCAGACGTCGAAGAGTTGTATTCTGATGATTCAGAAGAGTATCCCATCGGTATAGCGAAACGGATTTCGTCTCGGATTGCCTGTACCCTGAAATCTGCATAGTCGGTATGACCTTTACCTATCAAAACTTTGTCTGTCTCACAGATCTTCATCAAACATACTTTTCCATTCACCTTCAATCACCTCTTGGTCTTCTCTCAGGAAGAGGTAAAAAGTTGTCGAGCTAATTCCAGACACTCGATTGCTGGTCAACGCTGGAGAGCTGGTACACTCCACACTGATTCGGATCATACTGCCAGATTGAGTGTAATTCTCCCCCTTCAAATATGGAACACTTTTTAATTACGTGCGCAAAATTGTGAACAAGGGGATCGACAGCACAAATATTTGATCAGCACTCTTGGTTTCGCGAAGATTCTGCAAGTTGCCAGTGCCCATTCCCCCTAGCCATTGTGTTGCTTGGACTCCACTGGCATGAGTCGCTATTTGGGATAAGATGGGAGAAACATTGCAATCTGAATTTTCTTGGCGACAGGGAGTCGCACACGTTCAAAACCCAGTGTTTATTAAAATTGCACCTGTTGGTGAAGCTACTCGAAGCGTGTATTATACTCTATCTTTGGCACTAGCGTGCTATTGCCAATGCGGAAATTCACCGTTGAGTGTTTGGACAGTGTGGTAGTACCGTCTCCAAAATTGACTGTTTCCAGCCAGCAGATGTATGCCAGGCAAGGAGGCTGTATTGTAGGAACAAATCTCAGTTGGTGGGTAACAACTGGTATTGGTAGTCTAACCTATTGTAGGAACAAACTACAATGATAAGTAAGAACGAGTACATAGAAATAGGTATGAGGACTCACTCTCAGTTGGTGGGTAACAACTTTGAACTGAGAGGAGTCTGGTATTATCTCGTCGTAGATAAAGTATTCGTGTATAGAGTAGAATCACGAGCCATCAGAGAATGATAAACGATTGATAGGAGAAATATATCATATGATAAAAAGGGGGTAAAAGGGAAGAGGAATAATAGTAACGAAAGGAAGGGTATTACGGTTACCTTTCAACAGGCTGTTTCATTTGTAAATTCAAGCCCTTAGAAATGCTGCTTATGAGTAATTCGCGATCGAACAATGGTCCGTTCGACACAGTGTGACTGTTCCTAGAATTGAACTGTTTGGCACAGTGTGGTGCACCTACGGCTACCTGCTGAATCCTCTGCACTCATAGAAGGGCCCAGTGACACCTTCCCTCGCTCAAATGCGAGTTGGACAGTCTTCTTGCCCACCATAACTCTCTGCACCCACCTTCCCCACTTTTTCGAGCAACAACAACCTCGCACCTATCTCCCCTTTGTTTTTGAGCAATGTCAACCACCTGTGCCCATCTCCCAGGCCCTCTCTGCCTTGAGCAATGGTCCTCTGCACCCATCTTCCACCTCTTTTTCGAGCAACGCCTCATGTCGAATTGACATGATATATAATTTATATATTGTTATGTATTATATAATATGTAGTTCCAGTCCTGACTGGTCCTGACTGGTCCTGTAACTGCAAAAGACCAACCAAGACTGGTCCACACCAGTTTGGTCTGGTCTTCCCAACAATCTGAGATTTGAAAGACCCGTCTCGGTCCAAGGCCCTTGGGTCAAAAAAAAAACTGGACCAGACCAGACTTTCAAACACTAATGGGTGGCTTGTGCTGGACTCGTGCCTGTACCGTACAACCCATACCCAGGTACCTGCACAGGTTTACAAACCTGTGACAGGCCCTATCTACAATGTATCGAATTCCCCTGCTGTGACATCAATTTTAAAGATAGAGTGCTCAAATCAATTTTGGCTTATAACTCAGTCAATTCTCAATGAATTTGGATGGTTTTTAGCTCAAAAAATTCAGAAAATTCGTCGCAACAATCCTATTGAGTTGGAGATACAAAAACCCCGCGGGTAACCCGTGACGGGCCCTAAATCTGGCTGGTTTTTGGCTCAAAATATTTAAAAATTTCATTGCCACTTTCGAAATACTAAAAACCCACCAAATGTTGTGGGTTACCCATGCTATGCCCTAACGATATGAAGATCCTCATGGCCACATCTGAAGTAAGAAGTTGTCAAGCTGATTCCAGACACTTGATTGCTGGTCAGTGGTCAATGCTAGAGAGCTACAAAGCCTTGCACTGGCAGACACATGAGCTACTGAATATTCTGCTGTACACATGAGGACAGAGTATAAAAGCAGGAAATTAATTAAAAAAGGCCAGACACAACTAGACTCTAGTTAAAAATGGGAAGAAAGGATATCACAGCAATGCAAAGAGAGCCATCATGATCTCAATGTGATCAAGTGGAGGTTTTAGGATGGGCTGAAGATACATCAGCAATTCCAGCTCACAGAAAACAGCAACTGAACTTACATAGACAGTTGTTAAGAACCAGTTTTTTAAATTCAACACATTCCTCTTTAGATGGGGAATGATGCATGATAAACCAGTCATTGCTGCCTTCTGATCTCAAGTGATTGTCTGATTGTTGTTTCAAATATAAGTTCCAGGCCTTGATGAAAGCATCACTGGAATTGGAGCCTTGCTGTGTAATCCAGAAGGAATGTTCAAGACAGACAAGAATAGCTGACCATATATTGTTAAGAAACTAAAAGTATATGAGGAAGGGTAAAATCAGACCAATGAAAGCTGGAAAGGAAGGCATCTACAGAATTGCAAAACACAATAGAGTAAGTGAAGAGAACTGAAAGGAATAAATTATGGTCTTACATTGAATTGAGCAACCACAAGACCCTGAACATTTTCCACCTACCAAGCAGGCCAATTAACAGAGTAGGGCAAGGAAGTAGATGAGTGAAAACAGGTACAAACTGAACATGAGATGAAAGTGATATGTCAGTGATTCAAGCCAAGCCAAGTGGGAAACAGGGACTCACATTCTAAATGGGATGTTACAGTGGAAAGTCAGAGATCAAAAACAGAGCTGAGCAGAACCACAGGAAATCACATGCTGGATGAAATTTCATGAAAGGAAATCAGAAATTACTGTACCATTTCAATCAATTCGGCCTAGGGTGTGACCCGTGACGGAGTGGACGAAATTTTGAATTCGGCCACCTGCCCGATTTGGTAACATTTCTTACATAACATAACCTTTTTAGGAGCTTTTT
>Ga0307514_10005360_pt1 | contig 11492 bp, 16 predicted proteins | sample 16_EM_MG_FD_203088 | JGI IMG/M metagenome (GOLD analysis project Ga0307514, IMG submission 203088) | Populus trichocarpa ectomycorrhiza microbial communities from riparian zone in the Pacific Northwest, United States - 16_EM | ecosystem: Host-associated > Plants > Roots > Unclassified | place... | reverse complement strand
ATTCAATTCAATTTGGAGACAGGGGGGCCGGGTGGAGGGTGGAGGGTGGAAGGTGGCTGGTGAATAGAGTGAGTGAGTGTGCTGCAGCATAGTACCGGTAGGTACACTACTGTACTTGGGGTACATACGAAATGCTCGGGCAGTCGTGGGCTGAGAACACCCAACCAGACCTTACTCATACTTACCTACTCTATCTTCTCTACTGTACCTATACGGTGCCCGCCTTTGGTGTGGGATGATACGGGCGGCTGACCGTTAAGTGTAGTTCGACGTGGCGTATACTACCGGTCTTGTACTCTAACAACAGTAAGCCTTGTCCGTGTCTCAAAACAATGGACATGTCTGTCACGTTATCAAGTCTAAGTCACAATAGAGTACCTACCTACCACCTACCCCATGACCCTGCCGCCAAAAATCGCAAATACTACGTACATACAGTATATAGAGTACGAATACCAGTGTAGTACAGGATAACGAGAATCTAGATTAGGTTCTTATATGCGCAAAAAAGAAAAGAAACTGCCGTACGGAGCTGTAGGTACTCTACTCCTGCGTCCTGGGTACCTATGACGGGTGCTGAGGTATGTAGATACTTAGGTAAGAGACTTCTAATACACAGTGGCGAGTACTAGATGGCGCTTAAACCCTAGTTCCCTGCCTGCCTGCACGCAGTTTTACCGAACATACATACTGAATATATTTTACTAAAGCTATATTGCTTACCTTATTGATATGATATACTTATATCCAGCCTGATGGTTGGGTCTGGCAAGTGGGCGGAGTGGGTGGGCGCGGTTGATTACAATGCGTTCCCATTCTAACTCCCGATCAGCATCTTCTCAGATATTTTACTGTCTCAGCTCCCCTCTTTATTAAAAGAAGAAGGCAACAGCTGAGGCCAAGGTTCTCTATGCCGATATTGCATGTACGTACAGCTAGTAAGGCCTCGAGTGGCGTTATATTACATAGTCTAGGCACCAGTAAATATGCATGTCATGTTCACGGCAGTCATGAGGATGCTACATATGCGCAGCGGCTATGTGTCGAAGGGATTGATGGCTAGGGATGAGTAGGTATAGGTACCAAGAGATATCCAGGTGTACCTCGTGCCCATATACCTACCTACCGGTATAGGTAAATGTGGTGATGTGACCGAACATGCAATGCAGCTAGCCGCTAGCCCCGTATGTAGATGGTGAATCCCGCTCCGGGGCATTTGACCATATTCTACCAACCCCGCAACAAAGAGGTTTGGAGACGAAGGTGAGTGCATTAGTGAAAAGGCGGGGGCATATCTAGGGGATCATATGACTAGGAAATCATATCTTGTAAGAGAAAAACAACAAATTCTGGGGTCAAACAACCGTGAAAGAATACATATACATACTTCCAATGCAAAACTCGTAAACTCGAGATAAACTTACGATGTAGGCAGAACACATCACACATGGTAGGAACAAGAATGCACTTCCGCGTGTACAAAGAAGCTCCCGAATGTCAAATTGCTCCTAGATTTTCACTTGCAGGTCTCTAACATCTTCCGGAGAACTGCCATAAGACTTTCGTTCTCACAAGCTGCAGCCACCCTTTCCTTATCGTTCAGTTGCTTATTCACCTGATCGGCCGTACTGTGTGTGCCTTCTCTGATTCGGACATCGAGCCTAAACCTAGGCGGGAGCGCCTGCTCCAAACGAACCCGGATACCTAATCCGATAACTGTAGCAAGGCTGCAATGCGTAATTGTGGGAGTGATTTCGACCAGCACGTGTGACATCGCGGAACGGTCTTGGTTATCTGTGACCTTTATGTGTGGCAGATTAACAACTGCCAGTTCTCCTAGGCTTAGGGGATGCTCTGGGTCTGAGATTGTTGATATGAGATCTGCGATGATTGGTGCGATTAGCACTCGTGATCCAAATATGGGATAGATCAAGCAACTGCTTGTCTGAGGTAGTGCAAGGTTTCGTGGTCAGGTCCGCAGATAAATGAGACAAAATGGTATAGATGCATTACAGGTAGAAGATAAAAAGCTCTAATAAGAATAATTTATGATCAATAGAATAAAGGAGATTTGGTGCAATGACACATGAAGAAGCGTATATGTGCGGCGTTCCAGACTGGGTTTTGTGCTCGGCCCCGACCTGAAGGAACTAGAGGGTGGCAGCTAACTGCAAAGGGTTATGAGAAGAATGTGATTCTTCGATCAGCCCGAGATGGACAGAAAACGGTGGTGCAGGAAGCATCCTGCAGTGGCAGGGTATAGAGCCGGGGAGCAAGCCATAGCACAACGCACATTCATTGGTCACACACCAACCCCAGATAACGACTTCAGAGCAAGATGCCAACCAGACTAAGATACAAGATGCGGCTTTAAAACTGAACGGGTGGCAAGGGCAGATAGGAAAACGGCGTACTGGATAAATGAGTGTCACCCCTTTGGGAAAATTGGGTCTGTGGGGTGACAAAGACCAGGACGACAAGATTGGTTGTTTGTGATAGGAGGGTACTTGACAGTGATAAAAAAGAGCACTACCTACCATATATCTCTTGTTCATCAATGTGTTCAACATCAAAGTCATCACCATCACTGTCCTCGTCCTCTCCATTACTCAGCGGGTCAGAGGCATTGCCAGTTGAGAATGGATCATTTGGCTGCACTGTAGATGCTATACTCGATAGGAGTCCACTGCCCCCATCAGAGAGGTTAGAAGACAATGCTCGTTTCGCTTGCCGCTTTCTGGAGGGTAGGTCACTAGCATTGAGAATGGTGGGGTTCTCATTGTCCATCGCTTCGATTGAGCGGGGTAGCAAAATAGAGGATATGGTTCTGAATGGGAAATTCGTGACCAACAGGCGTGAAAGAGTGCAGCTTCAAGTGGAGGGTGCCCACACTAGCCTATGCTGGCGAGAGGTTTTCTCGTGAGGTGGCTGATAGCAAACAACCGAGAGGTGGAGATTGGTTTGACGCCAAGGCTAGCTTGTGTCCTACTTATAGCTGGCACAGGGTCCAGGTTAGTCTCAGAACTGCTACGCTGTGTAGCGAGTTAGCCACACTATATATTCTAGCAGAGCTGTAACCTTCCAATTGCACAAGCCGACCTACATAGGCCGCAATCATACCCTTCTAACACCAGCTTGGGGCTCTGTGGCCTCGGCCCGATGATTGGTATATAACATTCCCCACAATGGCCTATGTATAGCAGATGACCGCTGCCACAGGATTATTATTGGGAGATCTGCAACACTGCTCCAGCCAACCTACGGTTCACGACAGGTGACAGAGCTTTCCAACTGGTGTTTCGGAATTTCCTACTAAGCCATTTCAGAGAACTTGCTAAAGGCTCTACATTAACATAGGTAACAGTAGTGCCGGTTCAGGAGATACAAAAGGGACTCCACTTAAGTAGCTATCCCTCATGTGCTATGGCATTTCCCTACCTGGTCGCCTCTTTCACTTTGCCGTGTTGATCTAACTCTCGGCAGGTCAATCCCACGCAAACCAGGGCATGAACGAAAAAACCTTGAGGATGCCAGTTGCTATGACTACCTTCCAATACCGTATCGGCTCTGAAGCAGGGGATCCTTAAGGCATCTTGGCCCCTTGTATGTGTGCCAGTCAAACGTAAGCCATCAGAGTCTGGTACAGGCATCTGTGCATGTACTCTCCTATCGTACTGCCCCTGGACTAGCAACCTGCGGAGTGGAGAACCTAATGGTTGTGTGGATCACTGGCAGGGTTCTACATAGTCTGGTTGGTGAAAAGCGTTTCTTCGACCAACACGCAAATTACCCTGCCTTGAAGGTAAGGCAAAATGCTGAGTTGATGGCCTTCTATATATTACGGTACCTATGCTACATTTACCGTTGGTATTTAAACTCCAGCACAAGGACTGGACCCTTGGCGGTGGAATGGCACTATACCCTACCTACCGGTACCCACCTGGTTGCTTCTCACATCCCGATGCTCATCTTGACCGTGAATGTTTCATGCATCGAGGCTTTCAAAATTACCTGGTAGTGGACAATCAATCTTCGCTAGTGTGTTTTCAAGCCTCTATTGACATACCCATAGATTTCTTCGTCCTCCACATCGATGATGCCTGATTACGAGTAGACAATTACGAGTGTCACTAATATTGTAACCTTGGCTGTGGTGGTGTGTGTGGTATACGCGGAAAAACCCATCATCCAACATTCTTTGGCCTCATGTGTGCTGATTCACTTCCGCTTCCGAATCACTCCCTCGCTCAACCATTCATCCAGTCATCCACATTCTTATCTATGTACATACAGATACATACAAATACTAACACCACCCTAGTCCCTAATCCTGCAATTATAATCAGGATTGGACGGGTACTACCTAGGTGTCATAGTCCAACCCACCCGGCTGTTGTCTTCAGCAAGGAAAATACTGCTTCTCTGCGTTACACTTCTCTTTTAGCTGTCGTTGCCCTGTGCAGCACTGAATCCTTACAGACTATACCTATATACTGGGGATCGGGTGCCCCTGCAAGATCGCCTCTAGATCAAAATTGGTGAACAAGAAGTCTCTGTGGGAGAAGGAACCGAATTCTTTGAGGGAGGCTCCCCTTGTACTCTGAACTGCTCATCAACCCCCCTCACACACCTCATTACATCCTTCATGCCTGCTTGGGGTACAAGCAAGAGGTACTCGAACATATCCTACAGGGATCAACAAGTATCTGCATCTTGAGAGACAAGCAGCATTCGAATAGGTCAAAGGCAGCAGCGATCCTCAGGTTGGGGGTGACTTGTTTTTCCGACCATCTCCTTTCTTGTGTGCCTGTCCCACTTCTCATTACCTATTCCTTTTCTCCCAGGATCACATCGAGGTTACTTCTAACACCATTTCGACTGTCCCCAATACATACAAATCACCCCCTCCCCCCACCCCCCACCTGGTTTACGACGACCACGGTCATAAGTCTCGCATCCAGCCGGCCTACCCCAGAACTACCACCGTATCCTAGGCCTGTGTCCTTCTTCGCGTTTGCTTTGATCTACGCGCAAGCAGACATACCACGGGTACTTCACCGATTCCAGTTTCAGGAGTGGGGAATTGAGTCGCATTGTGGTGCTATTTTGTGCTTCAGATTGCATCGGGGAAAACGTCTCGGCATATAATACAATCATCCTCGACACCTGGCACAACTTTTTGCTAGATTCGGTCGGTCCACTTACTCGAATCTGGAGACGGCAGTGTCGTACAGCCCACCTCCATCGCGATTGTCTGTCGTAATCATCTACTCTGGACAGATACCTTCTCTCACTCTATCTACGTCACATCCATCTGTTAGTCAAATATCATTGAGCGCCATTGTGAGAAGAGGTCCTCAGCTATCTCTTCTTGGACCTGTCAAACCTCCCTTTTGTAGCGAGCTTCAGAAACTGCCGAGAAACGTTCATGTTGGTCCAACCGCAGCAGATTGATCCTGGAAGGAGACGGTTATTACCACAAGGTACAACAATGCAGCAAAACATTACAATCTCTCCACAGGAGATGGCTGGTCCCAGGGAGAATCATCGAAGTTCGTATTAGTTGGCAGAGAACCACTTTAGAATCATCAGCTAACAAACTAGTTAGACTATGTCTTCGTCGACGAGCATAACAGGCACAAAAGACTGAAAGGTTAGCATACCCAGTTCCATGCCGCCTGCCTCATTCTCTGACAGTTCTTAGTGATGAGAGCTTGCGAAGGCTGTAGGCGGCGCAAGATCAAGTGTGATGCAGCAACGACCAATACCTGGCCTTGCTCTGCTTGTGTGCGTCTGAAACTACACTGTGTGCCTCCGATGGTGCAATATGATCGTGACTTTGCCCCCAATCAAGGTGTCTTGGAACAGCCGGCGAACGGTGGGGAATATCGTGAGGACTCGAGTGGTAGCGGCGACGATGAATATTCACAACATTCACAACTCGGGCAGCGGAAGCGCATATCAGTTGCTGGGCCAGCATATGTTCACCATAGACCTGACTACAGACAAATTTCACCACCTGAACATACCTCTCCAACAAGCAACGGAATGCAATACAGTCATCTCCCCCAACAATCGTCGGGTGCAGAAAACCTTGAGCATAACATGTCGACACTACAGCAGTTCCACAATGTGGCTGCCTATTCCCCACACTCTAATGTGCGCCATAATGACCAGTGGGTTACTGATGATGGATATTCTACGGCAGCTGCAAATGTCAGTGGCGTTTTGGAACAACTGAAAATTGATGACAGTGGTGTGGGTGAGTTGAGGACCAAACTTTAAGCCAGTAGCTATTGCTAATCCCGTTGAAAGCAAATTATATTTCTGCCCAAGGTCGAAGGTTAGCAGAGACGCCAGCCTACGAGCCATGGGCGGAAGATTTCGAAGCAAACCCGTCATTTGTTCCTGGAACACATGACTTTGCTGTCAAGATTCGCCGAGAGGACATGCCTTCGGAAGATGAGGCATTGGATCTTTTTGACATATATTTCCGAGATATACACCCATACCTGCCCATAGTAAATAAGGCGGCATTCTACAGACAGTGGAACACATCACGAGAGTCCATTTCACCACTACTACTGGAGACCATGTTTGCTACTGCAAGCCGAATTGGAGCAACGCTAGGCCGAAGATCTGAGGATGCTACTCAAGGAATGAAATGGATATCTATGGCAACCAGTGAGTAATAAATAATGCTACCTTCGTATTTGTGCTGATGGAATGTAGGGCATATGGATTGTTTTATGGATGTTCCACGCCTCAGTACAGTCCAAGCGCTCTTGCTTTTGCTCAAAGCCAGGGAAAGCGCCCCCCAGCGAGGCTACTTCTTCCGATCTTGGATGAGCATAGTTAGCATTATTGCTATGGCTAAGGATCTGGGTTTGGACCGGCACAATGACATTCACAAGTCTGGAGTTAGCTGTGGTGAGAATCAGCTGGAATGCCAAACAAAGACAAGAGTATGGCAAGCATGTTTCTCTTGCGAGCTTATGATTAGTGCTCCTCAAGGTCGATACCCCATTTGCAATCATCGCGACAGTCTGCTTACCTCTGAACAGGCCGAGAAGTTATGCAGGTTGACCCCGAAAGTGTTGATCTCCAGATACCAATACGCACGCAGGATATGGATGAGCAGGAGACTACCATATCCCGCAATTTCGTCTGCTTCGTTTATCTGATTAAGAATATCCGCCGGATGAACGATATACATCAGAAGCTTAAAGCAAACCCAAGTTGGAGGAATGATCCACAGTTTACTGACTGTGGTCCAATTTTGGATAATTGGGCCATGGCCTTACCGCCTAATCTTCAGGTTGTTGTGCCCACGGATTTGTCAATCCCGTGCCCTGCTGTAGAACATCATTATGTTGCAAATTTACAAATTTACCACAACCTAGCGAGGATTATGGTGCACCGACCACCACTATCCATCACCAAAACCTTCACCTCCCAAGGTCAATGGAAAGAACACATGAGCATATGCTCCGTCTCTGCGAAGAACATTTACAGACTGACAGAAGTCGTGTGGGGGCAATTTGGTATGGCAGGTCTGCAATGTATGATGCGGGGGATCAACTTCACCATATATGCGAACCTGACGGCTACAATGATACATTTGGTATGTATAATGTGATTATCCTATTCACTTGCTATAAGACTAATTTTGGTAGATTGCGGCGACTTGTCCAGATCCGGAGTTCAATTCAGATGCGAAGGAATATTTTACCAGGTCAATGAGAATCTTGGAAAACTGCATTGATATTTCGGCATCTGCGGAGACGAAAGGGCAAATACAAGCTTTACGAGAGGCCTTCTCCCTTGACCTCAATAGACCATTTGAGCTTAACCCTAGTTTCCCATTCTACCAGCCATTACATGGAAGCCCAGATGGTCACATAGCCCGTACTCCTGTTTCCGCATACTCTCAAGGGGAGCCCCCGGAGCCTCTCATCACAAATGCACAAGTAGTAGCTTTCCCACCCCACCCAGTTTCGCCACCACATTCCACTGGGGAGTGTGACGCCAAAGGGGATTCACCATCAGCTGTTCAGTCACTGGTAATGCTCCATTCTGGGCAAAGGGTCACCCAATCACCTCCTACCAGCGCGATGCTTGATACCCCTGCACTGGGATGGAATCCTTCCCGTATTTTTGAGTGAGTAGCCTGATAAACCTTGCATATTGGTTGATTATTCATTAACATATTTTTTTTTTGAAGGTCTTGGAACACTGCAATGTCTGGAATTAATGGTACGGTAACCACAGTCCCCCAAGGCCTCCCTCCTGGACCCTACCCTAACCAGCCACCCATGGCCACTACCGGTGCTCTCCGGCCCAGAAAGGGGATCCGACCTCCTTTAGATACTTTCGTACCCGCTAACATCCAAGCAGTCGCACACACATTCGTGTCTCCAGGAATGTGGAAAGATTCAGTAGCCGCAGTTTACGCAGATACAAGAACGCCCTTTCACTTCGGCGCTGGGGACGGATCCGTTTGGGCTACCACTGCTCCAGGTCATGTCAGCACTCCCGCTATGATGACACCAATAACCATGAGTGGAAGAGGCGGCCACTAGAGGTATACGGAAGACACCTTGGTTGCCCACTGTAGCTGTATTCTATCGTTGGTCATTTACATTTGTGGAGTCTTGCATTTTATTTTCGGAATGTTAGCCTTTCCAGTTTTACCATATTTTCATTGGGTGGGGAAACGACACACGGGGCTTTGGTTAATTACGGTTTTTGGTCACGAATTGGGGTATTCATACAGTTTTGAATTCTGGGTTGCTATGCTTTTTTGAAATATATCTTGTAGTGTACGGCAAGAAAAAGGTGGTATTTTCTTTTTCTTATCGACAATAAGTATACCTTTTTAATCTTTTTTCTTTTCTGTCTTACTTCCACATTATGGTCACCATTTCGTTTTCTTATCACACTACAGTCACCACTATCATTATTTGTCGACTTGGAACTAGGTTTATGAGGGTCATTGAGGGGGAGGAATGGTTGTGGCTATGACTGGGAAGTATGGAGGATTTCCCATCTGTTGTAAATACCTACATGCTTTTATTATCTTCTCATCCCTTTTTAACTTTTTATTTTTCATTTTCCTTCCTGGGTTTGTGATTTCTGATCCTTTTGAGCCATACACAGCGTATGGTGTGATGTTAAGCATGTGAGTATATCATATCAAGCTTTAGACATAGTCTGGCTCTCGTACGCCAACCAGGCTATTTAGACATTCTACTACATTAATCGCTACGCTGCAGATCTGAATTTGACAGTGCGGAAGCGGAGGGGCGAATCGATTTGAGGTTGTGCAGGATGACTGACTCTACCTGTGATGGAGATAATGCACGTAAAGCCGAGTTCAAGATTAAGAATTAGAAATACATGTTTGTACTACATACATTACCATGATGAGTGGATCGTGCATATATACCATAAGAAACAACAGCACAAAATCATCATCTCACTCCTCGCGCCTTAAGTAATTATGCCTTTATCTCACACAGATCGACTCATTCCTATATAGGCATTTTCGTTACTCAGCGCTAGACATGCTACCTACCCTTTACATTTATCTTCACGTACACCTTGCACCAGATATCCCTATAAGCTTTACCTCTACCCTACCTAGGCGTATGTTAATAGGCCAATAAATCGACCATGTTGGTGTGCCATTCCAATAAACATGATTGGCTCCTAGGAAATCTAGTTTGTCTTGAGGGAATTTCCCAGGTACGTACGGGTGAGGGTACGTAGGTAGGGAAGAAAGAAGATTAGACTAGGGGAAAAAAAAAAATGGGAAAAAAAAGGAAAAGAGACCCAACCCGAATGTTTAACAAGACAAGATTTGTTTGTATGATCCGCACAAACCAGAAAACACTGTTTTTTTTTCGTTCTGCACCCATTTCCCCAGCTTTCTTACTCCCTTCCCCCAACCTGCTTTCTTATTCCACAATAATCACCATTCTTGTACATGTAGATAAGAAGGCATTGGAGATCAAGAAGTAAAAAATTGCAGACAGCACCTATTTCCTCAACTGCCTTTGGTAGAAAGCCAACTCTTCACCCTCAAGAATGTATCCGTCACACCTTCCGCTCTGGCCCGGTCGTGAAGAAACGACGGCGTAGAGACGACCAGCAGCGAATTGAGACTCCAAGGCACCCTCAACCTTGGCGTGTCCCTGGCGAGCAGCCAACTTCCTCTCTACTTTCCTGGACTTCTTAGTCTCCTCAGCACCCTCGTCTTTCTTCTCTTCCTCGGCTTTCTTCGCGGCTCCCCTCTTCTTTCCCAAAGGGAGGCCGTAGTGGGCCTCATACCATTGCCTGAAAGGAGCAGCGTCGACCTGGACAACAGCAGCCTTGGTGAGAGTGTTGGTACGGATCAACTCGTTGTTTGAGGGGTGGAAGACGACTCCGATGATACGAGTCTTCTTGGAGATGGATTCGCTTCCCCAGGAAAAGTTACCAGAATCGAGACGGAGGGCTCGGAACTTGCGATTGCCACCACGGGTGCGGACAATATGGATACGTTTAGCGCCGATACGCGTGTTGGCAGGTTGACGACCGAGCTCGAATGCTCGCTTCTTGCGGTAGGTGGCACGTTTAGCACCGGTGGCAGAGCGCTTGTGACGGGAGTCGCGAGAGATACCCATGTTTGGGGGCTAGGAGAAGAAGGGAAATTAGCAAAATTTAGGATGTGAATCCGGCTGACAAAAAATGAGAGGATAAAGTCAGAGACGAGTAGAGAAGCAGAGAGAGAGGGTAGGAACCGAATAACGAGGAGATTAACAATTGATCAAGAAGCAAGCGTGGTCCTTCACAAGTCGTCGAAGATAGAGTGATTCACAATTCTCCACTTTTTCTCAGTCACCGTAGAGTAGCCATCTCCGAAACCGAAGTCATGTATCTCTCTAACACACTCTCTCTCTGCCTTCCCTTCATCTCGGAGCCTCCCCACCACTCCCACCTAAAGAACGAAAACTATCAACGCACCTAAATTGAGTCGAGGGGTGAGGAGGGGTCAATCGTGATCGAGTTTCGTTTGTCGGTCCGTGTTGATTGACTTTCAGCAATTGCCTGGTTGTGTGTGTGTGTGTGTGTGTGGAAAAGGGCACTAGCGTCATCTGCACCGCTGTGAGCAGGGCTTACCCTTTCAGCCTCAAAACAAGGGTGACACCGTCATGCTGAGTTGTAGCCAATATGTATCAACGTTAAATTCCCCCCTGCACTCCGATAGAATTTAGGACGAAGGTTTTCAATGCCACGGCGACAGGGGTATAAATTTTACAATACCACAGCGCTAGCAAAAAGTTCTACTATACCACAGCGACACAGCCACACAGCCACAGCAACCACGGTGACTACAGCAATACAGCAATACCTACAGAAATACAGAAAGACGGAAATATAGAAATACAAAAATACAGAAATACAGGAATACAGGAATACAGCGACACAGAAAAAAAAAAAAGTGTTTA
>Ga0307514_10005358_pt1 | contig 11493 bp, 12 predicted proteins | sample 16_EM_MG_FD_203088 | JGI IMG/M metagenome (GOLD analysis project Ga0307514, IMG submission 203088) | Populus trichocarpa ectomycorrhiza microbial communities from riparian zone in the Pacific Northwest, United States - 16_EM | ecosystem: Host-associated > Plants > Roots > Unclassified | place... | reverse complement strand
TGTTGTGTCTATCTGTCTGTCGGGCATGGTGTTTGGCAATCACTATGGCTCTTGTTGTACTAATCGCGGGCGCCGTCAGTTCTCTATTAAAGAGCCTGACATCGTCGCGCTTTAGATAGTTTTGTTTTCTGCTCCATGGTTCATTTTACTGTCTTTACCGACCTGTCCTTTTTACGCGACATCTGTTTTTCGTCTTTTACATCAGTTTAGTTAGTATTCATCAATACTCGCTATTCTGGTCACTTCTTTATTCCCGAACTCTCGAACTCTTGAACTTATCGAACTCTCTCTATCTTGAGCGCCTGTCTCGCTGTCTTCGTACAATTAGCCAGAACCTCAAGATACGTACCCACTTAGATAGTTCGTAGTATCCAGCTGGCCTGGGTACTCCCTGTCTAAATAGGCCACCATTTACAGTAAGAAAGGTTGTTTAACCATGGGAGGCATTTCCGGATTCTGTCCAGACAGTCTTCGACTAGACCTAGTGTCTTCTACAGCTGACATGTTGCTTTTCTGATATTCCTGTGTTCAAATATAGGTGCTAGCGTAGGGGTTCTGCTCTTAACTTGAGCTATTCGGTTCGAGATGTTGCAGGATAAGACTGTATAAGTGGCGGTCTGTATTATTCGGAATACTAGTACTGGCCACTGAGAGCTCTGTTCTGGAGGTACGATAGGCGGGTCGAGACACTAAAGTCTTCTGTTGTCCTGAAGGTCGACGGTTCGATATAAACCTAAGAGTGATCAAGTCTTAGGGGAAGAAAGTTATACTTGCTTGATGTAGGTCAAAAAAATATAAATGGTGGCCTATTTAGACAGCGAGTACCCAGGCCAGCTGGATACTACAAACTATCTAAGTAGGTACGTATCTAGAGGTTCTGGCTAATTGCATGGAGGCAACGAGACAGGAGCTCGAGATAGGGAGAGTTCGAGAAGTAATTGAGTTCGAGAATTCGGGAATAAAGAGTTGACTAGAATAGCGAGTATTGATTATTACTAACTAATCTGATGAAGAGGAAATTGAGTGAAGAAGAAAGGCATACTGGACCGTGGAAAACAGCCTCTTTAATAGAGAACTGGAACGTCCAAATGCGGAAGTACAAGACTCATACCAGATGAGTCCTACAGCAATCATAATGATACACTCATTATGAGCAATACAAAGAGTCATAAAGAAATAACAAAAACGTCATCAGGAGCGTAAGCTGACGTTGAGATAACAACATGAAACCTAGGCTCCAGCCTAGTATACAAGATGACTCATAAAGACTCAAAAAACCCGAGAATTGCTCATACTTGCTTAATCAAGTCATGACGCAATTATAATGCTGTAAGAAAGGCGTAAACGTAAGGAGATAAGCAGAAATAACATGATAAGAAACCGGGGAAAACACAGATTCCTTACACTTGTGCTCAGGAATAATGCGTAAGTTGTGATATCCATCACTAAGGTCAATCTTGGAGCCGCACTTTGCATTAGCGACTGCATTAACAATGTTAGATTGATCAGAGATATTTGGTGAATCGTCATAAGTATTATCATTTCGAGCTACAAGGTTATGCAAGAACCGTGCTTCGTCTGGCTTGTCGATTTTGGGTATCATAAAGATAGCGGAGCAGCTAGTGTCAGGGGGATTAGGCTTGTAAACTCAGCCTAACTTCTGTTCTTGTCTTAGCTTCTCAAAAAGCTGTGAAAGGAACTTGTACTTGAGCTTGAGCTTGCGAGGTTTGATCTCAAGATTTGGATCTTTGAGCTGAATTCAATGGTCCATACCTGGTCTCAATGATGGTAACTCGAGACTCTTTGTTTCTGGAAATACATCTGGAAATTCGTCAAAGGGATTAATAGTTTACTTCAATGTAGTGGTTGCAGAGACAATCTGGTTCGCGGATTGTACATATACAGGTTTAGGGAAAGAAGGTTGCATCTTCTTCCTTGTCGTTTTCATGGCTGGGACTGGGATCCATTGTTGTAGAGTAAAGCATCCTTTCTCAGGGGGTTGAATTGAAACTGTCATGGTACCCATGTTTATTACAGCTTTCATATCCCTAAGAGCAGGAGATCCCAGGATAACATCCCAGTTATTAAGAGTGGCACAAGCATGGTTCGTTCTTCAAGATATCCTAGCCAGTCGAGTTGAACTATGACGTAATGAGTGAGAGAACCTCTCGACCCTTTCATAGTCATCTGCAATGTGACAGGCGGATTCATCTTATGCAGGAGAATCTTATACAGTGTACAAAACATTGAACTGATAAGATCTGCACCTGCAGTCTGTTGATCTACCAAGGTCTTCGCAGTTTGATCATTGACTTTGGTAGTCACAAGTAGGTGTTCCTTAACTGAATCTACGACCGGCGAGGCACCTAGACCTTTCGTAGGTGGTACAGCAGCTTGCTGGACAATAGATTGAGCTGCGGTCTTAATCTCGGATGGGGATTCCTCGTCGAGAGTGCCTGCTGCACTCGAGATCTTTCGTTTCCTATCTGGGCAATCCTTCAGAATATGACCTGGTTTCCTACACCCAAAGCATGCTCCTTTCTTTGTAAGGTCATCTCGTTCTTGTTGCATAAGCTTAGTAAATCGAGAAGTGGAAGGGGCAGGCTTTCTGTTCCTATCAAACCTGTGATTAGGTTTGCAAGAGGAATTCGAGGGTGGCGTAGGTGTGTAGGGCTTGGATTGTGGACGAGGTTTTTGGTGAGGTCTGGAAGAACTATGTGCAAAATGCTTGTCGATCTTCCTGACGTAATTGTGGATCTCACACTGTTCAATGAGCTTGTCCCATTCCATATCTTTATTTATAAATGGTCGAACAGCTTGTAGAAGCAGAGTATCCATAGCTTCGAGCAATTGGTGACAACATTGCCAATTGGAGATTCATGGTAGTTGCATCTGATATTGCTTGATCTTGTTTGCAATATCCTGAATAGGCAGCGTTCTGCCATTGAGCGTTTGGCGTATTGCTTGGAATTTGTTCCAAAGCGTTTCCTTGCTAGTGAAGGGGATACAATACTGTCTGAGAGCTTTCAAGAATTCTTCAACTCCCAGATGCTTTGTATCTTGATTAGCTCTAAACTGCGTGTGAAGCATCTTAGTACCATCTTTTAGATGCATTCCCACCCATATCATAGCATAACTACTTTCAAGATCCATCTCTGCAAGTTCAAGATGATCTCTTAAGTCTCTAACCCATGCACCAAATACAGCAGCGGTCTTGTAGATACCTCTGCCATCATTTGTTGCCAATTTGGGAAGTTTGAAGCTGCTAGATCCTAGCGTGGAGCTAGCAGAGGTACGTGTGGTATCTGCAGTCTGGGATCTTCTAGATCGACCCCTAGGAGTGCGTCGGGTATCAGGCAATGACACATCTGAGTCAGAAGAGGATGAGTCATCTGGGGGGTCGCTACCAGGTGGTAAGGATACCCTTCTTAGTGGACTCCCTGGCGGTAGCTTATTCTGAGTCTGCTGTTGCTGGGGTGTCTGTTGTGACGCATTCTGATTTCCGGAGTTCAGGGTAATATCTGGCGTTTTCTGAAACCCAAATAGTGTAGGCCCTGATCTAGCTGAGCTGCTTGGAAAGTTTGCAGGGTGTTGCATAGGTAACGGAGCTACGGAGATAGACGACGTAGGAGCAGACTAAGGTGGTGGGGGATTGCTGGTCCCAAATAGACTTGTACTGAGTCTCGGAAGTCCTAATGCACTTGCAGTTCTGAATAGGTATCCAGCGGATTTCTTAGGAGCGGATCTGGAAGCCGAATATACAGCGGAGAGTCGTGAGGGCTTCCTTGAGGTCTTAGGGTATATTCCAGCCATCGAAGGCATTGGATTATCCCTAACTAAGTCGTTGATAGTTGCAACGAGTTCAATTAATCCTTCTGGTGAAGGGTGCATCATAGGAGCCTCTGGGTCCCATTTCTTATGTAGATTGGTGAGGTTATAAAAAAGCTCTGCCAGCTGCTTTGCCTCATCATCTGTGGGAGGACGATCAGGCGGATCGTCTACCCATTCCTGTTCGGGTGCTGCATGACTTGGAGTGGGGTGAATAACTTGAATCTCGGGTGCCTTTCCCTTCTGAATCTGTGGAGGAGTCACAGGATCGCCCTGTTCCTCGTATTCTTGTTGTGCTTACTCCTAAAGATACTGATCATCAGGATCGGGTGAAGGTTCTCTTGTAGGCTGCCTAGAAGTATTTCTAGATGCAGTTCTAGATGGGTGTAAGGAAGGTTGTTTAACCATGGGAGGCATTTCCGGATTCTGTCCAGACAGTCTTCGACTGGACCTAGTATCTTCTACAACTGACATATTGCTTTCCTGATATTCCTGCATTTAGATATAGGTGCTAGCATAGGGGTTCTGCTCTTAACTTGAGCTATTCGGTTCAAGATGTTGCAGGATAAGACTGTATAAGTGGCGGTCTGTATTATTCGGAATACTAGTACTGGTCACTGAGAGCTCTGTTCTCGAGGTACGACAGGTGGGTCGAGACACTGAAGTCTTTTGTTGTCCTGAAGGTCAACGGTTCGATATAAACCTAAGAGTGATCAAGTCTTAGGGGAAGAAAGTTATACTTGCTTAATGTAGGTCAAAAAAATGTAAATGGTCGCCTATTTAGACAGCGAGTCCCCAGGCCAGCTGGATACTACGAACTATCTAAGTAGGTACATATCTAGAGGTTCTGGCTAATTGCACAAAGGCAATGAGACAGGAGCTCGAGATAGAGAGAGTTCAAAGAGTTTGAGATTTTGGGAGAAAAGAGTTGACCAGAATAGCAAGTATTGATTGTTACTAACTATACTGATAGGTAAGAAATTGATTGAAGAAGAAAGGCATAATGGAGCGTGGAAAACAGCCTCTCTGATAGAGAACTGGAGCATCCAAATGCGGAAGTACAAGACTCATACCAGATGAGTCCAACAGCAATCATAATGACGCAGTCATTATGAGCAATATAAAGAGTCATAAAGAAATAACCAAAACGTCATCAGGAGCGTAAGCTGACGTCGAGATAACAACATGAAACCTAGGCTCCAGCCTGGTATACAAGATGACTCATAAAGATGCAAAAAACTACAGAATTGCTCATACTTGCTTAATCAAGTCATGACGCAATTATAATGCTGTAAGTAAGGCGTAAACATAAGGAGATAAGGGGAAATAACATGATAAGAAATCGGGGAAAACGCAGATTCCTTACAATTCTCCAGAGCTGCATTCTTCCAAGTTACATTCTTTATGCTAATGCTAGGTACATTCTCCGTAATGCTAGGTACATTCTCTGTGTTAACACTAGGGGGCTTTCCACAGATCCTCTTTTTCGTTTGCTACATGCCTTAGGCTGCCATTGTCAGTTGGAACAAAGATGCATTTGGCCGAATGCCTGAGGTCTACGGGGGTGGGTATATCTATCTTCTCCCAAACTGACTGATAGCTTGCTACAAATTTCCCATCCGCCATTCTCAGAGGCTGCATTCGATTCATTGCTCTTGTAAGAACACTCTATGCCCAAGTACAGACGTTGCCTAATGAGTTTTTGAATGACAATATCGATTCATCTGGGTATGACCGACGAAATACACTCTGCTGGTTATTTCCCTCATAAGGATACCCATAGCCCATGCGTTGATAGAGACTAATAATATACAGCACTTCAATTATTGTTCTTCCTCAACTTGGTGATTCCCTAGATTGGTTAGTCACGAAATTCCCAAGCTCTAGTGAGTAAGAACCCTCACGAGCCAGGGTTGGATTTTCACTAACCGGATGCAGACGATTCTCGATGCCACCCAGAAAAAAAACCACAAAAATGAAATCTGCCTTGGGAGATGACCCTTCCTCCGACAATGAACCAATCAGCCTCACAAATCGCGGATATGCAGAGGCTGTCGATTTTTTCGATATGGGCATCCCTCCCTTACTATACAGCCTATGGAGGCGGGATGTAGCACCATTGATAAGGGAGACTATGATTTTGAGACCACAGAAAGCCGGCATGGACCACTAGTCCATATTGCACCACTACGCTGCGGGCCTACCCACAATGGCTCCTCGCAGAATGATTAATTATGCAGCAGACAAAACGATTCTGCATGCAGTCAACATGCAGTATTAGGAAATAGTGAAGAAGGTGAGGAATGGGGAGGCAGCATGGACTTGAGCAATAAAGGCAGCAAGGACTACGCATGCTGCCCAGCATCCAGGTGACCCATCCCCACCTGTGCTTGCAGATGATCCCCCCACTCTTCAACCCCAAAAAGAAATTGTCCTGAGTACCACCACAACCAGCAAGGACGCAGCTGTAGCAGGGGCAGATGCAGGCCTAGTGGCCCAATTATCGAAGCGCCTGGGGGGACTATGGGCACCAGCCCTAGCATACCGTCCGTATGGTGCCCCTGCGCAAGGAGGAAATAAACCTAATACTGCCATGATGCACATGATCTGTCCACAACTAGACACTCACAATGCTCTTCCCTATCCTGAGGGATTCACATTCGCAGCATTTGATTGGAGGTGGCAGCAATCAATGATGGTAACTGTGCAGACGCACACTAAGGCTACACTCAAACAAGCAACTGCGGACTGGAAACCTGTGGGAAGGGAGGGGGTGGCCTACTAGGGTGCAAGGACCCAGACCAATGGAGCCCATGTGTACAAGGAATTGGTCCCAGATGAGGATGTACATAATCTTTTCGGTCGCTACAAGGAGGAATATCTCATAGACATCCAGTGTGAGATGACACCTCCTGATGGTGAGTCAGAGGACTCTCATAATCTCGACCAGTCCACTCCCTCTGTGACCTCTGCTCCCCCTGTAACCTCCACTACTCCTGTGACCTCCGCTCCCTATGTGACCTCTGCTCCCCCTATGACCCGCGCTCTCCCTGTAACCTCCGCTCTCACTGTGACCTCGAAAAAATGCACAAGAGGCAAGGGGGGCAGACTACCCCTCCCCAAAATAACCACGCAACAGGGCAAAGGCAAAGGGAAAATGAGGAAACAAGGTAAGAGCAAAGGGGTGCAGAAAGGCCAAGGGAAGCCGGGAGGCGAGGGCAAACCTTCCGGGCCTGCTGCAAAGGCTAGCTCCCAGGCTGGACCCTCTGGGCACAATACGAGACTGGCCAGGAGCACCTCCAAGAGGGGGGCGCCCACAACAATCAGGGGTATAGGTAAGACGGGGATATACGGGGGACCGAGTGATATGGAGGAGCGGGACCCTCCTGAGCCAGAGAGGGAATCATCGTCATCCTCCTCATCCTCATCCTCGCCCTCCTCATACTTCTCATCCTCGTCCTCACTCTCTTCCCCGTCCTTACTCTCATACTTCTCATCCTCTTGAGGATGTGGAGGACAATGTTGGGGAGCTCTGTCCGCTGGGTTTTTTTGGTGTAGGTGGGATATCTTTCTCTGTTTTGTGAGTTTTTTGGTGTATGAGATGTCTATCTGTCTTGCAAATCTTTTTGTGTGTGGGATTTCGTTCTGCCATGGGTTTTTTATTATTATTTGATTTGTAAATACTTTTTTGATGAGTTTTGGTTGGGTCCTATTGGAATTGCTGTTTTGTTTCTTGTGCGGGGAATTTTCTTTCATTCGTGGGAATTTTGTATTGTTTTTGTTTGCATGGCTTTCCTTGGTTACATGATTATTTGTATCTCTATTTCAGATTGGGTAAATTGTTGATATTTGTTATAGAATATAGTAGTTTTTGGGTATGTGTACATGCATCATGACCTCATGTCCAAACTGTGTCGGTTTAGCTTAGCGTTGCCTTTTGTTCTTAGTTCTAGTGCTGTAACGCGTGCCAAGAGTCACGAGTGATAGTCTCAACACGAGAACATATACATCATATATTTTAGTCCAGACTGTGACCATCCCACTATAGCTTAACAATGTCTTGGCAGTCATACGGAGGAGCAGTCATGTAAGATTATGTAGGCGATGATGGTGGAACCAACAAGTTGCACGAGAGGTTCCACGCTAGTTGGCACTGTGCTGTCAGAGGTGCAGGGCGTGGCGTATCAGGTGAAGACGTGGTGGATCTGGTGCAGGATGTTGCAGGTCAGCTGCTGGATCGGTTACGAACAGGCGAGGAACTAGGCCAGATCTGGGTCGGATCGCTGGGAGCTGGCAGGCGGAAATTAAGGAATGGGTATACGATATTACGTGTCATGCAATTGATCTATGACGTTGTAAGCACATCCCTCCGATAATTTCTACTACTTGATACATGGTGTTGAGAAAGTAGTAGAGGCCCAGTATGGTGAATGTATACTTGTATGTTACCCCCCCCCCAATACCAGAGGTTTTGACTAAGGCAATTTGAGAACCAGATACAGAACAGACATGTCCGGATGGATGTTGACACAGTGGTGGAGATCTCTGGGAGGCTGGTATATTAAATGTATGCTTGTATGCTACCCCCAATACAGGAAGTTTTGACTAAGGCAATTGGAGAGCTAAATCTAGAACAGATATCTGAGGACAGACTCGAACTATGAACGGATGGTGGTAGATCAAGAGTGTGCAAAATGCAACATGACAGATCCTCTGGGAGGTCGATATGGTAAATGTATGCTTGGATGCTCCCCTCGATACAGGAAGTTTTGACTAAGGAATTTGAGAACCAGGTTTGGAACAGACATGTGAACGGAGTCGGACGGTGAACGTACAAGGGAAGATCAAGAGTGTATGCAAGGATCCACAGGGAGCCCCCCGGCACTCGTGAGGATATAATTACGGATGGTGCACATGAGTCCACTATATACACAAGTGAGAGAAGGCAGGGGGAAATGGCAAATACTCGCAATCAAAAGGTGACCCGCAAGGGTAAAGGTAAGCGGCCAGCAGGGCAACATGACCTACGTGGAGGTTCTAGGAAAATCATCCTAGGCCCTTCAGCATCTCTCACGGGGTCTTCAGCGTCTATGGCAGTACCCATCTCATCCGACCTTGACACAAACTGCAGCGCACCAGCCAAGAGTGCAGTATGCGTACCAGCAACGCTAGACTTTAGAGCGAGGGGGAACTTTGATAAGGTAGTAACCTGCCGGCAATGCATAACGTTGGATGCTAATTACAAGTGTGTGGTCACAGGACGTCCAAGTTAGTAGTGCCGAGCGACCCATTGCTGGCCATGGCTCGTCAGGAGCTGGTAGGGGTGTCAACAGCCATGGGACCCTATTGGTACCGCAGGCTTCAAACAGTGTGAGTCAAGTGCTGAATGATAATGATTGAACTGTTACCATAATAAGTAGGAATACAGTTCCGTGGGACACCGGGGACATCTGTCCTACCATCACTATCACCATTAAGAAATCCCTTTACGAATGTCAGCCCGACATTGCCAGCTGCACAGGATCTACCATTATCCTCGATAGAGACACTCCCTAGTGCACAACCACAGCGGGACGTCGACGTGAGAGCTACATTGGACACAGAAGATCTGCTCCTGTACAGCCAGGCAGCGCCTGTACAGAAAGGCTGATCAGGGCAAAAGAGGAACCGAAGTATAACGCAGTTTCAAGGGCCCATCAAAGATATGGTCGAAGCTGTTGCTAACGAGGTGGAATCTATCACGTTGTTCCAGGATCTACTATCAGGTCCTCAACATTCGCAGGTGGTCCTGAAGATAGTGTGGACTAATGTGGAGCTCAGGTTCAAGAAGCATGTAGATAAGGAAGGCAAAATTGTTGCTTATATGAGTAGCCTGCATGCCTGGGGAAAGAGATCGCCACTGAACTGAGTATAGCTATGGAGTATCTAGTCCCGGACAGGTGCATACCTGATATATAATGTGAAGAAGCGGATATCAAGCTTGTACAAGTTCGACCACATCAGCAAAAAATAACTGGTGTCAGGACGCCCTGCTGGTATCTCTGGATGCCAGTGGTTTATTCGGTGTCTTTTGGGCATTCTGGGCGTCCCGCATAGACCCATGTTTCCTACGTGTCTCCGGGATGTCTCCCGGTATCTCCTAGGTGTCTCCTAATGTCTCCAGAAGCCAGTGATCCAAACTGCGACATCCCCAAGTGGCAGAACGCATCCTGGGCGGCCCGGGTGTCTGACACCCTAGAGATAGAATATATTTGTTGCTGATGCAGAATTGCTCACCAGGATACATCCGCAAACGCATCAAGTGGCTACTGGCCAAGGATTGGTTCACGTGTGGACTGGAAAGACGAGAGGCAAGTCAGTGACTATCCAATGTTGGACAATGAGGGTCTGACGTATTAAAAGGTTGTGGCTTCTGGTTTCGTACAGAAGAAGCAATACAGTTCATCTACTACGAGTTCTATGATAGGCCAAAGAAGTTGGGGACTCAGGATCGAGCATTTATCACCAAGATAAGTGATCCACTCATTGGCCTAATCTTCAGCGTCCTGTATCATATACCTCAGTGCTATGAGACTGGGAAGCATGTGATGTATGCCGACTTTAATTATCACAATACTAGGGGTACGTAGACTACATAGAGATCTGTATGCATCAGCAAAAAAACTCGTGCATTGCAATGCACCACTTGGCTTTACAACGCCAGTTCTGTATTACGTGCTTTTCCACCCTTGCTAACGTTCCTCTTCCTTACGTCCGTTACCAATTCCTACGTCCGATCCCGTGGCCTGGCAACAACTACTTTGCGTTATATGCATTGTCAATTACCTCTCCTAATCACTTTGTATTGCAATGCTCAATGTCAATTGACTTAGCAAAATTTCGCCTCTTAACTCGCTGCCTAGTGTTACAGCTCTGGTAAGAAGACCTTCCCAGTGCAGCTAGGAACCCCAATACCAACTGAACTTGCTGACCAGGGGGCCTGATCACCCTCTAGGTAGATAGCAGTTAGTGCGTCGACGTAGTATAATGTTAAGGATTGGGCTAGATGAAGTGTGTGACCTCAGGTATCCCCTCATGTATGTTTACGAAGTCTTCTTTGATATTACGCTTGGGATAACATGCTTGGAAATCGTCATTAGATGAAGCTTGGGGTTATTGCATGTACGTCAGCTTGAATGCGAGAATCGCATGATGGCTGACATGGTCAATATATACGTGGGAAAAAGCCTTCACTCCTGTGGAGGGGTGATTATTTAACCCCCACGAATTCCATAGTTAGGACAATTCAGCCCCAAGTGGGATTCTGAGTCTCATATAGCTTTGCTCTTATCGAGCAGGCCTTACGCCCGAGCCTATGACTTCGATCAATATATCCACCAGTATACGCCTGTCACAGGATATCACCTAATAAGTATATCCTTTGTGCTAGACCTCCACCCCTAGTCGGAGGTGATATATGCGATATATGCGGGGTTTATGGCTCGCCCGTAACACCTAGTTAGTACTTGGCAGGTGGGGTAGCGCTCTAAGTAACAACTCTCCAGTACTTGGTGGTCGCTAGACTGAGGTATCTACCACTTCACCAGAATTTTTTTTTTTTTTTTTTTAAAAAACTTCACCTGATTTGGTATAGGATAGCTAATAACTCATACAAGTCTTAAATAC
>Ga0307514_10005357_pt1 | contig 11495 bp, 16 predicted proteins | sample 16_EM_MG_FD_203088 | JGI IMG/M metagenome (GOLD analysis project Ga0307514, IMG submission 203088) | Populus trichocarpa ectomycorrhiza microbial communities from riparian zone in the Pacific Northwest, United States - 16_EM | ecosystem: Host-associated > Plants > Roots > Unclassified | place... | reverse complement strand
GTTGTGTGGGGCTAGGATGGTTGGCGCGGTTTTTCAGTTGGGGGATGGGATAGTTCTAGACGCGCATGGAACATTCAAATAGTTATGGCATACGTTCCTGCGTGACTGTAGCTATAATGAGTCATGTCGGCACCCTGCGGTCTTGGGGATGGAAGGTGCTAGCTGATCACCTCACGGTACCCTCCTCTACTTCACAGTCATCCCAATCTCCCATGGCGTAGTGGTATAGTACCCATTAACGGCATGGGGGAGGAGGGATAGCCAGGGTTCGATTCCCCCCTAAACCAGGGGAATTTAACTAGTCCCTCGTGATGGACAACTGGTAGGGATTAAATTAGCCTCTCCTGACTTCGGCAGGGGGGCTGGCCCTTTTGCCCCGTAAGTCAACGAATGATTTTTCATTTTTTTTTTTCACCAGGTCATTGGAAGTTGTCGATTTTCTAAATTAAATCGCAGCGAATGCCAAGATCAGGCTAGAGTGTCTGCCCTCAATTGATAACCAAAGCCGTAAAGTAAACAACTTACCACTGCGCTATGCCTACCGTCAGTTCATTTGTTGCGTTGCAACAAGGAATCATTAATCGCATTCAGCCTAAATAGGCTATGGTATATGGAGGCCTGGTAGCTGTAAATTTCACATATATGGAGGCGTGCTAGGCGCGAATTTCACGATATATGGAGGTCTGGCTAGCTATGAATTTCACATATATGGAGGCGTAGCTAGGCTCGAATTTCACGATATATGGAGGCCTGGCTAGGTGGCCTGGCTAGCTGTCAAGGAGCAAGGAATTATACTAAAACCAACCGTGGCCTACCATAGTGAAACAAATACTGTGGCAGAACACTTTAACCGGACTATTGTAACGATGAGTCGTGCAAACCGCCATGCAGGAACTAGCGCTTGAATACTCGACTTTCATAAAAAATCGTATTCCACACAGTGCTATACAGGCTGCAAAGAGCTATACCATCAATTAACATCACTGAGCAGCGCAAGCTTTTTAGGGAAGCAAGTTTACATCCATACCTACCAGGGTGGAAAATTGCAAGATAGGGTGCAAGCAGCTAGGATCGTAGCATTCATGCCTACCTATGGGATATACAAGGTTATTTTGCCTAACTAATGAGTGGTCACTGCAAAAAAACCACTCCCTAGGCGCATAGAGGAGCTAACCATCATAGAGACGCATAAAAACAAGCCAGTCACTCAAACTCCCCCAGAAGAACCAGCTGCACATACTCCAATAACGCCACCTGCACACACTTCGGCATCGGTATCTGCACACACCTCAGCATCACCACCAAGGACACCCCAGAGAGGGACTATTCCTGGAACATGCCCCCTTACGGGACAAAAACCAACAATGCCAAAACCAGCAATGCCAAAGCTTGTACCAGCAGCATCCACTCCACAAAAACCCTGGGAACTTACAGGAGCCTTTGCTGATAACTGGAGACAATATGGAAATACATGGCCTGAAGCATTGGCCGCTCTCGACGCAGAAAGACAACTATTAAGTGAAGCTACTAGAGACCTATCACTACCTCCGCAACATACTTGAAATCCGTCACCGCCACCTTTGTGATGCACTACCCACACCACAGCTGGAAAAGCTCCAGTAAAGCTAGGTTCGGAAGAGTCGCACCTCACCATCTAGCAAGCCCTTGTATCAGATAATAGGGATAAATGGCAAATAGCTGCACAGCGGGAACTAATGATGCTGGAAAAATATGATGTCTATGAATGGGTTGATGAGGTGCCGGTAGGAGCTAAGGTGATTGATACTAAATGGATGTTAAAAGAGAAAAGAGAAAAAGATGCCAATGACCCCAAACGCTTTACAGCAAGGCTCACAGCAAGAGGTTTTACCCAACGACCTGGGATTGATTTCGGTGATACCTATGCACCAGTATGTCAAGAAGAAAGCTGGCAAGTTTTTATATGCCTAGCTCTCACCTGCAACATGGTGATAGGCCAATTTGACATCGAAGGGGCTTTTCTCAATGGACCACTAGAGGAAGTTCTGTTTGTGAAAGATCAACATGCAACTGGCAATTGAGCCTGGCGACTGAAAAAATCACTGTATGGCACAAAACAAGCAGCTAGGAACTGGAACAAATTCATCGATGACATACTCAGAGGCCTGGGATTCGCACAATGTCCTGATGATCCAGGATTCTACTTCAGAAAAATCGACGGAAGCCTGATCGTATTGCATGTAGATGACCTGCTCTGTGCATTCCCAGATACCGCAGCATTGGCAGAATAGAGAGAGACACTTGCACAACACCTCACAGTTGAAGATAAAGGTGCACCTGAAAGGTTCCTAGGGATGGACATGGTATGGGAAGAAGGACAAGTGCAAATCTGGGGAAAATCAGCGATAACCTCACTAGCAGATGACTTCATGATAAACAAACCAGCAGCCATACCCTACTTAATCATCGAAGATTCTGCAGAATTAGCAGAAATCAAGCCATTCCAAATACTGGTCGGTCGCCTGTTATTTATCTCCAGAATGTGGCGACCCGACATTCGATACGCAGTAAACCAGCTCTGTTCCAGGGTATCCCAACCAAGAGTATCGGACGTCAGAAAAGGATGCCGGGTGATAGCATATTTGCTCGGCACAGCCGACGAGGGAATACGCTTAAGAGGTGTGAGAAAAATGGAGATCGATATCTTCACTGATGCAGGGGAAGAAAAGCTGGAGGAGAAGGGCGACCACAGGCATACTAGTGCTCCTGGGTGATTCACCGATATCCTGGGCCACTCGGAAACAAGATGTGACCACCCTGTTATCTAGCGAGGCAGAATACATCGCTCTTGGAGCAGGAGCACAGGACGGCATGTGGATGGCAAAGGTCATGGAATTCATGAATACACCTGTTATCCCAAGAGTTTGGACAGACAACAGAGGGGCGTCGACTCTGTCATACAACCCGGATTTCCACCGGAGGACGAAACACATCCGGCAGAGACATCATTTCGTCAGAGAATGCGTGGATGATGGAGATATTTCTGTGCATTGGGTACCGGGAGAAAACAATCCCGCAGATATGCTAACTAAACCAGTGACAGGGAAGCGATTGGAAGAATTGAAGAAGCGAGCGGGCATGACTGTATGATCGGAGAAGAGGAATTCATGGCAATGCTGCATTGTACACCAAGCACAGCGCAAGCAGATTCTTTCGAAAGGTGGATGGGACATGCCTTTTTTGCGGGCGTCTTGGATCAGAGGGGCGTGTTGGAATCACTAATCCCAAGACGTGGGATAAAGTGGGATGTGTGGGGTAAAATAGAATATGTGGGGTAACGCGGGATGCAACGTGGGATAATGCGGGATGTTATGCGGGATACTACGTGGGATACTATGTGGGATACTATGTGGGATATTACGTGGGATACTACGTGGGATACTATGTGGGATACTATGTGGGATACTGCGTGGGACACAGTGGGATGGATTGTATGGCGAGAATGTAGTATATAAGAGCGCTGGGAATCCTTCATGTTTAGTTTATCATCGAATATCATCTTCGTATTCCTGTCTTCACTATTCGCACGAGAGCAAGTGACCAGACAGACGTCTATTTTCTACTCTTTGGAGCTTGGTAGGAAGAGTGAGAGGATGAAGAGGGTAGAGATAGTGACGATAGGGAGTGGTATGGTGATGATGAATATGAGGCAGAGGATGAGGAGAAGGATGGAGAGGAGGATGGTGAGGCTAGAGCATGGTCATAGCTCCTATTGCTGGAATATCCACTCCACATATACTGTCCGTTATATACCCTCTCCTTGTCCTTGCCCCTGTCCATTCACTCTACTCTCGTATTAATCACACTCCTAGACAAACTCACCATTCCCTTGTGCGCGGGGTAGCTATATGGCTTAAGGTACTTGGTACGTATCTCCGAGCAGAGAGCACGGGACTAGAGTGGTAGTATGATTTTTCTGCTGTGCGCAGAGGGTTTTTTATTGGCTGTGGGGGGGGAGGAAGTTGGGGTTGCAGTTAGCGAGTAGGAGAGAGGCAGTGAAGTGCTGGAGGGGGAGATAATAGAGGCGGTGATTGGTGCTGTAATGGTTGCGGCGTTGATGGTGATGGTGGTGGAGCTGATAGAGATTATGGGGGGGTAAGTGGGAGAGAGGAGGGGCCGAGGTAAATGGTGGTAAAGGGGTTTGAGGGGAGACAGAAGAGGGCTGATAATGATGGTAATGATATTGATATTGTTACTGCTGTTGTTGTAGTAATGGAGGTAGTAGTGGCTGAGAGTAGTGATCAATTCGATACAGTCAAATTCTCAAGGGTTTTTGCCATTGCCAAAATCTCCACTCCTTGTCCCTACACCGATAACCACTCCTCTCTCCCGTATCTGCAGTCTTTAATCTCTCTAGCTGCTCCCTCACCGCATACACATCCACATCCACTCCCCCCACCTTCTCCCTCTTGTTCATTCTCCTCACAACCATCTCCCCACTCGGCACCATCGATATCTTATTCCTCGCCGTTGCCACATCAATCAGTCCTTGTAAAAACTACCCTGTTGCCCCTCCAGTACATCCACATCCCACTCTTTGATCCCCGCCGACATTGACGAAGAGTACTTGAACTGTGTGAATTGTGAGCCGGCACAGGATCGCATTTCCATTGATTTCTTTTCCGTTGACTGTTTTGTAATCTTCTTTGCCGTTATGGATGTTGTGGGGGCAAGGATAGCCGATGTGCGAAGTAGCTTTGCTGGAGAGATCTAGTGGAGTAAAGTGTAACAGAAGGAGGGAGTTGGGATGTTGTTGTAGTCGTGGGTGTCTGGGGAGAAGTTTGGTGATGAATATTGTATTTCCTTCTCTACAGTCACGGCAGTTAATGTAAGCAAGTACCGGTAGAGCATGTTTGGCAAGTATAACTCGTGAAAAATAGGATACAGTGTGAAAGAGGAGGTTCGGTGGGGAATCAGAGGAAGCTCATCACCCTCGAGGTGCAAGTGCAAGTGTCGTTCCAGCGGCCACAGATGCCCTTGCCACCGGTGATGGCCTGCATGCACCCACCATTTGACGCTAAGAAAGATTCTAGAGGTGAAGCTGGGGAAAAAAATTCGTAAAGCCTGTTTATTAGTGGAAGGACGGAAGTTATATCGAGAACTTTACCCTGATCAGGTATATACTGATCCAGTTACTCAAATCAATCAGTATAATTGCACCTTTCTTTGTAGGGGGCACAGTATATCACGGAACAAGAAGCTGTTGAGGCTACGATGCCCAAATTCGCTTGGAAACAGCTGTCGCACGTGGGCTCAGGCTTGGAGAAGAAATTATTGAATGATTTTGGTCATGTAAAGAGCCTAAGCCAAAAGGCCTCGTATATAAGAACACCCTGAATATAAAAAACTAAATTTTGGAGGGCTGTACTGTTGCTATTGGTTAAGAAACGTTTCTTATAGGCGAGATTCTACGGTAATCTACTTTATTCTTCCGCAGAGATTTTCCCAGCGTAAGTTCAAACACCCCCGGCATATCCCTCAACATAGAGATTCTTATATATACAGTCCCATGAAATAAGTGTCCGTGACGCAAAATAGCGGACACTTATTTCATGGGACTGTATCTCCATTGAAAACAGAAAGAAATTCCCGTGCGGCCAAACCCACTTGGTTGCCTACGGTGGCCTTGGGGAGTTCCACGAGCTCACATTTTCCAACCTTCCATCGAAAAGAATATTAATGCCTGTGGTTGTGGAAGACGGCTTGGTGGACATTGCAACAGGTATTGATGGCATTGTCGTGATTGGATTCACTGCAGGACCCGAAAAGAGAATCGTGCAAGTCACATCAAATTTGTTTCATCTTGGTAAGTATTTGTTGAACGTTCTATGATTCTCTTCTCCTTCTTTGAATTTCACATTAATATTCTGACTTCATGTAGGGCCTATAAATATTGGCTTCCTAGTGATCCTGGCGCCTTTGATCCGCTCATTGTCAGTGGCGATTATCTTATTCGAAACGCTAAAACGGATGATATCTAGTCCACATCAATGGAGACATTAATAGAACAACCATTATGGAAGTTTTTTGAGCCCCGGAAAACGCCAGGTATCTTCAGCTAAATGGAAGGTGGTTGAAAACCACTGTTACAAAAACTGGTTCCCTGCTTGCGAAGGTGAACTATATATGTACAACCGGAGTTTACGCTTCCTAATCTCAAGTCGCCGGATTGGGTAAATATCCTTGGATACTCTATTTATATACCTAGAGCTCGTGGCTAAAATATAGCTTTATGCTTATAGCGATATACCGACTCCCTACCTGAACTAGTCTCAAATTACGGCGACTCGAACTGGACGCTCGCCAATCAAAGCACCTCTAACAATCCTATGAAGCTGACGAACCCAACTAGCCTCTATGCAAGCGACTACGGGTACCACATTGGATCCCTTGTTTACCATGGTCACTTGACCTCCACCGGCACTGAAACTACTCTCAAACTTCGCACGGCTGGTTGCTCTGCCTGCGTGGCACAATGGCGATCCTGGCCTGGAAACGACAAACACCGACAACAATAACACATTTACTCTCCCAAGGCTAGTAGAGGGAGCAAAGTGCGTGATTACAGTTGTGATTGATCATATGGGACTGAACGACAATTGGGTAATTGTGACAGACACAATGAAGTATCCCCGGGGTATTCTAAATTTCCTACTGATAGGGAGAGACAAAAGTGACGTTACTTGGAAGTTGACGGGAAATCTGGGCGGAGAAGAGTTTGTAGATAAGATTCGGAGGCCGTTGAATGAGGGGGGTATATGCAGAGAGGGAAGGATGGCATTTATCCAGTGCGCCGGTGGAGTACTGGCCTAGGTAATCTCCTTTCGAGGGAATCGATGCAGCGGGGGTTGGGTTTTATACCTAGAGTGCCCATGCTGCAAAAACCGCAATTTTACTTAATGATTACACGGATACTAATATGCTTATTAAGTACAGGACAAGCTTCAACCTCGACCTTCCTGAAGACCATGACATCCCTCTCGAATTCTCCTTCGCCAATGTCACAAGCGCAACTCCAAACTATCGTGTGCACTTGTACGCTAATGGATGGCAGTTTGGAAAATATGGCACGTTTCCCAATTAATAGCCCCTAAGTCTTGTCAATTACTAATTATAGGTGTATTATAAGTGTCCCTGTAGTTCACAATGTTGGCCCACAAGACGTGTTTCCTGTTCCCCGGGTATCCTCAACCACTAAGGCACCAATTATCTTGCAGTTGCACTATGGGCGCTTGATACCTCGGGGGGAAAACTGGATAGTGTCGAGTTGAGAATGGGAACTACAGCTCCCCCAAAGTGTCAGTATTCCGTTCAAAGTCAATAGTCCTCCGTGGCGGGGCATATTAATACTCTGGATATACTTAATGTTGTATGATATACACATATGGAGTTTCTAAATCTCAGTGCTTGAATCTATAAGCATGAGACGGATGTTGATTCCCAAACGACCCCAAAAATATGGGGTTCATTCCGGATATATACGTTACATGGGTACATGTACATGAAGCCTGTTGATTCCGATATTTCAAATATAGATGTACTTGTATAAAGCCCTCAAATAGTAGGACTTTCTGAATACGCACCAGGGTGCGAGTGAGGGATAGCTTGTTCTGCACTAATAGGAAATCGCTAAGTATGACACATGTGCGCGCGGAATGCTTCGAACTCCCATTTGCCTGACGCCCATTCCAATTTGCTTCCAATACGCCCTGGGGCAGTCCGTGCTGCGGCGCGCGATCGATACCGCAGCCCGCGTATATCCTCGAGCTCAGTAGCCCTGTTTCTCCTTCTTCGCAGCCTCATCTAATCACACTATCAGTAACTTTTATCACGTATGCCGTAGAGTTCAACTCAACGTACTTTGCATGCCCTGTTTGGCTCTCTCTGGATTTTCCCAGTTTACCTTCCTAGGCCCACCAGCAACCTCCCCAGTCTCACCAGCAACATGAAATCGATACCCTTGATTGAAACCACTAATATGTATCGCACTGCGAGTGTTTGGGGGCACATCTTTCTTGTACACACAATACACTGAAACAGCAGCATTTCCGAACCCATACTTTCCACGGGCACCTTGAATGATCTCATACGCCTCCATCAATAGAATATCAATTATGGGCTGAACCTTTTCCAGCTTCTGCTCTTCAAAGATATCTAAGCTCCTCCACTGAATACGTTAGTTCAACCCCGAACGGTTAATGAACACCTCGATTGGATGGGATTCATGCCTCCGTAAGTGCAAGTGCCGCCAATCATGGTTAACATTGTACCACTTGGTTGTAACTCATAAACGCACATCCGCGTCACCTTCTCTTCCGTAGCCAGCTCTACAAAATCTGCCCCGCACAATATATCAGATACAATCCAATTCGATTTCATGGTTGCGGGAGGCTAGGGAGAGAACAAACACTTACGATGTTTCCCTTTCATCTTACCGGACCGAGATCTGGTACGATTGTGATCGGAGTAGTTGTAAAGTCTGTGGTGTGGTATTGGGGCGGTGGGTTGAAGTGACTTGGTTTGGTACTCAGAGAGATGCCCTCCAAAGGCCCGATCATTCAGGGCCTTGTAATATATATGACGAATATCTGCCCATGACAAAGCCTAAGCACAACGCATTGATCTAGTCTTGCTAGTTGCATCAAGTCGAGAGCGCGATTATTCGCCTTTCTTTGGCGTTTCACACACTTCCATTGACCGCCCAGGATGTCCATGGCTTGGGACATTGCGTCATAAGTACGTAATCTCGCCACACCCTAATATCAGATATCACAATTGCGAATGGAGGTACCGTATTTTCTGGCTATTGATGACCCAGTGCTACTCTACTGCAGCTTCTCTCATATAACATCCAATGTGAGCTCTTTGATAGCCATGAAACTTGAAAATCCCACTATCCATGTCAGATGGTTGATAGAGGTGCCATAGGCTGGCCAGACATGGGCGGGATCGGCATAGTCTAGATAGGCTGAATGCGAGTAATGATTATTTAAATGACATGGGCGGGACATGCAGTCTTATTCTGCGACTTTCATGTGAAAATCAAACTGCTGTTTTAGGTGCCTACTACATGTCCAGCCGATGTCTCGCCAGCCCATAGGATGCATTTTCAGCTGAGTCGAAAAAACCTCATGTGTCATGGGTTGGAGCTAGACATTGATGGACACGAGAGGAAGTACGGTTGTTTTTTTTTTTTTTTTTTTTTAAGTAATCATTAATCACATTCAAAGTACGGAAGGACGATGACATCATGATTTGCCGATTGAGAGTCGACGTCCGTCCAGGGTATATGGTATTGTGGATGTACAATGCGTGGGGGAAAGTGAGGACGCACTCCCCTGCATACCTACTGTAAGTGCGGGGAATGCAGAGTGCACGTGGCCCGGCGAGATGCGCAATGCATGTATACGAACCAACTCAAGGAAACTAGTCTCAAACCACAAGGAAACCCCTGCCATCTTGTCTGTCTGACGCTATCAGAAAGGATGTATATAGAGTACATATAGAAGCATCGGCATGCGGTACAAATGAACCTTGTTACAAGCATACCAGCTTTCGGAGTACCATATTGTATTTGTGATCTTGTGCCCAGACTCTCGGTTTGGCTTGGCGTTGCCTTTTGTGTGCCTCGCTTCGCTTGTATATAGTTGGTTTTTAACGACCCGGCGCTACTGCAGCAACAAGGGTTGACAACGAGCGACTTATGTACATTTAGTTCAACATTCTCATCCCCAGTCTCAGCGCCAACATCTATCATAATAGGTATCTAAGTCCTGTGTCCAATCTCCAATTTGTAAAACGCCGGGAGGCATATTTTTGACTGACAGCTCATGATCACAACTTCCATCGATAGGTAAAGAAAGGCCTACTCTGCGGAAGCTAGATTGGATAATCAGGCTATGCTTCCAGTGAAGTATATCCATACTTGAACATGCAAATGCGTCTATCTCTAACTAAGAACTGATTGTTCAACCACTTCTCAACCTCTCGATCCATCTCTTCATCAACTACTTCCCATAGTATTGCCTTGAATATTTTATTGACAGCAACATCTAAGTTTCGCGTGTATAAGAGCGTCCCCTCTCTGAGTTGAACCAGACTGGAGCTTTCGCACTCTTGTGGAGCGTGGGAGTAGAATCATATTTTTTGATGTCTTGCCTAGCCTATGTACAGAAAGCATGATGAATTCGAAGCACTAGACAAAACGTGAAGAACTGAGATGCTCAACTAACACGCGATTCTACCTACCTATCGTACTCTCTCACACTTCCTACCGTACATTTGTAACTATGTAGGTACCTAAAGGGGATGCTCCTTGCTAACTGAACTCGTTGTCAACCTTTGTTGCTGCAGTAGCGCCGGGTCGTTAAAACCAAAAAATCCAGCAGGGGTACAAGCATACGTTGGTCAGTGAAATAAGCATATTTTCGCTCAGGCACCACATATACAGTATATGTGCTTTTAAATCGCCTTATAGGCTAAGGCTCCCTTCGGGGGAACGGCGTATAGACTCCAAAGAAAAAATATATATGCTTTTAACATAGTCTACGTTTAACACTGGAAAGGTTTCGATCAGGCAAGCGTATACGTATCGATAAAAAAACGGCACCCGAATTATTTTAACTCTTGAAATTTTGCACAGGCATTAGAATTTTCACCGCAGGATTCTGATTTTGTTTTGTTCTTCCGGAGCCTCCTCATCCTGGTATCCCCATTTTTACTTCCCTCGCACTTATCATGTTCATTTGTAATTTCTTTGGATGTCTGGTATTCTTTCTTACCCTGCAACCTCACCTCCATGTGATGAATAACAATCCCTACGATGCATTGTGTATGCGTACGCAAGTGAGAGTAGTGTGCGGCTGGGGAAACGCTCGGTTTTGAATCAAACTACTAGGTGCAGGCGTGATGGACATCATGACGCGTGTGCAAAAACCTTCATCCTAGGAATACGAAGTCTGCATGTTTTGCGGCTTTTATATATATATATTTTTAAAAAAAGCATGGTTTGCTGCTGGGAATACGAAGTGTGCATAGAAGTTGTCAAGATCCTTCTATTGCCATTACGGTTGTGAGGTGGAGATCATTGCCCTGGCGGTAGGATTCTGCGTCAACAATGTGGATAGACAATCTGCTCCAGAGAGTCAATGACTATACTTCGATGAGGGAGTTTCGATGAAGGTACCGAACAACCGCCCATAGCTAGGATGACAGCATCCGCGTGAACAGGCCTCTTAGCTAGGGCCCTGATGTTAATATTTATTATAAATATCAACCTGAATCTACGTTCCCCATCTAGGCCTCCTAGTCCTAAGTCAACGTAATTCCCTTCAACCGTTCCCCGCCGTTTCTTTGTCCTACATCTTTCTGTGTTGGTGACGAGTTCTCCTTATAATTTCTAACCTTCAGTATGGCGCAACGTAAGCTACTAGTTCCCCTCCCGCAAGTGTGGCTGA
>Ga0307514_10005356_pt1 | contig 11496 bp, 10 predicted proteins | sample 16_EM_MG_FD_203088 | JGI IMG/M metagenome (GOLD analysis project Ga0307514, IMG submission 203088) | Populus trichocarpa ectomycorrhiza microbial communities from riparian zone in the Pacific Northwest, United States - 16_EM | ecosystem: Host-associated > Plants > Roots > Unclassified | place... | reverse complement strand
CGCTTCCAGTCGCGCTTGCTCATGTGAACGCGGCTCAGCTTGTTCTGCGCCTCCACCACCTTGCCTTCATACAGCACGGCGTACAGCACTTCGGCCACCGCGAACAGGCCGACCGCAACCAGCACGATCTCGATGCCGTCGAGCAGCTCGGGAATGCCGCCGGTGTAGCGGCCCTGGCCCGAGATCTGGTCGAGCCCGACGCAGCCGGCCGCCAGGCCGATGAACAGCGCCGTCATGCCGCGCAGCGTGCTCTTGCCCAGCACCGCGCTCACCGTGGTGAAGGCCAGCAGCATCAAGAGGAAATACTCGGGCGGCCCGAGCTTCACGGCGAACTCGGCCACGAACGGCGCGAACAGCGTGACGATGACGGTGGCGATGGTGCCGGCCACGAAGGAGCCGATGGCGGCGGTGGCAAGCGCAGCGCCCGCCCTGCCGCTCTTGGCCATCTTGTTGCCTTCCATCGCCGTGACCATGCTCGCGGTCTCGCCCGGCGTGTTGAGCAGGATCGAGGTGGTCGAGCCGCCGTACATGGCGCCGTAATAGATGCCCGAGAAGAAGATCATCGAGGCCGTGATGTCGACCTTGCCGGTAATGGGCAGCAGCATGGCCACCGCCACGGCCGGGCCGATGCCGGGCAGCACGCCGACGGCCGTGCCCAGGGCACAGCCCACCAGGCACCAGAGCAGATTGACGGGGGTGATCGCCGTGGCGAAACCCGTCATGAGTGCGTTGAAGATTTCCATGTCAGAGCCATCCCGACGTTGTGAGGCCCGGCAGGTTGATGGCCAGGAACTGCGTGAACATCCAGAACACCGGGGCGGCAATGAGTGCGCCGGTGACGAAATCGATGCCCCAGGTACGCGGCGCGTTCGCGCGGGCCTGTCCGCTCGCACGGCGCAGGCCTTGCACGGCCAGCACGTAGCACAGCGTGCAGCTCAGGATGAAGCCGAGCGTCGTGATGAGCGCCGCGTTGAGCAGCAGCCCCGCCGATACCCAGATGAAGCCGGGCCAGTACGCACGGTCGGCGCCCGTGGGTGCGTCGAGCTCACGGAAGCCACCGGTGCGCGCTTCCCAGAGAATCCATCCGCCGCACAGCGTGAGCACGCCCGACACCAGCCAGGGCAGGAAATTCGGCCCGACGCCGCCGTAGCCGGCCTCGGAAGAAATGCCGATGGCACCGAAGGCCAGCGCCAGGCCGGTCAGGAACACGCCGATGCCGACCAGCGTTTGGGGCCAGGTGGCCGTCGGTGGCGGCGCGGCCGAGGAGTCTGGAGTTGTCATTTTTTCTCTCGGGATGTGGAACTGGATTTGAAAACGGCACGCTGTCGTCTCTTTCGAGGACAGCGCGCCGTGTGGCGGCCAGTGGTGCGAGCCAAATTCAGACCATGCCGGACTTGGCCATGATGGCGCGCAGGCTCGCGAAATCGTCGTCGACGAACTTGGCAAAGGCCTCGCCCGAAAGCACGGCCGGCGTCCAGTCGTTCTTCTTGAGCGACTCGGCCCACGACGGGCTCTTCATGGCGGCCAGCACCATGTCGGTCAGCGCCTTGCGCTGCTCGGCCGAGATGCCGGGCGCGCCGTACACGCCGCGCCAGTTGCCGATCTCGACGTCGATGCCCTGCTCCTTGAGCGTGGGCACGTTGATGCCAGGCAGGCGCTGGGCGGATGTGACGGCAATGGCCTTCATCTTGCCGGCGGCAATGTATTCGGCGAACTCGCTGTAGCCGCTGCCGCCGATGGTGACGTTGCCGCCCAGGATGGCGGCTGTGGCCTCGCCGCCGCCGCGGAAGGCCACGTAGTTGATCTTGGACGGATCGGCGCCGACCTTCTGCGCGATCATGGCCGCGGCGATGTGCTCGGTGGAGCCGCGCGAACCGCCGCCCCACTTGACGCTGCCCGGATCCTTCTTGAGCTGCTCGACCACGTCCTTCATGGTCTTGAACGGCGAACTGGCCGGCAGCACGAACACGTTGTATTCGGTGGTCAGGCGGGCGATGGGCGTGGCCTGCGAGAGGTTGACCGGCGGCTTGCCGGTGATGATGCCGCCGAGCATGACGGAGCCCATGACCATGAGCGCGTTCGGATCGCCCTTGGAGCCGTTCACGAACTGGGCCAGGCCCAGTGCGCCGGCGGCGCCGCCCTTGTTGTCATAGGTGACGGTGTCGGCTGCCTTGGCTTCGGTCAGGGCCTTGCCCAGCGCGCGGCCCGTGGTATCCCAGCCGCCGCCCGGGTTGGCTGGAATCATCATCTTGACGTTGGCTGCGGCGCGTGCCGACAACGGCAGGGCTCCGGCGGCGGCCAGCGCGGCCAATGACTTCAAAAAGGTGTCGCGACGCATCGTTGTCTCCTGAGAACTAAAGAAAACCTGACTTGGACCTGAGCCGCTATCATGCGCCGCCCTGCTGTCAGTTGGCTGTCCACCGGACTGGGGAAAACACCGAAGTACCATTCCCCTCCACACCCCATGAAGCTGCTGCTGATCGAAGACGATCCCTCGATGCAGGTCACCCTGCAGCGCGCCCTCGCCCGCAGCAAGATCGACGTGCGCATCTGCGGCGACGGCGCCCTGGCCGTCGAGCAATGGCGCGCCCTGGAGCCCGACGTGGTGGCGCTCGACCTGAGCCTGCCCAACCTCGACGGCCTGCAGGTGCTGGCCCAGGCGCGCGCCGCGGGGCTGCGCACCCCCGTGCTGCTGCTCACGGCCCGCGGCACGGTCGGCGACCGCATCATGGGCCTGAACGCCGGCGCCGACGACTACCTGCCCAAGCCCTTCGATCTCGACGAACTGGAAGCGCGCATCCGCGCGCTGCGCCGGCGCCACCAGAATGCCGGCGCCGACGCGGGCCCGAACCCGCAGGAGGTGGGCGGGCTGCGCTTCGAGCCCGAAAGCGGCGCCATTTATCACAAGAGCGGCATCCTGGAGCTCACGCCGCGCGAACTCGCGCTGCTCAAGGCACTGATGATGAAGCCCGGCCATGCAGTGAGCAAGGAGCGGCTCTTCGAACTCGTGTTCCCGGGCGAAACCGATGTGCAGTACGAGGCCATCGAGGTGGTGGTGTACCGCCTGCGCAAGAAGCTCGCGGGCACCGGCGCGGCGCTGATGACGCTGCGCGGGCTGGGCTACCTGTTGCGCGCCGAACCATGAAGACGGCCTTGTCGCTGCGCGCGAGGCTGCTGCTGGGCATTCTCGCGCCGGTGGCGCTGTTCATCGTGATCAACAGCGTGAGCCTGTACCGGCAGAGCCTGGCCGCAGCCACCACGGCCTACGACCGCACGCTGCTCGCATCGGCCAAGACCATCGGCGAGCAGCTCGACGTGGAGGGTTACGACGAGAAGGCGCGGCTGCGCGCCGTCGTGCCCTATTCGGCGCTCGAGGCCTTCGAGGCCGACAACCGCAGCCGCCTCTTCTATCGCGTCTCCGCGCTCGACGGCGAGATGGTCTCGGGCTTTGCCGAGCTGCCGTTCTGGCGCGGCCGCATCCCCGACCGCGGGGCCTATGCGGCCCTGGTCGATTTTTACGACGCGCGCTTTCGCAACCAGCCGGTGCGCATGGCGGTGTTGCTGCAGCCCGTGGCCAGCGCCCATGGCCGCGGCATGGCCGTGGTGCAGGTGGCCGAAACCCTCGAGTTGCGCGAAACGCTGGTGCGCAAGCTGCTCGTCGACATGCTGTGGCGCCAGCTGCTGCTGATGGGCGTGATCGCGCTGGTGACCGTGCTGGTGGTGCAGCGCGCCACGCGGCCGGTGCGGGAACTCGGCGAAGCCATCGAAAAGCGCGCGGCCGACGATCTTTCCCCCATCGACGCTCCCGATGCGCCGCGCGAACTGCGCCCGCTGATCGATGCCACCACCGAGGTCATGGGCCGGCTGCAGCGCCTGCTCGACCACCAGAAGCGCTTCGTGCGCGACAGCGCCCATCAATTGCGCACGCCGCTCGCGGTGCTCAAGGCGCAGGTGCAGTCGGCGCGGCGCGGCGACGTGCCACCCGAGCAGGCGCTGGGCGAGATCAGCCAGACCGTGGAGCGCGCCACCACGCTCGCCAACCAGATGCTGTCGCTGGCCAAGGTCGAGCAGCTGCGCCAGCGGCCCGAATCGATGCCGCTGGAGCTCGGCGAGGTGGTGCGCCAGATTGCACTCGACCTGTCGCCGCTGATCGCCGACAAGGCGCTCGACTTCGAACTGGCCATCGACGGGCCCGTGACGGTGCGCGCCCACCAGTGGATGCTGCAGGAGCTCACGCGCAACCTGCTGCACAACGCGATCAAGCAAAGCCCGCGCGGCGGCGCGCTGTCGGTGATGGTGCGCTGCGACGCGCAGGAAGCCGTGCTGACGGTGCGCGACGAGGGGCCCGGCATATCGGCCGAACTGCGCCAGCGCCTGTTCGCGCCGTTCTCCGCCGGCGATGCGGCCAGCGGTTCGGGGCTGGGCCTGGCCATCTGCCGCGAGATCGTGCTCGCGCTCGGCGGACGCATCACCCTCGACAACCGCGGCACGCAGGAAAATGCCGCACAGGCGATCGGCCTCGATGCTGTCGTGCGGCTGCCCGTCTACCGCCACAATGCCTGAAACATATGGATCGCCTGCGCATCGACAAATGGCTCTGGGCCGCCCGCTTCTTCAAGACGCGATCCCTGGCTGCGGACGAAATCGGCAAGAACCGGGTGCAGGTCAACGGCGACGTCGCCAAGGCCTCGCGCGAGGTCAAGCCCGGAGACACCGTCGCCATCCGCCTGGGCGCCGTCACGCGAACGGTCACGGTGCGCGGATTGAGCGGCCAGCGCGGGCCCGCGCCGGTGGCTCAGCAGCTCTATGAAGAAACGCCCGAGAGCATTGCCGCGCAGGCCGAAATGCGCGAGCAGCGCCGCATGGGCAGCGAGCCGGCGCTGGCCATCGAGCAGGGCCGGCCCACCAAGCGCGACCGGCGCGAGCTCGACGGCGCGGCGCGGCATGCCGAATGGGACAGCCGCTGGAGCGCTTCCATCGATCCCGAAGACACCGAGCGCTGATCGCCAATCGCTTACCCTGCGTGCTTTTGCACGGAGTCCGGGTTCATGGCCAGCTTCAAGAAATACCGCGCCGACAGCAAGTTCAAACTCTCGCAGGTGGACCCCGGCGAATCTCCGTTCCTGGACGGCAACGAAGCCGACCAGCTCGCCGAGATCGACACCCTGGCCGTCGAACTCGACGACATGCAGAACCTGCTGCATGCCGAAGGCCGCCGCAAGGTCCTGCTGGTGCTGCAGGGCATGGACACCAGCGGCAAGGACGGCACTGTTCGCTGGGTCTTCTCGCGCACCTCTCCGCTGGGCGTGCGCGTCACCGCCTTCAAGGTGCCCAGCGACGACGAGCGCGCGCACGACTATCTCTGGCGCTGCCATGCGGTGGTGCCGCGCGGCGGCGAGATCGCGGTGTGGAACCGCAGCCACTATGAAGACGTGCTGGTGCCCGTGGTCGAAGGCTGGATCGACAAGGCCGAGACCCAGCGGCGCTACGCGCAGATCAACGACTTCGAGCGCCTGCTCGTCGAGACCGGCACGGTGGTCGTCAAGTGCATGCTGCACATCGACAAGGACACGCAGCGCGAACGCCTGCAGGCGCGCATCGACACGCCCGGCAAGCAATGGAAGTTCAACGTGGGAGACCTCGAGGTGCGCACCAAGTGGAACGCCTACCAGCAGGCCTACGACAAGGCGCTGCGCGCCACCTCGACAGACCACGCGCCCTGGTACGTGATACCCGCCAACAACAAGCGGCACCGCAACCTGATGATCGCGCGGCTCCTGATGAAGATCCTGCGGCAGATGAAGCTCAAGGCGCCGCCCGCGGATCCTGCCCTCAAGGGCATGCTCATCAAGTGACGAGCGCCAGTGCCAGTGCCGGTGCTGCGGGCGTCAGGAGCGGCGAACGGCCGAGGACTGGCCCAGCACCCGGCACTTGCCGAATTCGCAGCGCACGGCCCAGATGGCGCCGTTCGAGCATGGCACGCTGTACGACTCGTAGCCCGGGCCCTTGGCCGTCAGCTCGGCGCGCGGCTGGATGCTGCACTGCCCGGCCCTGGCAAGGACTTCGGCGTTGTAGGTATCGACCCCGGTCCGGCGCGGCGCCAGGACGACTTCCGGATTGAAGGCATGGCCATAGAACGTGTCGCGCACGTTCGGATCGAGGTTGCGGTAGCCGCGCTTGGCCATGCAGTGCACCAGCGCGATCTGCTGGTGCTCGGCAATCAGGTCCGCGCTGGGCCGGTAGGACATGTCGATCACCGCCGCCGAAATGCCGGTGTACGAGGCCGCTGCCACAATGCCCTGTCCATGCACCGTGATCAAGCCCAGGCCCAATGCGAGCCACATGGCGTCGCCGGTTTCGCTGCGCGCGGTGATCCGCGTTGCCGCCATGCGGCAATCGGCCACGTCGCTGTCGTAGCGGGCCCGGTCCACGCCTTCCATGGCGATCATGGGCACATACGACAGCCCGGTTCCGGTTCCGGGTTGCGTGGGTGCGGGTGGCGCGCTGGCGCAGCCGGCCAATGCAACAACGGCGCACACGATGCTCAGCAGCAGCTTCATGGAGATCCCTCGTCCTCTTCGCGATAGTTCGGGCGATTTAACCATACAGATGGTTACTTTTGAGCCTGCTTTGTCGCAAAGTTGCGACGAACGAGTTGCTGAGTGCTTTTTGCTGACAGCGGAAATCATTGAACATGCCCATCGACAACACGGCCCCCGGCAACGCCATCCGCGAACTCTATGCCGCGCTCTGGCACTTTGCTGCCGGCGCGCGCGGGCAGCTGCTGGGCGCCACCGCGCTGCTCGGCGTTTCGCAGCTGATCCGCCTGACGCTGCCCTACCTGGCGGGACAGGCCATCAACGCGCTGCAGCGCAATGAATTCGGCGCTGCGGGCCGCTGGATCGCGACGCTGGCCGGCGTCTACATCGGCGCATGGGCGCTGCACGGGCCGGGCCGCATCCTCGAGCGCAACGTGGGCCTGAAGGTGCGCGAGGCGCTGGCCGACCGGCTCTATGCCCGCATTGCCGCCGCGCCGCTGGCCTGGCACGACAGCCACCATTCGGGCGAACTGCAGCATCGCGTGCACCAGGCCAGCCGGGCGCTGGCGGATTTCGCGCAGAACCAGTTCATCTGGCTGACGAATGCCGTCAACTTCGTCGGGCCGCTGGTCGCGCTGGCCCTGCTCTCGCGCACCAGCGGCCTCACGGCGCTGGCCGGCTACGTGCTCATCGCCGTCGTGATCGTGCGCATCGACCGCGCGCTGATGCGTCTGGCACGCGCGGAGAACGACGCCGACCGCCGCTATGTGGCCGCGCTGCTCGACTTCCTGGGCAATGCGTCGACGGTGATCGGCCTGCGCCTGCAGGGCGCCTCGCGTCTGCTGCTGCGCCGGCGCATGGCGGCCATTTCGCTGCCGCTCAAGCGCACCGTGGTGCTCAACGAAGGCAAGTGGTTTGCCGTCGACCTGATGGGCCTGGCACTGACCTGGGGCCTGGTGGTGATCTATGTCTGGCAGGCGCGCACGCCGGGCCAGGCCGTGATGCTGGGGGCGGTGTTCATGATCTACCAGTACGCGCAGCAGGCGGCCGGCGTGGTGACCTCGGTGGCGGCCAATTTCCAGTTCTTCGCGCGCATGCACACCGACTACAGCAGCGCCGAGCCGATCTGGCAGGCGCCCAGGAGCCACACGGAAGAAAGCCCGCCCGAGCAGGTTCCCGCGCATGAACGCATCGCGCCCGATGCGGCGTGGAAGACGCTGGAGGTCGATGGCCTGCAGTGGAGCTACGCGCTTCGCGGCAGCGCGGCGGCGGCAGCCGGGGAGCCCGCGCGCGCCGGGCTCAAGGCCGTGGCGCTGACGCTTCGCCGCGGCGAGCGCATCGCGCTGGTGGGCCCCAGCGGCGGCGGCAAGAGCACGCTGCTGCGCGTGCTCGCGGGCCTGTATGCGCCGCATGGCGGCACGCTCGCCATCGACGGCCAACCGGCCGACTGGACGCAGCTGCGCCGCATCGCCACGCTGATCCCGCAGGAAACCGAAGTGTTCGAAGCCAGCGTGCGCGAGAACCTTTCGTTCGGACAGCCCTTTGCCGACGAAGCCCTGCACGCCGCGCTGCATGCGAGCGCGTTCGACGAGGTGCTGGCGGCCACCCACGGCGACCTGGACACGCCCGTGTCCGAGCGCGGCTTCAACCTCTCTGGCGGACAGCGCCAGCGCCTGTGCCTCGCGCGCGGCGTGCTCGCGGCCCAAGGCAGTTCGCTGTTGCTGCTCGACGAGCCCACGAGCGCGCTGGATGCCGGCACCGAGGCGCGCGTGCTCGAACGCATCGCCGGCGCCTTTCCGAACGCCTGCGTGATCGCGTCGATCCATCGCCTGAGCTTGCTCGACCGCTTCGACACCGTGGTGGTGATGGAGGCTGGCCGCGTGATCGACGCCGGGCCGCGCGATGCAGTGCTGCAGCGCCAGCCGCTGCTGCAGCGGCTGGTGGCGCCGATCGAGGAACGCGCCGCGGCCTGAACCCCCGTCGCCTTGAAACCGGGGAGAACTGCAATGCCTATTGCAGCGCCGCCGGCTTGATCCGCGATGCCATGCCCGCAGTGCCGAAGGCCTGGAAGCGGTCGATGCAGACATCGCGTGCGGCTGCTGTCGCCTCCTTCAGGAACTTGCGCGGATCGAATTCGCTGCGGTCCTGCCCCATCGCGCGGCGCATGGCGCCCGTCATGGCCAGCCGGATGTCGGTGTCGATGTTGACCTTGCGCACACCGTGGCGGATGCCCTCTTGAATTTCCTCCACTGGCACTCCGTAGGTTTCCTTGATGTCGCCGCCGAAGTCGCGGATCACGGCCAGCCATTCCTGCGGCACCGACGAAGAGCCGTGCATCACGAGGTGCGTCTTCGGAATGCGCACATGGATCTCCTTGATGCGGTCGATCGCGAGGATGTCGCCGGTCGGCTTGCGGCTGAACTTGTAGGCGCCGTGCGAAGTGCCGATGGCAATGGCCAGCGCATCCACGCCGGTGCGCGAAACAAAGTCCACCGCCTGCTGCGGATCGGTCAGCAGCTGGTCGTGCGACAGCACGCCCTCGGCGCCGCTGCCGTCTTCTTCGCCGGCCATGCCCGATTCGAGCGACCCGAGGCAGCCCAGCTCGCCCTCGACCGAGACGCCGACCGCATGCGCCATCTCCACCACGCGGCTGGTCACGTCCACGTTGTAGTCGTAGCTCGCGGGCGTCTTGGCGTCTTCCATCAGCGAGCCGTCCATCATCACGCTGGTGAAGCCCGAGCGGATGGCCTGCATGCACATCGACGGGCTCGCGCCGTGGTCCTGGTGCATCACGATCGGGATCTCGGGGTACATCTCGGCGGCTGCCTCGACCATCTTGCGGAGGAACGGTTCGCCCGCGTACTTGCGCGCTCCGGCCGAGGCCTGCAGGATGACCGGGCTGTCGGTCTTCCGCGCGGCCTGCATGATGGCCTGGATCTGCTCCAGGTTGTTGACGTTGAACGCCGGCACGCCGTACTGGTGCTCGGCGGCGTGGTCCAGCAATTGGCGCAGCGAAATCATGGCCATGGGAAGCTCCTGTGGATGTGGGGAATCGGAAACGGGGGCGTCAATGTCGGCGGTCTTTGAGTGCCTGCACGGCGGGCAAGGCCTTGCCCTCGAGGAATTCGAGGAACGCACCACCCGCCGTCGAGACGTAGTCGATGCACTCCTCCACCTCGAACTGGTTGATGGCGGCCACGGTGTCGCCGCCGCCCGCGAGCGAGAACGCGTCCATGCGCGCGATCGCGTTGGCCAGCGTGCGCGTGCCGTGCGAGAACTGCTCGATCTCGAACACGCCCAGCGGGCCGTTCCAGACGATGGTCTTGCACTGGCCGAGCGTCTCAACGAGCCGCGCCACCGAGTCCGGCCCGAAGTCCAGGATCATGTCGTCCGGCGCCACATCGGCCACGGCCTTCACCGTCGCGCGCGCCGTCGGCGAGAACTCTGTGGCCGTGACCACGTCGGTCGGCATGAAGAGCCGCGCACCGCGCGCCGAGAGCGCCGCGGCCACGGCGCGCGCCGTGTCCACCATCTCGGGCTCGCAGAGAGAGCGGCCGACCGGATGGCCCGCCGCGAGCAGGAAGGTGTTGGCCATGCCGCCGCCCACCACCAGCCACTCGACCTGCGCCGCGAGCGATTCGAGGATCGACAGCTTGGTCGACACCTTGGCGCCGCCCACGATCGCGGCCAGCGGCCGCGCCGGGTTCGCGAGCGCGCGGCCGAGCGCGTGGAGTTCCGAGGCCATCAACGGACCGGCGCAGGCAATGGGCGCGAGCCGCGCCAGCGCCTCGGTGGTGGCCTCGGCCCGGTGCGCGGTGCCGAAGGCATCGTTCACGTACACGTCGCACAGCGCCGCCATGCGCCGCGCCAGGGCTTCGGCATTGGCCTTCTCGCCCACGTTTGCGCGACAGTTCTCGAGCAGCGCCACCTGGCCGGGCGCCACCTCGAAGGGGCGCTCGATCCAGTCGGCGACCAGCGCCACCGGCGTACCCAGCAGTTCGCCGAGCCGCTCGGCCACCGGCGCCAGCGACTCGCCGGGTGCGAGCTTGCCTTCCTTCGGGCGGCCCAGGTGCGAAGCCACCATCACGCGCGCACCTTGCGACAGCGCGTGCCGGATGCCACCCAGGCTGGCGCGGATGCGGGTGTCGTCGCTGATGCGCCCCGATGCATCGAGCGGCACGTTGAGGTCGCAGCGGATGAACACGCGCTGTCCGCGCAGGTCGATCTGATCGAGCGTGTTGAAGCTCATGCGGCCTCTTTCATGCTGGCCAGCGCGGCGTTCGCGAGCAGCCGTCGGGCGCGCTCGGCCACCACTTCGGCGGTCAGACCGAACAGCTTGAAGAGCTCGCCGGCCGGCGCCGATTCGCCGAAGCGGTCGAGCCCGACCACGTCGCCGTATTCGCCGACGAACTTCCACCACAGCCCGGTGCTGCCGGCCTCCACCGCCACGCGCGGCAGGTGGCGCGGAATGACCGCATGGCGCCAGTCCTTGTCTTGCCGCTCGAACACGTCCATGCACGGCACGGACACCACGCGCGCCTCGATACCCTCCTGCGCGAGCAAGGCTGCCGCGGCCAATGCGACACCCACTTCGGAGCCGCTTGCCAGCAGCGCCACGCACTCGGTCTCCGGGCGGCGCAGCACGTAGGCGCCGCGCGCAATCGACTCGATGCGCTCGCCGGCGTCGCCGGCATGCGGCAGCGCCTGGCGCGTCAGCAGCAGGCAGCTCGGACCGTCGACGCGGCGCAGTGCCTGCCGCCAGGCCACGGCTGTCTCCGTGGCATCGGCCGGGCGCCAGACGTCGACATCGGGAATCAGCCGCAGGCTCGAGGCATGCTCGACTGGCTGGTGCGTGGGGCCGTCCTCGCCGAGCCCGATCGAGTCGTGCGTGAAGACGTAGATCACCGGCAGCTTCATCAGCGCCGACATGCGCACGCCGTTGCGCGCGTAGTCGGAA
>Ga0307514_10005355_pt1 | contig 11496 bp, 8 predicted proteins | sample 16_EM_MG_FD_203088 | JGI IMG/M metagenome (GOLD analysis project Ga0307514, IMG submission 203088) | Populus trichocarpa ectomycorrhiza microbial communities from riparian zone in the Pacific Northwest, United States - 16_EM | ecosystem: Host-associated > Plants > Roots > Unclassified | place... | reverse complement strand
GCTGAGGAGTGTGCTTGAGAGCGTCTTGAGAGCGTCTTGAGAGCGTCTTGAGAGCGTCTTGAGAGCTTACTTGGGAGCGTACAGTCAAGCAGGCTGGGAGTGTGCCATCGAGTGCAATTGGGAGCGTCCTTGAGAGCATGCCCGGGAGTGTACTTGAGAAGGTACTCGGAGGTGTACTTGGGAGCGTACTCGGAGTGTACTTCAGAGCATACTTGGGAGAGTGCAATAAAGTGCATTTGGCAGTTTTGTTGAATGCAGCATGATGTATAGTATCAAGCGCACATAATCGCATGTGGATCATAGTAATCTAGTCAACGCGCAGGTCTATAGGACCTCATAGTGCCACGCGTCAAATATGCTATGGATTACCGTCCCAGAAACAGCTTCTCTATGAGTTACGCGTCGCGTAAGGTCATTTTTCCCGGTGATCACATATATGCGCATTCAGCTATTGATCACCAGCTGAATCCCATCAGCGCAACTAAGTACCTTCAGCACAGCTGAATATCATACACCCATATGTGCAATTCCTATGTGGCATCTTCGCTGGCAGGATGTCCCTATTTGGTCAGTGGGACATCTCCTACCCACCAGTTAAGAATCTTGCCTGGGAGGATACCCTCCCAGCCAAGTGGCCATCTTGGGCAAGGGGATATCCCCTTGACCAACGGGATATCCTCTTGGTCAAGTGGAGAACTTGACCGCTGGGGTAGAACACTTGTGTTATTCTATCAAAATTGTGTTGCAGTACTTGAGAGTCTAATGTTGCTCACAAGATGTGTCGGCCAGGGGAGATCCACCTAGCGATGATAAAAGGAGATGAGAGAGACCCGATACTGAGGAGGCAAGATAATATGGGCTATTACCGGGTATACTCGTGACCAACGTTGAATGAAGCTTGAGAGTTTTACACGTTCGCTACTAGGACATTCCGAAAAAAAGTTTGGAGTTCTGGTGCTGCGCCGCTGCAAGTCTCTAGGCTCAAGGTTGATTTTACAAACCCAACCGGAAATTGAAATATGGTAATATAATCAAAGTGGACAAGGTAGTATGCGCAATGGCTGACCCAAGTTCGGATATCCGCATATCTCTATACAGAAAGTTATCTCGGAGAAGTAGCTAGCGACATATACTCGAAGTTTATATCTGAAACCTGCCTTTGGTCTTGACAAATACCGGGCGCTCATACCTGGATGGGGTACCCATCCACAGAATTGCGAATAGGGTGTGTAACATGTGTGGTATTATCAGTTGTCACCCACAACACCATTACCACTCATACAAATTAGCCTTCAAGTCATCGCCATCACTATCATGATCATCATATCGCCATCATATATTTAGGTTTCTCGTTGTACTTATCACCATTGCCACCACCACCCACCACCACCATTACCCACCGGCCTGGACGTGACAATGACTTCTGCACCGATTAATTCTTTTTTTCGCACTAGGTATTAAGCTTTAGTAGGTAAGTAATAGGAGATAGACATACAATTAGCAGTAGCAGTAGTTGTAGTAATAGAATGCAGTAGCACAACTGAAGTTTTTTTTGACAATAGTGAGATGACTCGAGGACTAATTTGTATGAGTGATGAGAATGGTGATAGTGTCGTGATCGCCTAGTGGCAACCGAAGTTACCACACAAAGTCCCTACCCTGTTAACGGATTGGGTGAACGGGTCTCCCAAACATGGAATCAACCCCATCCGCGGACAGTGCGCCCATTCCGCCAATGCAGTGATTCCCCCAACGGGGTGGAACAAATCTGCGGAAATGGAGCGCCGACTTTAACGATGTTTAAATCCCAAAACTCATGCGTCTTCAAACTGTGGGCTGGGGTCTCAGTGGCAAAAAGCAAAAAGATGGGCTGAAAGCTTGTATACAATTTTTTTATCGCAGCCGCACCTATTCGTTGCAGTTAGATTGATTCCAAGCAGATCTATTTTCATTCTAGAACCTTCTCCGATTTTGAGGCTGATACCACCCTGGTTATGGAGTAACAAGATAATGCAGTAACACCAAAAGGCACATGATCGGCGACACCCGCGTTGCTATGTTGCTATTCTAATTGCTTGTCCTGGGTGTAGCTTAGGGCTCAAGTAATTGTCCTATGGTGACGCTTCACATAACTCCTTCCATCGGGGTTTATTACCTGGCACCTGGCACCTGGCATCCTCAGGGAACGTTCTGAGACGTACTGCGGAAGGCATATGAATTATTTATCACTATCGTTATTCATTAGCATCGCTGTGGCGGGAATATACAATGTTTCGTCATCGTATATTTTCCGTCGTCTAGTACGCACAAGGCAGGATGGCGTTATCTGTTTCATAATGTCTGCCCATCCTACTTAGGCTCAGTAACTTCGATTGCATTCCTGATCACTGCCACCACATGATTTTAGAATGTGATGTACTCATGACGCAGTGTAACCAGTAGCTACGCCATGCAAAGAAAACAACTGGCCAGGTTTGATTCAGCCCCAATGCATGTAAACACTTGATTCAGTCAAGCGGAAGAATCCAGCACCCCATTCAAAGTTGATCCATTTACCTCCAATTGCTGTATGCACACCTGAAAAACAAAGCATGCATATCAGTGGGCAAATAATCGACGCGTAATGCAGCGGACCTGTTTGTAGAATCCCGACCACTAATTGTAACCCCCGCACCATCCATCTCGCCCTATTTCTCAATATTGGCGCTGATAGCTGTAGGTATGTCAACGCGTCACGTATCTCATGATCGTGGCAGTGCTTGCACCCCGCTTCTCATAATTTGTCACCCATCGTTTCTCTTGTACAACACGGTATCCGTTAAGAAGGAGCATAGACCTGCTGAAATTTGCGCTGTAAACATCAGCGATATGGAAACACCAATAGTGACAGATCTTGAGAAAATCTCGTGTCAACGGTATGATCGGTTCCAGCCAAATCTGAGGTCGATTATGCGCAGGCTTTTGGCAACATGTGTTGCGATTACTCTCCTCGTCATCTGTGTATTTGTGTTTTCCACAATGGGGGACCTCAGAAAGCGTGATCAGAGGGGTTTCAACGCTCTAGCAATTCTGCTCACTGGTACGATGAGTCTGTGCATTGGATCACTATTTGGATATTTGGGTTCTATGATACGGTGGCCCTTACTCGCCCGTGCGGCCCACAAAGCAGCAGATGTATTTGCCATTATTTTCATATGCTCTGTGCCATTGATTAACAGATTATTAGGTCGACGCAATTCTAGCGATGGGATCGCCCATTGGAATGTTCCGGCTGTTAACCCAAAACGTCCGCCAGAGGAGATGGACGCGAACTACTTCAATTGTAGCAGCATTTGCTTTTGCCAATATTGCCGGCCGGCTCAGTGTTGCAATCTTTGGATTGACATTTAACTTGACCGATAAAACAGAAGCTGACTATCCAATTATGGTGTCAAACTGGTCGTCTAACCCGGATGATTTCTCGCCAAATTGGATCGCGTTTCCTGATGACAATTATGCTGGTTGGAGGGATATGGGCAGTAATCTCACTAGTATTAAAACGCTCAGGTCTCTAAACTATTTACTTGAAGATAACGCTTTAAGGCAGACAGCTCGGATGCATTCGGACAGATACGCATTGATAACTATACGTCATCGGATTTAGCTACAAACAATGGTAAGAAGCCGCGTACCTCAATTGTTTAGATATTATGTGCAGTAAACGCTGAGGCTATCGTGTTGTTCATATAGTGAGACGCTTGTTGGAGTACGCTCAGGGTGGGATATCGACGTTGGCGAAACATTTCAACACCACAACGTTCATCAATAAGACTATTCAAGATCCAGACTTTGACCGTGTATTGGAGTCTTATTTTGCTATCAAAGATGTGGACATCAAAGTTTTTAATGATACAGTCGAGTATTCCTACTCATTGAAAGAACGCCAGCAGTTGAATGCTACTCGGTCGAGGAACATCACTCACTCCACGGCTAGCTGCAACACGATATACATTAACGGGAGTGATATCTACCATTTCGGTAGTAAGCTGAAGAAAATCATAGGTATGTGGGGTGGGATATCAACTCTGGGCCTTTGCGACGGATCGGTAATGATGAAAACTTCCCATAGATATCGAGAATACTACCTATAGCGAGCGATACCTCACGGTATTACAACAGATACTGCAGATCTTACCTTACAACACATATGGAGATATTTGGGCCTCACTTGAGAAGTCGAGTTATTTTTCGTCCAATGCTGTCCCACAGTGCGCCACGACATGTAAGTAACCGCTTTATAACGCCGACTTGGTAAAAGCAGTCTCTGATGACGTGTTAATACACTCACAGATTTATACTCTCAGCAGAGCATGACCTACTATGGCACTTTTCTCTCGGGCGTGCTTTGGGAGTGTCGGTTGTGCTTGACGGACAGTGGGAACAACCCCGGAGTTGGGCACTTCGTGGGAGTTCCAGATACACATATTCCATTCAACACCAGGAATTTGTTACTTTTCCCAGCGAGCATGTTAAATAGCACTACAGTCTCACCAAACTCGGACCTGGTATTCAACTATCTTCCGTTTGCTCGGATGGGGATACTAGGACCTAATATGGGGCTATGGACTGTCGCCGACTGGTTATGGTATCGTTATTATTATGACAACAACAACACGGATTTCGAGAGGCAATCACGAGCTTTTGCTGCCAGTCTGGTTGCGCGGATGCCTGTGTTGGCGATAGCGGCAGCGGATGATCAACTACCGAATGTCAGTCGCGACGGCTCCGACGAAAATCATTACGTCGTAACAACCCTGGAGGTTAAATGGAGGGAATTTGCGATTACTATCGCAGCCATCATCTGTGGCCAAACTCTCGCAATCACGGTAGTTTTGCAGTACTGTCGGAACGTCCATGTCCGTGATGACAGCTATCTATCGAGCGCACGGCTTTTGAACACCCTTATCATGAAGGTAGACGGTGGGAGCCTGGTAACGGGAAAGGAATTGGCTGCCTGCCTGGATTCCTTAGGACAAGGTATTAAATACGGCACAAGCGCGACTGGCGACACACTCGTTCTCGACTGTGAGGATGAGGTGGAAAGCAGTTTTCTGCTCGGCCAATTGTGGGAGGAATCACCGAAATTGAGAACGGAATGATGAAATTGCGAAAGTGGGGCTCGAGGAGAGAGGGCGAGACGATGCTGTTATTGCCGCGCTGGATTATTAGTTTTTATCAGCTTTCTACATTAACATACTATTGCAAAGGGTGCCATGGAGGTGGCGTGATCATACGGTTTTTCTCAGACGGGATGACATGGAAGTTTTTCATTTCACTGTCTATTTCATACGTAGCATTGTGAACTTTGACATGAACGATAGTTTATAATTTATGATTGAACCCGGCAAGATTGAAAGCAAAACGTGACAATTCCTCGTGAAAAGAGAGCTGCATGGTAACAACCGCAAGTGTGAACTGAAAAATCAGAGGCACCTAAAACCAGTAATGTGGTGGGTACAAAACCCCGACACCTCTCCTCACTTCCACTAGCCATGACAGTTACCATGGGTAAGTCCATTCTGACCTTATCCTGGAACCGAGGTCTCGGTTGAAACTAAACTAGCATCTCCGCATTTCTGAGTTCTGTTATTATTTGATAGGAGAGGTTGCCAGCATAGTTGAAACCTTTTCCTGTAGGAACCCCGGTAAGAATGTTATGTTTGAAGTAATTGGCCAAAGTTGCAGTTGCGCAGCACAAGAGTGCACAGCCTACGGATCGATCACCCGATCGCGATGACTGCAGCTTGCATATTGTGTTACAGCATTTCCGTGGCAGTGCAAGGATCGATGACGACGAACTGTTGTTTCTTCCTTATGCGCCTGCTGGTCACTGGTTTTACTGTATCTGTTGTGGTTGGTACATAAGAAGTCTGGGAAGCGTATGTACTTCGACATATCCTACAACTTGTCAATGTTAGGTGGCCTCTGTATTTGAGACATAATACGCCAGTTCGAGGGTGTTCTGTAATCCAATGAAGACTACACCGCACTATCGCCGTTCCTAAACCCGTACCTGTGATAACAACTGACTTCCCAAGCAACCATAGACGCCAGCACAACATGGTTTTCAGGGTTCTTAGGTGTAAGATGAAGTTAGTGCTCTGAGGAAATTACATGTCAGCAGCAAAGCAGCCAATTAGCACAAAAACCATACCAGTATTTTCCAATAAACTGGGCGACCTGTATTGCCTCCTTTGTATCACGTGATTCGGAGCCTTGGTACTTGGACATCTAAAATAACACATTTCAGTCGCCGGAAGCGGAACCTCCAGCACAACGGACCGAATTAGGCTAGTGATTCCATTGCCCTATGCGAGATAACAAAATGTCAACCGGTGGGGCCAACTCTTTGAAACTTTATTGGTAACTGTACTTTAGCATTTATACAAGGTTTAGCTTGCGCGGTAAACATTCCAATACACCTCACTTCATGTCATACACAAGGTATAAATTGCTTAACAATTCCTTTCCCGCTCTCTACTTCAGAACTACAAGGTACGGTGGCGGCTTCGCCGCCCTTTGGAGGCGCCCAGATAGATCTCCAGCCTAGCCAACCCAGAGTTGTCATTTTTAGCAGCTCCTATGCTTCCAGATGTATATGGCTCTAACATACTCCTACAATTCGAATTTGATAGAACATCTCTTGGCCAGCTCCCACTGATCTAAGTTGGGGTAAGTCTCTATTGTTTCCGTGGCTAGAGCAAGCATATTGGCAACTGGGAAGATGCCTTCCACTGGGTAACTCCAATCAATTCAAGTTCATTTCAGTCCATGACTTTTGTTCTGATCACAAAGTATTCTATACATGAACCATGCATAAACAGATCCTCTTTCACTTCCTGGTCTCCAATTTACTATATCACTAATATTCATAGTGCAGCTGTAAAAAAAAAGCTCCAAAATGCTGTTGATTCACAATTTCTGACTCAATATAAGAGATATCATAAATCTAACACTGGGAGGTGAAAGAGGACATAGTCCACATTTTGTGTGTCGGACACTTTGTAATCAGAGCCAAACACTTATTGGAATTCAAAGGGCAGGTCATTTGGGGTCTGAGTTTAAGTGGTAGGTAGTTGCCACCATCAGCCTCTCAGCCACAGAATTACGACCTATCAGAATTGAAACAGACACATGTCGTGTCCTTAGATGAATAATGTATACCACTTCGGTCACCTACAAGACTCCACAATTCTGGTCATACTACCCGCCTGTCAGCGTAGTCCACCGTGTCTACTTGTCACGGCGCAGCTGGCGAGTGATGATAGGAGATGTACAAAAGAACGGTTTCGGGGGAGGCGGGAAGGAAGCGGTGTTACGGAAAGACGGAGACGTTGGGAGACGCGGAGAAGGTGCGGGAATATGATTAGAGGGTGGCGGTATAATTTGTTATGATAAGGAAGTGGCCTGAGGTGTTGTGACGTCGGACGATGTGGCGTGGTTGTGGTGATAAGAGTTTTGTCGGTGGTGTGTAAGATCATGAGAAAGAACTCGGATGGTACATCGGAACATGAGAAATGATTCGAGGGTGGCAGACGAATTGTGTTGCGATATGGAAGTTGGGGAGAACCGTGTGCATAGACTAAGGTACAGAGAGAAGGGAGTGAGAAGGAGAGAGACTCGAGATATATACAGGAGGCATCAGCCCCGGTTACAGCCAGCTGTATCAAACCCTTGTACATATGTAACAAATTGTATATAAAGAGAGGGTTGTTAGGCGTTGGAGGATTTCCTTTTCTTCTCTCTTTACTCGTTCTCTTGTATAGCAAAGCAAGTACGACTTTGAAATAGCTTCGACTCTTGTCTTGTTCTGATTCCTCGAAACGAACTTCGAGCGCCTTTGTCCTGTTTACGATATCACATTATTTGTTACCAATATCACCTACGCCCGACCCCGCCCGTTACACTACTGTTAAAATAGTGATGATAGAGAAGCTTGATTGTATTCTATCTAAGAGGGCCACAAGGCCAGTATATATATGAAAGTACAAGTACGGCTGAATGCCATCAGCTCGTACCAGAGTCAACAGTCATCTCCGGCCATACGAGACATCACCGTCTCCGGCCATACAAGACATCACCGTCTCCGGCCATACAAGACATCTCCGTCCCCGGCCATACAAGACATCTCAGTCTCCGGCCATACGAGACATCTCCGGCTGAGACCTGTATATGCAATATTTACAACTTGAATAGGCTAATCTACAAGACTACCCCTGAACACGGACGTCCAAAGGTGTAAGAATGTTTCAGCAACCGCTTTACAAAGGCTTGACCTCCGGTTCCTGCCCTCAACGCATCTACTGAATTGCATCTATATCACAACAACCTCCTCCGAATGCGAACATCTTTGCCACGTCCTTTCAATCTCTGCGGCTAACAACCACTATTTGTACATCTTCCCGTAACACCTTGTTGCTGATTAGTAAATGTTGAAATATATCCTTGTTTTCCAGGAGCGACCCGTCCACACCTCTCCGTTTGGCATAGAAGCCCACTGCCTCCGGCCTAACCTATAAGAGGATCGGTTTTCTACCTCTTGCAACGATGTTAGCATCATAACTATAGTTTCCGTGACTACTACATAACACCACCTATTATCAATGATGATTTACATTCACACTTCCACCTTTCCACACCTTATTTACGAGGTCCTGGAAATAGTCACTTACCTTACTTCGCTGAAACAACTGGAATGAAAGATAGTTGACCCAGTCAGCATCAACTCCTTTTGTAGCTACACAACCCTGAGAACAGACAATCTAAGTGACTGCGCTTTGCGGGCCCGGTCTGTCTGTTGATGCACCGTGTGTCTGTCGGTTTGGTTTAACTTTATAATAATTATGAAAAATACACCGATGCTCAATAACCGATTATTCGTAGATTTGGCAAGAGGGAGTGCAATGATGCGGGGGATTTTTATGACCCCATGCAAACTCCACGAATATCGATCCTTAAAGATGATAGACATCAAATTATTAACTTGACGAGTGCTATACGTATGTGATGTCCGATCCTGATTCTGTAAACCGTTGCTACATGGCTGTCGTTTTTGTCGATTTGTGATGAAATGAAATGAAATCCTATCCGACCTCGTTCGGGTTGCCGATTTTTTGACTCCACCGGCCCCTAGATCCCATCCCAATCCCATCTTATTGCTCACAATATACGGGTGAACGTCTTCCAAAGCTACTAGTAGTCTCTGCGGACTCAACGTTTGCATCGTCATCTCTCCATCTAATCCAATTTCTACCATCCAGCTGGGTATTAAAGGAACAAGGCTAGTTTTTGGACTACTGGATATTAAATAACCGCAAAATTTTACCGTGAACCATGGGATGGGAACAGGACGAGATTTAGGGGCTATCGACTGAGATTTGAGAAGGTCAAAAATGAAAGCCCAAACAGAATTGGGCGGGATTGCCTGTGATTTCGTCTCAGATTGACCAAAATGACTGCCATTCAAGGACACTCGGATAAATATATCCGTTGAGTGGGCATAGGGTCATCGAGGGGTACGCTTGAGGCGGCGGGGATTTCCATCACCCGATACCAACATCACGATATCTGCCCCATGAGGATGTTTACAAGACATCAAATATCTACCGAATGCGCTATACACGTACGCCATGTCTGATTATGAGTCCATTCTGTTGATGTGAATGAGTGAGTTGATTGTAGGTACAAGAGAGACGGACAAAGGTGCGTCTTAAGTATGAAGAGCATGAGGGCGAGCATCGTGTGAAGTCTAAAAGGACAGTCATGGTGTGAAGTCTAAAGAGATAGTCACGACCGTGAACCTTAGGGCTTCCAGCAACACATTCAACTGTTCTAGAGCAGCAACCATCTTTATGTCTTTTAAGCCGTAGAGAGAATCCATCAAAATCCCGTTATTTAGCCAGCCATAGAGAAACCCTATCTTACTATGAACACAGGACGGGGTTGCTATCTCGTTCGATGCTAATGGGGCTAACGTCTTCACTACCATTGAGTCGAATCCGGAAAGTTGCGCCGACTGTGTTTCCGCCATTTGTTCGGGATGTCGTCACCACGACGCTGCATATATTTCTTGCATGCATTTTAGCTTTGTAGACTTCCTTGAATGCCCCTAGGACCGGTGGTAAATTAATACAACTCCTACGTTATTGCCTTTACCAGACTGGTATTCTGATTTCTCCGCTGCTGCTACATTATCGGCAGGAGATCGGGCATCTTATCGTAGTCTTCAAGCAGGAATCCTAATAGTCTGGTGCGAATGCCGTCTTTCGGAGCCTGACACCGCCGTCCAGTCTCGTGTTACTTCAAACTAGCCCTGGTCGGTGCCGGACGAGGATAGAAATGACTGGTGGGGCCCCGTTTAGGTACCTATAGGGGACTGGCGCGTATGGGAAGTGGAGGACCGGCAAGATCAACGTAGTAAGACTTAAAAATAGCGGTAGGGGGCATTAAAACTGGCAGGTGAGTCTTAAATCTTGGCTCTGATACCGGTGGTGGGCAAGATAACTAGCGGTGATGCTGATGGTGGTCCTGAAAACTACATAAAATATAAAATATGTTCTACCCCAGCGGTCAAGTTCTCCACCTGACCAAGAGGATATCCCGTTGGTCAAGGGGATATCCCCTTGCCCAAGATGGCCACTTGGCTGGGAGGGTATCCTCCCAGGCAAGATTCTTAACTGGTGGGTAGGAGATGTCCCACTGACCAAATAGGGACATCCTGCCAGCGAAGATGCCACATAGGAATTGCACATATGGGTGTATGATATTCAGCTGTGCTGAAGGTACTTAGTTGCGCTGATGGGATTCAGCTGGTGATCAATAGCTGAATGCGCATATATGTGATCACCGGGAAAAATGACCTTACGCGACGCGTAACTCATAGAGAAGCTGTTTCTGGGACGGTAATCCATAGCATATTTGACGCGTGGCACTATGAGGTCCTATAGACCTGCGCGTTGACTAGATTACTATGATCCACATGCGATTATGTGCGCTTGATACTATACATCATGCTGCATTCAACAAAACTGCCAAATGCACTTTATTGCACTCTCCCAAGTATGCTCTGAAGTACACTCCGAGTACGCTCCCAAGTACACCTCCGAGTACCTTCTCAAGTACACTCCCGGGCATGCTCTCAAGGATGCTCCCAATTGCACTCGATGGCACACTCCCAAGTAAGTTCTCAAGACGCTCTCAATCACACCCCAATTGGACTCGATGACACACTTCCAGCCTGCTTGACTGTACGCCCCGAAGTAAGCTCTCAAGACGCTCGCAAGTACACTCCGAGTACGTTCTCAAGTACACTCCCGGGCATGCTCTCCAGTACGCTCCCAATTGCACTCGATGGCACACTCCCAGCCTGCTTGACTGTACGCTCCCAAGTAAGCTCTCAAGACGCTCTCAAGACGCTCTCAAGACGCTCTCAAGACGCTCTCAAGCACACTCCTCAGC